>Ga0265780_10008855_pt1 | contig 12169 bp, 9 predicted proteins | sample P1T30metagenome_FD_192432 | JGI IMG/M metagenome (GOLD analysis project Ga0265780, IMG submission 192432) | Plant litter microbial communities from East Loma Ridge, Irvine, California - P1 T30 | ecosystem: Environmental > Terrestrial > Plant litter > Unclassified | place: USA: California... | reverse complement strand
CAGTGTAGTTGAGGAATGCGCCTTGGGCGAGAAGCGCAAAGAGCTCCAAAGAAAGGGCGATGTTGCGAAGATGTTGCGACATCGTGATTGTCGCGGAAGTTCTGGGTGGTGGTGGTGGTGGTGGTGGTGGTGTGTGTGGACAGTGTTATGGCATGTTTCAATAACCGGAGACTGCGATGTCGAGGTGCTAGACGTAGTATTTGAAGGACAGTGAGAAAGAGGGGTCCTCTTAGTCCGGCCACAAGGAGAAATTAAACTGCTTTTGATGCTGCTACAGGCCGAGAACATGAACCATAACGCTGTGCACCGTGCAGGGATCGGCGGAGCTTGGATACTGAAACGGCTCCCGGAGTAGTGGCATCTTAGAGGCCAGAATGCCGCTGTCACACTCGCACGCGTCTTTGAAGCTAGTAGCCCACCCACCCGCCTCCACTTGCATCGTCTTACCTGATAATTCTGCCCCCTGTACTCGCCGGGTGGTGGTGGTGGGTGGTGGTGATGGTCACCCCCCCCCCACACACACACACCACAATTCCTAGCACCGCATTGTAGTCCCCGCAATTCGGCAATCGCGGAGTGCGCTCACCCGATGTCCCTACATAGATGAATACCGAGAATTACCGTGTCTGGGAGCGCACCGTTTTGCGAAACCCGAGCGGACAGGTAAAACTGGGGTTGCATGCAGCACGTTGCTGGTGGTGACAAGACGGTAAGGTTTTGCCCAATGTCTCACCCTCCGCCTGACTTCCTGACTAATCTCGGCTATTGTCGCTCCGCCAAACCAGCTCCTGCGCTCCGACTGTTGCGGCCATGCACTTCCCGTCTAGAGCAATCGTTGCGAAGAGCCCAACGTTTACGAGCCTGGAGAGCGCGTCGAGCCGAGGGAAGAGAGAGAGGAAAAAACAAGACCAAGGTCGATACGGTCGAAACCCGGCAGATTCAGCTGCGTCGCGCCATTGCTTCTGCTGGATAGAGAGGCCTAAAAATACATCCGATTGGCTGCGTTTCCAATATTTTCATCCGTGCCAGCTACGAGCACATCAAACGTAGCTCGGCTGAGCCAACACCGTTAGGCGTTGGCTTCACGCTGGGAACAGTGCATGATAGCGCGTTTATCTTATAGCTTCCGCTCATGCCGCTCGCATGCGAGCGCGATTTACCTGTGCGATCGGGCAAGGCCCGAAATGCTTGCTGGTGTGGAGTGCAGCCGTTCTGTAAACAACAATAACGCTTACCGTCCTGCCAAGCCACTAGCCAGCTCGACCGGCTGAATCATCACCATCACCATCACAGGTGCACACCACGAGTTCACGTCTTGCCATGTTGTCCACAACCAATCCACGCCTCACTGCCATCCATCCACCAGCAACATTATCCAGCTCCCCTCCCCTCCCCCCGCATTCACCTCCTCCTTCATCACACCACATGCATACAACACCCCGCAACTCACCGATCCGCCTTTGTCCATCCTGTTCCAACTATATCGCCCAAACCATGGCCATAGCCGTCCATCTAGTGGCCATTCTGCACCTATACTAACTACCCTTGCCTCTGCTATTCTTCTACGGCCAACATGCTCAAAACGCATTAACAAACCCACCCACTTGTTTTACTGCCTCGCTGCATCCATACTAGCATCGCATCTCCTGATCATTCTGGGTAAATCTTATTTCTTGGTAGTGTGGGGATACCCATACATCCCCGAACGGTCGCCGTATGAGGGCCCTTGGGATAAATAGCAGGATAAACATGTCATGCTACTTCGGTCATTACTATTGATACACGGTTAACAAAGTGCAAATGTTCCTACTATGCCCCCAGATGTGGCCGACGCCTATGCCTCCCAACGCCTTCGAATCCATGCTCAATGCAGCCAACACCCCGCACTTTCCAGCTTCAATTTCGTCCGCTACCAGTGCTTCATGCTATTCCCTTGCTTTTCTGAACCACTTCACCAACTTGCGCTCCACCCGGCTCAGTCACTCCGCAGCATGCTCTCCACCAAATCTCCCAATGGACCCCAGAAATCCTTGCTTCCACTAGCCAGACCGTGCTCATCAATGAACAGCACGTAGTGTTTGAAGCTGGTGTTGAGGTGCGGTTCTAGGCCCAGCTCGATGATGACGGGGTAGTGGTGGCAATAGATGTGCGCATAAACACGGTACAGTCGCTTGAACATGTTCCTGATGAGAGCAGCAAACGTCTTTGGGAAGGGCACTCCGATGCGCGAAGGAAACATGGCTTCATTGTCGACGTTAGACTGCACCCATGCCATCAGATGTTCAATGTACTCCGGCGCCGGCATCTTGGTCGGCTTCTTGTAGTTTTCCGAGTCTTGCCAGAGGTACTCAAATCTAAAACCGTTAGCAGCGGTCTGAAAGGGGGTGGGGATACATACTCATCCGTAGCTTTCATCTCTGGACAGCTCTGTGGCGAGCAGAACTCGGTAATGGAGCCGTAAAGCAGGTTGATCTGGTTGTAGAAGTCGACGACTGCAGTCGCGTGTCAGTCCAGCCCCTCTTCACACCCATCCGGTATTTTCCTACCATTGACGGCGAGCCACTCATCTTTATCCTCACCCTCTGGCAACTTGACAGCTTTTCTCAGGCTACCGCTACCAAGTGTGGCCTCCGCATACTGCTTGAGCTGCCAGCTGCTTGTGCCTCGGTTCGCCTTGGATGGCTTGAAGGGTGCGCGAGTCCGCGGGTTGCTAAAGAACGATAGTAAGCTTGTGTCCACAAAGTATCCCTTGTTGCGCGGGATCCACATAGAGTCCAAAGCTGCATGACTGTCCGCTTCTGCCAACTTCGGAGAGGTGCCGCCACTGGGAAGAAGCTTGTACGAGTAGTTTGGTGTTGCTCGCGTCGGATTGTCTGCCAGGTCAAGTTGAGAGGCAGAGGCAAACGACATGGCCAATGTGTCCAACCCCGATCGCGGCATTCTCAAAGCCTCTCCAATTCTTTGCAGGGGACTCCAATATGCCTCGCCTGGCCTGGCCAGTCCCGACTCCATTTTGTTACCCGCTATACCTCGCTCTTGACTGTCCAGCGTGTCCACGTCCATGTCCATCCTCAAGTTCATGCAGCTTTGACTCTGGGCGAAAGTAAAGACGGGCCGGAGGGGCTCCGGTTTGGCCGGGTACGAAGGGTATAAACTACTACTAGGAGAGGAGACGAACATTGTTGTGATAAAGTTGGACATGACTGCGACCGTGCTGTGTATACACTATCAGCCGCGTTGCGTTCTATCCGGTGCGCATTCCAATGGTTAGCAGGGCAATAGTGGGAGGGTATGGAATGCGCGAACCTGACGCCAAAAGTCCCCAGAAAGCGACTATTTGAAACAAGCGACAGCAAATGAGGCGCCAAGAAGCGACACTGTACACTTACAAGAGTGTAATGTACTGTTGTTTGTTGATGACGTTGACAGGTGCGGAAAGGACCGTGTTTAGACCCCGCAACAAACAATCGGGCCACCGCTGCCCGCCGACTTCGACCACGCTAACACGTGACACTACTAGCTTGATGGGCCACACATCGTGCCTACACTTTACTTCACAGGACAACTTCTGGCCACATCTTTGACTAGTTCAAGATATTCCGCTGGTGACTTGCTTTGAAAATGTGCCTGGAGTATGCTGCATCAAGGCCAATCTTGACCAAGCAGAACTTTGCATCACACGGGATACCGCACCACATACGAGGTACGATATGGAAAATATGGCACTTTTGTTTTTGCTTAGGTTTACTGTAGGCCCAAGGGTAAGAATTTGTAGGACTGCCAATTAATAGCAAAGAGGGTCCGTATGACCACCGTCATCCATCGTCAATGAACCAGAGAGACATCTATCAACGCGCTCACTTGCTGAAATAAGGGTCCTGTTCAAAGTAGTCGCCGTTGTCACGACCACGACCACGACCATTCCTACGGTCATTCCTAGGTCTTGAATCAGATGCGCCGTCTGCCACGGTCTCAAACTCATCTGGTTCGTAGTCTTGCATGCCGGTCTTGATACGTTGAAGCTGGCCGCTCACGTAGTGGTTGAGACGGTCTTCCATCGCCGACTTTTGGTCGAGAGCCTCTTGATCCAGTACGCCGACCGAGTTCTTGCGCCTTATTGGGCTGCCAGTCTCCTCCTCTTCGCCGTTGGTCGAATTGTCGCCATAGTCACTTCGGAAGCCGATACTACGGCTTGTCGACGACCGGCGGAGACTCTGTCGCTTGGCTGGCTTGCCTTTTACGGTAAACACATCGTCAAAGTAATGGTCGGCAGCACCTGTTGGTGTACGAGGCGTTTGTGGGAGGCGGCAAGTCATGCTATACATGGTTAGTCAAAGCATTCTTCACCTGATTGCCATCACACTTACCCAGTGTCGTGGATCATCTTTGCAATCAGACCGGTCCAGCCGCACTGATGTGTCGCTCCCAGACCACGGCCCGTGTCACCGTCGAAGAACTCGTGATACCACATGTAGTCTTTCCAGTTTGGATCATAGTCTAACATCTCGTTGCCGTCGTTGATGGCTCTTCTACCGTCGTCACCGCGAGCAAACAAATGCTGGAGGCGATGTTGTATCTCCTCCGCAACATGACCGAGATGCATGTAGTCACCCGAACCCGTCGGGCACTCCACCTTGAGGGTGTTACCGTAGTAGAGATGGAAGCGCTGACAGGATTCAATGAGCAAAAAGTTCACGGCAAGCCAGATGGGGCCTCGCCAATTGCTGTTGCCACCGAAGAGGCCACTGTCCGAGTCCCCAGGGAGGTAGGCGACTTCGTACTTCTGGCCATTGACGTCCATAGAGTATGGATGGTCCTTGTGGTATTTCGAGAGCGATCGAATCCCGTGATCAGCAAAGAACTCGTCCTCATCCAGCATTCTCTTCATGATCCGCTTCAGCCGGTCTTCGTTGACAAGTGAAAGAAGCATACGGTTGCCTTGACCACGTTTCGATAGTGTATGGATGTTGCGCTTCGACTTCTCTGGGCGGTTGGCAATGAACCATTCCACCCGCTTCTTGAAGCTGGGCAGTCGGTTCATGATTTCCGGCTCCAGCGTCATAGTCGAATACAGAGGAATGAGTCCTACCAGAGAACGAACGGGCATCTGGTGACTCCATGGTCCACCCCACGAGATGGCATCGTAGTAGAAGCCGTCCTCCTCGTTCCACAGCGGCTTCGACTCGCCCTCGCTGCGAAACTGCATGGCGTCGCTGATCATGAGAAAGTGTTCGAAGAACTTGGAAGCCATGTCTTCGTAGATGCGGCGTCTCTTGGCGAGCTCGAGGCAAATATTCAGCATGTTCAAGCAGTAGAAACCCATCCAACCAGTACTGTCAGCCTGCTCAAGGACACCGCCAGTCGGCAAAGGATCTGAGCGGTTGAAGACACCAATGTTGTCGAGACCTAGGAAGCCACCCTCGAAGATGTTCTTTCCGTCCGCGTCTTTTCGGTTGACCCACCAGGTGAAGTTCAACAACAGCTTCTGGAAGACGCGCTCAAGGCAGTCAAAGTCCTCACGTCCGTACATCTTGCGCTCGATCTTGAACACCCTGAACAGCGACCAGGCGTGTACCGGAGGGTTGACATCGCCAAAGTTCCATTCGTACGCTGGCAGCTGCCCGTTGGGGTGCATGTACCACTCGCGCGTGAAGAGGTCAAGCTGCTTCTTGGCGAAGTCGGGGTCGATCATGGCAAGAGTAATGCAGTGGAAAGCGCTATCCCAGGCAGCAAAGAAGGGATACTCCCAGGAGTCGGGCATGGAGAGAATGTCGTCCAAGTACATGTGCTTCCACTCTTTGTTTCGTATAGCCTTTCGGCCAGGTGGGGGTGGAGGCATGCCGGGGTCACCGTTCGCCCACTGATCCCAAACAAAATGGTAGTACTGCTTGCACCACATCATGCCAGAGAAGGCTTGACGCTGGATATTGCGCAAATCGTCGGCAATTGGGAGGGGACTTATTCGGTAGTAGAATTCATCTGCCTCGGCGCGTCGCTGCTCAATGATGTCGTCGAAGAGCTCTTCGTCTAGGTATCCCTCATTCTTGCGTGAGAAGCGAAAGCGGACTACAGCGCACTCGCCGGGTTGAACACCCTCGCCTTCGTCGAAAGCGTACCACGCTGCACATTTGGTACCAGTGTTTTCAGGGTTGACAGCATCCATCTCCTCATCTACGATGCGGCGATGGAAAGCGTCTTTGACATAGGGCGTCTTGTTCTCAACCTTCCACAGTCCCTTGTAGTTTGTGTCGTTGTCGGTAAAGAGCAGCTCGGGCTGGATGTCGTCGCCACTGGGGCCTGTGCCGGGAGATGGAGAAAGCTGGAAGTAGCGTTCTCCAAGCTTGTGGTGTTTTGATTGCGCAGTCGTTGGACCGACTTTTGTAATGGAAGGCTTCAGGCTGGCATCTTCGTGGCCCCATGCCCAGGTATTCCTGAACCAACAGTGAGGCACTATGTGAAGTGGTGCCGGTTCTGGTCCGCGATTGTAGGCCGTGACTCGGAAGCACAGCTCTTCTGGGTCGTCGGCTTCTTTGGCAGTCTCAATGAAGATATCCCAGTACCGGTCGTCGTCGAAGACGCCAGTGTCGACGAGGTTGTACTCCTTCTCGAGCCGTGTTCGCTCTCCGTTGGTCTTGATGAGGTCTTCGTATGGGAACTTGCGCTGGGGCAGCTTGTAGAGGAATTTCATGTATGAGTGCTGTGGCTAGGGTCAGCGGCGAAGCTTAGCAGAGGCAGACGACGTACGGTTGGAGTGTTGTCCAGATGGAAATGGCACTCCTTGAGTGACTCGCCGTGGTTGCCCTGTGGATTCGAAAGACCGAAAAGGCGCTCCTTCAAGAAGTCACTGCATCCCGGTCAGCACAGGTTAGGGCGGCTGCGATGATGCAAGCCTACTCCTTCTCATTCCAGAAAGCAAAGGCGATATTCTGGAAGCCATGTGAGTCGGACACACCAGCAATGCCGTCCTCGCCCCAGCGGAAGGCCCGTGACCGTGCCATGTCGTGCGTGAAGTCTGAGCAATTAGCAGAGGCAATGGCGCGGATGAAGAATGCTTACGACTCCAGGCATCTCCATCGTGACTGCACAGGTTTGTTAGCAAGGAACGGCGTCCAAAAACATGTCCAGCAGGAAGGGCACCCACGAGTAATCTTCACGAACTGCACGTGTGTTAGTCCAGAACCATGCACAAGCACAGAGAGGAAGACTGACCTGTGGCCCACTGCCGTTCGGAAACGTAGGGCCCCCATCGCTTCCAGTAAGCGGTGCGTTCACGATCCTGCTTGAGGCGCTGTTCCTCTTCGCAAAGGTATTCCTGATTCTCAATGAGAACCATGGTGACTGTGTGAGCCGATGTGGTGTCGGAGACGTGCTACAGGCGATGAGCAAGTGAGTGCTGGTTGACGGCGCGAGGAGCGGTGTTGAGATAAAAATTCCCTGCAGGCAGTATGGAGCAAACAATGGGGTAGTTTGGGGGCAGCCAAGCGGTTAGAGGATAGACAGGCGGGGTAGTGTATGCGTGCACAGCAGCTGGTAGCAGGATGCTCAGTGAGAGAATGGTCAATGGAGAAGAAAAGAGGAAGAGATGAGACGGCACGAGAGAGATTTTTTTTCCTTCTTCTCCCGCTGGCTGGGCGAGTGTCTGGGGTGGTAGCTACCTAGGGTACGTACCGTCCTGGCTACCGCGAACCATGGGCTGCAGGAACTCGCGATGCATCATGGCAGCCGCGGACGGTGCATGGCGGGACTTATCGCGAGCGGTTGGCTTAAGCCCCAGTCGAGGATAACGGGTTGGGCTGCCCGGTTTCAGTACCATGTCGGACGAGCCGCATCAAGGTGGCCAGAAGGTGGGCGAGGCGGCGTTACGCGTCTGTCGCGGTGTGCCATAGGTAGGCGAGAGCATTTTCTCAGCAGTGCGTGAAAGTGTTGAGCGCGCTTGCTGCCCCGCGACACCAACCTTGGGAACAAGCAGCAGCGTCACCGACGTTAGTGCCGGGCCTCCCCCCACCGGGCCCATCGTCGATCGTCCTCTGGACTGGCCAGCCTCCAGAACGGGTCCGAGGCTCTGCCTGGGGTGTGGAGTCGTGACAGCGGGCCCCCCGGCCCACTACCGTACAGTAGGCTGGCATATGCACATGTATGTGTATCTATTCGGCCCATGGACTTCTGAGCGTGGCCCATCTTGCTTGGCCGCCCTGGTGCACGACAAGTTGACAGGTCATGGCCACCTGCATGTCGCACATTGCAGATTGCATCTCGCGTTTTAGCCAACGCCAGTTCACGTGACATGTCCAACACCGACCCAACACACCCGCACATGGCCTGGCCTTGCCCTAGGTGGGCAAATCGAGGAGCCGTCGCACACCATGTGCCGTACATCGAGTGCGAAGCTGTGGGGCCATGTTGAATCATGTGTTGGCTTGCCCACCATCTCGTGGGCCGAACGTCTCGACACACATCTGGGGGTACCTAGGTACATGCTGTGGAAGAGGAGGAAGAAAAAACGGAATTCAAGGGCACGCAGTTAACTCCTGGAATCAAGCCACTGTATACCAGGTTCAGACAGTATAAGCCATCGCAACGGGAACTCGCAGTCTTCCGACCCACGGATGCACAAGAGCTTCCATTGCAGCAGCCATGTCTTGAGCTACAGGATGGGCAGCCACAATCATCACTTCCTCATCGACGCCTAGGATGCATTGAATACTCCCCAATGGATTGTCGGTGGCCAGGACCGGCGGTAGATACATGGATGCCCCTTCCTGCAAGCTGTTGAAGCGAAGAACTCAGATAGCTATATCGGCATCCAAGCTCTCCTCTTCGATACTGTGCAGTATCTATGACCATCCCGTATGCAGAAGAGTGCCAGGTCATGGACATATGTCTCCACTCATGTTCTGTATGGCCGTCTCTGGGGTAATTGGAGAATACAATGTCTCGCACTCGGGCAGATTTTTGAACTAGAAACTGGGCCTAGGGTTAGCATGTCGTTGCAAGCGACACTTTGCTGCCTGCACAGCGCTACGCTCCATGGTTTTGTTGATGAAAGATAGTAAGTGCCTGCGTATCCCACCTATCCGCTAGCGCGTTTCCCGGCAAATCTTCGGGCCGTCCTTAATCATAGTCGCTCAGGTACGCGGAAGCTCAGCCAGGCCAAACACACCACGTCGCTGCAGTTGAACACGCTCACGCTTCTTCACGCAAAATGCTCGTCTCCCTTACCGTCGGCAAGGTGGATGCCGGAGTGGCCGTGCTGCTGACCGAAGATAAACGTCTGGTTAGTCTTCCAATGCCCCTCAGCGCTCAACACAGCGCAGGCGCATCCTTGTAATTCACTCTGGCTGACGTGATTCCAGATTGAGTTCCCCTCCATATTGCTTCCGCCAGACATCTCTTCTGGGTCCATGGTGGACATTGACGTTGGACGCAACTACAAAGCCGAAGCCGACGCACAGAAAGCCTTCCACGAGCTCCAGTCCGAGATCTTCCGCACCTTTGGCCAGCGTACGCCTTCAGCGCCCGTCCTCAAGTGTCGCAATGCCACACAAACCTCCGTAGTGCTCGAGTGGGAGCCCATCGATATCGCGACTGCCGAACTCCGTAGCCTGACACTATACCGCAATGGCAACAAGGCAGGCACAATACCCAAGCCCAGCGACCAACACAGCACCAAGTTGAGCGGCCTGGCAGTGGACACGGAATACGAGTTCCACCTGGTCCTTAAAACTAGTGCTGGCACATTCAGCAGCGAGAAACTAAAGGTACACACGCACAAGATGACGGATCTGTCAGGTATTACAATCACGCCCGGCCACATGCCTGCCTCACTTCGCGAGTCGCTGCAGCGATCTGTAGAACGAATTGGTGCCAAGATTGCCGACAATGTACGCATCGATACAACACACTTTGTATGCACTGAAGGCAGAGGGCCATCATGGGAGAAAGCAGTCGAGAACAATATTCCCGTTGTGGTCCCCGACTGGGTCATAGGATGTGAGAGGGAGGGCAGAATTGTCGGTGTAAGGGGCTACTACTTGAATGCAGATCCCAGATTACGAAACGTCGGTCCTGGAGGGTCCCAGCAACCACCTCAGCAGTCACAACAACAGCCGACGCCACCACAGCAGCAGCAACAGCAACCTAGAAGTCCACTGATGAGCCCAAGGACCGAGGTTACACCACCCACACCCGAGCGATCGACGCATGACCGCAATGCAAATGGTGGAGCGCCTCCCCCACCACCAAAGGATGATGTGAGCTCGAGGAGTAGTTCGGTAGAGCCGAAGATGCAGACAGATGAGCAGAAGGCTCGGGGTGAGCATGTCAGGCCATATTCTGAGAAGAACAAACAGCAAGAGGATAGCGAGGACGAGGACGATGAACCCGAGCCAAGCGATGAGAAGGCCATGGAGGCTAATTTACCACAAAGATCAAAGCCAGGCCAGGCATCAGCTGAGGATGATGAAGACGGAGCGAGCTTCCAAGAAGTTCAGCTTTAGAAGATGGCGCAAAAACACGTGATGACTTTAGCAACATGGTCACTAGGGATCAAGTGGAACAGAGCTGCTCGAACCTTGTTTCCAGTCTACCGAGGACTACTGTCCACATTTTACTTCCGGCCTCCCGTGTTTCTCGCTAAAGCTGGATACAGCTATGCAACCAGTCTGAACCTGAGCTCCAGCTAAGCCTATAGCGTTGTAGTCGTACCGTTTTGACAGAACAAAATAGTATTCGATCAAGATTCTTGATAGCCTGTTCGTGTCTTCTGAAGATCATATATATTTTGCCCAGGTGCCTTCTTGCCTACCACATCTCTCATTTAACACTCGGATCAAGTAGCACCAGGCACATCCCATACCTTGGCAAAATCATCATGTCGCCAATCCACGACCCTCTCATACTCCAGACTCAAACTCATATACTCTGCAACCGGCTCCCCATAGACCCGGCTCACAAAGGCATACATTGCATCGGTACCCGCTGAAACCCCGCTACTGGTGAAGGTGTTGCCGTCTTCGACCCAACGGGCTGTTGGCACCCAAGTCACGTTCGGTCCTGTAGAAGTTGCCCATGTCCAACTGCGCTTGTTTGTAGTGGCACGCTTGTTATCGAGGACCCCCGCACGTGAGAGGAGAGTAGCGCCGGTACAGATTGAGATTATATATTTGAGCTTGAGGTGATTTCAGTGAGTGCAAGAACATGAGAAAGGGGAAGAGGGCGGGGGGTTTCCTCCTACTTTTGGATAGGTTAGTTTGACAAAGTCGATTTCTGCGCTCATGTCTCTGCGGGTTCCACCTCCACCGGGTACGACGAGGACGTCAATATCGCCTTTGTTTGTTGCATTTCCACTCTGACTCCCTTCTGTTTCACGTCCCGCTAAATACTCTGCAAAGGTTGTCGTTGGCACAATCTCTTGTCCAAAGCCACCCGTCATCATTGCGCTCGTCACTGGTGCCATGGTCTTGCTGAGGACAGAGAGATGCGGTGTCTGGGTAGTGTTGCTGTAGAGCATGAAGAGGGAGTTTAGGAGGTCCATTGGACCGAAAATGTCGAGAGCTTGATAGTGGGGGAAGATGAGGAGGCCATAGTGGGTGGGCAGTGTGGAGGTGTTGGTTATTGGTGGCTGGGAGGGTGCGGATAGGGATGGTCGGAAGGCCAAGAGGGCCGGGAAGAGAGATGAGTATCGCATGCTGGGTGTAAGGTGATTTATTGTTACAGGAAATTCGTCCTCTTGTAGAAGGATTGAGCACTGATTTTATGCTCAAAACATTGGTAAAACTCTATTTCTATTGTAAGCTGTTGGGTCTGTAATCCAAAGGCTAATTAATATATCTTAATCACTTGTGGGTGCCTTGATGCGCTCACTAGCCTTTTAGAGTAGCAATCGAGGTGCCGAATGAGGGCCGAGTAAGTTCAAGCATGGTGCAGCCGAAGTAACAAGCAACACCTGAGAAGTATATTGGCAATGCGGCAGGGCGCCCTTCATATTTGAGAAGATTTGAGCAGCTTAAGCCCACCGATGACTGCATGTGCCCAATAGCACATGGGTGCTCTTGTGTAGTACAGAACGACTGGGCGTTGGGACGTAATAGATTGCGGTAGAGGGGTAAAATCCAGTATACATGCCCAAAGTGTGGGGTTTAGCTCGCAAGTCTCAAATGCTCTTTTGGGT
>Ga0265780_10008854_pt1 | contig 12170 bp, 23 predicted proteins | sample P1T30metagenome_FD_192432 | JGI IMG/M metagenome (GOLD analysis project Ga0265780, IMG submission 192432) | Plant litter microbial communities from East Loma Ridge, Irvine, California - P1 T30 | ecosystem: Environmental > Terrestrial > Plant litter > Unclassified | place: USA: California... | reverse complement strand
ACGAGGGGGGTTGGTCTGATTCCAGAGCTCGCCAAGTTGAGCAAGCTGAACATCCCAATCAGGATCAAGCTGAAGTTTGTACAGATATCTCCCGACCAGCCCAATCTCGCGGTCGGTCAGAATGCCTCCTGCTTGGACCTTTTCGGCGGCTTTGGTCCATCCTTCCAAAACTAGTACTGTTCCTGTACCATTCGCTATCACCAGAACAACATTCTGCTACTCAGCTTCGGCCTGGATTGGAGGCTATGATACTCACGACGATGGCTCCTAGGAGCAAAAGCAGTCCAAAACTAAGGGGGAAATGGAGTAATTCCCATATTTTAACATTGCGGTCATTCACTCTTGCGTTCTTGTCGAATCTGGAACAAAGAAAAGACCAGAGCATGTAAACTATCAGAATAGCTACATTGATCAGCTCTGAATCAACTTGTATAGTAGTAGGACGGACCCATGAACGCCTGAGCATAGGTTGCGGTATCTCGATCCGACAACCCCGCGATGGCCTTATTGAAAGCTCGAACGATATTGAGTAGACCATCGCCCCTACACATCAGTCTACACGCTCCAGAAGCCCAAATCGACTTACAGAATAATCAGAGCAAATGACCCATATCGATCCCCGACCTTCTCCGTTGGACCCTTGACATGCGAATCTCGAACCACTTGAGTAGTAGTCATGACCAATTCAAGGAGGATGGATCCGTAGAGAAGGATTAACTGCCTATCAGCGGCGTCTTTGCAACGATGTATCGATATACCCTCAAGACAACGAGTCCGACTGAATGAGACGAGATGGTGGCTGCTGCGATATTGAGACCACAGGAGATGATCAGAGTACCGAATGAAACCCAATGACAGGCGACATCGCGTTTGGCTTTACGACCTGCCAGAGCGCCTGATTGTCAGCCATCTTCCCGTTCTGCCTATATGTACGTACAGATCAAATACTGAACAGCCAGTTGTGCTCGAGAAAGCATGAAAGCGATGACGATAGTCTTGAAACTCTCTTCTGCATCCTCTGATAAATGAGCACAATTCATGTCCACCTAATCTTGAGAGAAACACACCTGTCTTCGCTGCTTCCTCACCAATCATCCCCATAGAACCAGCTGTCTGAATGTTCCCAGGGTCCCAATTCCCACTAGCCGCTCCGATATATAGGAACAAACAAACTTGGAGAAACTTGAATAGTCGATGAACACCGTCTTCCGCTACTGATCAGCTATCGTGGATTGCCAGTGGCTCACCCTCATAGCGGATATCGTAAAATACTTGCGATACCCACACCCAATAGATGACCGTGAAATATCTATCTTGTCAACATCACTTCCAATGTGATATACAGAGACATTCACCCCAAGAAAGTCGGAATAGCGCCAGGTCGGGACAAGTCATGCGTCAACCCGAAAACAGTCAGAACAGCAACAACCACCAAATCTGCTCAATCAGCCGCTACATCAAATTGAAGAAGTTGACATACCGTAGAATAGCGATGTCCACTGAGATGGAGTATCAACTTCCTCGTGCCATCTGTCCGCTCTTTCTGGTATTGGAGACCTATATAGCGGTGTTCGTCGAATTAGGCCCGCTTCCTCTGCCTCAGCGCGAAATGCCTTTTCAGCCGAATTAGGGATATCACTATCCCCTTGGCTTGACTCTTCCGCCGCGGATCTTCTTGAAGTTCGGGAGCGTATCGAAGACGATGGTCGGGTTGGGTTGGCGGATCCCGCCTCCTGGACTACTGGTTTCTCATTGGGCTCGGCTACCATTATGCTTTCAGCTTCCGGATTTGAACTGGGTACATCCGCTGTTCCCTCGAGTTCACCACTGGACGACCCAGGGATCTCTTTGCGCATAGGCGGCGGGGCTTGACCTGCCGATTGATCACCCATCTCGAACGTGTGAAATCAACTGAGAAGAGATTGAGACATTTTAGGTTTGACGGCGGTGACTCTCATAAAGTACATACGTTCCTAGATCTCGGAACCGGCCTGACAGGCACAGCCTTCCTCGATACATTCTACAATCTATTCATTACTCGTCATCCGATTCTTCCTTTTTGGCCTTCTTCTTGGCCGGTTTCTCCGTATCGCTCTCTGCAGTATTTGCGCTCTTCTTTGTTTTCTTGGCTGCTTGCTTCTTTTTCAACTCATCCATCATTGGATCACTTGCGTCTGAAGCGCCTCCATCGGACTCCTCTCCGGATTCAGATTCCGAGGGCGATCCACCGTCTGATGAGGAACCGGCGAACGATTCATCCTCTGGACAGATCAGCCAGATCCGACCACAAGTATCATGACTCACCAGACTCATCATCATCATCATTGGCTCGAGCAGGCTTCTTGCCGTTCTTGTCTTTGCTCTTCTTTGGCCTCTCGTCCTCTGATGGGATTGAAACATCGTCGTCCTCCTCGTCATCGTCGCTGATTGGCTCAATATCCATGACCTCGTCCATTTCATTCTTGAGTCTGACATTCTTGCTCTGGAGGAATGTCGAGATAGGCTGAACTTCCTCTTTACTGATGGCTGAAAATACATGATCGACATTATCGGTTTTGGAGACGACTCGCATGTCAAACGTTCTGGCTGAGGCGACGGTCCCTCCGACACTGAAACGTCAGCTCGTGTCAAAATTGAGAGACGGTCTGCTTACCGCGAGAAGGCGATGGATTCCGTCTTGGAGAAATCGATTAGGATAGGCTGTTTTGCTATGAACAGCAAACCCTTGTCCAAAAAGTATACTTCTCCCTGTACCGCTTTTACGTTGGCCTTGATACCATTCAAGCCCTGTGCACTGATGATCAGCGGGGAGATGTGTCAAGGACGTACTTTCGGAAACTGCCGGGTGGAGTGACTTTCTTCCCCGTCAACGATTTGAGGACCCTCGAAATGACTTGGAATGTAGGTGCCTCGTATTTCCTTTGCAGGTCCGCATATTTTGTTAGATCCTCACTAGTTGTCAGCGAAGCCTACAACAATGTACCTACTCTGTGAGGTTGAGTTCTGCGTCTATCTCCTCGTCCTTGGGCCATTGTGCCACTAGGAAGGGATATCTTGTAGCTCCTTGACGAATAGGTGGGTCGAGACCTAGAACAAGCTGGACATGTAAATCGTCCAATTTGGGAAGGAGGAATATTCGATGGATAGATGTGAATGGAACTCGGTAATCTGTCGATTTACCAATAAGTCGTATGGAGTCGTTGTAGAAATCTAGCGAGTATCGTCCTCTTGATGAATCAGCGAGAGTCTCGGCTTGAACAGAAAGACGTACCTTGGCGTGAGAATGAGAGCATCCTCGAAGATGACGATACTTGTTCCGACATCCGTTCCAATATCCGCCTTCTCCTTGATCTTGTTGTGCATAGCCTCAGCCGCACTGATCTCGTTCCCGTCCTCATCTTCCTCAACTTCGTCTTCTGCATCGCTTCCGGCATCAGATCCCTTTGGTACGATCGAGGCTCCAGGAACATAAAATCGCATTTCGACGAGATCATCAGGCGGTCTTTTCGACAGATCCTTCGAATCTGTAGTGGGTGGTTTTGGTGGGTTGAACTCTAGTGCTACTTCGTTCTTACCGGCGATGTTGGAGTTGGCAATTGCGGAAAGAGGGAGTTCGAATGACGGCTTGCTCTGAATAGAAAACTTCAATTCTTCGCCTAATTGATTAGCTTGTGAGCAAGCGGGTGCTTGTCAACTCACTCTCTACGACCGCTTTTCCCCAATTGTATCCTCTGAGACTGACATCCCTTAATTCTAGCTTGACTCCAAAGAAGTCGTCCAGAATCTTCTTGATTTGGTCGTGGTCCTACTCAGTCAGCTCGGAAACCTCTGACGCAATAGCTTACCTCGCGCCTGAACCCTTCGTACGAGAGCCTGGAAGGTGTACCTTCCATATCAAATCTTAGTCTGAAGTTCCTCGCTACTCTGATATTGTCGGCTCACGTGAGAAATTAAGGACAAGAAGACGTACCTGGTCCAAGTCGCACGCTTGATCTTGATACCATCGAAAAGATCATGTGTGGCAGCTTCGTATGCCTTGAACCCAAATCCAGCCGAGTTGAATCGGATTTCTGGCTGTCAGCCTGCGCTCATTCATTCCCTTTTCCACGACAGCAATTTTTAGGGCGAGCTGGTGATGTCGAGAGTATATCGCATGCTGACTGAACTTACTTCCTAATTCAGGCGAATCGCCCAAGTAGACTGGATGTCAGCTTTCGCCTGATTCTGACTTGACGTCTTAGCTCACTGTTATCGAACGTGTTCTTTGGATTCGACATGTTATAGTCTGCCAGGTGTTAGTCGAGACTAAGAGGAGTATATGAGGTAGTAAGAAGAATCTTGAATATGGACATCGCGTCGCGTCCATCATCAACCTCTGTTTCAGGTGAGGAATAACACGTCATTCCTCGTTTCTGGTCGTCCCCAAGCTGTCCATGCATATAATCGCTGGCATTGAGCGGTTGAGATGCTCACCAAATTATATATTAATTCAGTCCAGGAGGAGCTCGATGCATGTACGAATTCATGGGTCACACAGCACACTGACTGGTATCACCTGGCTCACTGTGCCAGCTGGTTCGGAGGATCGGCGGAAGAATGCCAAGAGATTAGTCCGAGGTCGGAGCGTCTCCGAGTGGAACCGCGCCTTCGCGCTACTACAATGGAGGGCGAGGTATAGCCATGAGTCTTTCTTAGCAACCGCCGAAGCGCTTTCATCATACAAAAGAGTCAACCAATTCACGCTCATCCATCGATACTCTTACCTCCGTACCCCAATCTCAAATGAAAACGACAATGACTGACTCTATCGATGTATCTGCATGGCCAGCACCCCTCGAAGGCGAAGACCACGAGCAGCTAAAGATCATGTTGGCTGGTAAACCATACATCGCAGTCGACAAGTACCTCTGCAGAATACGAGAAGACATGGCAACAAAGATGTTCGAGTACAATGCCGAGAGATCCGGGGATAAGCGACAAGAGTTGTTGGCTGCTATGGCTACTTTGAGGAACCCAGAGGGCAAGGCTCAGAATACCCATATCATGCCGCCTTTCACTTTTGAATATGTAAGTTCCTTTCATCTAGGACGGGTTGTTGCTGACGAATAGGGATTCAATCTGAATCTGGGGACAGATATATATGTTGGACCTAATGGGCAGTTTATCGATGTTAACGAGAGTACGTTTTGTTTCTGCCCATCCACAAGTCGCGAACCCGAACGAAAGCTGATGAGTAGTCTTCATCGGAGATCGAACAATGCTGGGTGCCAACGTTCAACTGTACACCCCCGCCCATCCCATCTCACCAGAGGAACGGAACGGACTCGACGGTGCTGAATGGGCCAAAACAATCAGGATAGGAAAAGATTGCTGGCTCGGAGGAGGTGTCATTGTCGTTCCAGGAGTCACTATTGGGGATGGAGTGACGATTGGAGCTGGAAGTGTGGTTACGAAAGATCTCCCGGATAGGGTTGTGGCTGTTGGAAACCCTGCTAGGATTATCAAAAAGATTAATGCGGATGGATCTACGGAGAATGTCCCGAGGGCTTAATCCTGGACTTATGTATGGTATATTCATTGACTCTTGTCTGAACACTATCAGACTGTAAACCGGCCCATGACTGAACAGGCATTGCTTTGTTCATTCCGGTTTCGTGACTTCCTCTTCATCACGACCGCTTCTCGCGCAGGAACAAACCCATCACACCACCACTGAATATGGATACCCCAGTAAACATAATTAAGATCCCCTGAACATTAGCAAGCCACAGTAGAGGGCAAGCAAGGGTGTACATAATTCCTGAAACCATATGCTCCAGCTCCACCTCGAAGGGTATCAAGTTTGAGCAGAGCATCGGAGATAGGTCCAGAAGTGATATTACCAACACCTCTCAAGAAAGCGAAGATAGGGAATATAATCTGAGGTGCAGTGGGATCGTCCTCTATCCTGATCAGCGTAATTAAGATATTGAGAGGGGCAAGGAGACGTACGAGCAATGACACCAATAATCCTGATCCAAAGGGCCGAGAAGCTCAAACCTAGAAGACCGTACAAAATGGCAAATACCACCAAAACCGCTTCATGGGTCCCGAAACCCCAAAAGAAGAGACATGATGCGGCTGCTGCGACCGACGATGCGAAGACGGCAATGTTGATTGGCATTCGGTCCGTGAAGTGTCCGAGAAGGGCGTTCCCGGGGACAGATGCCGCTATACATCAACAAGGATGATTGGTGAGGAATAAAGGGGACGTACCATTCATGATAGCGATCAAACCGGTTCCACCAGGTCTAGTCATCTTCATATCATTTGCGAACGCTAATTGATCAGTCCCTGTCGAGTGGAAGTAAGAGTTAAGGAAGGCGTACTAGGGATCCATAGTGAGGGGATGAAATTACCCAACCCAACCAAAAATATGATGGATGCCCCAACCAACATGGGTTTGGTAAACAAGAATTTCGACTGTCCGCTGAATCTCGCACCGAGTCCATGTCTTCTCCCACTTCCCCTTGTATATGGTATGCGCCGCTTGATCGGGATCAAAGATATCCCCCCTAGGACCAGAAATCCCAGTCCGAGACTAACCATTGTTGCCTTGTATCCGAATCTGCCCAACATTCCGCTGACAAGAGGTGGGAAAATAGCTCCACCAAGACCAGTCCCCGCAAACATTACCCCCGAGGCGAGACCACGACGGACGTAGAACCATTCGAAGAGAAGGGTAGAGCATGGGAGGTAGGTCGCTGTATCGTCAATTTTCGGTCAAAGAAAGAAGACAAGAAGATTCTGGTGAGTTCTTCTGGACTCACTTCCGAAAGCTGGGTAGAAGATTCCAATCGTCACTAGTAGATGCCATGGCTGACTGTCAGCTGCACACGGGCGACGTGGATCACAAGGAAGAACATGCAAGGGGAACAAGTGGAAAAAATGGACTTACCTCGGTAGCAAAAGCCGCACCGATAATCGACATTGACCCTATAAACAAACCAGCAATCTGTATCCACATTCTCCATTGTCCATACGCAGTGAACACACTACCATTAGCTCACTCTCTCTTTCGGTGTCCTCTGACTTACGGTCCCGATAGAGCAGCGACCATATACAGCAATCCCGTCTGCAGCGTAGATGCCAATGTGATCGTACTAGTCCCTCTCCCCGGAAACAACTCATCCGTCCAATAAGCATGTAATACACCAATTGAGAAAGGAATTCCCCAGATCAAAACTTCAATAGCAGTCGCTCCAATCAAGAACAACCAAGCTGCTTTACCGGTATCAGCCTGCGGTAGAGACGAAGCATTTTCGGGGGCAGTGAGGTCGATGTCGGGTTCAGGAGCGTTCGGCCGACTACTCAAGTTCTCGAGTGGGATGGAAGGCTGTGTCTGTCGACTTGTAGAGTGTTCAAGTGGGATATGAGGTGTGGATTGATTAGGAGTAGAAAATGGGTCGGTACCGTGTCCTCGTGAACTTGTTGTTCGAGTCGTATCGATAGCCTCGGCGTATGAGTCCACTCGATATACAGCTTGAGCTGTCGACATGATGATCGGGAGTGATGTATGGCGGATGAGTCGAGGATACTACTCAAATACCCTTAAGCATTGGTCGAAAACCCGCCAAGACGGACATCTCGCTCTCCTTTTCGACTCGCTAATACGTAAGTCATGCGGGGCCGCAAATTCGCGTGCTAGCCACGATCAAGTACGTGTATCTGGTGTACGATCCCACGCATCTCAATATGAGTCTATACTTGTGCATCTGGGCAGTGACTTGCAAATGACGCGAAGCAACACTTATGCTGAAGGTTTCGGGAACGTGGTATCGGAAGCTCTTATCTAACCTCCTTTGCATCACTATCTGAGTTTCACACGAATCCGCTTTAAGGTTCCTAGATACTCGGGCATTTATGTGCTTTGTGTCCGTTGTTCGATATGGACCGCATGGGACTGTCCTGATCACGCCATAATCGCTGTGGTCTGGCCCAGAACGGCTCCGATAGACCGGTACATCACTTCGAGCCTTGCGTCCGAATGATCACTAGTAAAGACCCTCTCGTAGTTGTCGACGCGTCCACATACGATAGCCTCCGTCACCCACCGCCCTCTCCACTGCCACATTGTACGGCTACGCGTACTCGTACTCGTGTTGCTGGAATCGTATCCTTAAAGGAAATGAAGATCCGCCCGAACATCTCATGTCGCTTAACTCGAAAACCCCGCAGGATCAATTTCGAATTTTGTTTGATTCTCTGTACCTGTTCCTGATCAAGATATCCGTGTCAAGGGCAAGAGCCAAGAATGAGGGCTTTTATTTATACATACCGCCAAGAACATCATTGTCGTCGCTTAGTGCCCCGGCACGTCGAAAGATCTGACGTCTCCATGTGCGACATCGGGAACGGAGGGAGTAAGCTAGGGAGATAGGGGAGTATGCAATTAGTGGGATCGGTGTGCCGGGTCCAGAAGAGAGGCTAGAAGGATCGTGTTATCCGTCCTCCAGGAGATGTCCAAGAGATAACGCCTTTTCCCCATTTTGACCTTTTTCGGGCTAGACAAGAGAAGAGATACGATATATAATAAGGTAATACCTTCTTGGCCATTGGCTTTGATCATCCCCTCACTATTACTTTACGATGTCGAATCTCCCACGATATGATGGGTCTACTCCCGAATCTAACGATTATGGACATATGATCGATAACAATGAGAAGAAAGATGCCAACTACATGCCTTCCGAGGGTGTATACGTCGGAGCGGACGGCGATGGGCCACGAGAAGAGGAGACTATTCGAGCATTGAAACCAAGGCAAATCTCCATGATTGCCATTGGTGGTGCCATCGGTACCGGTCTCGTTATTGCCAGTGGTCGATCTCTAGCTAGATCCGGTCCTGGTTCCCTATTCATCTCCTATGTAGTCATGGGTATCGTGTGAGTTCTGTTCCTTATCTCGACGTTGGGAAGTATATTGATCAAATAGCTGCTTCGCAGTCATGCTTGCTCTAGGTGAAATGTCTACTCGATTCCCATCCAAGAAAGGATTTGCAGGACACGCTACTCGATGTGTTGATCCCGCTTTCGGGTTCGCTACCGCCCTCGTCTACCTCTGCAAGTACCTCATCATCAGTCCTAATCAAATTGTCGCTGGCGCTTTGGTCATCAGATTCTGGAACACTAGTATCAACGGTGCCGCATGGGTCACTATCTTTGTCTCTGTACGCATCCTTTATACCAACTTGATCACGCTGATAAGCAGTTCGTCATCTTGATCAATTGCATGGGTATCAAGTGGTTTGGTGAGATCGAATTCTGGCTCTCTTTCATCAAGATCATCACCCTCACCGGTCTCATTATCCTTGGTCTCATTATCGATCTAGGAGGTGTACCAGGTCAGGAAAGGATCGGATTCAGGTACTGGACAGATGGACGTGCATTCAAGCCATACAAGGTTCTCGACAATGTCGGTCTAGGTCGATTCCTCGGTTTCGTTAATGCCCTCGTTCTCGCTCTATTCGCATACATGGGAACTGAACTCATCGGAGTTACAGTCGGTGAAGCCAAGAATCCTCGAAAGACTGTCCCTTCCGCCATCCGAAAGACTTTCTACCGAATCTTGTTCTTCTACATTATCGGTGTTTTGATCATTGGTATGGTTGTTGACTCCAACTCGACTCTACTCGCTCAGGCTTCCGCCAAGGGTACTGCTGGTGGAGCTTCCGCCTCTCCTTTCGTTGTCGCTATCCAGTCGGCCGGTATCAAGGTTCTCCCATCCATCATCAACGCGTGAGTCTGTTTAGCCCATAAGTCAAAACCTTTCCTGACAATTAGCTGCATCTTGATCTTCACCATCTCGGCAGCCAACTCGGATCAGTATATCGCCACCCGAACCCTCTACGGTATGGCCAAAGACGGAAACGCACCAAAGGTATGTCGAACCATGTCCGAGCTCCAAAGCGTATATTGATAATAGATCTTCACCAGGTGTACGTCCAGGGGTGTCCCATACGTCGCATTCGCATTCACCGGATGTTTCATGGGTCTAGCCTACCTAGTTGCCTCGGGTAATGCTTTGGCCATCTTCGACTACTTTACATCCTCCGTCACGATCTTCGGATCTCTCACTTGGATCTCCATCCTCGCATCTCACGTTGGTTTCATGCGTGGTATGAAGGCCCAGGGCCTATCAAGGGACACTCTCCCTTACAAGGCTGTATGTCTTCCTATATATTAGGTTATGGGTAGTGCTAATAAGACAGCCATTCCAGCCATACTTGACTTACTTTGCCCTGTTCTTCACTTGCGCCCTTACCTTCTTCAAGGGATTCGATTCATTCATGCCATTCGCATACAAGACTTTCATCACCCACTACATCGGTATCCCAGTCTACGTATTCGGTTATCTCGGATATAAATGTATGTTACCTCCTCCAAATTCTCTACAGTACAGTCACTGACGACTAGTGATCCGAAAGACCAAGGCAGTCAAGATGCACGAAATGGATCTTTCTACTGGTTCTCGAGAGTTCGCCGATTTGGACGGTGAAGGTGAGGATGATGGGTACGCAGACATGAACTGGAAGCAGAAGGCTGTGTACAATCTCAAGAATTGGTGATTGTGATCAGAAGTGGATTTTATCTTGTTACGAGCTCGGAAGGGGAAGAGGGAAACGATCGTTCATACATATATTCAAATAGTAAACAGATACGTATTCGCAAGACTGGGTGTATGCAGATATCTTGGTTGAAGTTGGGAAAATTTACGCATTGCATCATTCCTGATAATCATTACAGGCCTGTAGACCGTCGTTATGGTATGTTACTATTACACTCAACAACGTCAGTTGAAACATATTTCACAATTGCTGGCTGAAGCTGACTTCCTCAGTCCAGCCGAGACTTGGCTTCTGCTCGACGGGCCCGTATGTGATGCACTATCCAGAACAAGGCCGCAGAAGCAACCATTACCAACCAAACTGACGCCCAAGGGAATGACCTAGACGCTATGGTCAGTATCGTTGCTTGGTGAGGTCACCGGACGTACTGATCGGCTCGAACTGATTGGGGATACCTGAAGACGTTGGAAGGGTCGTATTGACGTTTGAGAGATTGTAATCTTGGGTAGTTGTCCCCCCAGATTAGTCGAGGGTATTCCGAAGCTGTTAATTCTGGATCCACATAGGCTGGGTCTATCATTAAGCACGGACAACGACAAGTTTAGAGGTACGGGCGACGTACAGATAGCCTCGACAGGGGTCAGATCCTGACTCATCCGTCCCACTAGTTCAACAAGATCAAGATCATCGTTTTTACCCAACTTCTTGGCATATATCTCCCAAACAACCTTGAGGTCTCGATGGGCGAATGCGGAGTTGGACTGTTTTGCAATCGCAGAATGTTCTCCGCCTAGGAATGGGGATAAGACGAACCAGTCGGTATTCGTCGATGGGTTTGTACGCGGGGCAAGTGAGAGGAAATATGTCATGTGGTCATGAATCGACTCGCGGGGCAGTGCTTTTATCGTCAGAAGTGACTGCTTGTCAGCTTGCTAGACTAATGGAATCGCGTACCTTGGCATAGATGTTGACATGCTCGTTGACATTGAGAGAGTCTCTTTTTGGCAAGAGTGTCCAATTCCCGCCTGTATTGTACATGGATTCAAGGTACGCTGCGCATCAGCGTCGTCACTTTGGGGAGACACTCAAGCATACTGAAAACCCTCTTCTCCTTCTGCAGCTCGCCCACTTGCCAACGCTCGATGACTTTCTCGAACTCCATCATGATAACCTCATACTCTTCTTCGGTCCCTACCACTTGACCAATAATCTCCACTTTAGTCCCATACCCCCCTTTTCCATCCTCATCAGGCGTAACATGCCATATTAAGCCCATACTGGACGGTGCTATCTCGCCATATTCCTGGAAAGCCATATAGAGGTTCGTGGCCCTTTCCACAGCTTCTTTCGTCGATGAGAGGGCTCGAGGGAGTAGAGTGAATTCGTAATATATCACTGTAGTCGGGGCGGGATGGGTACGGAACACAAAGGAGTGGGCTATACCGAAAGACGAACCGCCACCTCGCATGGCCTTCGACTCAGCTGTACGGCTTTCGAGGGGCACTCACCCAATATAAATCCGGATGACGATGTCTCGAGGTCATGATAGATCGCCCATCTGCCA
>Ga0265780_10008850_pt1 | contig 12174 bp, 11 predicted proteins | sample P1T30metagenome_FD_192432 | JGI IMG/M metagenome (GOLD analysis project Ga0265780, IMG submission 192432) | Plant litter microbial communities from East Loma Ridge, Irvine, California - P1 T30 | ecosystem: Environmental > Terrestrial > Plant litter > Unclassified | place: USA: California... | reverse complement strand
GAGGCAGCTTAGCACACATGGTGATGCTGGTTTCCAGGCAGACCGCAGCATTGTAAATTTCGACCGCGGTCACGATTCGTTCATGGATAGCTTCAGCTTCGCTACGTAGCTTCCTCACGGTGTGGGAGTTGCTGGGGTCGAAAATCATCATCTTGCCTTTGCCTTCTCGGCCAGACTTCGCCCACGCGTCTTGTGCTTGCTGCTTCGCGATGCGTGTAATCCGCACAATTTCGTCTTCCAACTCTTGCTTAGTGGTTGCCTCCGATACGATCAGACTGTGACGTGTCAGTAATGTCGACACGCGTGTGGAGTGAGGCAAGTGAAGCAAACCATCGGAGGAGCTCCTCGAGCAAATTGCTGTGGGACGCGGAAGCGGCTTGGGTCAGTGCCATTGCCATCGCCGCAAGTCGTACGAATGACTGGGACAGTTTTGAGTGTTTCGAAGTTGATGGCGCGTTGCGATTGGTGAGTGACGGAAGGTGGGGCAGCACTTCCAGACTTGGAAGTGACCAAGCGCGCTCTCACGTGACCTCAAATACTGCAAGCTATTCAAGCCGAGGTTCAATCTGGAATGTGGCCAAAGAAATGTCTCGTTCTTCTCTCCCGCATCATCCCTTGCGCCCGAACCCCTCTTTCACCATCCCCACCACGCGTTTAGTCGCTTCATCCAATCCTTCCACCTCCAGCCCCAACCGCCCATTATCCAACACCCGCCCCGTCTCATAATCTCCTCGCCCGCCCTCCTTAAAGACCCTCGCATACATCGCTTTAACTATTCCTTCCCTCTTGCCCTCCTTAAACTCCTCCACGCCTTCTTCGTACCGCTCCGCTGAGGACTGGTAAGTGATCTCCCAGTCTTGATCGCTCGTGCTCAGCACGCGGTGCAAGGATTCGAGCATATCGCGCTGCGAGACCAGGAAAGAAGATATGTTCACGCTGATGTTTGTGAAATTATCGAGGGAGGGATCGGGTAGCGAGACTAGTGCGGCGAGCGCGGAGCCGCAGAGAGACCAGGTAGATGTGTTAATCTTTGTCAGGCCATCGTCGTAAAATGTAACCTGTCACCATCATCTGTTAGACTCTTCCAGTATATGAGAGAACCAAAACTTACTTTCCGAGCAGCGACGTCGAATCCGAACCACGCCTGCCCCATACCCAAACTATACTCGTACCAGAACCCACAACAAAGCGCGGACCACCTTACTTCCTTCGCCTCTACGCTCTTAACGTCATCAATAAACCTGCCGAATCCGCTCAGGAGTGCATCGCTGGTCGCACTACCGCCACGCTCTCTCAACGGATATCCGTAGTAATTCGGCACCACATACTTGACACCCGTTTCGGCCGCAGCATTAACAATACGTGGATGCAAGTCAGTCGGGGCGCGCGCAGACAAAGTGATGATGAGGAAGTCGTGGCCGCGTAGAGCGTTTACGATAGCGGTGTCGGAGGAGTAGTCGACTTTGGTGATGGTTAGGGAGGGGGAGGGAGGAAATGTTGCGGTGCCGGAGATTCGGGTGAGAACGGTGACGGAGTGGTGGGGCTGGGCGAGGAGGGAGGTTAGGATGTGGGAGCCGAGATTGCCTGAGCCCTGGGATGTGTTAGGAGTTGTGCGATAGATAGTGGGACGGAGGGGAGGTGTACGCCCACGAGAGCGATTTTACGCGTTGGGGTTTGGGGGTTGGACATGACAGGGAGAGGTGCTAGTAGAGGGTTTGCGTCAGTGCTAAGACGGTGGCGTAGTCGGGGAGGATCTGCTCGTCGTTGAAGTTCTGGAATGACCTTGGAAACTGTGCGAACGCTGCGTCTTATATTCTCTTCTACTTTGGTGCTTAATATTCAGGCCTACCAAAGTATGACTTCGTTTTGATAGCATGCGTACGGTAATACGCATTGAGTGATGCGGCGAATCCTACCACTCGGGAAGTCGCTACGCAATCCAACACCAACTAATCTCTAAGTCCGCTAAACACCGTTGTAATGAAGTGCTATTGTAAGCCGTGGGACAATTTCGAGGCAGTCTTGGAGCCTCTCTTTCATGGTGGTCAGCAAAGGTTGCGCATTGGGAGCAACTGCTAGGAAGGATGGAGGAAGATCTAGAAGTACCGAGGTAGGATTTCACGGCGTTAGTGGGGATATGAAGTATGGATGTCAATGCCAGAATGCTGATTGGCATGCGCTCGTAGTATTTAGATGTGGATTGCGATAGTGGTGAAGAGTCTCGGAGCTCGGCCATTTTCACGCTCCGATGCTATGTGAGACACACCTTGCCTTCGGCAGGATGCACATCAGATAAGGATTCAATTGAAACCAAACCCAGTGTCCTCGATCGACGTGTAAGGTGCTACCTGGACTCCTCGTCGCTTGAACCTCGGACCACCGCCGACACAGTTGGACCCACAATGGTCATGGTACTATTCTTGTCCCGACCGTCCTCGAAATCGAAATCAGAGAATGTACTGAAGTAGGTACCTATCACACGGTCAGTATATATAGCAGAAACATGAGTGTCGCAGTAAGTACGGCGGCCCTGTCAGCGTCGAGCCATCGTCTCTGACCAGCGATTCTCCCAGTAGCAACGGCAGTTCTTGCGACAGACGCAGTCGAGAGGGCTATAAAGTTTGTTAGCACTGGCAAGTAAAAGAACGGTTTAAGCACTTACAGATCGTCCGAGGTTGTGGCTAGAATGAATTGGATGGCCGTGGCGTAGTCGAAATCGTAGTCGGTCTCAGCGTGCTGCTTGGCAAGGATATCAAGCCACCTTGCTCGCTGGGGTGTCTTGATGTGGCCAACTAGATCGACGTTCTTGATATACTTGATTTGTTCGTACGCGAGCGCCATGACCCAATCCGTCATGACGGTCTGGCAGGTCGTCGCAGCGTAGCGGAAAGGATCGCCATGGTAGCCGTCTCGCGGATCACGAAAGCGGAGCTCGAGGTTGCACTTCTCGTCGAGGGCTCCAAGATACCGTCCGAGCGACGTCGAGACATCACGAGTGACCGTGGTGTCAGTGTCGTGGACTTCGATACCGAAGAACTTGAGCCATGACTTCATGGTGAAGCTGAGCTGGATGCAGCCGAGGACATTGAACTGCTGAGAGACCCCAACCTTGGAGTCGGCCACGGCGGTGAAGATCTGGTGGTCTATGAAGCAACGCTTCAGCCCTTCCCATCCAGCCCTTAGTACCTCGGCGTGAACCTGCTTGCTCACGTAGAGAAGCGAGAGATTCGGAGAAGCGACCGGGTCGCGAGCTTCCTGTGGGTGATAGCGACCCCACATCATGTAGCTTAGGCCGCCACCGGTGACGTGCTCTTTCTTGTAGCCGATGTCCATGGTGATGTGCGCATTCTCACGGTCGGCCATCGCGACGTTGGCGACTCATCCGAACTTCCGGGCTTTGCTGAGAGAATACCACTTCGCCGCTCGGAGCAATGACACGCTCGAAAATCACAAGACGCAGCTCAGCAGGCATATGCATCAGGCAAAACTTGTTGGGGTTGCGCTTGTGTCAGAAGTAGTCGATGGATGACGGAATGCGCTTGTAGAGGATTGAGTCATCGCCAATCTTCAAGAGCCAAGCCTTAATGGTAGCTACTGGCCGCCTTCGCGAACGTGGAGTTTGTCGACTGTGAGCGGGCCTTCGCGCGAGATGACGGAGACAGGCGCAGTTGCCGGGAACTCCTGCTCGTCCCGGAAGAAAGTGTAGAATTTGACCTCGAGGTCTTCATCGCTCGGACTCGGTGGCCAGATGGGTGGTGCATTTGTCGAGGCTCGTACCCAGAAGTTATGGTTGCACATACGGACGCCGTGTTCTGGGTCTCCGTTCAGCTGGGCGATGGCTTCTTTGATGCAGTCGAAAACGGGATCATCCTGGTATGGCGCGGGTTTGAACTTGTACGTGTACCCGTACCTTTCGTTGAGGAATGTCGCATTGGCGGGTTGTATGAGGAGAGTGAACCTGCGAACCTGGCTATGGTCGCCCCAGAGTGCCTCGTATAGGCGACTTTGAGCTTCTCGCGACGTTTTCGACGAGGAATGTTCGTGATGTGATCTGATCGAAAATGCAGCGTTGACTGGGTGAGTGAGGTGATACGGTCGAGAGAGATCGGACATTATATACCCAGCGGCGTTGAGCATAGACCATCTTGCTCTAGTTAGGCGACGGTCGTTAGCGTGAGATAACATTCACTCCTGGCAGAAACGACTCCGAAATGCTTGATGCTGGGGTGAGAGGCTCTCAGTGAACTCATCCGGGGGCCGCACGCGCAGGTATGGCGCTGGTAAGTATAACTGCTGGAGACAAGCGGTTACTCTAGAACGTGGCAAAGCTTACCGATTAGGTCTATATCTTTCATCTCGTAGTCGTGTAGGCGATAAAATTGGCGAATGGTCGAGCCCACGACCTCTCTCCCACGTGCTGCTCGTCCGTCATTCCATGACTGATCTCCCATCTTCACTCTTCCTCTCCCCCTCCAACAAAATCTCATGCCCATCCCCCTCCCTCACTCCCTGCGCAACAACCCACCCCACAACCGCTACACCAGCCATAAGCCACCACGCCATCCCCACAACACCCAGATCCAGCCCCTTACCAAAGACCCAACTGAAGAGAATCGGGCCAAACGTCCTCGTCAAACTCGACACCGACTGTCCGATGCCATGCACAGTGCCGAGTACCGACGGGTGCGGACATACGTTGTTGATGAGAATGGCAGTACATGGTAGAGCAAATGTTCGGGCGAGAACTTGTATGAATAGCACACAGGTGATCGCGATCCATACCAGTGGTCCAGATACGCCAGCTGGTGGCTCGGATGTACTCTTCACACGGCTGATGAACGGCGCGAGGACATACGTGACAGGGAACAGGACGAGGAAAATGCGATAGCTCTTCGCTGTGCCAAGGCGATGCGCAAGCTTCGGGTATATGAAGAGCTGTAATGAGATACCAATGACGCCGAGGATAGCGGCTGCGAAGCCAATACGTGCTGGTGGCAGTGCGAGGCCACCAGTGAACTTGAAGAGTCCGTGAGGCTCGAAGTTTTGCGGGTGAGGATGCGCGGGGTCGTAACGTGGTGTGGCGAGGTAGATGAACCAGAGTGCATTGAAGCCACCAACGTGCATGGCGAGGAGGCCGTGTGCAAAGAGTGTGATGATGAGGTTGCGGGTCCAGATGCGGCGAAAGGGTAGAACTTGACGTAGCGATTTTGTGGGCTTGTCGGACATTGCTGCCGTCTCATGATGGGCGGAAGTTGGTGTAGGTTGCATCTCAAAATTTGTAGCTGATTCTTCGTCTGCTGCGATCGCACTGTATCCGTCCGACGAGGCGTTGATTTGGCGGAATACACATTGTCGTATCCAGCGACCCACCCGCAAGCCATAGTCTGGCTTGTCTTTACGGATTTCGCTTGTTTCCTCGAGGAAGAAAGTCACTGCGAGGGCTGAAAAGAAGAGGAAGCTGGCGCTCATGAGGTTTGGTAAGGCATAGGGCCACTTGGTCATCCAGTATACGCCATTCTTCCCACCAAGTGCTGAACCAGGTCCAAATACAACTGGGTAGCTCTGTACAGGATCGGCTAGCAGGCCGCCTGTCAAGGTCAGCTAGTTTCCGTGAGACCATGTGTGGGAAGTACAATACCGAGAATGGGCCCAACAATGACCCCAATGTTGAACGTCATAGGAAGTAGCAGGAACGCTCTACTCTGGTACTTCTTCTCCTTGATAATTTCGCTGATCATCGTACGCATCACCCCGATGTTACCATTGAGTACACCTCCAAGGCACCTGAACGTGACAGCCACACCAAAGCTTTGCGAAAATCCAAAGCCAACAACAGCAAACATTGTTCCCAGCAACCCGAGGCAAATAGCTCTCTTGCGCCCACCATACTCCGCGTCCGCAAAACGTCCCCAAAGCATCGCAGTAAGAAATTGCGCGAAAGGAAATGCGGCTCCAACAACACCGGCCTGGTACGCAATGGTTGAGTCTGGAAGCGATGGATCGAACGACTGAAGTTGGTAGAAGAGGTATGAGCCCAGCGATGTTTGCGTAAGTGGCTCTGAGAAGCGTGCGAGCGTTAAAACGAAGAGCTGGTCTTTTCTGGGCAAGGAGCGCCATGCTAGCGGCTCCTCTCTGCTGGCTGTTGCGTCTTCGCTGTCGTCTACATGCGGTAAAGCAGTTTCAGTGTTGACAGCCTTCCGGATGGGTAGGTCGCGTGACCCGCGACTTCGATTACTGTGCGCGTTGTATTCTTCATAGTCGCTATCGCTGATGTCGAAGCGAGAGGGCGATAACGGACGCTCTGGATCTTGCATGCGATGGTCGCCTCCTTTCGAAAGCGAGTTGTTAGAAGCGTACGGTCCTGCGTTCTCCCTTAAGGCCGATCTACCCAAGACCACACCATTAGAGCTTCTGGACGTGAGAGATCCATTGTTGCTTCCGTATCTTTCGCTCATGAATCCACGGTGTTCCCAAACGGTCGCAAACTACCAAAAGCTCGCGGAAAGGGCATGAATGGAGGAAAGATTGAAGACTCCTAGCCCAACAAAGGATTCAGACTCTTCCCGGGTTTATCGGCCGCGGGAACTAGCACGAAGCGGAGGCTGACTTGGAACGATGCGATTGGTGTGATGGAGAGAGCGTTGAATTGTCGGTGTTCTTTTCCGCCGACGCTATCGATAAGCTGGAGGGTGGCGAATTTGCAGTGGTAGGAAGTAGGAACGAGGGAAATAGGATCGAGGTGATGAGTGAAGAAGAACAGAAAATTCGGGATTAAGAAACGACATTGGGTCGGTTGGAATCTCAAACTGACAGAGAAACACTCTGTTCATCACGATATCGCGCTTTCGCTTGTGACTATAAGTTACTCCATTCTTTTGGTACAAGGGCCGTAGTTATTCGTACTTCGTTACAGCAATGTATGAATTGTCGATTCGAAGTTCAGTACGAAGGTAGCAATTCCAGGATATCCATCGCTCATCTCATCATCAGCATCCAACATACAACAATAATCCTACAATCTCTCCTTCCCTCGTCTCGCACTACCATCCAGTCATTTCGCCGCATCCTCGCCCTTTGCGTCAAAATTGATGCTCACACTGTTCACACAGTGCCTCTCATCTTTCGGATTTCCAAACCTCTCGCCCTTGAAAATATGCCCCAAGTGTCCACCACAGTTGTTGCACACAATCTCCGTGCGCATGCCATCGCGATCCGTTTTTTGACCCACCGCGTCCGGCACCGCATCCCAGAACGCAGGCCATCCACAGCCAGAATCGAACTTGTGGTTGGCCTTGTACAAGGGTGCCTTGCAGCCACCGCACGTGTAGACGCCGGCCGTGGGGTAGTGCTTGTTGAACTCGCCTGAGCCGGGCATCTCAGTGCCCTTCTTACGAAGGATCCGGAACTGCTCTATATCATGTGTTAAATACGGGAGCGGTGGTGAATTCAGTGGTGGGTGTTGTTTACCTGCTGATAGCTGTGCTTGCCACTCGCCTTCGGTCTTCTGTACGGGGTAGTTCGTGGTGTCGGCCATTTTGCTAGATGTTCCGAATAGCGCGCCTAGGAATGGGATATTGGGCATGGAACGATAGATGATTGCGCGTTGGGGTGGCGTGCCGTAGGTGGTGCGGCCGAGCGTGTATGCGGGCGTTGAGCGGAAGAAGGCGCCGGTTGTGTTGGAAACGGTGTGGAAGGTGCGAAGGAGTGTTGGGAAGGAAGGAAAGCGCATAGGGAGCAGTTATATGTGGTGTTCTTTGGGAAGGTAAGGAAGGCGCCGCCGGGTTTGATAGAGCGATCAGGACGACGCGGGGTGGCGGCAGCTCGAGCTTTGACGGTCGCGCAATTGGAATTGCGATGACGTTGACATCTTCACCACCATTCTTCCATCTTCGAACCATTACCCTCATAATCGCCATTTTGCGACATCAGTAACGCCGCAATTCCGACAGCGTTGTCTTGAACTCTCGTCGTTGTCGAGGCATATATCTACCTACAGCGTTTTGTCATTCCAAGACACGGAGCGAAGCCTTGTGCGACTGTAGTGATGCCTTCCTCGAAGCTCGTGTATTCTCTCGGACATGATTAGAGATACACTATTCACACATTGTGTGATACTCTGGGCTGGCGTTGTGGTATGAAGCGAGATTAGCCATGCGCGACATGCCTTAAATGAGACCAAACTCGGCACCCTGATGGATGATCATGTAAGCACCACTTACACTGCGTTTCCGCTTGGTTGGACTCACACTTCCTGACTTGAATACAGCTTTTTCCCGATCCTCTTGATGTCACGAGAGGGCGGAAGATGAGCCGTCCACATCGCATGCTTCTCGCTACATGTCGCTGTCGCCAAACGTGGATGAACATCAAGATGTAATTGGGACCTCTGCTGTTCTAGTGAATTGCTAAGTATTACTCGCTTGTGCTCCGATGGGTGCAACGAACCATATGCGGCCACAAGCGGTACGTATCATATCGAAGATGTGTGGTGGTTGAAGAAGTACCGTCAAACCGCCACATCATTAACGAACTCCATACGACGTGCCAGCGCACTCGTTCATTGATTTGGTGAATGGCTCGAGGCAATTTCAGCATCCAAACATAGTAACCCACCAAGTTCCAGCCTTTGCGGCCGCCGTATCCGCAATCGACACACGCCTGTATCTCAACATGCTCTATGTTTGTCGCCGCCATGCAGCGCAATACACGAATATCGAGCCTGGAGAAAGTGCTTCACCCATCCAGCACCCCATACAATCATTTCGTAGTCTTGTCTTGATGTCCTAGGTAGATTGGCACAGCAAAATCTAGACTAATCAGAGATGGCGCTAGTTCGATAGTTCTTACCTACCAACACACGCGTTCTGCCTCTGTGTTTGTTCCGTTTCATCAAGATCAACGCGACAACTGCCCTCCATCGTTGTACCTCTCGCTGCTCCATTTCACTCATCAGCCTGATCTGCGTGTCGATGCATTTCTCGCGATACCCTCCTATTGGCATCCGAAGCTCTGCTGAATGAAAATTGCAGCCAGCTTCAAGCATCATGAAAGATGCGGCCAGCTTCAAGCACCTTGTATCTTACAGTAGCTGCAATATTGACACCCGCGTCAAATGTATGGACTCAGGGCAGCCAGTTGCGTCAGGACAATGTCTCTCAGCCTCGCCCCGCTCGCGTGTTGGGGCGTCGACCCCGCGGCGACCTACACCTTACCTACACCACAACACACTTTCGCAATCCCTTGGAGCTCCGGACCGGTCGACACCAGAAGTGACTCACCGAGCCAGACACATCATTCCTATACACCGTAGCGCTCTTCTCGCAATGAGTCGCTGTCTCCGCTAACCCTCCCAACCTCGCTGCTCCAATCACGATGTTGTGTAAGCCTTGCACGCAGATGTTCGAAGACTTCGGAGAGGTAGATCTGTCAGAACACGGCACACGGGGATTCAATAATTGCACATCTTTTGAGGAGCTTGTTGACGCAAATCTTCACAATTGCTACGTATGCACAAACGTATACGATCAGCTACAAGATGAGCGCGCCATCGAGTTATTGAAGGTCACAGAAGGTCCTCTCCTTCTCCGTGAAGCTTGGAAGACCTTCTCAGGAGACATTTTCGGGTCAATCCTTCTCGCTGCGCCAGCCAGTCAACGCAAGGAAACTGGAGTTCAACAATGGAACTACCTACTGATGCCAGCCTCTAAGCAAAACGATCAATTTGGGTTCCAATTCGTGTCAGACAAACCTAATCAGCTTCGAGCGGTTCACCAACTTTATAAAAACATCCCTGCCTCAACAAAGTCACCAGAAGCCGCTGTGCTTGCACGAGGGTGGTATCAAGAGTGTCGGGACAAACACGCCAGATGGTGTGGCAACTCACTGCAAACTGGAACCACCGATGATCAACAACAATCTCAGGTCAGCATTTATGACGACTCCTGGTACCCTCCGCGATTATTGGACACATCCGCGACTCCCCCAATACTAGTGCTTCGCCAACACGTGGAGAAAGGCGAAGCATTCGCGGCATTGAGCCATTGCTGGGGTGCTTCAAAGTTTCTCACACTCACGGATAGGAACATGCAAGCATTTCAACAGCATGGCATAGAGCCCTCGGACATGCCAGAGAATTTCGGTGATGCTGTGCAGATATGTCAATCGCTGGGAATTCGCTACGTGTGGATCGATAGCCTTTGTATCTTACAGTCGGGCCCTGGAAGTCAATCAGACTGGGAATCCCATGTTGGTCTGATGCAGTCGATATACGCCAACTGCAATCTCTGCATCTCGACCGCAGCTACAGATAGCGCCACAAAATCGTGTTTCCGAGAACGCAACATCGCAACGATTGCGCCGAGATGCGTAGTAGTGAACGAGGAGCCGTATTTGCTGATTTCTCAGGATCACGCCATTCGAGGTCATCGCAACGCCCCCATAGCTTCACGAGCTTGGGTCTTTCAGGAGCGTCTATTGTCTCGACGCATACTCACCTTTGGACCGACGCAGATTTTTTGGGAATGCCTTAAAACAGCACTCTGCAACGTCTGTGAAACGTTCCCGCAGGGTCTCTTATCGTACGGACATCAGCGTGGTCCATTCTCACTGCCTACCGCAGAAAAAGATCCGGGTACGTGGCCTCTCCGGCTTAATCACGAAGGAATATGGTTAAATTTGATCGAAACCTACTGTGAATGCCACTTAAGCCAGCAGCATGAAGACAAATTTGCGGCCTTTTCTGGAATTGCACAGCACATGCAAGCCTACTTCGGCAGTCTCGCACGGGAAGCGCATGTCTCGACCGCTTGTGTCACCTACGTTGCGGGCCTCTTCGCCTACCAATTGCCCGCGGGACTTCTTTGGTATGTGCGTAGCGGCGCTGAACCACAATCGCGACCGAAGCCTCCAGGCGGATTCTACAGAGCCCCAAGTTGGAGCTGGGCAGCAACAGATTCCTTGATGCGTTTCACAAAATCCTGGATAGAGCACAAACTGGAAACACCTCCGCACCTTATGGTGTTCTTTACAACGATCCAGAACTACCAAGTCATACCAGCACGAAAGAACAACCCGTACGGTCAGTTGCTGCACGCCGAGCTTTCCGTTCACACTGTTCTTCTTCCCATGAATTGGAGCGGCCCCTTCCCAGCTTCTAAGCAGGAGTTCGTCGACGCCACCCTCGAATTCCCGAACACAAGTTACATGGATAAATTTTACTCGGTTCGTTTTGATTCGCGCGATGACTTCGATGGCTCGCAACACGATGTCGTATTCATGCCGATCGTGGCATTCGGAAGTGGAAGTCAAGTTGAGGGTCTAGTATTGCGAGCCACTGACCCTGCGAAAAGTGCCTATGTACGGATCGGGATGGCAGTAACCAGAAATTATGACAACCTACCTCATCTGAGAGCATCGGTCACCCAGGAGATCGTCTTGCTGTAGGCCCTCCACCCTCGTTAGGGCGCATGGAAAAAGGAGCTGTTGCACGGAAGAGAAATATGTCATTTTTCGATGCAGGCAACGGGATCTAGTCACGATGTGGTGAAGAAAAGTACGTGTCACATTGCACATCATGTTCCAGTGGCGCTTTGGTTGAATCTTAAGATTGCAGCACGCAATATTCCTGTTTAACATTTCTCCCCGCGTCCATGTTACACCGAACACTCGTTTCCATCAACTGCTTGACATCGATAATCCCTTCCTGACCCTGCTTTTCCACTCGAATCCCAATCATGTCCATGCTACAAAGAACGATTTTTTCCATCTCCACTGCCTGCGATCAATAATTCTTTCCTAGTCCCGCTTTTCCAACCATATCGCAGGTAATATCGTCCCTCCAATTCGAACCAAACGTTTCTTCTCGCAGTGCTTCATTTGTGAATGAGCTCGAAATGAGGGGTGTGGTGGTGCACTTGGTGGTTCTTGTGGTTCCGCCGTTCTGCCGTCGATGCCGCAATGATTTCGCCCCGCTTGTAGGCCGTATGGTTTTTCGTGTGTAGGAAAGCTTTTGCAATTGGGGATAGTGGGTGCTGGTTCTGCTGTGGTTGCGCATTGCCGGCTTCTCGGCTCTCGGTGTCGCATTGTTGTTTGCCCCACTTGTGGGTCTTATGAGTACTTGTTCGTAGATGAAATTTTGCAATGAGGGTACTGAGTTGGGGTTGGATGGAGGCATCT
>Ga0265780_10008849_pt1 | contig 12175 bp, 24 predicted proteins | sample P1T30metagenome_FD_192432 | JGI IMG/M metagenome (GOLD analysis project Ga0265780, IMG submission 192432) | Plant litter microbial communities from East Loma Ridge, Irvine, California - P1 T30 | ecosystem: Environmental > Terrestrial > Plant litter > Unclassified | place: USA: California... | reverse complement strand
CCAATCATCCAGCAACTCCTAACTTCTAGACAACACCAAGAAATTATGGGCAGGATGGTCAGACTCGCCATTATCTAATGATGGCATGAAGGTGTGTGCAACATCTCAAGGAGGCCTCCTGCAATTGCTGACAATCAGCAAGCAAATGCTCTGGGCAAATCATTGAAAGACACCAAGTTCGATGCGATCGTCTGCTCCGATTTGAAACGAGCCAACTGGACGGTACGCACTATCAGCTCAGTGAGCTATCAGATACTAATATCCAGGCGGACCAGATTCACCAATACCAACCAGAACCTAAACCCCCACTTACAGTCGATCGACAATTACGGGAACAACATTTCGGTGTCGCTGAAGGTAAATCATGGGGTGGAGCTCTTGGGAAATTTGAACCAATACACACCCGGACGGAAAAGTACGAGGGGGCAGAATCGTCAGAGGATGTAAGGAAGAGGGCCAACGACGTGTGAGTCCCTGCAAATCGGTGTACGAGGCGAGACTAATGAATAGAATCGCCCAGTATATTGAGCCTCTGTTGAAAGAATGCCACGGCAAACCTGCATCATCGAAACACATTGCGGTTGTCGCTCATGGAATCTTCAACTCGGAGTTTGTCGGTGCATTGCTCGCCCGACTCCACGGCGCTAGGCAGATTGGGTGGAGATATCGAGGTGAGTAGCTCATGCGGGATATGTAATGAAGCTAATCAAATAGGTATGGCCAATGTGAGTGCTTCTATTATGCAAACGACCACGACTGACTGATAGACTGGATGGACTAGGCTGCAAGTTGGATATGCCGTACGTTGCATCTACACTGCTTTATCGATCAAAAAGAGGCTGATCAACAGGATGAGAAATTGGAATCCTCTGAACCAGTTGTCGAGACCAACCCTACCGAAGACCACGGCGAATCCTACGACCCAGCTGCTGGCGGTAGCGCACCACCACCTCCAGTATCTACCGATAGCTCCCTACCTCCTCTCGCTGTCCGAATTATTGCCAACGACGTTACCACCCACTTTGACGGATTAGTGCTTAAGGGCGGTAGTCTGGGGGCTATGGGGTATGATCCAAATCAGCAGGATCTAAGGGCGTTCTTTGGAGGGACAGGGGCAAGTAAAGTCTAAAGCGGATGTAGAGTGGTAAGACGACATATAGCATATGTGCATTTCATGATCTTGTACAGAATGGTGTGGGAAGTCTAAAGATCTACTCGTCAATGTCATCTTCTCCTTCCATTAAATTGTCTAGTCTTCTATCCCTGAAATCGAGTCTGAGGTCGTTGATGATATTGATAAAACCCTCGCCATCGACAATCTCGTCAATATTACCCCAAGATTGATTAATTCTATGATCCGTTATACGGTCCTGCACATCAGCATCTACACCCATGCCACAGTATCAACTAACCTGAGTGAAGTTGTATGTCCTGACTTTATCGCCTCTACTAGCCCCTTTGACTTGACTCCGCCTACTAGCTCGTTTCCTCTCAACTTCTTCCTGATGTTTCTTCTCAGACAACCTAGCTCTTAGGATCTCCCATGCCCAATCCCTGTTTTGGTGCTGAGACCGCGAATCTTGCATTGATACTGTTATTCCTGTTGGGATATGTGTGAGGCGTACTGCTGATTCGGTCTTGTTGACGTGCTGCCTGTCAGTGGAAATACCAACACGACGATTAGGATGACTGACTTGACCTCCTGCTCCTCTTGATCTCATGACTTCTGTCTTGACGTCTTTGGCTTCTACTAGAGGAGCATCCGGTGTATCGGGATATATCGGCAGGACCTGTCGTTCAGCTACATGCCAGTCACGATAGAAAGCATCGGCGGCTCGAGCAGACATACCACAATAGTAACAGTAGAAGTCTGCACCCTCCCCTGAGCATCATTGAGGGGTATACGCTGTATCCTATGAACCCCTTTCTCCCACTGCAACATCCCATAAACCTCTGCATCCTCCTCCCCACCCCATTCAGGTGGTAAGAACCGTATAGTCATTTCCCTCAATCCAGTGATCCCCTGCCCGACAGTGGTCTCGACGGAAGAGACAATCTCAGTTTGCCAATCCTGTTGCTGGGCGAATCGGAGGTACATCCTAGCTAAAGTATCGGTACATGATGCTGCTTCTGCTCCTCCTATTCCGGCATTTAGAGACATGATGACTGGCAATGTCGCTATTGCTGGCGTAGGGAGGAGGAGAAGGGGTAGGCGTTCCGTTACGAGTTCATCAAGTTGGGTACAGAGGGATTTATGTTCGGCTGTAAACATTTCGCTGAGTTCTGGATCGGGGTCGTTCATCTGTGAGCTCACTTCAGCCAGTTGCTACATATCAGCTGACGCTCTTCTTGGCAAAGCATAGAGAGATCCAGGTGGACATACCTCGCGCAGAGCCAGGTACTCCTCCCAAGTGTTCTTGAGTGGTCCTAAGTCTTTCAGAGTCTTTGACAACTCAATAGCTTCTTGTACTCCCGACCCCTCCGATAGAGCGTTCGAAGCCTTCTCAAACTCCTCAATCCGACCCATGGAAGTGGTGATGATCCGTTCATGGTCTTTCTCGGCATTGGTGTAATAATGATATTCTCGTTTCGAAGGGATTGATCGGATTGACCGAAGTCTTGGTCGAAGTTGAGCCGAAGTGGTCAAGCCCCTCCTAGGTGGTGTACGGGCTGGGCATTCCGTCAAGACCTTTGAAGTGGGTCCGAGCTGGCGGCATGCTCGGCCTAAATGACGACAGACCTTGGTGGTCATGTACAATAAAAGTGGTGTTGAGAATGGACGATTAGGAAATCTGAAATTTCGGAAATTCCACTAAAATCATCTTTCGATTGTACCTTGTCCTTCAAGTCAATCCATTCTGCACACAGACCATGATTGCAAAAAAATCAAAGAATCAGCATTCAATCTGCACGACTTCGAACCCTCAAACAGGTTCCAAGCAAGGCACACAAGAACAATAATACAACGCCCCACACACGTCCTTTCATCGTCCCTATGACGTTCCTGTCGTTCCGACTCTCGGTGAGGTTAGGGTGCTGTGGTCTTGTTGAATGCTGTACTCACTATATCATCACTATCTATACTTACATCATGTGGACGATCATCCTCCTCACCCTCAGCCTGCCCGCTTTGGCGCAGAATAATCTATCTTTCCAACAATATCTCACTGGACTTGGTGATACTTTAAAGGCGAATGGGATGGGTATAGTAAGTAATGCTCTTGGATCGGTCAATGGGTCTGTAAGCGGTGCAGCATTACTGGATACGCTGTACAGAGGAAGTGGATTTACGTTCTTCGCTCCTGTCGATGCTGTATGTTTGCTGCACTTGACCTTATTGCTAACGAGAAGGCATGGGATGGGTTGGATTTGACTGTGGTCACAGATGATGATCTAGTAGATGTCCTCTCTTATCATGTACGTTCTCGTCTGAGATCAGCTGACGATAGATTGCCCCTACTGCCCTAAACACCACAGAAGTCGCCCCGCCGAAAAAGAAAACTATAGCTTTCACCCTCCTGCTCAATTCCGACACGACACTTCCACAGGGTCAGACGCAAGTCCTCGCTCTTGAGACTGCTCCGAACACCACTGAGCCTGTTATCTATATCAGAGGAACTAATTGGAATGCTACGAGTATCAGCTACACCAAGAAATATGAGAATATCAATATTCAAGCTATCAATCGAGTGAGTCGACCGAGCCGTCGGTAAGCTTATTGCTTATGGCAGATACTTCAGCTAGTATGTTCAGTGATACTAGCACAATGCTCATAACAGCCTGATACGGTGATAAATACCCTCAACACACCACTAGCAGACCCAGCACCTACCGGAACACCCCTCGCAGCATCCCTCATCTCCTCCCTTTCGCTCAACGACACTCTGAACGACTGCAGGGGTTGTACCTTCCTAATCCCAGTCGACACCGCATTCACAGGGATGCAGTCATTTCTAGACACGCTGGATAACGATGCGAAAATCGCTTTACTCAAGAATCATGTACGGTTTCCTATAAGAGTGGAGAGGTAACTGACGAAAAGGTGATTAATGGAACTACAGTTTATTCACCCTCACTCGAAGCTGGAGCCAACTTTGTAACGGCCGCTGGACATACCCTAGGTTATGCTACGAATAGCACCGGAGCCTACTTATTCGGGTCAGGGGGAATAGCCCGTTTCGTCAGAACAGATATCATTACCAATAACGGTGTGGTCCATGTACACATTTCCCCTGCAGAATGAGATCACGCTGACGATGTAGCTGATTGATCGAGTGTTCAATAGTACAACCATCGTTCAGGCTACCGCCGATCAAGCGTATGTCACTCACTACAGCGGCTGAATTGACGTATAGAGTATCGTCCGCCTCGCAAGCAGCTGCAGATGGAGGAGCAACCCTCAAAGGCGTTCTTGGTACAGCCACCTCCCTCGCTACTCCGTCAGCCACTGGTACCGCTACGAATGGTGGACCCTCGGAGTCAGCTTCAAATGGGGTGAATAAGACTGAGCCTTGTATCAAAATGGGTGTTCTTGCTTTAGTATTGGGGATCTGCTGGATGCTATAAGACACGGGTTCGGCTGGACGACGGCTGGAGAAGAGATCGACGCTGTTTATGTGATGATGACGATGAGGATGAGGATGACATACATACACGGTTCTATTTGTTGTAATGCTAGTAATGTCTACATACATGTCCCTTGCGTCGAGTCACGAAGTCATCTTTAATTCATACACCATGCTTCGACACACCCTTGACCGACCCCTACTCATCTTTGTTTCTATCAAACTCGAGCCTCTTTGACTGATCTTCGAGATCTTCCAGCCACTTCCATTCCTATCTGTCAGCGTGGATTTCCCCGAAATGTTTCGACGTACATTAAGGACATAATGTTGCCTATCCATCCATTCCTGAACAGCGTCGGCATCCCTTGGATTATTGGGCAATACCGTACCCCTTAACCTCTTTACTCTCAAACGAGTTTGATCTCTTCGGATCTTTCTCTTCTCTTTCCTCAAGTCTCTTTCGTCGTCGCTTATATCTGATTCGGATTCACTGGGCGAGGCGTCGGAATCATCTTCGACAGCTTCCGATTTGGCTCTTAGGAGATCATGATAGTAGTTCTGAATTCGGTTCCACAAAATCCATTCTGCATTTGTCAGCTTTAGCGTCGGTGAGCAACAAATAGCTTACCCCAATGAGCCATTGAGTGGAAAAGGATAGATCGTTTCCTACAATGAGGTCCCAAAAAGATGTCATCTTTCTGCCTAATTAGATCTTCTTCCTCACTAGTAGTCCCTTCATCAGAGCTCGAATCGGATCCCTGGGAAGAAGGAGTTTCAGATCGTTGTCTACGTTGTTCTTCTCTCCTTTTAGCCTTCTTCTTTGCTGCTTTACGTTTGGCTTCTCTGATTTTACGTTTCTGCTTTGCGGTAGGTAAAGGCTCGTAGGTATCGGGATTATAAGGGTTTCCCCTTAGTTCCAGTCGGTAAGAGGATTTGTAATTTGTTCGGTTACATGCTAGGCAGTGTTCTTCCGGGACGTCTAGATGATATGTCTAATCGTCAGCACGGCAGGAGCGAGAAACGGGTACTTACTGCAACATCTGGGTAAGCCTGCAATGCCTTGACATAATTTGAAGGCCAGATCTGACTTCTGACTCGACTCTCCTTGTGCCCTTCCATCTTCCTCCTCCAATCTCGGAGTTGTGGGACGAAGTACTCCTTCTGACCCCCCTTCAAAGGCAGAATATCGGTCCCACATACAGCCAGTAGGGTAAAGTATTGGAACACGACTTTGAACTTGAATTCCGGTGTTTGTGCTGAATTCGAAGAGAATTCATGTGGAAGCACGACTTGGTGCTCGTTGCCATCATCACTCGCAATGAAACTCTCGGATCGTCTGAGACCTCTGCTATCCGCAGCGGAGTCAGATGATTCATCCTCTGAATCTTCTGAATCTTCACTGGTAGTATCGGGTCGGATGATACCATTTCGTTTGTCCTTCAATTTACGCAAAATACGTTGTTGTGGAGTTTCCTTCTTCTTCCTAAGTCGGGATTCCGTTTTGAAGCGTGTCGACTCGTCCAATTTTAACTCGTCCAGATACTCTCGTCGGGTCAGACTCGGTTGCCTATCCTTCCTCCTGGGCTTCTTCGTACGATGATCCGCGTGTTTGGATCTTTTCTTGCCGTTTTTGATCGATTTACCGCATACGTCGGATTCGCTATCGTCCTCGCTTTGATCGTCCTGCACCCTAGCTTTCCCTTTCCCCTTGTCTTTCCTCGATATCCGTGAAGGTCGGTTCTCTTCACTCTCTTCGTCCGATATCTCGGTGCGAGACGAGATCTTTCCCCTTGTCGAGCTCTCGGTCGGCTTCGGACGATCCCCTTCACTATCAGATCCAGCGACCTCCTTCCCCTTCTTCCTCTTAGATCCTTCATCCATACCTTGCTCCTTTCGTTGTAAAGTATCCCTCTGTGTTCGACTACTCGAAGTTGGTTTCGAACCATTCTGAGACGACTGCGACCTTCTAGGGATTTCAACACTCAACAAAGCTCGTTTTTTAGGCGGGGGAATGGGTAAAATATCCTCGTCCGAGTCTAGGAACTCATACACGGTAGGCATTGACATCGGAATTGAAGGTATTTCAGCCATATCAGGCCCAAGGAATGCGGTGAGATTATCGGGTATTTCAGGTTCCTTGGGCTGGCGACTTGGTTTTGGTGGACTGGGTTGGACGTATAGGGCTTTCTGCTCTTCTGTCCATTTGTCCAGCTCGATATATGGGAATAATCGCTTCTTGCTGACAGGAGTTGAAGCTTCGGGGATAGCACCTAGTCGGGTGAAGGTAGTTGGGACGGGAAAAAGAGGGTAGGCTAGAGTACCAGAAGTCAAGTCGACTCGTTTCTTTGGAACTGAGGGAACGGCGGTCGATTGATTTGAGGCCGAGGCCGTTACCTGATTCGACCGAGAGGTGGCAGAAAGAGTAGCTGATGTCGAGTTAATCCCCAATGCCTCATCGTCGACATTCACGAGTTCGAGGGGTGTTGACCTGCTTGACGACGCGGCTGTCTTTGCTTCGGTGTCCAGGATACCATTTCCTTTCCCCGCCTCGTCCACCTCATCATCCGAGATTAGATCTACAACTTCGGCTTCGCCATTCCTCTTCTTCTCCTTAGGACTCTCGCTCATTCGAATCGCATTCATGCCCTCCGAACCCTCACTATCCTCCTCCTCCTCCTCCTCCTCGCTTCTCTCTGCTCTTCTTCGACCATTCGATTTCTGGGTCTGAGACTGGCGTTGTGATCCATTTCTCGTTCTTGCAGAATTCGATTTCTGAGATTGAGAGAAGTAGGTAGTATCCAGACGACCCTGTCTTGAGGGCATCGTTATTGTGAATCTATGTACATGAGTATATATCACTTGACATTGATTTCCCCTCGACGCGACGAAGTCAACTTTGGTGCGGTGGAGTCTCCATGAATTTGATTCCGCTGGCGTCCCTTGGATCAACTGTTGTCTACCTATGTGCATGGAAGTAACCTCTCTATCTTTCAAGTAACATGACACTAGTCAATGAACCTGGTAAGCTGTCGTCTTCGTTGGGTTCGAGGCTCAAGCTGAAATATAGTCCCAAGAGATGGACGTTTAATATCCTTGATTCTAGCGTCGAAAGGGATAGAGGACGCAGACGAGCGAGTCATTCACCAACTCCTAGATTTCTCACATCGTGAGCTGCTTCACTCTCGCCAAGCCAGGACACAGCTAATTTGAAGGCTATACAGCAGATGTCTTGAATTCTGCTCAGACGTTAGCGGACCACGCTGGAAGGGGTGGGAACGGAGTACCTAAAATCGAGAAGGAAGATGTGGAATTAGCTATTCAAATGCGGAAACGTTACGAGTTCTTTGAAGCTCCCCCCAGAGATGTAAGCTGACGTGCATCCGAATGTCCAAGGATATGAAGCTGATGCATAGTTTCTGGCGGATATGGCTCAAGAACTGAATCAACACCCTTTACCTACATTACCAGAATCATTCGATATAATCCGCCTACCACCACCTCATCAACGCTTAGCAGAGGTCAACTTTGATTTATTACCGGATCAATCACTTTCATATGATGATATACGCCGGAATGGGTATGGGGATGATGAGGAAGATGAAAGTGAGAGTAGTGAGGAGGAAGATGAGGAGGGGACAGTGGATGGAGACGGAGAAGGGGCCAATGGGGCTGTAGAGGATGATGCTGAGGGTGAAGATGAGGATATGGAGGAAGTTGCTATGGAACCTGCGGCACCACGGCGGGATGCAGATATGGACGAGGACTATGATGCTTAGGTATAGCGCTCGAAATGATACGTACAGGGCTCGGTGTAAAAATGTTGTATCGTTAAAAGCATAATGCATAAATTACGTCTCGAGGCAATGCCGTATGATGTGATATGATATGGATATATATGTGAAATGATATGATGTATTGTACATAGTAGCCTACCTCCTGCCTGACTGAAGTGAGGCTGACGACCGACTATGGGTCGACATGGCGTCCTGCTGAGCGTGCGCGAGCTCTGCGTATCTGCCTGTCAGTCCAACACTCGTTGAGGATCGAGCTGACTCACTGCAACTTGACCCTCACTAGCTCATTCGCAGTTTCTTCCTTCTCTATCTTTGACATGACTAGCTCTCTCACTAGGTCGACGTGCTCTTCGTTCCTATTTAATTAGTCACTGTAGATACTCGCAGCGCGGTATAACTTACATAGCAGCTAGAGATACTTCCAGTTGATGTCTGATAGTCAGCAGCATCCGCCTGATAGAACGGGACATACACTTGAGAGCTCAATGACCGATTGGCATTCCGCAATAAATCCAGTTCGTGCGCATGTTTGTTTTGATTCTTGCACATTTCCTCATATTCAGCCTCATATGCATCAAGCATAAACGGTGTTCTGAATATCAGCTTCCCTTCCAACACATAATTTGGGGAAGGACAGGGACAGAGAGAGACTTACATTCGAATCTCATATGCGTCCCTGACAAACTCGTTTGCTTTCCAATTCTCATCCCCTTGAGCATCTTGATCTTTCCCTTTACCGTCCTCACCCTCGGTGTCGATCCGATAAATTTCAAATAAGTCTGATTGGAGGTAACTTAGGATCTGCTCGAATTCCATTCCTAGCAATTTATCTTCTGAGCGTAGGAGGATCGCTAGTGAGAATCTGAACATTGCTTCGAGGCCTTCGGCGAACACGATATCGAGTACTCTATACACTAGGGACAGAGGGAAGCTGAATATCAGCTTTGTCTTCAACATAGTAAAGGAAGCTGACCGATAAGAGAACAGCGTCATGAACCACTGTGATGCCCACATACTACTCTTGATCCCCTTTCTCACGAAATGAGTATGTAGTAGTGGAATCGTTTCCTCTAGTAACCTGTCGAGTTGGAATAGGCGGAGTTGTAAACCAGGCATATCTGCTAGGTAATGTGAACGAAGATTGTACGAGTCCATAAGTCGAACCAGGACACAGAACGCTTCTTCGTCGGGCATCTTTTCATTAGCTCACTTGCCATGCTCAGCTTTCACGAGCTCACATTCAGCAACAAGGCAGCAACGATAAATGCCAATCCTTGGGTATATCCAACTTCCTGATCGTACCTTCCGTCAGCTCAGAATTCAAACAACGACATACAAGCTGTAAGCCTTGACAACCATGAACAATCCCTCTTGTCCTGTCCCTCCACCCTCCTGGAAGAATTTATGATGAGGGAAAGTCCGACTTAGATCTTTCTGGATAGCTTTCTCGTGAGGTGATGGTATTTTCAGTAGGGCTTTATATGATTCTTCAAGTGAAAGATCTTTTGAAGAAGACATAAGCTGCCATATTGCTCCCCTGAGATTCAGCTTGCTGACCTTGAGAAAGCGGAAGCTTACCTGATGACAGGTGGAATGCCATGTTGAATCGCCTTCGACAAATCCTTTGGCCTCGAGACAGCTACCTGCTCATAATCCTGTACGACCGCTCCCCAAAATGACCAATCTATGTCCACCTCACTGACAGGTCTCGTGTCTTTTCCTTCTTTTCCTTTATCATCACTAGACCCCGAACCGGACGTAGATGCAGTAGCCTGCCTCTCCCGCCTCATCTCCCTAGCAGCTCCCTCCATCTCATTCCTAACCCTCTCGAAACCCTCTCTCAACTTATCTCCACCTCCCATTTCTTTACTCATTCTTCGATCTCGAGAGGCGGGAGTGGACGATATTCGATTGATCAGGAACGACGTGGATGAAGTAGTCGATTGTTGACGTGATGGTCCTGGTGCAGTGATGGGAGTCATTTCAGCTGGTGATTCCATATTTGGCGAAGTTGCCGATGCACTCCTTGATACGAAGAGATTGGACATGGTTGATCGCCACCCCGCGTTTGCGGGCGGGTTGACAGCTAGCTGACTTGTCGTTGATGTCGATCGCGAAGCCTGGGCCGAGGTGATGGGCGTAGGTGTAGTAGAAGTGGCGGGTGAAGCGCCAAAGCCGAGTGAGAAGAAGCCGCCTTTCTTTGGTTCCTCCTTCGCTGGAGGAGTCACGACCGGGTCAGGTAGCGTAGCCATGATCTCTACCGGAGGTGGGACGGGAGAGAGAGAGTAACTCCTGGCTTCGGTGGTAGGGACTGGTTCTAGTGAATCCGAGTCAATAGGGACTGTCGAGAGCGGTATATCTGCGAAATCCTGCTCAGCTGGCGCAGTGTCCTCAATATCAAGTTCCTCCATTGCTGCCGATGACTCGATATTGACGGGGCGTTTCTCTGGCGAAGTTTGGGACACCGTAGCAGCCGATATTGAGCGGAACGAAGAATTAGATGAGCTTCTGACAGGGGGTCGAGAAGGTGGATTGATAGATCCCTCGAGCTTAGCAGCGGCCGCTTTGACTTTCGAAGGTGTCGATTCAATAGCTACTGGTGAGGTCGTCGATTCGGATAAAGCCTTCTCTGGTAGAACGGGTGATAGCGGTAAATCCTCCAATTCTTCAGCTCCTATAGATCTGGAATCATCTTCATCCCCTAATTCCAGCTCTTCCAATTCCTTCATCCTGGGGCTTGAGGGTGTCATCGTAGATATAGTGAGAACAATGAATCGTTTCAGCTAACTTAACTTGGCTTTCAAGTCGCGTTCAATTGCTGACTTTTCCCCGCGTTTTACCCCACATCTAATCTGATTCCGTCAAATCAAGAATTTCAGCATTGTACCGTCCTACAGTGGTAGTCAGGCTATAGTTCACTCATTATACAATGTCTTCAAAAGCAGGTCCATCAAAGTCAAACACTTCCAAGGTCGCCAAGGCTGTAGTGCCCGAAGTCGCTGCTAAAAACTTGTCGAACGATACCGTGGAATCGGATGACGACCTCGAATCACGAGATCAAAATGACGACAATTCAGATTCATCTTCATCAGAAGAGGAAGACTCGGATGAGGATTTGGAGGATATACAACCTAAACAAAAATCTACTGCACAGGTCAACGGGCATTCAAAGCAATCAGGTTCTGCTTGGCCGTGAGTCACCTAGCACTTGAGTGAGGGGAAGACTGATTGTTTAGAAAGTATCAGCCACCTAATGGAATGGCACCTGTCAATGTCGACACAAAATATACCGACTCTCCATTCGAATGGGATGCTATAGCTTCCAGACCCAATGTCGAACTATGGGCAATCAGAGTTCCAGCCGATGTAAGCTATATCCATATTTCATGACACGCAAAACGCTGACCAAACAGCTTAAAACAAAATACCTATCATCCCTCAAAGTCTCACGACCTACCTCCTCATCATCGACTCTAGGAACACTCCAAACTCGTTCAAAAACCTACAACCTAGTAGCGGCTGGTCAAACTCATAAAGTCCGCCAAGCTGTCAATTCCGAAGGAAGAGTGATCAATGCTGGACCTAGTGCTGCTGATGTTATGAGGATGGATGTTGATACTCTTGATCAAGATGATCTGAGGAGGGAGGGAGGAGAAGAGATGGAGGGGATGACTTTGATGGTTCCTAGATTTAGTAGGAAGGGAAAGCTTTATGCTGGTGAGTTTGCGTCTCGATTCACTCCCTGTAGTCGCACCTTTCCCCACTGCCTCTTCACCTTTCGACTTTCCCCTGTCCCCCAACACCTTCCATGCAATA
>Ga0265780_10008847_pt1 | contig 12177 bp, 7 predicted proteins | sample P1T30metagenome_FD_192432 | JGI IMG/M metagenome (GOLD analysis project Ga0265780, IMG submission 192432) | Plant litter microbial communities from East Loma Ridge, Irvine, California - P1 T30 | ecosystem: Environmental > Terrestrial > Plant litter > Unclassified | place: USA: California... | reverse complement strand
AGCGAATTGTTGCCGGGAATGGTAAAGCAGATCGTATTACCCTGCCCGATAGCAGCCATGTATCATTGTTTCCCGGAACGGTTGTCGATATACCGAGTAATTTTAATTCGGTAAACCGGAAGGTGTTTTTAAGCGGCCGCGCTTATTTTGAAGTTGCCCATAATAAACAGAAGCCTTTTTATGTATTCACATCTAAGATTAGCACTCGTGTGCTGGGCACCTCTTTTGAGGTTAATGCTGGTACGGAAGCAAATATGGCCTCGGTAATATTACGTACAGGCAGGGTTTGCGTAAGCAATAAACATCAAAAATTAGCCATTTTGCACCCTGGCCAAAAGCTCACCTTTCATCAAACTACAGGTAAATATTTAGTGGAACAGGTACAGCCCAACCAGTTACTGAACTGGGTAAATGGAGAGTTGACCTTCAATCAAACCAGTTTTGCCGAAATATGTGAGGAACTGGAAAAGTGGTATCTCATTACCATTAAAGTACAAAACAAGCAGTTACTGCAAAAGAAAATTACTGCTGATTTTAAAGGTCAGTCGGCCATACAAGTGCTTGACATTTTGTCGGCAACTGCCCGATTTAATTATAAAACCCGGAATAACATTGTCAACATTTATTAGCAAAGGAGGGTATGAACAAAGATTACTAACTAAAAACCGCCCTGCGTTAACAGGACGGCACTCTAATCAGCTGAAAGAATCAGCCTCTAAGTCGAATTTTAATTACAGGGCGGCAACCCTATAACCTATCAAAAGTAACAATGAAACCATCAATATGGCTTATCATCTTTAATAAATTTTACCAGCGGCGTTTAAACATGGTGATAGTACTTTTAACAGTACATACCCTAACAGCTACTGCAGCCCAGGTATTAGATCAAAATTTACATATGCAGGCGTCACAATATACTGGCCAGCAAATTATAGAGATCATTAAAAAACAGGCTAATGCCCAGGTTTCTTACGATGAATCTGTTAACGGGAGGCTTGGCCGTACCGTAGTGGTACGAAAAAAGAATGCAACTGTTAAAGAAGTATTGGGTTGGTTAAAAGCCGATGCCGGTGTTACCTATAATAATCAAAGCAATTACCTGGTATTAACTACCGTTCAGGTGGGCAATGCCCAGGATAGCAAAATTACCGGAAAGGTTACTGATGAGACCGGCCAACCCTTACCCGGAGTAACCGTACGCATTACAGAATTAAACAGAGCTACTATAAGTAGTGCTGATGGAAGTTTTTCCATTAGTGCCGCGCCTGGTAACTACACGGTTGATGCAAGCTATGTGTCTTTTGAAACACAGCATTTGCCCAGCATTAAAGTAAAGGCAGGTGAGAACACCGTGCTTAACATAGGCATGAAAGGGGCAACAAAATCACTAAACGAAGTTTTAGTGACGGCGCTGGGTATTAAGCGGGAAGAAAAATCATTAGGCTATTCTGCACAAAATATAGGCTCCAAAAGCATTGAAGATGCCAAAACCAATAACTGGGTATCATCACTGGCAGGCAAGGTAGCGGGTTTAAATATTGTGAGTACCGGCTCAGGGCCTGTTAGTTCTTCACGTATAACGCTCAGGGGAGAGTCATCATTAAACCTTGATAATAACCAGGCATTAATTGTGATTGATGGTATTCCCGTAAGTAACCGCATTACAGGTACAGGCTACAAGGCACATTTAGCGGCCGATAGCCCTGTTGACTTTGGATCGGATGTGTCTGACATTAACCCGGACGATATTGAAAAGGTAACTGTGCTAAAAGGACCGGCTGCAACCGCACTGTACGGTAGCCGTGCAGCTGGCGGCGCTTTAATTATTACCACTAAATCCGGGCAGCGTAACGATAAAGGCTTGGGCATTACCTATAACGGCAACCTTAGTTTTGACGGTGTTATGAAATGGCCCGATTACCAGTTTGAGTATGGGGAAGGCCGTACCGATAAATATTACTCTTACGGCGATAGCCCGGATGGTGTTAACACCGCTGCAGCAGCAGCACAGGGCAGGGCGTTTGGCCCTAAGTTTAACGGTCAAATGTATTACCAGTACAATCCTAACTCCCCCGATGGAAAACCAACGGAACGTACACCGTGGGTTGCTCATAAAGACTATATCTCTAAGTTTTTTAATACCGGTATTACCCGCACCAACAATATATCAATTGAAGGTGGTAACGAAAATGGTTCGGGCAGGTTATCGGTCACCCATTTAAAAAACGACTGGCTGGTTGCTAATACTGGTTTTGAAAGATTATCAGTTGCCTTATCTGCCAATCAAAAAATATCTGATAAACTCAAAATTTCGGGTAAAGCTAATTACACCAACAAACGCAGCGATAATCTTCCACTATCGGGTTACAATAACCAAACTATCATGTACTTCATGATATTGGGTACCACACCCAACGTGGATATTGACTGGTTTAAACCTTATTGGCAACCCGGACAGGTAAATATTCAGCAACGGTTGCCCTTTAACCCCGGGCCCGACAATGTTTATCTGCAGACGTATGAGATGCTGAACAAGATTAACAAGAACGGCGTAATTGGCAATGTAATGGCCAATTATACTTTTAACCCTAAATTGGAATTGATGCTCCGCTCTGGTGTCGACCTGTCAAATGAGTTTCGGTCGCAGCAGCGCCCATACAGCATGACTAAGTATCCAAAAGGAAGTTACCGTGAGCAAAACGTGTTTAATTTTGAAAGTAATACCGACTTGTTATTATCCTACAAGGATAAGGTATCAGATAAAATAAAGTTCTCGGTATCGGGTGGTGGTAACTTAATGAAGCAAACCTATAATTTTGCAGGTATTTATGCCGATCAGTTAGCGCAACCGGGCATTTATCAAATATCTAACAGCCTGGACCAGGCCGTTGCCGATCCTAACAAGAGCGAGAAAGCTATTCACAGTATATATGCTTTTGGCCAACTATCATATCATGATTATGCTTATTTAGATGTTACCGGCCGTAACGATTGGTCGAGCACATTGCCTTATGGTAACAATTCTTTCTTTTACCCATCTGTAAGTACGAGTTTTATATTAAGCGATATTTTTACATTGCCTAAAGCAGTTTCTTTTGCAAAAGTCCGCTTTTCGTGGGCGCAGGTGGGTAATGATACCCGGCCGTATCAAACTGCCAAGTATTATGACAGGATCTACAGTAACAGCTTTACCAATCCAACCACGCTATTTAACGCTAATTTAAAGCCCGAGATTACCTCAAGTTTTGAAACCGGTTTAGATATGCGCTTTTTTCAAAGCCGCTTGGGTATAGATCTTGCTTTATATACCAACAACAGCCGCAACCAAATTTTGGCCATTCCGCTCGATCCTATTTCAGGTTATTCGAGCGCCTTGTTAAATGCCGGTTTGATTAATAGTAGGGGTATTGAATTGCAACTTACCGGAAAGCCGTTTAACAACCCGCAGTTTAAATGGAATACCATCGTTAATTTCTCGAGCAACCGCAGTTATGTAAGAGAACTGGCACAAGGTATAACTAACCAGGTTATTTATAATCACGACACCAATGTATCTATTGAGGCACGGGTAGGTGGCCGCATGGGCGATATGTATGGCCGTGGTTTTCAGCGCACACCCGATGGACAAATTATTTATGCAAGTACTGGTGTACCGGCTGAGTTAGATCCAACCTTGAAGGTTTTTGGAAACGCTTTTCCTGATTGGAAAGCTGGTTTACAAAACGAGTTTACCATTAAAAATTTTAGGGTAAGCTTTTTAATTGACGGGCAAAAGGGGGGGAGCGTGTTTTCACAAACCAGCCATAAATTAAATACGCTGGGTAAAACCAAGGTTACCTTGCCAGGACGTGATGGCGGTATTGTAGGCGATGGTGTTGTTATACAACCCGATGGAAGCTACAAACCCAATACGGTAAATGTGCCTGCCAGCAAATACTATGATGAGTATTATAAAATAACCAATGCCGAAATGAATATTTATGATGCCTCATTTATAAAGCTTCGCGAAGCCAGGATTGATTTTAGCTTACCTGCTAAAATGATTACCAAACTACATTTAAAGCAGGTTATGTTGGGTGTGTATGGCCGTAACCTGCTTATCATAACCAATTTCCCGGCATTTGACCCCGAAGCAGCCAACTTAAACAACGGCACTATCACGCCTGGCGTGGAAATAACACAGTTTCCAACCGAAAGAACATTTGGTTTAAACCTCACACTCAAACTTTAACAAAATAGTTATGAAGTTTAATATTATACCTAAAGTAGCTGCCATACTCATTGTAACAACTGCTTTGCTGGCCTCCTGCGCCAAGAATTTTGAAGATCTCAACACCGACCCTAACCGGCCTAAGGAGGTTACGCCCGGCGTAATGCTGGGGCAAATGCAATACAAATTTGTGATCAGGAGTATTGATGGTTCGCGCCGTTTTACACATGAACTAATGCAGGTTACTGCACCCAGGAGCAGCGTAAACGGTGGCATTCACCGTTATGTGATCACTCCAAGTAGCAATGACTTTTTATGGACGGGCTTTTACACCTCTTTAACCGATGTGCAAGATATGTACGCCATAGCCTCAAAGCTTAATGAGAGTAATTACATGGCAATATCCCTTATTTATAAATCATGGGCATATTCCATCCTGACCGATGCTTTTGGCGATTTGCCCTACTCGCAATCTACACAGGCATCAGGCGGTATTCTTAAACCTGCTTTTGACCAGCAAAAGGATATATACCCACAAATATTAAAAGACCTCGCTACCGCTAATACCTTGCTTAACAATACCAAGGCGCTTACTTACGGTGGCGATTTTTTGTATAATGCCAATACGCTAACCGGTAGTACCAATGAGGGGATTAACCGCTGGAAAAAGTTTTGCAACTCATTGCGCTTACGCCTGTTGCTCCGAATATCTAAACGAAGCGGTGAAGTTGATGTAAACAGCGAGATCAACACCATACTGGCCGATCCGGTTAAAAACCCGGTGTTTACGGCTACTACCGATGATGCTATTTTTAAGTTTCCGGGCACCTTTCCTTACTTCAACCCCTATTATAACGCGCGTTTGAGCGATTGGCGCCAGGGCGATTATTACACCAAGTTCTTCATCAATAAAATGAACACTGATGAAGACCCGCGCAGGGCAGTTTGGGCAACACAGGTAGCCGTAAATGGTGCTAATGTGTATCAGGGGATTGATAGTGGATATCCGTCAAGTACCGAGTATGTGGTTGATAAAAACTCGAGCTACAGCGACGGTTTGAAAACGCTGCCCCAATTGGGTATAATGATGACCTATGCCGAGGTGGAATTTATTAAAGCTGAATTAGCCCTTAAAGGGTTTGCTACAGGCAACTCACCGCAAAAGCATTACGAAAACGGTATCTCCGCATCAATGAGTCAATGGGGGGTGGCTTTGCCTACCGGTTACTTACAAAAAGCGGGTGTGGCTTATAATGCTACGGCCAGTGCTGATGCACAGCTACAGCAAATTATGCTGCAAAAATATTATGCCTTTTACTTTGTTGATTATCAATCGTGGTTTGAAAAAAGGCGTACAGGTTACCCGGTATTACCAAGAGGTACAGGTATACCCGATGGCAACCAGTTTCCGTTCAGATGCCCGTACCCGGTTTATCTGCAATCGTTAAACCCTGATAACCTGGCTAAAGCAGTAACTACTATGGGTGGGGATAACAGCAATGTTAAAGTTTGGTGGGACAAGTAAACAACTCAATAAAACATTACAAAAATGAACAAGAATATAAAACACATATTGACTACTGGTGTCGCATTGGTGACAATTATATCAACTGCATTTGCACAGCCATCTAAAATCATAATGCCAGAACGCGGTTTGTGCGCCCACCGCGGCGGCTATGAAAGTACGCCTGAAAATACCATCCCTGGTTTTAAAGAAGCCATTAAATATGGTGCGCAAATGATTGAATTTGATATTCAGTTTACCAAAGACAGTGCGCTGATAATTATGCACGACGGTACGGTTGACAGTACCACCAACGGTAGCGGCGCTGTGGCCGATATGACCCTAAACGAGATACGTAAGCTGGATGCCGGCAGCAAGAAAGGACAGGCGTTTGCCGGCACCAAGGTGCCAACATTAGACGAAACACTTGCCCTGATGCCTAAAAATATATGGCTTAACTGCCATTTAAAAGGCGGCAGTAAGTTAGGTGCTGCCGTTGCTTTAGTTATACAAAAAACCAATAGAATGCATCAGGCTTTTTTAACCTGCGAGGAAGATGCCGCACAAGGAGCAAGGGCAGCATGCCCGGCCGTATTAATTTGCAATACCGATAACCGGTACCGGGCAAACGTACCGCAGTATGTGGCGGCAACCATTAAAAATAAAGCTGAATTTATTCAGCTGCTGGTTTTAAAGCCCGGCGAGGACCGCAAAAAGCAGATGGAGTTGCTAAAAAAGAACAATATCCGCATTAATTATTTTTACGCCGAAAAACCGGAAATGCTGTCAGATTTATTTAAAAGCGGTATCGATTTCGTGCTGACTAATAATTTGCCGCTTTTTACCAGCCAAGCTAGAAAGCTGGGTATTAAACCAGTTAAACCAATTTACTAAAATCATTACAGCAAAAGTTAATAAAATGAAATTCAAGATAACCATAATGTTTATAGCTATTGCTTTGCCTGTATGCTATGCTCAAAAACCACAATCTCAAAAAATTAAAACTTCGGGCAAAGTCCATAAAACGCTCATTGTTTTTTTTGATGGTTTACGTCCCGATTATATTACCCCTCAAAATATGCCTAACCTGTTTGCCTTTAAGCAACAGGGGGCGTATGGCAGCAGGCATCACAGCGTGTTTCCAACAGTTACACGGGTTAATTCGTCTGCCTATTCAACCGGTAGTTATCCGGCCAAAACCGGCTTAATGGGTAATACAGTATATTTTCCGCAGATAGATTCATTAAAGGGTATGGATACGGGCGATGCGGCCAACCTGCAAAAGATAGATAAAGCCACTGATGGCCATTTACTAACCACTATTTCTTTAGGGGAGGTACTGCAGGCGGCCGGAAAAAAAATGATGGTATTCAGCTCAGGGTCTACCGGACAGGCCTTGTTGCAAAACCATACGGTTAGCGGCGGAGGTATTGTAAATCCTGATATGATCTTGCCTGAGAGTATTAAGCAACGCATTGTTGATGAAGTGGGCCCTATACCGGCAAGTAATAAACTGGATAATGCTGCCAAACATCAATGGGTAACAGATGCACTTATCAGGTATGGCCTGGCTGCCAACGGACCCGATGTAAGTGCCATTTGGCTGTCTGATCCTGATGGCGCCGCTCACAGTACAGGAATTGGCTCCGCTGTTACCATGGCATCCATTAAAACTGTTGATGCTCAGTTTGGGCGGATGATCAAAGCTATCCGGGAGAAAGGTTTAATAAACGAGGTTAATATATTAATCTCTACCGATCATGGGTTTATTACGCACAAAGGTAACCATGATATAACTCAACTATTGATTAGCAACGGCTTAAAAGCGGCCACACCAGCTACCGACGTGGTCATATCCGAAAATGCTATCTACGTTAAAAATCACGATGCTGCCAAAATCAAACAAATCGTTAATTTACTGCAGGCTCAACCCTGGGTAGGTGCTATTTTTACCCAAGGCGCCAAAGCTGGCGACCTGAAAGGTGCTTTGCCTGGTACTGTTTCTTTTGAAGCGATTCATTGGAACCATCCGCAAAGAGCGGCTGATATTGTGGTATCGCCGAACTGGAATGATGAGAAAAATACTTTTGGCTACGCAGGTACAGATGATAGTAAGGGAGTTGCCGGCCACGGTGGTACAAGTCCTTATGAAATACACATCCCTTTCATAGTATCCGGTCCTGATTTTAAGAAAAGGTATGTTAGTGAAATTCCTACATCTAATACCGATATTACACCGACGGTACTTTACTTGCAACATCTAACTGTTCCACTGCAAATGGATGGCAGGGTGGCAACTGAGATGCTGATTAAAAGTACGGCAACCTTGCCGGTAGTTAAGATGCAAGAGGTTGAAGCAACAGCAATAAATGGAAATACAACCTACAAAATCAAGTTACAGCGATCTATGCTGGGTAAACAACAATATGTTGACTTTATTAAAGTTACGCATATAGCTGATTTAAGATAAGGATGTTAATTGTATATCACGTTAATGCTCCATTCAAATAATTAGCCCATTGATGTTCTAATGGGCTAATTTTAAATTTTTTAATACTGAGATTTACAAAACTCAAAGCACATCGTTCTATCGAGCCGAATACATAACTAGGGCTCGCACCTAAAGAGAAAATCGAACACTAAGAACTATATTCCAATGGCATTTTACTTCAAATATTTAGACGGGAAAACAACTTATAACTATAGGATTCTACCGTTTCGTAGGGTAAGTAGCGGTCTTAAAATCGCTTATGAAGTTCTTTCTATATATAATGTTTTTGTTATTATTACCACTAGTTTATCTGCTCAAACAGCCCCAAAAAATTCTGTCATCACGAAGACTTCCTATTGATTGTCTATAAGTTTTGCCAGCGGAGTTAATGAATTATCCGAATTAAAGTTCACGTCAGTCGAATTTAGAAAAGCTCTGACTTTCACATTGCTCTTAAAAGCATTTAAATAGTCTTTCTTGCTAGAACCTATTTTGGTGAATTTATCACCTGAGGCGATATAGTATATATTGCTTGGTACATATTTTTTAGTAATGTTTTTAGTGTAAAAGTTCTCTTCAGAGATTACCTTAATGCTGTTTAGCTTATACAAGCTTATATTACCGTTGTACACCAATTCTAAGAAGCCGGAAATCTTAGAGTCAGTATTCTTGAGTTTAATAAATTTCCCGGTATGATTTTCGGATGCCTTAAGTGTAAATGCGTTAACAGAATCGGTAATATCATATATATTATTTTCTGTTGCATATTCTATATGATTGTTTAAAATATCGTAGCGCAATGGTAAATCTTTTAATGAGTTACCGCTGGAGGTAATTACGTTTGCTTTCTCAAACTCATCATTCAAATAAGGTGAACCTAAAGTGCTTCCACTTTTTTGATTTTTAAGTGGTTTGCCTAAGCCTGTAAACAAGGCTGACTGCTGGCTGAACGCCGTTGCTGCGGAAAATAAAAGGAGAAAAAAGAAAGGAAGCAGTGTTTTCATAAGAGTAGTATTTAACGTAAATTAATAACTTGCTATAAAGATAAAACGATTTACAAAGATATATGCTTATAAACCAATATTCATTAGAATAAGCGTTACTGTATTATCTGGTTGCAATGAAGTGTGTATATACACTAATTGAGTCTAGATTGTAAATACAGAATCATTTTTAGTACATTTAAAGAAATATCCTGTTTAGCTGACCGCAGGTATATTAATCTGCCCCATGAATGGGGAATTAAAGCTGATTTACCTTTATTAATTAAGGGTTACAACCAAACCTGATATGGCTGCCAAAAAAATATCTATCAAAGATATTGCGAAACTTACCAATACATCTATAACCACTGTCTCTTTTGTGCTCAATGGTAAAGGACGCACTAGTGAAGCATTAACTAAATTTATTTTAGAAACCGCCAGCAAAAATGGCTATGAACCCAACCGGATGGCCGTTGGTTTGCGAATAGGAGTTTCAAAAGTCATAGGTTTATTGGTTGAAACCATTGGTGGTCCATTTTTTGGCGAAGTTGCAAAGGTGATTGAAGAAGAGGCTGAAAAGTTAGGTTACGGTATTATATATTGTAGTACCAACAACAACTTACAAAAAGGCAGGCAGGGTATAAAAATGCTTTCGCAGCAGTTGGTTGACGGCTATATCATCACACCGCTTGTAGGACTCGAAGAAGATATACAAAACCTCATAGCAAATGGAAAGCCTGTGGTCCTGATAGACGGTTATTTACCTAAGTTAAATATTCCTCACGTACTGGTTGATAATGCCGGTAGTGTTTACAATGCTATTAACTGTTTTATTAAGGGCGGATATAACAAGATAGGATTTGTAACAACAGATCTTGAACTGGTGCAATTGGAAGACCGTTTGGCGGGTTACCGGGATGCACTTAATGGCAAACAACTAAAATTTGAAAATAAACTGGTACTTAAATTGCCGTTTAACCAGTCAAAGGAACTTTCTGTAAACTCCATTAAGCAGTTTTTAAAGCGAAATAAGCACTTAGATGCGGTTTTTTTTGCTGCCAATTATTTGGGTATTATGGGTTTACAGAGTTTTAAAGAGCTTGATATAAAAATTCCGGATGATTTGGCGGTTATTAGTTTTGATGATGACGAAATTTTCAATTTATATCCTCCAGGTATAACTACTATAAGGCAGCCAGTACATGAAATAGCAAAATCTGCCATTGATATTTTAATGGCACAGTTAAGTAATAAGAAACTTAACATAGCTGAAATTAAGCTGCAAATACCGTCAACGTTAATGGAAAGACAATCGACTGTTCCTGTAATTATAAAATAAATTAATTTTTGCTATCCGTAAAATACAGTCGTCATTATCGGCCAAAGTATTTGAGTAAAGCGGTTTAAGCAATTTGTGGCATATGCATATAAAAAGTCAAAAGTTTTGGTAAAACGTTTTACTATGTTAAATTTACGCGTTTATTAATGCCTGTTTGGGCAGAATACACGGTGTTATGTTTTTAACTGGTAAAAGACTATCACTTCCTGGTACATATTTGCATTCTATTAAATAATTTAAATCATGAAAAAAGTACATTGTATTGCTTTGCTGCTTCTGTCTGTTTGCTATATAAGCAAAGCCCAAACCTCTCAGGTTTTTAAGAAAAATGGGTACACCTTAACTGTAATTAATCAAGATGCAGGGTTTAAGCCCGAACTCAGGGAAAAGCTGATAAACACATTTTGGGTCGTATATCCAAAGCTTGCTAAAGAGTATAATCCACAAACTTCAAAAAACATCACTTTTATAATCGACACTAATTACAATGGCGTTGCCGCTACTACAGATGATAAGGTTACTTTTAGCGCTAAGTATATGAGTGCTCATCCGCAAGATATTGATGTAGTTACCCATGAAGTGATGCACATTGTACAAGCATATGGCGATACCAGTGGGCCGGGCTGGCTAACTGAAGGTATTGCCGATTATGCGCGGTATAAATTCGGCGTTAACAACGAGGGTGCTAAGTGGTCTCTTCCGGCGTATAAATCTACCCAGAGCTATGAAAATAGTTACCGTATTACCGCCCGCTTTTTAGCTTGGATGGAAATTAAAATTAAACCCGGCGTAGTTAAAGCATTGGACAGCCAAATGCGAAAAGGTACATTTACAGATGAAACCTGGAAGTTATTGACCGGGAAAACGTTAAATGACCTCTGGACTGCCTATATTGCTAATCCTGTAATTTAATTAACTACAATTGTGTATATGAAGCTATATTTATCATTGCTTTTAATTGCTGTATCTACCTATGTATACGGCCAGCAAGTTAACAACCTGGTTAATTATGTTAACCCCTTAATGGGTTCAATGTCGCGGCCCGAGCTATCTAACGGTAACACTTATCCGGCTATTGCGCTGCCATGGGGCATGAATACATGGACACCGCAAACGGGTAAAATGGGAGATGGTTGGCAATACACCTATGATGCCGACAAGATTAGGGGGTTTAAACAAACCCACCAGCCAAGCCCATGGATGAATGATTACGGGCAGTTTGCCATTATGCCGGTTACCGGTCATTTAAAATTTGATCAGGATGCGCGCGCCAGCTGGTTTTCGCACAAGGCCGAAACCAGTAAACCATACTATTATAACGTATACCTGGCTGATGCCGATGTAACAACCGAAATAACGCCAACAGAGAGAGCAGCGCAATTCAGGTTCACCTTTCCAAAGTCTGACAGTTCATTTATTGTAGTTGATGCTTTTAATAAAGGATCTTACATTAAAATATTGCCACAGCAGCAAAAAATCATTGGCTACAGCACCAAATACAGCAGAGGCAAAATGCCGGGCTTTAAAAATTACTTTGTAATTTATTTAGATAAGCCATTTGTTTTAGCACAAACCTGGCATGGCAAAACAGTTGCTAAAGATTCTTTGGAACTTACCAGCGACCACAGTGGTGCTATAATTGGTTTTAAA
>Ga0265780_10008846_pt1 | contig 12177 bp, 14 predicted proteins | sample P1T30metagenome_FD_192432 | JGI IMG/M metagenome (GOLD analysis project Ga0265780, IMG submission 192432) | Plant litter microbial communities from East Loma Ridge, Irvine, California - P1 T30 | ecosystem: Environmental > Terrestrial > Plant litter > Unclassified | place: USA: California... | reverse complement strand
CTGCGCCAGCAATGGTAATTACTTCTCAATCTACCACTCTCGATCTCATTAAACAAGCCTACCCTCGATGAAGCGATCCATGTGCTCAGTAAATACAGGACTCTCACCCATCTATAGCAATATTAGATACCTTACCACAACACATCATTTTCACCAAATCATTCACTGACCCTAGCGGCACGTGACAAAGGCAGCTTATTCCGCGGCGAGGATAGTGTCTGAGAACGCTGTTGCCCTGCCTACCTATCCTACAGGCATCGACACAGCAATCCCTTATCCTCACACCACTCATCCCACCTACCGTTGCTAGCCTGTTCTTGTCTCCCCGCTTGATGTCGTCCAACTAAATCTAGCGACTGTAGTGGCATGGTTAGGGGCTCAACTTCCCTTTTGGGGGCAGAGCACAAATAAATGTGAAAAATTCCTATGTTTTTCCTGGTTTTATATTTGAGACCGATGTTGATAGAAGGGAGGGAATATGGAAAGCACATGAATGTAAGCAAGTGCGTCCAGTGGCCTTTTGGATTGGATGCAAGATTTATCGTGGTAGTTACGGGAAAGAGTTCTGGAGGTATGAGGTTTGTGTAGTTTTGAGTAGCTTGTGAGCAGTTCCAGGTGTTCAAGTAAGGCTTTTGGAGCAAGATGTTCCAGCGTGAGTGCATTGGTAGGAATAGAGATTTGGTTGGGGAATGCGAGGATTGTTTGCTTCGAGCCTGGGTTTTGAGAAAGGAAGAGACATGGTTAGTGTTTCGTGTACTTATGATGCTGATAAAGTTATATTCGCATTACAGATGTACAAGTCTCAAGCGATAGAAAGCGCCGGAATTAACAAAAAGAACTAACAATGCATCTCCACTTTCTCATCCACTTTCCACAAATAGCAATTACTATTTCAAAATTTTCGATCCAGAGTTAATGATACCTTCTTTACGATCTACCCATGCCTCAAAGCACAGGCATAAGCACATCCTTCATCCACCTCCTCACAAATCCATACAGCTGCCGGTTCTCTTGTCTGTCCTTCCCCTTGCCCATGTTTCTCATACCCCAGCTTCCGTCCACGTCGAACGCCAGGTCCTTGAACAGCGCTCCAATCTCCGCATCCGCATCGTTCCAAACCAAATCCTCTACATCACCACCCTCGTCAAGCCATCCCTTCAGTAAATCTCCATCAATATGCTTGTGTCTCTGGCCCCGCTGTGAATTCTGCTCCAAGTGTCTTGGATCCACATCTCTGATGAGAATATCGCCGTGTTGGTTGCCAGGGGCGTGGTTCATGAGGACTTTGAAGATGTCGCCGCTGCGGGGCTTGACGGTGGTATGTTGGTGCGCGCCGGAGCGGGTGGCTTTAACTTCGATGAGGTTTTGGAGGAGGCGGAGAAGGTGGCGGGCTTGTTGCGATAAGATGGCAAAAGCGAAAATCGTGCCGTCCGTGCAAGCACCGATGATATCATCGGTGAGGACGCCAGTCACCCTGCCGTTGGGATTTGGACGCCTCCATGGTGGACGGATGTCGCCACGATCGAGACGGACAACAGAGCGAGGCAGACAGGCTTCGAAAAGAGTGGCTGATGCGTTGCTGTACGCGAGTGTTGGCGGTTGGTAGAGACCGATTACAGAACCGCTGTTTTTGTCGGTGAGTAGCACAAACCGGTTATTGTCGAGGGCGACGTTTGCATTTGGCACTTCCGTGACTAGATGCCGCGCACAGCTACGCGCAGCACTGTCAGAAAATTCCGGCGTCAGATCGAAATAGCCTGGGCGTATTGTGTCGTCCACTCTGTAGCAGAGATGCGAATGCTTCAGCGTCGAGACGTATACAAACGGGCGATTGACGGATACATGGACACCCGGTGATGGCAGATCTAGTTTACCACGTTGATACCACCTACAAGCGGTCAGTGAAGCTCTCGCTATGGAAAGAAACCTTTGCATACCTCCCATCTGGTTCGCTAAATCGATCAATGGACAAAGTCTTGCCGATGATGCTGATTGTCGTTTGATTGTCCCATAACGCTATGCTGTATATGGGTTCTGAGTATGTGGACGCCTTTTGCTGCTCCAATTTGGAGCCATGTTTTCCAGTGTTGAAAATCAATCTCCTTCCGCTTTGGCTTGTTGGGCTTACCTGTACCCCTGTACCAACAATAATGAAAGAGTATCTCTTGCCCTCTTCATTGATGAACTGCCATTCAACCAACGAATACACTCTCTCGGCATTCAGTAAAAAGCATTGAGCTACAACAAGTCTTTCTGCGGGTAACTCTTCCTCCTGCTTGATCTCTGTGTCGTGGTGAGATCTATCATCGCGTACCCGTAGTAGCTTGATCGAAGATTCCAAGACCCGCTCACCATGCGGTGGAGCCTGTTTTTCTTTTGCTTCTATCGTAGAAACCAAAACTCGTCGCAATTTTTGCATGTATAGAATATTAGTAGGCTTGGCACCTGTCACAAGCTTTCGTGGAACTGGCCTGGTGTCATACAAAACTGGAGAAAGTACATCCAAGGTCGGCCATCTGATGTCGGAATCAAGTTGCGAGAAGAGAAGTCGGTCTCCGGCAACTGCAAACAAGAAGCCGCCAAGATTTCGTCCAACGAAATCCAAATTCTGCAAGAATGGAAGCTGATACATCGCCGACACCGGGGATTGGTTGTACTCAGGATGGATACGGTCGGTGAACCAGATGGACTCAAGCTCAAGATCCGACGACTCATCTGCGGAGCAGCGCACTCTACAGAAGTCTGAACCACATGAGACAAATGAAGCAGAGGCGTCGGTTTCACTACGGGTTACCTTGGCCGACGTAGCACCCATTTGGATTGATTTCCAAGAAGATGAAGATATTAGTCCTGTTCAATATCAGTAATGTTGAGATAATTCTCTAGTTAAATCGTACCGTCTTCTCCAAGTTTGAGATTGGAGCTCAAGAGAAAACCATCGCGCATGCCACAAACCAATACGTATTGTCCCTTGCAGCTTAAAACTGCAGCACTTTCACACAACTTCTGTGAATTACCAGAACTACTGTTCCAGCCGTCCTCATTCAACTCCATTGTCAGACTAGTCTGACCACGCGAGTGCCTGAAGAGCAGGATTTTCGAGTCGAATGTGCTGACAAATACATGGTAGAAGCCCCCGATTTCTAATATCTCCATACAAGTGGGGTCATATGCTAGCCTATGTCGAAAGCTATTGGTTTTCTCAAAGTTGCCAGTCTTAGATATTGGGATGATCTCAAGGAATGCGGATCCACTTTCTCGGAAAGCAATCACAACGAAAGGATATTCTGCCCGAGATGCAGCTAGTAACAAGGAAGTATCAAATTTTAACGAATGAGACAGTCGTAAGGTGGGCCGCACAAGTGTACGGGCCTCTTGTCTGGTTATCTGGATCGATATCTTGTTTGACCAGGTACATGCTGAGATTGTTTCTTCGTCTCGCATCACATCGTCTTCGAGTGGATCATCGTCGCTAGGCGTCTGGAACTTGTCCCACGTTCCCTGCTCCCATGCACCTGAGAATTCAGCACGACTTTCGGGCTGGGTGCGAACGACACGTATGACAAGTGTCTCAGGAGGCAGCGTTATAGCAAATATGGCGTAGTGCTGTCTCTTCATAGTGCCTTCAATATCCACCATGTGACTGCCGTGGTCCATCACCCATATACCAGCACAGCCGTTGATGCCGCTGAAACTATCATCTATGATAGCCTGTATTCCATGTCGCAGCTCGGAAATCTCGCCATGTGGGCTGTTGCCGTTGGCGACGAAGATGGAAGATCGTTGGCGTTCGTCTGATGCGCGAGGACTGGATAGTTGGGTGACTGCAAGGTCTGTAAGAGGCGTCCAGTTTGGTATTGACTCAACGCAAGAAAACTGATTCATCCCAGGGTATTGCACTGCATACGAATATTCTGTAGGCCAAGATCCGACTTTACAAAGAAGGCCATCGTTGCCGGCACCTCCTGCAACCAAGATATCTGGGTACTGCTGCGAAGCTTCGGAGTTATCGATACTTAGACAAGCGAATGCAGTATCGATACGATATGACCACTCGCCGGCGTCGTCCATTTCGACAGTGTTGGCAGAGCCTTGGACAACATACATTATACGCCCGTCCTCTCTGACGATGTAAAAAGCTTCCTTCTGATACTCGGGATTGCGTGGCGCTTTATCCCATGCTGTCCATTGGGGCAGATATCTGCTGTCGCCGGGTAGAAGCGAGCACAGTATATTGGCGTCGATCGGTACTAATGTATGCGTTGGATAGCCGGAGAGAACATTCTTGTAAACAGAGATGTGATCGTCCGAAACTAAGAAGAAATCAGGACTGCGACGTAGGGGTATGAGTAACGAAGGCATCATATCCTCTAACTTGGTTAGTGATGTGAAAAAACCGCGATATCGATCATCTTACGTACCATCTGACACAAGATATCTCTCTGTGCGTGCAGTGACCTTACTCAAATCTTGCCTGCAGTCCCAGTCAAAGCATGTAAGCCTTGTTCTACCATCTACCACGACGACGAAGAGAAGCACAACGTGGTATTCGTCCTGTGCCCAGGATGATAAGAAGTCCATGTGCATAATCTGCCCCTCGAGGGGGATGATTCGCTCATCTTCAATGGGCGTGGTGGAGTCATTGCCGTCTTTGAATTCCCTCCTCCATTTATCCATGGATTTGGTTTTGTATAGAATAAAACGGCCTTCATGTGCTGCAACGGCTATTGCGCGGAACTTGGGATCTATGGCCAGAAAGCTGCCGAGACGGTCTAGGCGCGAGCCTCCCGCAGGTAGTCTGACGGTCTTTTGGCAAAACTTGACAGCTGCCGTGTGCATCTGCTGAGCCCAGAGAAACATCAGTGTTCGGTCGGAGAGGGTGAGTACGACGACTTCTGGAGGCAGTGAGTTCTCCTCTTCAACCGTGGTCGGTCGTCTCGGTCTCGACTCTATGCGATCCTTGGACAGGGGAAAGCTAGCATTTATGCTCTTGGGAACCTCTCGAGGATCGCCAAACACCTTGGCAGCGAGGATACGGCCCCCATTAAAGTCAGTTTTGGAAGCAACGTGGCGGATATGGCCATAGTCGCGAATCTCTTTTAGGTGCACAGCATCTTCGCCCACCATTACAATGTCGTTTAGGTTCTTGTGACGTATGTTTGCCCGAAGGATGAGCTTGTTCAAAGGCGTTGAGATGACTGTCTGTGATAATATGCCGTATTCTGGTACCTGGGTAGATGCCTTGGGAGTCGCATCCCGCATCTCCGTATCATCTTGCCGGGAGTTGGCCATGATGTGATAAGGGTCGAGAGGTCTGGAAACCCACTCGCCGTCGACAAGGACGAGACCCTGGGCTGGTTCCATGACACCCGATCAGCCTATGACCGACAGGCTGAGCACGTCGTGGATTCCGATGACCCTAAGCCAATTGCAGTAGCAAATTCGTGCAACTGCGCATAAGAATGGCTTAAGCCAGGGTGAGATTGAGCAACGAAGGCGCACTGTCGAGAGACGAAACTGGTGGCATGTTGTTGCCTACCTCTCTAGGTAGGCTCTTCAGACAAATGAGGGGGCGAAGAGCTTCAGATGGCAATTGAGGTCAATTGATATAATCAACAGCCTGTACAGGCTTCGCAAGGGCTGGATTGGATGGCAGCAACAAGTGGAATAAGTCAACGGAATAAGCGGCCGCTGCCAGGATGCCCTTGACAGGATGAGGCGGGTAGCTGCAAGAGACTGCTGCAGCACCTTGGGCACTGTCTATCAAGAAGCGAAGGATGAGTAGAATTGCTCGCTAGTTGCACATGCGATAGATGAGGAAGCGTGTGCAATGCGCCTCAAACTCGGAATATCGCCCCGATCTAAATGACGAGATGATCGTGCAGTACACACTACGAGCTTAGCTGGATCGCGATGAATTCGTAGAGGGGCTGCAAATCCCAATAGTGTGATGCCAGGGTGCGGGGGGAAGCCTCGGCTTTCGTTGGTCGCTGTGAATGTGGTGGAGGGGTGTCGTGCCGTGGTACGGGTTGTCGTCTATGGCGGCACGGTCTGGTAACGTCTCGGATTTGGGACTCGGGAGGCCGCGGACAGAAAGACCTAGGATTAGTTCGGGCCGGACAAGACAGTGGTAGTATAGTCGCCAGTGGAGGCTAAAAGGCGTTGGCTCGCAGATACTTTGCGGCACGTCCCAATAGTCACCATTCACAGTTGGTGGGGTGCCAAGCACCTCGGCTCGCCAGGGAGGAAGGCACGACCGTCACCTCGACCAGGCACCTCAGAAGAAGCCGACACGTAACGTCATGTAACCGGGCGCAACTCGTTCTGCACCATTCATCTTCCGCGCGCTCTTCTTCTGCGCTTACCAGGCACGCGTCGGCCACGTCATTGAGCGTTTCCTTGGTTTTTTTCTTGCAGAGTAGTCAGGATAGGTCTCGAGATGCGGCCTCTGTCATGGCCTCACGCACTCCCTCTGCCTCTGTGTCACGCTCAGTGAGCTCAGGCAGCCTTCCCTCGCGCCATGCCTCACCCGCCATTCACCTTTCGCCTGCCGAGAAGGAGAAGGAGACGCTAGTTCGGGCGGCCATTGATAACGGCGACGTTGATGCTCTTGTGCATCTTGCGACGAGCGCCTCCGGTCTCGTCAGCGACAGTCTGCGTTGTACTGCTTGTAGGCCACCGTCCCACCGCTTTCACAATCTGGCTAACGTACAAAAGGGCCGCTCCTGCTAGGATGCTCAGCGACGGACTTGCCGAAGGAACCATGGACAGACCTTCCCGAGCACAAGGATGAGCATCAGGTCGGCCTCGATGTCAATCGGGCCTTTGTCCACTACCCCAAGAAAGGTATGCGGGGTCTTTCCTAGACTACCATCGTCTTCATACTGACAGCCCCAGACTCAGATAAGCAGCTTGGTCGTCGGAAACAAGAACTCTCCCATGTCATTATTGATGTCCTGCGCCGGCACCCAGTCCTGTGCTACTTCCAGGGCTACCACGATATTGTACAGGTCTTCCTACTCGTCCTCGGCCCCGAACATGCCCCCGCTGCCGTCGCCCGCCTGAGCCTTCTCCGCATCCGCGACTTTATGTTGTCGTCGCTCGAGCCTGCGCTCGCTCAGCTTGAGTTGCTCCGTCCTATCCTCCGCGCAGCCGACCCCAGTCTGTACCACCACCTACGCGGAAGCCAGCCCACGTTTGCGCTTGCGGGCACCATGACCATGTTCGCCCACAATATAGAGGACTACAAGGATATCACAAGGTTGTTCGACTTCTTCTTGGCGGGCCACGCTGCCATGCCAATATACTTCTTCGCGGCTGTCGTGCTCTCTAAGAGGGAGAAGCTGCTGGCTGAGGATGATGAGGATATGCTCTACGTCACGCTCGGCAGGCTTCCAGCTCCTTTTGATGTTGAATTTCTCATCGCACGCACCGTCGAGCTCTATGAGAGGCTTCCGCCTGCCTCGCTGGACGGGTATGAATGGTGGTGGATTTCGTCCTCTAGCGTGCTCAAGTCGTCGGCTACGAGTGCTAGGCTGCGTCAGCTTACGCTGAAAGATGGGGAGAGATTTTTCGCAAAACAAGAGAGGGATCTTCAACGAGAGCAGGCTCGGAAACGTGCGCTTAAAAAGATTCAGTACATCAAGCTGCGTCTTTGGTACTACCGCCGATATGGAGCCGTTAGTCTCGCCATTGCCGTGGGTGCATATGCGCTGTGGCTTGGTAGCAACGGAGACATCAATAGGCGATATCTGAATCTTAACTCTCTGGGTCATTTTGTATGGAGATATCTCGGTGGATCGGCATAGGGAAGGATCTTGCAGGAGTTCAGGGCCACAAAAGTCATTTGAAAGCATAACATAGTGCTGGGAGCTAAACTAACCGGAGATTAGAGATGAGTATGGATAAGATAACAATCTACACAGTATGCCTTTGGGCGATCGATTGACGGCAAGGATGACAATACTGATGTCACTATCAAACCCTTTTCCCGATTGAATCCCAAGGCACCATATTCCAATAAGAAACAAACTCGAAAATCCAGTCTTCCTATCACACAAGATACAACTACCCACAATCCATACCTCCAATCCCAACATCTCAGCAACTCTTCACCCTGTCCCCTGATACGGCGACAAGTCTATAGGCAGGCCTTCCAATATTGCCGCTGGAATGCACTCCTTCCAGCCATACGAAGACCTAGCGCACACGGTGCCCCCGGCACACACCTGGCGCTCCCACTTGCAATTCTCATGCCGACGCCACTTGTCGTTGCCCACACACACCGTCTTGGATATGCAATGCTCCAGCAGCTCAATGTCTTCTTCTGGGAGCACACAAGCTGCATTATATGCAAATTGCTGGCAGACAGCATTCGCTCGGCACTCATTGTAGATGGACCACTTGCCACTCTTGTCGCAGATGTAGAAGTGCGACATCCCCGAGCACCGGCTGTCGTCGCGGATGCACTGGCCTGACATCCGGACTTGGTTTCTGAAGTCGCGGGGAGAGTGGCGTAGGGAGTTTTGAGGGGTGGAGGTGGAGTTGGAGGTGGGGAGTCGGGGTGTTGTTGGGATGACTGTGCTGGTGCTGCTGTTGTGGCGGTGGTGGTAGGAGCCGTGGCGTCCTATAGACGCACTTTCTTGCGGGAAATACGGCGTCGAGCCTGTGCTTGGAGATGTGCTCCCGATGCCGGTTTCTTGGGGTGGTGATTGCTCCTGGGTGAGGACGAAGGAGTGGACGAAAGTAAAGGTTACTGCGAGCGCCATTAGGCATCGAGTCACTCGCATTTCGAGTGAGATGAAACGAATAAAGTGAGAATGGTGGAGAAGATTGATAGATGGGGGTGTAGAGGAGCTCCACTTTATGCGAGATTTGTTCCCCCGAAGAACGGACAAGACTAGATATGTACGTGCAATAGGAGTGCGGTTTACATGTCGTTGTAAGTAAATGAACCCTGTTTGTAATGGACAGAGGCAAAGATTGAGTTGGCAATAGAGTTTCTAATCTTCCTGCATTTTCTTTTCACCGCTTTTGCCCTGCATGTACAATAGATCATCAGGGTCTCCAACTACCATGGTGCACATGGGTCAACTCCAGATTCGTGAATCAAACATGAAGCAAACCCAGAAGTGCAAACTTATTCTCTGCAAAAACAGCTCATTAAGCTACAAGTATCGATATAGATTTGCGAGTAGATGTCATAGAGAAATGTGTATACAAACACAAGTGACATATCACTGCAAGCCAATGTGCATACATGCCAACTGTATGAGCTTTTAAGAGCAACAAATAGTATTTTGGGAGACATCTGTCGACCGGCGACGTTAGGCGCCTCCACTCCTCCAACCCTCTTCCACATAATTCATGAAATGAAGATATACACTAGTGGTGTCGATACGCCGGCTCCTCAGATCGAGATGGGGTTGGCTCCCCCTCCTGGGCGTTTTGCTGGGACCCGATATGGTGGAGTAGCATGTAGTGCATTATGCGACCTGAGGCTTCGATCCTGAGCCATAGCCAGCTGCATTCTCGGGGTCCTCTTCCATGAGGTCAGCACTATAGACGCGCTTATAGTCTTGCTCGTTCCAGCCCTGTTGCTGAGCAAGGCTAGTCAGGCTCAATCCTCGCGAGCGTGTCTTTTTAACCGAATCGCTCTGGGCGGCGCCAACGGGAGAAGAGCCGTAGTTCAGCGGTACTACTCCCTGACCGGGTGGTGGGAACGGCGTAGTAGTTGATGCCGGTGACGCAACTGTTCGGCTAGCAGCAGTGCCATCACTCACTGAGTCGACTGACATATTCGACGATACAGAAGCTTCCTTGGCTCTCTTCAATGCGTTCTCGTAGTTTGTCGAGCTTGTCCGAGCGACGCCGGGTCGTCGATAGGCTTTGTGGGCCTCATCGGCGCCATCATCTGACCGTTCGTTGCCGCCTCCAGCACCCGTGAGTGGGAGCAAGCGTGGATCGGGAGCTGCTGCATCGGTCATAGCAGTGCTGTTGGACATGAACGCAGCTTCGGCTTCAGAGCGTGTATTAGGTGTGAGCCCGGAGGGGGTAAAGGCACCGGACGAGAGGAAGGAGCCCTCGGTGGGCGGCATCAGGGATGGTCGTGGACTCATAGCGAGGTCGGTATGGCTGGGAGTAGCTTAGTATGAGCTAGAGAAGTTTGAAGCAATTCTTCGACGGTGTTTACAAAACATACCTAGGTCGTGCGTGTAAGAGAAAAGAGCTAGTGCCGAACTAATTGATTGGTTGTATCTTCCCTGCATCACGTTAGCAAAAGCAGGGTGCAGGGAACACGAGCCGGTAACCTACCAATTCTTTCGGGCCCTGGTAGGTTCGTGAGGCGGCAGTCAGGAATCGTAATAATTCGTTCACACATATTCAAGGCGACTTGGACCTATTTGAACAATAGCGGCTGATGCTATGCCATCATACCTTGGCGGGTGACGTCTTCTCAGGGTCCAAACTTGCGGGGCCTTGCTAACCGCATCCAGCAACTGCCTGTGCTACTCAATCGAGATGTGGCCATTGCAGCAAGCCCCGAGGATCGCTGACATGGTCGATGTGGAGCTGGTCTGGTTGGATAGGTGGGAATGGTGCGGCGAGAGACTAAGGCGGGGATGAGCATTCCACGACTGCATATCACGACGCGCAAGGGCGTTCTTTTCCGCCTAAAGTGTTGGGAATCTGGGTTGAAACTTCGAAACGATATCCCGAGGCACTTTTGCAATTCTGCAAACTCCGATCGAGAGAGTCTGATCGCGCGGAGTGGGAGGCAACTTGGAAATCGCCGCTGACGCTTTCGAGTGTGACGAGCGTCCGTATCAAGAGCATAGTTGAAGGAACAGTGAAGAAACACGTTGCGAAAATCTTCTGGCATGGTCTAAAATACTATTAGCAACTAGCTTGACAGAAATTCAGGCTTGATTAACACTTGAATTGTACACTAGTATTCTTAAGCATATACCAGAGAGTCGAATTATGTATGAGAACGACATTGCAATCAAATACACACTGCACACAAATTCCGTCGATATACCTACCATGCCGTTATTAGCCCAGATATATGGATCGATCCGCTGCAACTTGCAAAAGCGCTCGTGCACTCCCCATAAATTAACAGGTGCTCAAGAACAGGTGGTGCACTGTGGCGACTATGATATCATCGATTGATTGGGTGCGACACACGGCAGTCTGAGCGAAAATGCAAAAAAAAAGTTGGCACTAGAATGGCAAAATGGTCATTATACTAGTAGCATCGCAGTATCTATGGATATAAAAGGTTTAAAGACTGTGTTCGGAAAGACGTGCGAGACTGGCAAGGAGTAGTGTTCCAAAAGCGGTATAGCGCAACAACCCTCAAAACTTCCCGAGGTCATGCCGACAACAGTAGCAACATCGAGGACTGGGGCTGTGAACTACACTGGACTCGAGTTTCATCACGTTACATATGGAAATATACAAGGCAGACTCTTTCTGTTGCCTTAAAGCGACTGTAGGTGCGGCTGAGTGGAAATGCAAGTACACATTCGAGTGAGGCTGAGCGCCTGAACCGGTGTGTCCACAGCTGAAGGATAGCCTGCCCTACCGAGGTAATTTTACGGATGCCTTCTTCACACCCAATCGTGAGTCTCGATACTACGCTATAGTGCTGTAACGTCTTCAGATTAATTATCCATGTAGTACCCAGACGAGAGGGTATTTCTCAGAACTGCATGACCACGCCTCGCTAAGGTAACATTACTACCGAGACGATGGCTTCCATGCCTCGCGATACTAGGAATAAGAAACCCGGAGATCCCAGCTCTTATGATTCGGGCCATTGTGACTAGCTCCGATATCTAACCGTAATTACAACATGTGGTTTTCAGAACAGGCTGAGCAGGCACTGGAAGCTGCAGTTACACATGCTGCTCAGCCACAACATCACAGCCCCATGGCTGGCTACTCAAGTGACCATCTTCTCGCTTATAAGCCCGGCCTTCGCTTTTCACGAGAAACAGCGGTCTCAAAATTGGCCCACCCTTCACTGTCATGGAATCCCTTGTGGCGTTTGGTTTCGCCGCCAATATTGTCCAATTTACTGAGTTTGTGACAAAAGTTATCTCACAAACGTCGCGAATATATCGAGCTGAGACTGAGTTGAACTATCAATCCCTTGATGCCGATCTGACG
>Ga0265780_10008845_pt1 | contig 12179 bp, 9 predicted proteins | sample P1T30metagenome_FD_192432 | JGI IMG/M metagenome (GOLD analysis project Ga0265780, IMG submission 192432) | Plant litter microbial communities from East Loma Ridge, Irvine, California - P1 T30 | ecosystem: Environmental > Terrestrial > Plant litter > Unclassified | place: USA: California... | reverse complement strand
ATTGCGGTAATCGCGCAGCGCGTCGTACACATACACGGTGTTCGACAACTGCAGCGCCTCGCTGGCCTGCCACGTGCCGATCGAGCGCAGCCAGTGCACGCGCTGGTCGTAGGCGCCATCGGCACTGTTGTAATTATTGAAGCGCGTGCGTTCATCGATGCGCAGCGCACCGGCCACCGGGTTCAATAGCGGCGTACCCCAGTATGGCCGGTCGACGTCTTCCTGCTGGAATTCATAGGCCAGGGTATGCGTGACGCCATGCCCGAAGCTTGAGCGCAGCGATGCCGCCAGCTGGGTCGAGCGGCTGTCGACGCCATCGATCGGGCTGCCGCTGTCGCGATGATTGATGTCGATGCGGGCATAGTGGCCATCGCCCACGCGGCGATTCAGGCCGGCCGATGCCTCTTTGAGATCATGCGCGCCAAGACGCAGCTGGGCCTGCGAAAACTCGCGCGCCTCGGCCAGCTTGGTGATGTAATTGATCGAGCCGCCCACGGCGCCTGCGCCGAACAGGAAACTCGACGGACCGCCAATGGCTTCGACCCGGTCGATGATCCAGCTGTCGATGGGCCGCGCTGCAATCGCATATTGCACGTTGATGCCGTTGAACAGCTGGCTGATCGAGCCGCTGCCGAAACCCCGGTAGCTGACGCCGATATTGCCGGGGGCGTTGTGGGCGGTCACGCCGGGGATCGCGCGCAGGATTTCCTGCGTGTCCTGCGCGCCGCGCACCTCGATCAGGGCGCGGTCGACAATGGTGACGGTGGCCGGCGTCTCGCGCGCATTCAGGCCAAGGCGGCTGGCGGTATCGAGCGGCGTGTCAAGGTTGAGCAGGCCGCCATCGCGCGGCGCGTCGGCCGTGATTTCAACGGTGGGGATGGTTTGGGCCAGGGCCTGGACGTGCCAGGTACCGAGGGCGCAGCCCAGGGCCAGCGCGATCGTGCGCGGCCGGGGGAGAAGACATATGGTCATTGCGTTTCCTGTGCGCGTGACGGCGGCAATGCCGCGTCATGCATGGTCTGCCGGCGGCGCACGCGTGTGCGACGGCGCTGCCGGAATCAAGAGCGTGGATGGATCAGGAAAGCGACGAGGGCGGGCCGCGCGATTGCGCCGGCGTCCAGGAAAATTGCGGCCGTGGCGCGTGGTAGAACAGGGGCGGATACGGATCGCGCTCACGGGCGACGACCAGTGCTGCGCCGGCGTGCGGTGGCGGGGCGAACGCTGTGTGCTGGTGCGAGCAGCACAGGTCGCAGTGCGACATGTCCGGCACCGCGGGCGCTGTCGGTTGTCCCGCGTCCGGCTGCACCAGCACGTGGCGGGTGCCGGTGGCGCTGCAGATCTCGGCCAGCCAGGCATTGGCCGGCTGCCCGGCCGGCAGGGTGAGGGCAACGGCATGCGACAGTGCAGGCGCAAACAGGCCGAACAGGAACGCCATGAGGACGGTCCAGCCATACAGCGCGCGCGTTGTTCGAAGCCTGTGCATATGAAAATTATAGTCCTGGCAGCGCGCCGCGGCGCACGGGTGGTCAATTTGTCCACGTCGCGCCACAGCGCGGGCGATTGCTATAATCGGGGGCTACGACACCCGGCGCTGCGGCGCCGCCCAACCACGAAGAACACCATGCTGCGCACCCTTGTCATTTCCCCAAACTGGATCGGCGACGCCGTCATGGCCCAGCCCTTGCTGCGCCGGCTCCGGGAACGCCACCCCGAGCGGCCGATCGACATCGTCGCCCCGACCTGGGTGGCCCCGGTGTGGCGCGCGATGCGCGAAGTCGACACGGTGCTCGAGTCGCCGTTCAAGCACGGCGCGCTGCAGTGGAAAGAGCGCCGCGCCTTTGCGAAGATGCTGCGTGCGCGCGGCTATGCCGAGTCATACGTGTTGCCCAATACGCTCAAGTTCGCGCTGATCCCGTGGCTGGCCGGCATTCCAAGGCGTGTGGGCTACCAGGGCGAGATGCGGTATGGCCTGGTCAACGTGATGCACCATGACGAGAAGGCGGCGCCGCGCCCGATGGCGCAGTTCTACCAGGCGCTGGCCGACGCGCCGGTGCGCGGCCTGGCGCGTCCCGAGCGCCTGCCCGAACCGGTGATGACGGTGGCACCCGATGAAGCGCAGGCTGCGCTCGCGCGCCTGCAGTTGCCGGACGGCGTACATATCGTGTTTGCGCCGGGCGCCGAATTCGGTCCCGCCAAGCGCTGGCCGTCGGCCTACTTCGCCGAACTGGCACAGACCATCCTGGCCCACCGGCCGGATGCGCAGATCCTGCTGCTTGGCTCACCGAAAGACCGGGCGGTGTGCGACGAGATCACCGCCATCGTGCCGCAGGCGCACAACCTGGCCGGATCGACCTCGCTGGCCGAAGCCATTGCGTTGATTTCGCGCGCAGCGGCCGTGGTCACGAACGACTCGGGCCTGATGCACATTGGCGCCGCGCTGCAGCGGCCCGTGGTGGCGATTTACGGCCCCACCGATCCGCGCCACACGCCGCCGCTGTCGCAACTGGCGCAGGTGCTTTGGCTGCACATCGAATGCTCGCCATGCCAGCAGCGCGAATGCCCGCTGGGGCACCAGAACTGCATGAAGCAGATCGTGCCGCAGGCTGTCTGGCAACCCTTGCAACCCATGCTCGCCGCCGCGTGACGCGCGCCGGCACAACGATTTTGAAGAGGATTACATCATGATTCTGGTTACCGGCGCCGCAGGCTTTATCGGCGCAAACCTCGTGCATGCCTTGTCGGCACGCCAGCCGTTCAGCGTCTTCGCGGTCGACAATATGTCGCGGCCCGAAAAATTCCACAACATCGTCGACGCCGAAATCGCCGACTACGCCGACAAGGAAGACTTTCTGGTGCGCCTGAAGGCCGGCGAATTCGACAACAAGTTTACTGCGGTGCTGCACCAGGGCGCGTGCTCCAACACGATGGAGATGGACGGGCGCTACATGATGAAGAATAACTACGACTACACGGTCGCGTTGTTCGAATTCTGCCAGCGCCAGGGCATCCCGTTCATCTATGCCTCGTCGGCCGCCGTGTATGGCGGCGGCACGGTGTTTCGCGAAGAGCGCCCGCTCGAGCGGCCGCTGAACGTCTACGGTTACTCGAAATTCCTGTTCGACCAGTACCTGCGCCGCTACTGGGCGGCCAAGGGCAAGGATGCCGGCAGCCAGGTCGTGGGCCTGCGCTACTTCAATGTGTATGGTCCGCTCGAAGGCCACAAGGGCACGATGGCCTCGGTGCCGTTCCACCAGTACCACCAGTTCCAGAAGGACGGCAAGGTACGGCTGTTCGGCGCCAACGACGGCTATGAAGCCGGCGCGCAGATGCGCGACTTCGTGTACATCGAGGATGTGGTGAAGGTCAACCTGTTCTTCCTGGACCATCCGGAGCAGCGCGGCATCTTCAATCTGGGCACCGGCCGCGCGCAGCCGTTCAACGACCTGGCGGTGGCCACGGCCAATGCCCTGGCCAACGAAGGCAAGCCGGCCTTGAACCTGGCGCAGATCGTCGAGCAGGGCCTGCTCGAATATTTGCCATTCCCGGACAAACTGAAAGGCAAGTACCAGAGCTTCACGCAGGCCGACATCTCGGCGCTGCGCGCGGCCGGCTACAACGAACCGTTCACCGACGTGGCGACCGGCGTGGCCAAGTACATGGACTGGCTGCGCGCGCAACCGGCGCGCTGAGTCATCGGGCGCTGGACGCCCGCGTTTATATTCTGTTTACACCGGAGCCCGACCTTTATACCCGGTTTTTACGCCTGAATCGCTAACCTGCTCGTGTTCCATGCGGCGCTATCGTGCGCCGCATGGCTTCAATCACAACCACGAGCAGACAACATGAACGCACCGATTCAAGCGCGCCGCGCCGCCCTGGTGGCAGCCGCCATCCTGGCCATGGCCGGCGCTGCACAAGCCCAGACCATCGACACCGCCACGCCTGTGGCCGAACCTGCGGCGGCACCGACTTCGCCGCTCACCTTCAACGCCGCCATCACGTCCGATTACCGCTACCGCGGCATTTCGCAGACGCGCCTGCAGCCCGCGCTGCAGGGCGGTCTTGATTACGTCCACGCGAGCGGCTGGTACGCCGGCGCCTGGGCCTCGACCATCAAGTTCGCCAAGGATGCCGGTGGCGACGGCGACGTCGAGATCGACCTGTATGCGGGCAAGCGCGGTGAACTCGCGCCTGGCGTGAGCTATGACGTCGGCGCGCTGCGCTACCTGTATCCGGACAATGGCCTGGGCCAGGTCGCCGGCTTCGTCAACGCCAACACCACCGAAGTGTATGCGCAGCTGGGCTACGGCCCGGCGTACATCAAGTACTCGCACGCCACCACCAATCTGTTCGGCTTCGTCGACAGCGATGGCAGCGGCTACCTCGACATCGGTGCGAACCTCGATGCCGGCAATGGCCTGACCGTGCAGCTGCACGCCGGCCACCAGCGCGTGGAAAACAATGCGGCAGCCGACTACACCGACTGGAAGATCGGCGTGTCGCGCCAGTTCGAGCTGGCCACGGTGGCCCTTGCGTACGTGGGCACGAACGCCAGCAAGAGCGCCTACGCTTCGCCCAGGAACGGCAAGTTCACCGGGCGCGATGCGCTGCAGCTGACGGTCAGCCGCACCTTCTGAGCCGCCCTCCCAACGCACAACAACAACAACGCTGAAAGCGAACGTCCATGGATCTCATCTATCTCGGCGCGCTCCTGGTTTTCGTCCGTCTGACCTGCCTCCTAGTGAGCGGTTGCGGACTACTCGGAGGCAAGCAATGAACCTCTCTTACGTGATCGGCGGCGTGGCCGCCTGCGCGCTGCTGGTCTATCTCCTGATCGCCCTGTTCAAGCCGGAGGACATGTGATGACCCATTACCTGCTGTTCCTGGCGGTCTTTCTGCTCGTGCTGCTGGCCCTGGCCTGGCCGCTCGGCAAACTCCTGGCGCGCATCGGCGAAGCTGGCGTAGAACCGGGCGCCGTTCGCGGCCTGGGCTGGGCCGGCGGCATCGAGCGTGCTTTGTGCCGCGCCGCCGGTCCCGCCGCCAGCGCCGCCCAGAGCTGGAAAACCTACGCTCTCGCGCTGATCGCATTCAATGCGGTCGGCGTGTTCTTCGTCTATGGCCTGCAGCGCGTGCAGGCATGGCTGCCGCTCAACCCCGAGAACATGGCGAACGTCGGTCCGGATTCGAGCTTCAACACCGCCGTCAGCTTTGTCGCCAACACCAACTGGCAAGGCTACAGCGGCGAGCAGACCATGAGCATCCTGACCCAGATGGTGGGCCTGGCCGGTCAGAACTTCTTTTCGGCCGCCACCGGCATCGCCGTCGTGTTCGCGCTGATTCGCGGCTTCACCGCGCGCTCGGCGACCTCGATCGGCAACTTCTGGGTCGACATCACCCGCTCGACGCTGTACGTGCTGCTGCCGCTGTCCGTGATCCTGGCCGTGTTTTTGGCGGGGCAGGGCGTCGTGCAGAGTCTCTCGAACCACGTCGAAGCGCAGCTGGTCGAACCGATCGCCTACACGCTGCCCGCCAGCGAAGGGCAACCAGCGCTCGACACGCGCGCCGCAACCCAGGTCATTCCAATGGGGCCGGTCGCGTCGCAGGAAGCCATCAAGATGCTGGGCACGAATGGCGGCGGCTACTTCAACGCCAACTCGGCGCACCCGTTCGAGAACCCGACGGCGCTGTCGAACTTCGCACAGATGGTCGCCATCTTCCTGATCCCGGCCGCGCTGTGCTTCGCCTTTGGCCGCATGGTCGGCGACACCCGCCAGGGCTGGGCCCTGCTGGGCACGATGACGCTGCTGTTCGCGATTGCCGCCATCGCCGCCTTCGCCGCCGAGCAGCAGGCCAATCCGCTCTTGACGCCGCTCGGCGTAGACCAGGTGGCAAGCAGCCTGCAGGCGGGCGGCAATATGGAAGGCAAGGAGACCCGCTTCGGCATCTCGGCCTCGGCCCTGTTTGCCGTGGTGACCACGGCCGCATCGTGCGGCGCGGTCAACGCCATGCACGATTCGTTCATGCCCCTTGGCGGCATGGTGCCGATGGTGATGATGCAGTTCGGTGAAGTGATCTTCGGCGGCGTCGGCTCGGGCCTGTACGGCATGCTGGTGTTCGCGATCCTGACGGTGTTCATCGCCGGCCTGATGATCGGGCGCACGCCGGAATACCTGGGCAAGAAGATCCAGGCCTTCGAGATGAAGATGGTGGCGCTCGTGATCCTGGTCACGCCCTGCCTGGTCTTGCTGGGCACCGCGCTGGCGGTCACCACGGGCGTCGGCGCGGCCGGCGTGGCCAATCCGGGCGCGCATGGCTTCTCCGAGATCCTGTATGCATTGACCTCCGCCGCCAACAACAATGGCAGTGCGTTCGCGGGTCTGTCGGCCAACACGCCGTTCTATAACAGCCTGCTGGCCGTGGCAATGTGGTTCGGCCGCTTCGCCGTGATCGTGCCGGTGCTGGCCATCGCCGGTTCGCTGGCCAGCCGCCAGCGCCTGCCCAATACCCCCGGCACCCTGCCCACGCATGGCCTGATGTTCATCGCCATGCTGGCCGCCATCGTCGTGCTGGTCGGTGTCCTCAACTACGTGCCAGCGCTGGCGCTGGGTCCCGTGGTCGAACACCTTCAGCTGTTCGGAGAATAATATGGACCAATCAATCACTACGCAAAGCCCGGCACAGACGCCACGCCGCTCCCTCTCCCTGTTCGATGGGGCGCTGGCAGGGCCGGCGATGCTGGACGCGCTGCGCAAGCTCCACCCGCGCACGCAACTGCGCAGCCCCGTCATGTTCGTCGTCTACATCGGCAGCATCATCACCACGCTGTTGTGGTTCCAGGCGCTGGCCGGCCATGGTGAGACGGATGCCGGTTTCATCCTCGCCACCGCCGTCTGGCTGTGGTTCACCGTGCTGTTCGCGAACTTCGCCGAAGCATTGGCCGAAGGGCGCAGCAAGGCGCAGGCGGCCTCGCTGCGCAGCCTGCGCCAGACTGTCACGGCGAAACAGCTCGAGGCGCCGAAGCACGGCAACCCGTGGCAGGCCTGCCCGTCGGGCGATCTGCGCAAGGGCATGTTCTTCCTGGTCGAAGCGGGCGACGTGATTCCCGTGGACGGCGAAGTGGTCGATGGCGTGGCCTCGGTCGACGAAAGCGCCATCACCGGCGAATCGGCGCCCGTGATCCGCGAATCGGGCGGCGACTTTTGCGCCGTCACCGGCGGCACCCGCGTGCTGTCGGACTGGCTGGTGGTGCGCGTGAGCGCCAATCCCGGCGAGACGTTCCTGGACCGCATGATCGGCATGGTCGAAGGCGCCTCGCGCAAGAAGACCCCGAACGAGATCGCGCTGACCATCCTGCTCGTCGCCCTGACCATCGTGTTCCTGGTGGTGACCGTGACGCTGCTGCCATTCTCGCTGTTTGCGGTGCAGGCCTCGGGCAGCGGCCTGCCGGTGACGATCACCGCACTCGTTGCGCTGCTCGTGTGCCTGATTCCGACCACCATTGGCGGCCTGCTGTCGGCCATCGGCGTGGCCGGCATGAGCCGCATGTTGCAGGCCAACGTGATCGCCACGTCGGGCAGGGCGGTGGAAGCTGCGGGCGATGTCGACGTGCTCCTGCTCGACAAGACCGGCACCATCACCTTCGGCAACCGCCAGGCCGCCGCCTTCCTGCCGGCGCCGGGCGTGACCGAAGAAGCACTGGCCGAGGTGGCGCAACTGGCCTCGCTGGCCGACGAAACGCCGGAAGGCCGCAGCATCGTGGTGCTGGCCAAGAACCGTTTCAATCTGCGCGAGCGGGCAATGGCGTCGCTCGGCGCCGTGTTCGTGCCGTTCACGGCCCAGACGCGCATGAGTGGTGTGGATCTGGATGGCGGCGCCACGCCGCGCCAGCTGCGCAAGGGCGCGGCTTCGGCGATCCGCCGTCATATGGAGTCCCTCGGCGCCGCCTGGCCCGCCGAGGTGGAGCGCAGCGTCGACGACGCGTCGCGCCGCGGCAGCACGCCGCTGGTGGTGCTCGATGGCAGCCGCGTGATGGGCGTCGTTGAACTCAAGGACGTCGTCAAGGGCGGCATCCGGGAGCGCTTTGCCGAATTGCGCCGGATGGGCGTCAAGACCGTGATGGTCACCGGCGACAACAAGCTGACCGCAGCGGCGATTGCGGCCGAAGCGGGCGTCGACGACTTCATCGCGGAAGCCACGCCCGAAGAAAAGCTCGCGCTGATCCGCCAGTACCAGAGCGAAGGCAAGCTGGTGGCGATGACGGGCGATGGCACCAACGATGCGCCGGCGCTGGCCCAGGCCGACGTCGCGGTGGCGATGAACTCGGGCACCCAGGCGGCGAAGGAGGCCGGCAATATGGTCGACCTGGATTCGAATCCGACCAAGCTGCTCGAGATCGTTGAAATCGGCAAGCAGATGCTCATGACGCGCGGCGCGCTGACGACGTTCTCGATCTCGAACGACATCGCCAAGTACTTCGCGATCGTGCCGGCCATGTTCGTCGGTACCTATCCGGGCCTGAAGGCGCTCGATGTGATGGGCTTGACCAGCCCGCAGTCGGCCATCATGTCGGCCGTGATTTTCAATGCCTTGATCATCGTGGTCCTGATTCCGCTGGCGCTGCGCGGTGTGCGCTATCGCGCCATCGGCGCAGCCAGCCTGCTGCGCCGGAACATGCTGATCTACGGCGTGGGCGGGCTGCTGCTGCCGTTCGCCGGTATCAAGCTGATCGACATGGCGCTTGCTGCGCTCAATTTGACCTAGGAGTTTTCATGCAATCGATTCTTCGCCCCGCACTCGTGCTGTTCGCGGTGCTCACCCTGATCTGCGGCGTGCTGTATCCGCTGGCAGTGACCGGCATCGCCCAGGCTGCGTTTCCCCACCAGGCCAACGGCAGCCTGATCGAGCGAGACGGCAAGGTGGTCGGCTCGGCCCTGATCGGCCAGTCATTCACTACGCCGGACTACTTCTGGGGCCGGCCATCAGCCACCGGGCCGATGGCCAACAATGGCGGCGGTTCAAGCGGCTCGAACCAGGGTCCGCTCAATGCGGCCCTGCAGGAGGCGGTAAAAGGCCGCATCGCTGCACTGCGCGCGCTGGACCCGGGCAACACGGCGCCGGTGCCGGTCGACCTGGTCACCGCATCGGCCAGCGGTCTCGATCCCGAGATCAGCCTAGCGGGGGCGCGCTATCAGGCGGCGCGGGTGGCGCGTGCGCGCGGCGTGCCGGTCGCGCAGGTCGATGCGCTGGTCGAGCGGCACACCGAGGTGCGGGTGCTTGGCCTGTTCGGCGAGCCGCGCGTGAATGTGCTGACGCTGAACCTGGCGCTTGATATGGCGCCTGAGCTGGCAACCGGGATGGCCGGCGCCGGCGAAAGCGGGCATACTCGCTAGACCATGCCGCACGACCACCAGCGCCCCGACCCCGACGTACTTCTTGCCCACATGCGCGAGCAGGAGCGGCGCGCCGCGCGCGGGCGCCTGCGCATTTATTTCGGCGCCTCGGCCGGCGTCGGCAAGACCTACGCCATGCTGCAAGAGGCGCGCAAGCTACAGGCCGAGGGCGGCGCGCCGCTGGTGGGCGTGATCGAAACCCACGGGCGCACCGAGACGGCGCGCCTGCTCGACGGCCTGGACCTGTTACCGCGCCAGCGCATCGATTATCGCGGCAAGACGCTCGAGGAGTTCGATCTCGACGCCGCGCTGGCGCGCGCGCCAGCGATCATCCTGGTCGATGAACTGGCGCATTCGAACGCGCCCGGTTCGCGCCATCCCAAGCGCTGGCAAGACGTCGAAGAACTGCTGGCGGCCGGCATCGACGTGCTCACCACAGTCAACGTCCAGCACCTGGAAAGCTTGAACGACGTGGTCGGCGGCATCGCCGGCATCCGCGTGGCCGAGACCGTGCCGGATCGCGTGTTCGATGGCGCCGACGAAATCGTGATGGTCGACCTGACGGCCGATGCGCTGCTGGCGCGCCTGAAAGAAGGCAAGGTCTATCAGCCGCAGCAGGCCGAACGCGCCGCCGGTAATTTCTTCAAGAAGGGCAACCTGATCGCGCTGCGCGAACTGGCGCTGCGCCGCACGGCCGACCGTGTGGAAGGCGATGTGCGGGCCTGGCGCGAAGCGCAATCGGTCGACGCGATCTGGAAGACCGGCGCGGGCCTTCTGGTGTGCCTGGGGCCGGGCCCGGACGCCGATCACGTGGTACGCAGCAGCGCGCGCATGGCGTCGCAACTGGGCACCGGCTGGCACGCGGTGTATGTCGAGACGGCGCGCCTTGGCAAGCTGCCCGAAACTGCGCGCGCGCGCATCATGGACACGCTCAAGCTGGCGCACAGCCTGGGCGCCACCACGGCCGTGCTGTCGGGCGACGACGTCGCCGCCAGCACCCTCGATTATGCGCGCGACCATAACCTGTCGCGCATCGCATTGGGCCGCGACGGCTCGCGCTGGCCGTGGCGCCGGCGCACGGCGCGCCGCCTCGCGCGCCTGGCTCCCGGCGTCGACCTGATCGAGATCGGTCAGCCGGCGGTACCGCCGGCAGCGACAGCGGCGCCATCGTCCGGCTTGGTGGCCGGACCACGCCGATCCCTGATGCCGCATGCCTGGGCCGCTGGCGCCAGCCTGCTCACGGCCATCATCGCCACGCCGCTGCGGCCTTGGCTCGATCCGGTCAATATTGTCATGCTGTTCTTGCTGGTGGTGCTGCTGGTCGCGATGCGCTTCGGCCGCGCGCCGTCGGTCACGGCCACCTGCGTCGGCGTGGCCAGCTTCGACTTCTTCTTCGTGCCGCCGCGCTTTGATTTCGCGGTGACCGATGTGCAGTACCTGGTCACGTTTGGGGTGATGCTTGCCGTTGGCCTGATCACCGGCCACCTGACGGCCGGCCTGCGCTTCCAGGCGCGCGTCGCCGCGCAGCGCGAGCGGCGGGTGCGGGCGCTGTATGAGTTTGCGCGCGAATTATCTGGCGCACTGGCCGCATCGCAGGTGTTCGAATCGAGCCGCGCGGTGATCCAGAATGCCTTTGGCGCGCGCGCCACGCTGCTGGTGCCGGATGCGGCGGAGCGGCTCGGCATGCCGCCGGCGGACGACGGCAGCGCGGCGGGCGCGGCGCCGGCGAACGTCGACCTGGGCATTGCCCAATGGGCTTACGATCACGCGCAGCCGGCGGGCCTTGGCACCGACACGCTGCCGGCGTGTCCGTTGTTCTATCTGCCGCTGGTGGCGCCGATGCGCACGCGCGGCGTGCTGGCGATCGAGCCCGAAAATGGGCGCTGGGTGCTGATACCCGAGCAGCGCCGCCAGCTCGACGCCCTGGCGGCGCTGGCCGCGATTGCGCTCGAACGCGTGCACTATGTCGAGGTGGCGCAGGCCGCGCTGGTGAATATGGAATCCGAGCGCCTGCGCAATAGTCTGCTGGCGGCGCTGTCGCATGACCTGCGCACGCCGCTCACGGCGCTGGTCGGCCTGTCCGAGTCGCTGCTGCGCGGGGCGCCTGCGCTGGCCGAGAAGCCGCTGGCGCTGGCCCAGGCGCTGCATGATGAAGCGGTCCGTATGGGCACCCTGGTGGCGAACCTGCTCGACATGGCGCGCATCGAAAGCGGGGAAGTGCGCTTCAACCTGGAGTGGCAGGCGCTGGAAGAAGTCATCGGCAGCGCGCTGCGCGCCTGTGGCGCGGCGCTGCGCCAGCACACGGTCGCGGTGCGCCTTCCGTCCGCCATGCCGCTGGTGCGGTTCGACGCCGTGCTGATCGAGCGCGTGCTGTGCAACCTGGTCGAGAATGCCGCAAAATACAGCCCGGCCGGATCGCGCATCGAGATTGCGGCGCTGGCGCGCGGCGCCTGGATCGACGTCACAGTGAGCGACAACGGCCCCGGTTTGCGCGCCGGCAGCGAAGAAGCGATCTTTGAAAAATTCACGCGCGGCGAGCGCGAATCGGCGCTGCCCGGCGTGGGCCTGGGCCTGGCGATCTGCCGCGCGATCGTGCAAGCACATGGCGGCACGATCCATGCGTGCGAATCAGCGCTGGGCGGCGCCGGCTTCATGTTCTCGCTGCCCGCGGGAACACCCCCTGAACTTGACTTGAACTCGATGGAAACGGACGATGACTGACGCCCCTGCTGCGCTGCTGGTTGAAGACGAGCCGCAGATCCGGCGCTTCGTGCGCGCTGCCCTCGAGCA
>Ga0265780_10008844_pt1 | contig 12180 bp, 8 predicted proteins | sample P1T30metagenome_FD_192432 | JGI IMG/M metagenome (GOLD analysis project Ga0265780, IMG submission 192432) | Plant litter microbial communities from East Loma Ridge, Irvine, California - P1 T30 | ecosystem: Environmental > Terrestrial > Plant litter > Unclassified | place: USA: California... | reverse complement strand
TTCACGGCCAATGTATCGAGTGGGGCCGGGCGCATTACCAATAGGATTGACCAGATGGGCACACGCGAATACCTCGCCATGCGCAACCAGGCGTTTGCCAACGACGGCCTTGATCCTGCCGACTCGTTCGACCCTGATGTGAACGGCACCTGGAGCAGCACGCGCTATACCAACTGGCAAAAAGAATTGTTGGGCGGCACGGCAGCATACAGCGATGCGCGGCTTTCGCTCTCGGGCGGCAACGAGCGGACCCAATTCCTGGCCAGCGCGGCGTTTACCACACAAGGCACGGTTATGCCACGTGATTTTGCTTACAAGAAAGGGAACGTCCACCTGAACGTGAACCATACGTCTGCCAACAATAAGTTCAAAAGTGTCTTTACTGCCGGCTACACGGTACAGGACAACAACCAACCTCGCGCCGACCTGACGTTGCCGGCCTTGCAACTGGCACCCAACGCCCCGGCGCTTTTAAACCCGGACGGTACTATCAATTGGGAAGGCAGCACGTTCAACAATCCTTTGAGCAACCTCGTGGGCGGCTACCGCGCCAGGACATACGACCTGGTGAGCAGTGCCCTGCTCAGTTACAAGCTGCTCGACCACCTCGAGCTGCGTTCCAACTTTGGGTTCACCAATTTAACCCACCACGAGGACACGCCCAACCTATCGACGGCCCAGGACCCCGCCTGGGGCTACACGAGCCAGCAATCTTCTGTAACGGTAAGCCGCAACGACAGGCGCTCCTGGATCATCGAGCCACAGCTCAATTATGTGAGAGGCTTCGGAAAAGCCAAGCTAGACGTGCTGCTGGGCACCACCTTCCAGAGCCAGGATGGGAGCCAAACCTCTATATTCGCCAGGAGTTTCCCCAGCAACAGCATGGTGGGCAACCTTGCGGCGGCGGGAACCCTATTGGTGATTTCAGACAGCGATGCCCAATACCGGTATACTGCCGCGTTCGGCCGCGTCAACCTCGATTGGGACGGCAAATACATCGTGAACCTAACAGGCCGTAGGGACGGCTCCAGCCGCTTTGGGCCAGGAAAGCGGTTCTCGAATTTCGGGGCGGTTGGTGCGGCCTGGTTGTTCAGTGAGGAAAAACCATTTGAAAATTCGATACTGAGCCTGGGCAAATTGCGCGCAAGCTACGGCATCACGGGCAGCGACAACATTGGCGACTATCAATACCTAAACACCTATTCGGCAAGTGGTACCGCGTATAACGGCGTGGGTGCCATCGAGCCCTCGCGGCTATTCAATCCTAATTTCGGTTGGGAATCGAACCGCAAACTCGAAGACGCCATCGAACTAGGCTTCTTTCGCGACCGCATTTCGTTAAGCGCCGCCGCCTACCGCAACCGTTCGTCAAACCAGTTGATCGGTATCCCGTTGCCGGGTACGACAGGCTTCAATTCCCTTACGGCCAACCTCGATGCAACCGTAGAGAACCGCGGGTACGAATTCACCTTGCGCACAGTCAACTTTGACCGCAAGGATTTCAACTGGACCACGAGCCTGAACCTGGCGCTGTCGCGAAACGAGTTGATCGACTTCCCCGGGCTTGCCGGTTCCACCTACACCAATCAATATATTATCGGCCAATCGCTGAACATCCAGAAAGTGTACAAGTATACGGGCATTGATCCTGAGACGGGCGTGTATACGTTCGAGGATTTCGACGGTGACGGCAACATCTCTAGCGACAAGGACAAGCAATCGATACAGGATTTCACGCCCGATTATTTTGGAGGGCTACACAACCAGTTGCGCTACAAACGCGTCGAGCTCAGTTTCCTGTTCCAGTTCGTCAAACAACGCAATTTCAACGAAAGGGCGTTTTTCAGTGTGCCGGGTATCGCGTACAACCAGCCGCCCGGAGCGACATTCTGGCAACAGCCCGGTGACAATGCCCAATACCAGGTACTCACTACGGGTGCCAACAGCGCCGCCGTCGATGCCTATTTCAAATATGCCGAAAGCGATGCGGTGATCGGGGACGCTTCCTATATCCGGCTAAAGAACATCGCCCTGTCGTACGATTTGCCCGACGGCATTTTTAAAGACATGAAGTGTAGGGTCTATGCACAGGCACAGAACCTGTTCACGATTACATCCTACAAGGGTTTCGATCCCGAATTCCGCCAATTGGGCTACCTGCCGCCCATGAAGATGATCACTGCAGGCATACAACTTTCACTTTAATACGAAATACAATGGAAAATAATAGTATCAGATTGATGGCCGAGCGCTTACTGAAAGTGCTGCTGGCCCTTGTGGTTGTGGCCTGCCTCGTTTATGTGTTCGCCTCTTGCGAAAGTTTTACCGAAGTAGAACTGCCCAAAGACCAGTTAACTACCAATGCCGTATTTGAAGATAAAGCCACGGCCGATGCTGCCATGCTTAGTTTTTTTGCGAAAATGCGCGATATCGGTCTTTTCTCAGGCTCTCAAAGCGGCAGTGCGCCATACTACCTGGCCAATTATGCAGACGAGATGGATTTTTACGGGGATGCGCTGGGTGCGACCACATTTTTCTACAACAACGCGTTGATTGCTGCCAATACCGAGGTCAAGACGATTTGGGATGCGAGTTACAACCAAGTTTATGCCGCCAATGCCGTACTTGAAGGGGTAGGTGCCTCAGTCAGCCTTGCCCAGGCCGACCGCAACCGCCTTACCGGTGAAGCCTTATTCGCCAGGGCGCTTATCCATTTTACACTCGCGAACGTGTTTGGTGATGTCCCGTATGTCAAGGTCACTGATTATAACGTAACCAGAAGCGTCCCTAGGATGCCTGTGCAGGAAGTGTACGCGAATTGCGTACAGGATTTGTTGGCCTCTGCCGAGTTGCTCCAGGACAGCTACCTGCCTGCCAACCGCACCCGCCCGAACAAATTTGCTGCACGGGCTGTCCTGGCAAGAGTGTACTTATATGCAGGGTTATACAACGAAGCGTCAAACGAAGCTTCGGCGGTGATCAATAACGTGGCGTTGTACTCGAATGCTGCCAACTTGTCCCAGACTTTTCTCGCAGACAGCCCAGCCACGATCTGGCAGTTGAGCCCATCGACCCCAGGAGGCAATACGCAGGAAGCATTAACGTACGTATTTGATTTCGGCCCTCCTACGCTATCGGGCCTGCGGCAGGATTTTATGGAAGGCTTTGAGGCGGGTGACCAACGGTTGCCCAATTGGACACGTGCCGTTACCGATGGCACCACGACGTGGTACCATCCGTACAAATACAAGGTGAATACCGATACAGGCATGGCCCAGGAGAATTCCATTATGCTACGCCTGCCCGAAATGTACCTGATACGTGCCGAAGCCCGTGCCCACACATCTGACTTCATAGGTACCCAAGACGACCTGAATGTTATCCGTAACCTTGCCGGCCTTGGCAATACGACCGCCAACACGCAGGAAGCGCTTTTATTGGCGGTACTGCAGGAGCGCCGGAGCGAATTCTTTACCGAACTCGGCCACCGTTTCTTTGATTTGAAACGCCTGGGAGCCGTGCAGCAGCGCCTTGGTTCGGTAAAACCCGGTTGGGACAGCCACGATGTCGTATTCCCGATCCCTGAAAAAGAGCTCGAGCTCAATCCTAATCTCTCACCTCAAAACCCAGGCTATTAGTATGCGAAAAATAATTTTTTTTAGTGGGGTTAGTTACCTGTGGTTTCTTGTCGCCTGCCCATGTTTCGGGCAGGCAGGGAAACCTGTCGGGTCGGTATATGGCGACCTTGAATCAATCGGCGATTTTTTGTTAGACGAACTCTCGCCTGATGGCAGTTGGGTGGCATTTCACATGATTTACACAACGGGCAAAGACACGCTGTTCATTCAAAATACAGATTCCGGGAAACGGCATGCGCTCCCTTTGGCAAACCGTCCGGATTTTGTAGGGAACAATGATCTGGTGGCTTACCTGCCCGGCAACAAAATGCTGTTGCTCGATCTCAAGTCAGGGAAAAAGAAGGTATTTGACGATGCCTACCACATAAAGTCATCTTCGAACAAAGCCGTGTTGCTCATAAAGGATGACGGCACCCAAAAGGAAATAAAAGTCTGTAGCTTAGCCGGGGAGGCGCTCATGGCCTTTGCGGGCGTCTCTTCATTTTCCTATAACGAGGCCACCGACGCGTTGGCAATGGTACTGAGGCGCGGCAACAGCCAAGTGCTACAAGTGGTTCGACTTGGTAATGCTGCACCTCTTGAAATTCCGTTGGCCAATAACAACGAAATCAGTTACCTCACCTGGCAAAAGAAAGGGGAGGCGTTAGGCTTTGTGCAGACCGCAGGCGGGAAGGCCACGACCTATGTGGTGGATATCAAAACGCGCAAAGTTTCGACGCTTGATCTTTCAGCTCAGCAAATCCTGCAGAACTATTCGCTGTCTGGCCCGGCTATACAGTTGGCCGAGCAAGACTCGCGCATGTACCTGTACCTTACCCTGGATCAACCCAAACCTACATCGCCGGAGATTTGCGAGATCTGGAACGCACAGGACGAGGAGCTGTATTCGCGTCGAAAAAAGTATCCTGCGCCAATTTTGCGCGTTGCAAAATGGGAGCGGTCGACAGGTGCCGTTTCGTGGATTAGCGGCCCCGAGCACCACTACACGGATGTCCTGCCGGGTGATCGTTTTGCATTGTGCAGCAAAAAAAACGAGCACTCAAAGCAGCGGGGCGTTGCGTATCGCGTTGAGGATTTCGATATAGTTGACATGGAGAAAAACATCACAATTCCCTTCCTTCGTAATTTCAATACTTGGGAACAATTGAAAAGCAGCAGCCCCAACGGCAAAAACGTGGTTTTTTTCGATAAGGGCAATTGGCAGCACATCGACCTTACAACGATGGTGGTAACAAATTTGACCAAAGGCACCGCAAACCATCATTTCGATGCGCCTGAAATCGTTGAGATGGTCGAAGGACTGGCAGGTTGGATCAACGATAGTACCGTGCTGGCGTATGACCATTTTGATATATGGGCCCTTTCTCCGCACAAGGCAACGCGTTTGACCGATGGTGCCAAAACAGGAAAGCGGTTCAGGCTTTCAAAGCTTCCACTGTCTACCTCTCAGTTACTTGATATGCAAAAAGGGATACTGCTCAGTAGCGAGACCCAAAGCAGCGAAACTTCAGGGGTTTACCTGTTAAACAATAATGGTCTTAAAAGGTTGGTCGAAAAACCCAGAAGGATATGGGATGTAAAGACTGCCGGAAGGACGATTGTTTACATCCAGGAAGATTCCAATGAGCCGCGTGGCTTGTATGCGATCGCTAAAAGTGGAAAGCCGAAATTGATCTTCCAGAGCAATCCGTCCCAACTCAAGAAAGGACCGCCGTCCAAAATTGTGCAGTACACGTTGCCATCGGGTCGTCAGTTACATGGCGTACTGTATTTTCCGCACGGTTATGACAAGGCTAAAACCTATCCGATGCTGGTTTACATTTACGAAACCCAGACGCATAAAAACCACAAATATGTAATGCCCACACTCCACGAAACGGACGGCTTTTCCAAGTCGCTCTCTACAGGTGAGGGCTACTTTGTGTTTTACCCCGATATCGAATATGAAATCGGTGACACTGGAAAGTCGGCCACTGTTTGTGTCGAGGCAGGAGTGCGCGCCATGTTGGCAGCCTATCCGATAGATGCTGCGAAAGTGGGCCTGGTAGGGCACTCGTTCGGAGGGTTTGAGGCAAGTTTTATTATCACTCAGACCAATATATTTGCAGCGGCGGTCGCCGGGGCGGGTATGACAGACCTGGTAAGTATGTATTTGACCGAAAAGGAAGGGTATGCCCAGCACCACTTTGATTATATGGAGCTTGATCAGATAAGGCTTGGGAAGGGGTTTTTTGAGGACAAAGAAATGTATAGGCGAAATTCTGCCGTGTATCATGCCGATAGGATCACGACCCCTTTATTACTATGGACCGGTACGAAAGATGCCCAGGTGCCGCCAAGCCAAACCTATGAATTGCACTTCGCACTGCGAAAGCTTGGCAAAACGAATGTTATGCTTAAATATCTTGATGAGCCCCACTCGCTCGACAAAGCGGAAAGCAAAATAGACCTTACGGTTAAGATTTTAGAGTGGTTCGGGCATTATTTAAAAGGCGGACCTAAACCTGCATGGACCGAGCCGAAATAGTAAATGAAGCAAATCTTGCTTTTCAGGCAAGAATCCAGATAGTTTTAAAACAACAATGCAGCGCGTAAGGCGCTGCATTGCATTTCAGAAATTGACTAGTTCTTGTACAAGATCTGCGTACAGGAACTTACCGGAGTACCGTCGGGCGTGTCCGAGCCCCACAACTGAGGGGTCAAGGCAGAAACCTTGCACACGTTCGAGCCGCTGGTACTGCAATCGATGCGGAACACACACGGTTGCTGCATCGAGACATGCTCATACGCCTTTCTGTTGGCTAACGATTTGTCTCCCATAGAAGTGGTGGTGAAGGCACCAGCCACTCCAAGCACCATTACCGCAAATGGGGCAATGGCATTCTTGATGGTTGTTTTCATAAGTATAAATTTAAAGTTGCGGCCTACTCTTTTACAGGTTTTCAGCCTTTCCCTGGGCACCGGCCGGTACTATCGTTCGCTGGCGAAATCGCGCAGCATGTAGCGTATGAGTTGATTGTCGTTAAGCAAAAAGACGTGGTTGCCATACACTATAAAGCCCCGCATGGCCTTCCCGTCTTTGAAGTGGAGCGGGAAACTGCCCGCATAGCTGTTATCATCTAAATTGTAGACGTCTATGATGCTCGCCGTTTTCCAGATAGTAAGATGCTCGTTATTGCCCGGCATCGTGGAGTTCACGAACAAATACTTTCCCGACACCGCGCTCACGCGGTTTACCACGTGTGGAGGAGCGGCGTAGGTGATATAGCCTCTGCTTTTGACGGTATCGAGTTTCATGACGACCGTTTCGACCGTATCGATGGTTTTGCCTCTGCGCACCAGCTTCAAACTGTTGGCAGCAAGCACGTAACCGTTTCGGTAGCGGTAATTGTAAACGATCTTCGAATCGGTTACATGCAGGATACCGTCAGTATCAAATATCCCGTCGAACTGTTTCTGCAGCAAGCCATAACCTTTGATTGAAGATTTGCGGTCGAGATCAATAACGCCCAATAAATTCTGGCCTGTGCTTTTGTCGATATAGCGAACGGCCACATGCGAACTGTCAATAGGGGCGAGTTGGGAAAAATAAAAGCCGTCCTTGATCCTGAGCGAACCCTTCCAGTTGGCTACTTTTCCGCTAAAAATGTAAGGGACGGCGCCTTCATACATAAAGAAGTGTTTCCCGAGAACCTTGAGCTGTGGCGTATCGAAAGGCAGATCTTTTTCCTTCAACTCGATCTGGAACGAATTCTTTGCTGCCATTGCCGTGTCAATCGCCAATACCTGAAGCGGTGCGGTCAGGTTGCCTAAATAGATTTTTCCGTCGGCCCTGCCTGCAAAATAATAAGAGTTAAAACCTAGGTTGAGTGAACCTGAAGGTTCCGCCACATGAGGCGGGAAGCGGCGGATGAAGTTGTTGTGGTAGCGCACGATGTTTTCTGAGGAAATAAATAACGCCGCAACGCTACCCGTACCCAGGATCGTAAGGAGAAAAGTCAAAAGGATTTTCTTTTTCATGGCCGGTCGGTTTTGGGTGTGTAGCTTTCCAGGAATATTCCAAGAACGCCCAGGGGTGTAAAAGCAAGGTTGAAGAACAGGTGCTCGTTCCAGTCCATTTTTTCAAGGATGCCGCCGCAGGAGCAGGGAACGAACGCACTGTAATTGAGGATAATGTAGATATAGGCAGTGAACATGACCATCAAGGTATAGGCTGCATACAACCCATAAATCCGTAATTTGGGAAAGGCCAATAGTAGTGAAATTAGAATTTCAGTAACAGGGACCGCAATGGCCACGCTGCCGGCAAAGGCGCTCAGCAAAGGCGACTGCCCTAATTGGTTACGGAACTGCTCGAAATCTTTTACTTTGCTTGCCGCGGCATATATGAAAAGTAGGATGTAAGCCAGGCTGATGAACAAGACTGTGAACTTTGCGGCAGGGGCGGATAGTTTCATAACGATTCGGTTTGGTTGTGTAAAGCTCCTAAAAAGCGGGAGGCAGGAATTGACCGAAAGGGAATGGTGCAGCGCAAATTGAGAAATTATTTGCAAATCGCTAAAGTTTGCAGGCATCGCTACTGTCTGAAACGCGAATGTTTGCCTTACAGATCTGTGAGAGATAAAATTTTAAAAATAAAATGCTCACAAATTTGTGAGCAAGTACTTTGCAGCGTGAGCGTTCTCACATCTTAGGTGGAAACGTACATTATAAATGTCTTATACTATCCGAAGCAAATGAGGACCGGAAAGGTTTTAAAGATCACGTTGGCCCAGGACCAAAATTCCGGGCGATCCCGCTGGCCGAAGTACCGAACCTCCTGCGGAAGGCTTTGCTGAAAACACTGTAGGTATGGTATCCGCTCATCGCTGCGATTGTCTTTAAAGGCAAATTGCTTTCCTTGATCAACGTCATCGCGTGATCGAGCCTACGACCGGTAAAGTAGCGGTAAATCGGCATCCCATAAGCTTCCCGGAATACATCATTAAGCGTGTGTTCGTTGGTTCCGAAATCATGTGCCAGGTCTTTCAAAACGGGTAAATGCGAATCGAGCCGCGAATCAATGAATTCTTTGATCCGTTCAGGAAGATAGACCAGGCGCTGCTGGGGTGCCGCCTCATCAATTGGCTCAAATACCGAATACAGCACTAGCGGACCATTGGGCAAAAGGCGGAACAGCCTGGAGGCAGACGGAACAATCCTACTGTGGCGGTCCCTGAAACTCAAACTAATCCATGGGTGCAAATGCTCGCCATTACGTTGCGACTCCAAGGCGTCCCAAGCAGGCAGGGATTCCGGCGCCAATCGCTCACGGATGTTCCCTTTGCTAAGCAGTGGTATTAAAGTATGATGATCGTCGCAGGCAAAACCCTGTATTGTGCCATCGTTGCCTAAAGCAAAAATATTCCTTCGCAAAGCACAAGCGCCCAGTTCGCCAAAGCCCGGCATAGCGGCGAGAATATCATGCTCTGATTGCGTGCCCAATGGCCTGGCAGCCAACCCGAGCAAAGCGGCCCTGAAAATAGCTGTACTCATCTAACATTTTTTACCGCTCTAAAGTACTTTAAAAACAAGTTGCCTGATCTTTAAATAGTTGACCGATATAGAATTAGACAGGGTAAATGCAGAAAAATGTGCGCGAATAAAAACGCACTGCAACACGAGCCATCGGGAGGATGGACTTTTCCATTGCCATGTAGTTTTAAAATGGGAGCGGTTGGCGAATCGAAAATTTGAATCAAGGACAAATGGTATCAGTAAGGCGATAAAATACTTTTTCCGTGCTATACTATGGTAATTGTTACTTACCACCCATCCAAAGACGACACCTGGAATTATCTTACCCCAATTCCACCTCAAACTCCCCCTTGGCCACATCATCCCGTTTCAACCAATACTCGCTCGTGACGACAGTATAGTCATCACCTTGATTGCGAACTTCCCAAAGAATACTGTCCGCATCAGCGAAATCGGCTTCAGAGTGGAGTTGCTCCTCGAACATGCGTACGATCAGATTACCTGGTGAGAGGCCGTGTTGGAGCATCCGCAACAGATCGGCATTAGTAAAGGAGCGGCCATCCTGATTATTGGCAATGGTAAAATTCAGGATCGTGGCCTTTGTATTTGGAAATGATCCGTTGAACGCTTTGTGAAGCAGCTGATTGATGTTATACAACGTGTAGTGCAAGGAGATGTCGCGGTATTCTTCGGATATCTTGTCGAGCAACATATCGTGCGACAGCTGGTCCATTTGCCCTTCGTTGAGGTCGTCAGACAGTTTGTATTGCAGTACGATCCGCGCCGCATCGGCCGGTTCCTGGTCAGTTATGGCCATTTGAAGCATCTCGAGCAAGTTGTCGTCCTGTATGCTTTTGGCGTCCGGAAAATCAAAAAGCTCCAGCAGTTGTCGGTAATCTTCGTTGGTCCAGTAGTTTGGAATTTCATCAATAGAATCAAGCGCGTTGATCTGAATAGTATAGTTCATAAGGATTTTTAAAGCAACGTTAACCGGGTCATCCGGATAAAATAGGTTGCGCAAAGGTACTCGCCAAATTACCATTTGTCTTACACAATGCCGCTAATGATTTGCATGCCGCGACTTCCTGCATTAACGTGCAGCCACGGATGCCATTTTGGAAATGACATTCCAACACCACAGGTATCTCTACCAGCGACCCTTTATCCGCAGCGCAGCAGAGGATAAACAATAAACAAATTCCGACTAGTCGCAACGTCATAAAGTTGGCGTTAAGAAAGCGGCTCAGAGCTGCCGTAGGCGAAAAGCTGTTAGAGCCCACCAAAATGCGTTTCACAACCGAAGACAGTGGGCGAAATCTACGATTATTACATCCGTTGCTCCGCTCGGGTCACGAATACCTTTAAAAAATAATCTTAAAGTAGGAGTAGTTCTTTTTCGCCACGGCAAATTCGTGCTGGTTTTTAGCCAAATTTATGCGTCGCTTCGGCATTTTTGCTTCTCTTTATCTCAATGATTTTATTTTCTATTGGATTGCTTCGCCAGTTCGCTCCACTCGGGTCGATGAACCTTGTTCCCCGGTTTCTGCGAGGAAAAAGAAGTCTCCGCCGCACAGGTGAACTCGCGGAAGCGGCTCCCGCCAGCCCGGCTGCCAACAAAATCAAACCTACTCCCTAACCAATCGACTTACAAATTGTCCTTGGCTGGATTTAACAGAAATGAGATACAAGCCTGAGTTCAGGTCGGAGACATCAACGGTATCGAGGCGTTCCCTAAAAGACTTGATTTTTTCACCGAGCAGGTTGTAGATAGCTATTTCAGAAATCAACACGCCAGTCGGAACCGCCACACGAACCATGCCTTTCGTGGGATTGGGATATACGGTCAGCCCCTGAGAAGCGGGATCGATTGTCCCCAATTGGTCCACGAATGTCGTTTGGACGCTATTAGTAACAATAGGAGCATTAAAATCAAAATAAATTTCTGTTCTTCCCGCTACTACATCTCCAACGGCAATACCCGCTATAGGTTTTATTTTGAAGGTAAAGAAGCCGTGGCTTTGCGCTTCGTTTGAGGTGGCATCGGGCAAATGGATGCCGTTGAAAAGGACTGTTACGCGGTTGCCATCGGTAATTTGAACGGTGTAATGATGGCTTGCACTCACAGGCGTAAAGGTGTTCCAATTGAGATTAGGGTCGAGCACATCCAGCAGCCTCACATTGATTGCGCTGGCGGAGCCCGTATTCTGGAACCTGACCATATATTCAAGGTATCGTCCAGCATTGTCGATGTGCACCGTTTCGCCCTGTACCACACGTTTGTCGTTCGGGTCATAGGAGTTGACGACTTCCTGGATCACGCTAACCGAATTGTCCTGGGGGGTACTATCGTTGTTGTTTGGCGCAATGTTCGCCGTAAACACCAATTGATCCCCACCGTTTACCACGGGAGGTTGCTGGGTTTGCATCGCGATGCCGATTATTTTGCGCTGCAGCGGATGTAATTCGTCCAAATTGAAAATGAGTTGGCCCGCAGAGACGAAAGAAGGCGTCATGTCTGCATTTGAGAACGACTGTTTCGTAGCGTCGAAATTGACTGTAAGGGTGACATTGGACGCGTTTTGAGTCCCGAGGTTTTCGGCCACAAGTCGATACTGGGATATAAATCCGGGACGTGCTTCGTCAATCGGCAGAAGTGCAACATTAAGATCGGCTACCGTCTGATTGGACGACAGGCAAAAATCTACCTGCTCATCGGTCCCAGAAAAGTTCACAGTTGGAAATGCTGGAGTTACGGTAAAATAAGCGGGAACATTAAGCACGCTAAGGGTGCAGCTGTCGTTAAAAATTTCCATTGCGTATTGGCCGGTTTCACTGACGGCGCTGCTAATGGTGGATTGCCCGTTGCTCGTCGCGCGGACCATGTAATTGACAAGCGGTGCGTCGGTTATCGTACAACCATCTGTGTTTTCGTCGTAAAAAACGTTGCCGAAAACTTGGTTTCCGATGCACTCGCCTCCTTGTCCGGCATCAATTAGCGTCCAACCCCGTTCATTTACCAGGTAAT
>Ga0265780_10008843_pt1 | contig 12181 bp, 10 predicted proteins | sample P1T30metagenome_FD_192432 | JGI IMG/M metagenome (GOLD analysis project Ga0265780, IMG submission 192432) | Plant litter microbial communities from East Loma Ridge, Irvine, California - P1 T30 | ecosystem: Environmental > Terrestrial > Plant litter > Unclassified | place: USA: California... | reverse complement strand
TCCTATGCGCCTTTTCCGGCTGAAGCCGTGTCTCCCTTATTCGGACAGAGCATAACGATATCGGAGAACACTGTCTCCCTGGAATGGAAAGGAGCAGATGTCGATAACGACATTATTTATTACGACCTGTATTTTGGTACAGATCCTAATCCTCCATTGCTAAAAGCCGGATTGAAAGAAAGTTCTTTCAACGTTCAGAGCATTGCTCCGGATAAGACCTATTACTGGAAAGTACTGAGTTATGACTCCGCAGGTAATAATTCAGATTCGGGTTTATTTGAGTTCAGGGCGAAGTGATTTCTTCGGTCAATTTGAGAAAACCGAAGAAATTCAGCATAATAGAGAAAATCACTCTTCTGTTAGCTTTGCCTGCGAAAAGATGCTCTTCAGATGTCAACAGTCAAGTGTGTCGCCTTTGCCCGAGGCGACACATCCGGTCTATTTTTTCCCCATCATTCCCATCAACTGCGCGAATGTAATTTCTTCATAATCTTTAGTAGCAGTGAAACTTCCCTTGGGAACCGGCCCTGTCTTAACTTCCTTTACTGTTGCATTAAGCCCCATCCCGTTCTGGTAACTGTTAAACTGCAGCGGGAAGCCATAAGACTTATCGAAAAACTGGGTCAGCGAATTTGGAACAACATCCACGTCTTTGGCGAACCACGCTTCAGAAGTAGTGGAGCTCTTTTTCTCGGTTACAGTGTATTTCTTACCCGTGTAACCGGCTATAGTTTTGGTTTCTGTTTCTTCTTTGAGAGCCAGGTCGGGCCAGTTCTCTTTGATCTGCTCCTGGTCATCGGGAGTAAATATCACAGATAACTTTTTGCTCATCATCGGCAGATCCAGCAAGAGCCTCTGGTATTCAGTTTTCGAGTTCATGATGCTGCTCGAATTAGACATCGAAGATTTGGACTGTGTAACAGAGGAATCGCCTTTGAAATAGACGGTCATCTCCTTCGGGAACATTGCTGCCATCTGCTGCATCTGTGGAGGCAGCTTCCATTCCACCTGGTATACTATAGTACCTTCATTGATCTTATTTTGTGCTATTCCGGCTGTGGAGAGCAGTGCAAGTGCTCCGATCAGAATCATCTTTCTCATTTTAATGATTTTATATATTTTTTTAGATTTAGAATTACGATAAATGTAACACAAACTGTAAAAAATATCTTAATTTTAGTTCTTATATTTTTCCTAAACCATGAAAGGGTATCTTTTTATCCTCCTTAACCTTAACCTGGGTCTTCTTTATGCACAGGAGATCAATACAGGCCCCCGCTTTACCGCATTGGGTAACACCGGAGCAGCCCTGCAGGACGTTTGGAGCCTTCAATCAAATCAGGCCGGTATCACGGCCGTCAGGTCAGCCACAGCAGCAGCTGGTAATGAAAGCGATTTTCCCGCTGCGGAATTAAGCACGCAGTCCGTGTTGTTTGTTTATCCGTATAAAAACAATGTATTTGGAATCAGTTTCCAGAATTATGGTTTTTCGGCTTATAGTGAACAGCGGGTGGGCTTGACCTATGCCAAGGCATTCGGAGATAAACTATCAGCGGCGATCAGCTTTAATATGTACCAGTTGAAAATTCCGCAATATGGTGTTGCCAGTGCTTTTTCTGCCGAAGCCGGACTGCAGTATAAGATCGCTGAAAAGATCCTCCTGGGGAGCCATATTTCAAATCCCTCGGGTGCAGGTTACGCTGGACGGCTTAGCGCTTCTCTGCCTGTAATGCTGGAGTTAGGTGGGGCATATGCATTCAGCGATAAGGTGCGGCTGAGCGGCAGCCTGGTAACGGTGCTGAACACTTCGCAGGATGTAAGGCTGGGACTCGAGTATATGCTGGCAGAGGTCATTGCCTTGCGTGGGGGTATAAACCTTAATCCGATGCGCCAGTTTGCCGGCTTCGGCTATAAATATAAACACCTGGATATTGATGCCGCGGTGTCGGCTCATCCAGCCATAGGTTACCGGCCGCAGATCGCTTTGGCTTATGAATTTTAAGGTGCTGGTTCTTATCTCAGCTGCGATTGCTTTTGCCCATGACCTAAGGGCACAGGGCGGGAGCGATCCTGTAATAGAAAATATCGTGGAGATGGCAGCAGAATATGCTGATGCTGAATACGATTATTCTGAGCTGATGGAGCGTCTTTATTTCCTAAAGAAACACCCGCTGGATGTCAACAAAGTAAGGGCAGAGCAATTGCAGGATTTGTTATTTCTTTCTCCGCTCCAGGTAGAACAATTGCTGAGCTACAGGAAACGGAACGGTCCGTTGCTGGAGCTTACCGAACTCCAGGTTATAGATAACTTCGATATGGAAACTATACGGATGTTATTGCCATTCGTATATATTCCGGATGATAATCCGTTTAGCCATATAACTGCAAACGAATTGCTGAAGAAGGGGTCTGGCTATTTTATGCTCACCTGCGGGCAGGTGCTGCAACAACAGAAAGGTTACCAGCGTTCCGCCGGCGATTCTGTATCGTTTTATTCAGGCTCGCCTGCGCATATTCTGGGTCGCTGCCGGTATACCTATGGCAAGGTCCTGGCTTTGTCTCTGAACATGGAAAAAGATGCGGGAGAAGCTTTCTTTTCCGGGGCGCAGCGAAAGGGATTTGACTTTTATTCAGGAAGCCTTCAGCTACAGGGAAACGGTTTGCCGGCCCGGGTACTTGCAGGAGATTATTCTCTGCAGTTCGGTCAGGGACTGGCGATGTGGTCCGGACAAGGTTTTGGTAAGGGCAGCCTGATTACTTCTGTGGCAAAGAACGGCACGGGCCTCAGGCCTTATACTTCCATGAATGAAACACTTTTCCTGAGAGGTTTTGCGGCTACCCTGGAGTTTAAAAAGATAGAGCTTACTCCTTTTATCTCGCTGAGGAAGCCGGATGCAGCGGTAAATGTCTCTGACGAAACGGGTGAGGAGGAACGTGGCGCACTGATCGAATCTGGATTGCATCGTACACCGCGGGAGATCAGTACAAAGAATGGCTTTCACGAGCTATTATACGGTGCTAACCTGCAATATAATGCATCGTTACTTAAACTGGGCCTCACTGCTTACCATGCAGATTTTGGCAGGAAGATGACGCAGCCTGACCAGCCTTACCGTCTGTATGATTTTACGGCAAAACAACTGACAGACCTGAGCCTCTATTATAATTATACCCTCAGAAACTGTTATTTCTTTGGCGAAGCTGCCGGTACCGCCGGCGAGGGTTTAGCCTTTGTAAATGGTGTGCTGGCCAGTTTGTCGCCACAGCTCTCGCTGGTACTCATGCACCGCTATTACCAGGAAGATTTTTACAGTGTTTTTAACCAGGCAGTTGCAGAAGGAGGCAATGCTGCTAATGAAAGGGGCTTTTATACGGGGATAGTGATTTCGCCGGGAAAAAAAACGGAGATCTCTGCTTATGCAGATGTGTTTAGTTTTCCCTGGTTGAAATATCGTGCCGATGCCCCTTCATCGGGATATGAGCTGCTCTCGCGTTTCGCCTGGTCGCCGGTTAAGACAACCAGGCTTTCTCTTCGTTACAAAATGGAAAACAAGCAGGAGAATTGCAGCGAGCCGGCCTTTATTCATATTCTGCAGGCGGTAAGAAAGCAGAACTTCCGTTTTGAGATAGACTATATGGTAAACAGAACTGTAAGACTGAGGAACCGGGCCGAAGTGGTAAGTTATAACAAGCAGGATGAGAAAAAGGAGTATGGCTACCTGATGTACCAGGACGTTATCTATAAACCCGGCCGCTCCCGCTTCTCCGGGAATCTGAGGATTGGCATTTTTGATACCGGGGGTTTTAATTCGCGTATTTATGCTTTCGAAAATGATGTGCTGTATGGGTATTCTTCGCCTGCTTATCAGGATAAAGGGATACGTTTTTACCTGAACGGGCATTATAAACTGGCTGGAGCGGCCGACCTGTGGCTGCGGTATTCCCTGACTAACTACGTGAATAAAGAGGAGATAGGTTCCGGTCCTGACCTGATCGATGGAAATAAAAAATCGGATGTCAAACTGCAGCTGAGAGTGTCTTTTTAAGGGCAGGGCTTAAATCAGAGATCATATGTTTAAAGGAGAACTTATTTTTGTCAGAATTTTAGTTCCTTTCCTCTGTGGAAGCGTTGCCGTTATCTGCCTGCCTTATGCGGATGGTGTTTACCCTTTCTGCAGGCCACTTTTACTGTTGATTGCGCTCAGCTTGTTTTTCGTTTTAAAGAAGTACCTGAAATACCGGATCTACTTTAAAAGATGGATTCCCGGGCTGCTTATCAGCCTTTTTGTATTTGTTTTCGCCTATGTTAGTACAGCAGAAAAGAGAGGTATTTTCAGCAAAGATCATTTCAGTAAGACGATACCGGATGGGCTTGTAGTAACGGTTTTATCTGAGCCCGGACGCTCTGGTAAGCTGTTCAAATTTGAAGCAGAGGTTAACCAGGTGCTGCGAAAAGGGAGATTCTCCGCCGCCAATGGGAAAATTCTTGTTTCAGTCAATGCAGATACCTGTAATACATTCCGGAATCCTGTTTATGGCGACAGGATGTTAATTCCTGCATCTTATACCCCGCCCGATCCTCCTTTTAATCCCTGGGAGTTTAATTATAAACAGTACCTGGCAAATCATAATTTCTTCTACCAGGCATTTACTGATTGTTCAGAGGTTGAGTATTTGTCTGCCGGACAAGGGAATGGTATTGTTGCTTTTGCTCAGCGGCAGAGGAAAAAGATGGTCGGCGCTTTTCAGCGTTATATTCGCGATCCTGAAGCAGCGGCCGTGGCATCAACCCTTATACTGGGCTACCGTGCCGATCTGAGTAAGGAGCTGCTGAGTGCTTATTCTAAGACGGGGGTAATGCATGTACTTTCTGTTTCGGGTATGCATGTGGCCCTGGTCTTGTTTATACTTAATAAGCTGCTCTGGTTTGCTGAAAGGAATAAAGCGTTCAGGGTATTCAAGGCGCTGTTCGTTATCCTGCTTATCTGGTATTATTCATTACTGACAGGATTTTCCTCTTCTGTTTGTCGCGCGGCATTAATGATCACTATCCTGATCGCGGGCAATTGCCTGGGCCGGAAAATTAATCCTTATAACCTGCTGGCTGCTTCTACGGTATTGCTGCTGCTCTGCGATCCTTTTTTTATCCTGGATACCGGTTTCCAGCTTTCTTACCTGGCCGTATTCGGGCTGGTGTTCTTTTACCCGCTTATTTACCAGCTCTGGTATGTGAAAAACCGGCTTATAGATAAGATATGGGGCAGCATCGCCGTCTCTGCCGCTGCACAGCTGGCTACTTTGCCTTTGAGCCTGTATTATTTTCACCAGTTCCCGGTATGGTTCCTGTTCAGTAACCTGTTTATCCTGCTGCCGGTAATGCTGATTATGTATGCCGGCCTGGCTTTTCTCCTGATATATACTTCCGGAGCAATCTTTCATATTCCAACAGATGGGGTTTTAAAACTGAATGGAGGCTTGCTTGATTATAGTATTTCGTTTATGGACCACGGCCTGGTGTTTATGGAAAATCTGCCTTATGCGGTAATGGGTTCCTATCATCATGGATTTTATTACGTTTTGATCGGCTTACTGATTATAGCTTTTACGTTTGCATTGCTGTATGCCGACAAAAAATTGGTGTATGTTGCATTGGCACTGCTTTTTATCCTGGTAAGCTGGAACACAGCTGATATTCTGTCTCTGCGCAGGGGAAAAAGGGTGATCTTTTACAGTTTGAAGAAAAATACGGCTATCTGCTTTTTTAATGGTTATACTGCTGCAGTTTATACGGATGCTGATGTGCATGATAAACTGCTTGATTATTCTGTAAAACCATCGCTGGCGGCTATGGATGTGCCGGTGAAATTTGTAGAAAATGAGTATTTTGACGAAGCTTCGCTATTGCGGCAGGGCTGTTTTTTTAAGTTCGGGAACTGGACATTGTTTACCTGGACGAATAAAATGGATGGCAAACGGTTCAGTAAGAGGTTGAAAGTAAATGCTGTTCTTCTTGCACATAATCCGAAGATCAGTCTGGCAGAGCTAAACCAGTCGGTGGAGGCAGGCATGATCCTGATCGATGGCACAAACCCTGAACGGATTGTGAAACAATGGCTCAGTGAAGCGGGTGTCATGAGACTTAAGTGTTATCTATTAAAAAAGAAGCCGGCTTTGATCGTCTGCATCAGGGAATAACATTGAGAAGCAGCAGTAGTAGTTATTTATGAAAATGATCTGACAACAATCTCCATAAAAATCATGTTAAGACGATATGCCCTTTCCGCCCGAGCCAAAAGTTCCCTTTGATTTGTACCTGATAGGTGATACCGGGGATATTTCTTTAAGTAAATCTGATCCTGTTCTAAGAACCCTGTGTCATAATTTCGATCCACAGCAGGAATCGGCGGTGATATTTCTGGGAGATAATATTTATCCGCGGGGTATGCCCCCTACGGGTACTCTGTTAAGGGGGAATGCCGAAAAAACGCTGAAGATGCATTATGAAGCGCTGAAGAACTATCATGGTAAGGTGGTTTTTATAGCAGGCAACCATGATTGGAATAAGGGCAGGAGCGACGGTTATGATTACATTATCAGGCAGGAGAAATATTTGCAGGAGCTGTTTGGCGGGAAGAATATTTTTCTGCCGGCGAATGGTTGTCCAGGCCCTGTAGAGATCAACATCAATCCGCACCTGGCTATTGTAGCTATCGACACACAATGGTGGATGCAGAAAGGTCTGAGGCCTATAGGCGAGCAATATGGCTGCACCGTTTCCAGCGAGGAGGATTTTTTCGCCCAGCTTGAGCTTATACTCGACCGGAACCGCGATAAACATCTGCTGGTAGCAGGTCATCACCCGGTTTATAGTTATGCTATTCATGGCGGGCGATTCCAGCTTAAACATCATATTTTCCCGCTCACCATATATGATAAAAACGCCTGGCTCCCATTACCGGGACTTGGCTCTTTGGTGCCCTTATACCGTAAGTTTCTGGGCGCCAGGGAAGATATGGCACATCCGCGTTACCGCCGGCTCCGGAAAAAGCTTAAAGAGATCCTCTCGCAATACAGTAACCTGATCTATGCAGCCGGGCATGAGCATAACCTGCAGTATATTGCCAAGAACAGGAATCATTTTATAGTCAGCGGCTCAGGATCAAAGGTGAAATACGTAGTACAGAGCGGTAAGTATTTGAAATTCGGACAGAAGATCAAAGGTTTTTTTAAGCTGAGGTTTGAGAATGACGGTTCAGTTTACCTTACGGCGCTGGCGGTGGATATGACGGGGAAACTGGAAAAGGGAAGGGTGATTTATGAGGAGCAGATAATTTAGGATTAACCTTAATAATGAATTAACAGGCCACATTCAACAAATTGGCGGAAATTTCTGGAAAGCAGTTATAACAAAGTTTCCTGTATTATATAGTAGACTCTTTATTCAAGTAATATTTTTTAAACCAGAATGCAATTTGATCTTCAGGCATTTCGTCCCATATCTTATCGCCTCCTATCCTTTTAAAATGTCCTACTAATCTATAAGGTTCATTATTTAAAGAGTTATCAAAGAAAAAAGCCTGGTAAGCAATTTCTGCTGCCTCGTATAAAAACCGGAGAGAACGATAATACCGGGATTCAATGCGTTCTGGTGGTACATTATGGCCGCCTTCCTTTACCCGAAGTGCTACCCGGTATTTGTTGATTTCAGGAGACTCAGTACTTACAAAATACAAATAAACTTTGTATCCCGCCGCCGCAGCCTTCCTCATGTCATCTAAGTTCGATTCGTGGGAAAATACAGTTTCAAAAGAAAAGCGCTTTTGGGTTCTGATTAGTTCGTGTCTTAAATATCGTGCGATAATTTGAGCTACACGATCAACATTGGGTTTTATCGATAATTCCAGATCGTTTCCTTTAAGATATATAGATTGATCAAATTGATCTTCGGAAAAATCGCCATGAAGGAGTCCTGACGATAATGCAAAGCTTATGAGATCTTCAGATGTGCAGCAAACTTCATAAGATGCAAATGAGAGCTTTCCAGTTTTTAAGTTTTTGGCAATATCGTCGGCATTGATATAAATTCCAAAATCAAGTTTAATATTATCATGAACTTCGGTTTCCCGAATTTCTTTTATAACTGTGCTTTTACCGGAGCCATTGGGGCCGGCAAATACTCTGAGTCGAAGTTGCGGGGTTGATTGTTCCGACACAGAGAATAAAACTTATACAGTTTGAAGTTGCTCTATTTGTTCGACTCTTCCATCCTGATGCTCTTTTACTATCCAGCCGTCTTTTACAGTAACTACATATCCCATCAATTCCATTGCATTTTTAGCTGCAGTCTTCCCTGCACTTTTTGCTTTACTAACAAGGAGCCTTTTAGTGAGATACGCAAAACCATCGCTCGTTCTGTATTTTGTTATTCTAGTTGATTTAGTAGCCATGATATTTAAAGATACAAAAAAGAACACATTGTTTTACAATATAATTTAGCAGAATTAAATAGTATGCAGTTCGATTAATTCTTTGATCCTAGGGTGTTTCATTCAATGAACATAAATTAAAACCGCCTCTCAGTTGCCTGGAGACGGTTTTAATTTATGTATATGCTGCCGCGGCGCACAAGCCAAAACTGTATTACACTTCCAGATCTTTCATAATCGCATTCACCTTCTCATCAAGCTTTTTATCAGCCTCGGCAAAACCTGCTTTATCAGCCAGTTCACCTTTTACGCTGCAGTAAAACTTGATCTTTGGCTCTGTGCCTGAAGGGCGGGCCGAGATAATACTGCCATCTTCAGTGAAGAACTGGAGTACATCAGATTTTGGAAGTTCTATATCTGTTACAGTTCCTGAGCTGATATCTGTTTCTTTTCTCAGGGTATAATCTTTAAGGGTTACTACTTTAGAACCGCCTAAGCTCGCCGGAGGGTTGTTCCTGAAGCGTTCCATCATCGCGATAATTTCTTCTGCTCCGCTTTTTCCTTTTTTGGTTACAGAAACCAGTTTTTCCTTATAGAAGCCGTATTGTTCGTACATTTCGAGCAGCGCCTCGAAAAGGCTGCTTCCCTTATCTTTATAGAAAGCGGTCATTTCAGAGATGAAGGCAGCAGAAACCACAGCGTCTTTATCTCTTACAAACTCACCGATGAGGTAACCGTAACTCTCTTCCCCGCCGCCGATGAAGGTCTTCTGACCCTCGAATTTAGTCATCAGCTCGCCGATGTATTTAAACCCGGTAAGCGTGTTAAAGCACTCTACATTTTTAGATTTTGCTATTTCATCGATCAGGTAAGTGGTAACTATGGTTTTAACGATATATTCCTTGCCAGTCAGTTTGCCTTTTTCTTCCCATGCAGTAAGCAGGTAGTTGATCAGCAGACTGCCGGTCTGGTTACCGTTAAGCAGTACGAATTCTCCGTCTGTGTTTTTAACAGCTATCCCTACGCGGTCGGCATCCGGATCGGTTGCAAGAATAAGGTCTGCATCTATTTCTTGTCCTTTTGCAAGGGCCAGTGTCAAAGCTTCTTTTTCTTCAGGATTAGGATATACTACAGTGGGGAAATTTCCGTCCGGTTTAATCTGCTCTTCAACCAGGCTTACGTTGGTAAAACCGAAACGTTCAAGCGCGGTAGGCACCAGTGTTATACCGGTACCGTGGATCGGAGAATAAACGATCTTCAGGTCGCTCTGGCGTTTTATAGCTTCCGGAGAAACTGATAAGGTAACAATTCTGTCGAGGTACAGTTCGTCGATCTCTTCCCCGATAAGTTCTATATTCTCTTCTACAACATTGAACTTAACATCGTCTACAGAGGTAACCAGTGCCACCTCTTCCATTACCTTTTTATCTTCGGGCGACACAAACTGACCACCGTCATGGCCATATGCCTTATAGCCGTTATATTCTTTAGGATTATGCGATGCGGTTAACATTACCCCGCTTTTGCAGCCCAGGTGTCTTACAGCGAAAGAAAGCTCTGGAGTAGGACGGAGCTCTTTGAAAAAATACACATAAATATCGTTTGCGGAGAAAACCTCGGCAGTGATCCTGGCAAAATAGTCGGAATTATTTCTGCTGTCGTGTGCAATGGCTACTTTTATCTGCTCGCCCGGATATGTTTTTTTGAGGTAATTGGCCAGTCCCTGTGTGGCTGCTCCAATCGTATATTTATTTATGCGGTTAGAACCAGGTCCCATGATGCCTCTCAGTCCGCCGGTTCCAAACTCCAGGTCCCGGTAAAAAGAATCGGTAAGGTCTGTGTATGCTTTGGTGTCGAGTAATTGCTGGATCTCCTGCCTGGTCTCAGCATCATAATTGCCCTGAAGCCATTTGTTTATCCGCTCTGATACGATTGGTTCTAATTCGTGCATAAGTATTAGTTTTTATATGGTAAAAAATGTTTCTTCTGATGTGTACAAGTATACTAAATTCCTGAATTTTCATGGCTACAACAAGGGCAGCCCGCTAGTGTTTTCCCTGCCGGTCAAATTCTCCGTTTCTACTTCCGGATGATCATGACATCCGCAGGATCGCCCAGATCAGTGGTATTATCCTGCACTATGCTCCGGATGGCAACCGTGCGGCCGCAGCATTGCGTTTCATCATAGGTAAGGCCAAGCGTTAATGTTGTCAGTGCCTTCTTTTCATGATCTATATAAATCGTTTTATCGGGTACAGACAGGTCTACAACCAATACAGAATCTGTTGAATCAACTGATGACACTGCAAATGTTCTGCTAAGCCTGGTTTTGACAGAGCCACTCATTGTGTAAATGTCAAGGGAGTCGAGCTCATAGATCTTTTTTTCGCCGAACAGGAGATCGTCGCCCTCAGTATTTCTGATTCTGAACTTTCCGTCGATGTCGGTAGACACACAGCCTGAATCCTTGCACTCATCACATGAAGACAGGCTCAGCAGTATAGGTATTATTAAGAATAATCTGATTTTTTTTATTATCATTTTTATTGAAATCCAGATCGTTAATGTCCCTTTCGGGGGATTGACTAACACGATCCTAAATTAATAATTAAATCGGTAAACATCCCTGCCTTTAATCTGAAGCCTTGTTTTCTCAAAATACCTTTTGCATGAAGTTGCTGATATAGTTTACTGTTGGCTCGAACCAGGGCTCAAAAAGACAGAAACCATGCGGTGAATCAGGAAAGGTATGGACTTCTGAATAGATCTTATATCTTGCGAGTTCTTTCCTGAAATCGTCACGGCCGGCATGCATACGGTCTACAGAGCTGTTCAGGAAAAGTATGGGAGGGCTGTGTTTTCCAACGTAAGTAAGGGGGGAAGCTTCTTTCCAGAGTTCCGGATTTTCTGCTTTGGAATAGCCGAACCAGTAAGTAGCTGCTGAAGGCTTTTTACCGTCTTTTCCTTCTCCCGATTCGGGATGTACGAAAGAGAGTGTTCCATCGATGTCTATGATGGCCTGCACCTTTGAAGAGAACTTATCGCTGCAGCCTTTTTCATTGAATTTTTTTAGCTCATTGGTCACGCCTGCAAATGTCGCCAGTTCTCCGCCTGCGGAGAAGCCCAATGCTGCGATCTTTTTAGTGTCGATATTGAACTTTTCTGCATTCTGCCTGATCCAGCGCAGCGCTGCTTTAAGGTCGTATATTGCGGCAGGGTAAAGTGCTTCTGTAGAGAGACGATATTCTACCGTAAAACAGGCATAACCTGCGGCTGCGAGACGCTGCGCCAGGGGAATATGCATCGCCCTGTTGCCGGAACGCCAGCCGCCGCCGTGGACGATCAGGATAGCCGGGGTTTTCTGCTGAGGAGCTGAGGCTGGAATGAAGGCGTCGATCCGCAGCTCGCGGTCGCCAAAGCTGCAGTAAGTTAATCCGCGTTTTTCAATTACTTCAGGGCTGCTTTTTTCTTCTGCCAGTCTGATATTGGGATAGCTTTTAAGCGTGCTTTTTAATGCAGCAGAACTTGAATAGGAGGTATCTGCTTTCCCGGTAATGCCGGAGGTGTTCTGGGCAATGGTTTGAGATGCCAGGATGATGGAGAGGAACAGGGGGATTAGCTTTTTCATATTTGTAAAATATAATTTGAATAATAATAACTGAGATCTGACAGAACCTCAGCTGATGTTCCTCCTTTTTACCCCGCTCACAGCTTCTGCATTCAGCGGATCTTCTGGCCAGGAATGTTTGGGGTAA
>Ga0265780_10008841_pt1 | contig 12183 bp, 12 predicted proteins | sample P1T30metagenome_FD_192432 | JGI IMG/M metagenome (GOLD analysis project Ga0265780, IMG submission 192432) | Plant litter microbial communities from East Loma Ridge, Irvine, California - P1 T30 | ecosystem: Environmental > Terrestrial > Plant litter > Unclassified | place: USA: California... | reverse complement strand
CAGCTGGCTACGCGCAGCTTTTTAAAACCGTGACGCGCACCACGGCTAGCCCCCGCGAGTACGAGAAAACAGAGTGGGACATTACGCTGGGCGAGCAATTTCAAAACCCTTATAATCAGCAGGAAGTTAGTCTAGACCTAGTGCTGACCGCGCCTAATGGGCAGCCGCTGGTGGTGCCCGCCTATTTCGAGCAGAATGACCCGCAGGGTTCGCACTGGAAGGCGCGCTTTGCACCCCAGCAAACGGGCACCTATAAGGGCCTTTTTCGCCTCACGCGCAAGGCTGGTGTGCCGCAAGAATCGGGGGCTAGCCCCTTCGTGGTAGTGGCGGGCCGCAAGCCGGGCTTTCTGCATAAGAACGACCAGTACACGTTTCGCTTTGACAATGGGCAGCTATTTCGAGGCATTGGCGAAAACGTGGGTTGGGAAGCGCGCTCATTTGAAAACCAAAAGTTTACCTATGACTACCTGCTGCCGACGCTAGCAAAAAACGGCGCCAATTTCTTCCGCACCTGGATGTGCTACTGGAACCTGCCGCTGGAGTGGCAGAAGGTCAGTTCGACCAAGCGCTACGTCAACAGCCCCGACTATTTCAACCCCGGCGCCATCCGGCGCATGGACGAGCTGGTGCACCTCACCGACTCGCTGGGGCTGTATTTCATGCTCACCCTCGACTGGCACGGCCACCTCATGGAGCAGGGCGGCTGGCGTAATAGCTCCTACAACCAGGCCAACGGCGGCCCGGCGCGCACGCCCACCGAGTTTTTCACGCTGCCCGCCGCCCATCAGAAGTATAAAAACAAGCTGCGCTACGTGGTGGCCCGCTGGGGCTACAGCACCAACGTAGCGGCCTGGGAGTTCTTTAATGAGGTCGATAACGCTGTATTTACTCAGCAAGACAGCTTGCTGATTCCGCACGCCGCCGTGACGCTCTGGCACGCCGAAATGAGCCGCTACCTCAAGGACCTTGACCCGTATCAGCACTTGGTCACAACCAGTATTTCACACCGCGACATCTTGGGCATGAATTCGATACCGTATATCGACTTCAACCAGAAGCACATCTACAAGCACACCGAGAAGATACCAGCCATCTACCCCGCCTATCTCCAAAACTTCGGCAAGCCGTACGTGGTGAGCGAGTTTGGCTTTCGTTGGGAAGACGCCAACCCCACCTACGCCACCGACTTCAACTACGACTACCGGCGTGGGCTCTGGTATGGTCTGTTCAGCCCCACGCCCATCCTGCCCATGACGTGGTGGTGGGAGCTATTTGATGACCAAAAAATGACGCCTTACTTCCGGGCCGTGCGCACTATCAGCGACCAAATGCTAGCCGCCGGACACGGTGAGTTCGTACCCTTCGCCGTGCAGGCCGGGGTGGTGCAAAGCTTCGGGATGCGCTGTGGCGGCCAGTACTTCGTGTATTTGCTGAATGACAGCCCGGCCACGGCCACGGTACCCGTGTCGTTTGGGGTAGCGAGTGGGGGCAAACTGATGGCGCAAACCTTCACGCCCGGTCCCAACCGCTATCAGCCGCTCGGCCAGTTCAGCGCCCAAAACCGTTCGCTAACGCTGCCAGCCCTCACGCTAGCTCCCCGCCAGGAGGTAGTGCTGGTCGTAGCGCCTGCCCCAGCTGGGCTGAATAGATAGTTCAGCAAAATGGGTTCAATACGCTTGTTTTCAATTGCTTATTGCTACTCTTGATTGACCCGGCTGCACGTTGCAAAATCTCCAACCAGGCTACTGAGTAGAATTGCCTCCTAATCTAACTGTCATGAAAAATCCTGCGCTACTACTCCTGGTTAGCTTGGCTGGTATACCGTTCGCCCACGCTCAGCGGCATTCGGGCTACCAAGCTACTAGGCTGGCCACTGGCCAGGCCCGAGTCGCAGCGGGCCTGTTACAGGGGGATGTCAATGCCGGAATTCAGCAATTCAAAGGGGTGCCGTTTGCCGCGCCGCCCGTGGGCAAGCTACGCTGGCAGCCGCCGCAGCCGGTGGCCGCCTGGGCTGGCGTGCGTTCGGCCCGGGCGTTTGGTCCGCGCGCCATGCAGCTGCCGCTGTACGGCGATATGAATTTTCGCTCGGCTAGTATGAGCGAGGACTGCTTGTATTTGAACGTGTGGACGCCTGCCCACTCAGCTCAGGAGCGGCGGCCGGTACTGGTTTATTTCTACGGGGGCGGTTTTAACGCTGGCGACGGTTCGGAGCCGCGCTACGATGGCGAAAGCATGGCCCGCCAGGGTATCGTGGCCGTCACGGTAAACTACCGACTCGGCGCCTTTGGCTTTTTCGCTCATCCCGCGCTAACCCAGGAATCGGCCCACCATGCCTCTGGCAACTATGGCCTGCTTGACCAGCAAGCAGCTCTGCGCTGGGTGCAGCAGAATATTGCCGCTTTTGGCGGTGACCCTACCCAAGTAACAATTGGCGGCGAATCGGCCGGGTCTGTTTCAGTGAGCGCACAGCTTGCGGCGCCCAACTCGCGCGCTACTTTCCAACGGGCCATTGGGGAGAGCGGCGCTATGCTAAGCCCTGACCGGGCGCCCGTGCCGCTGGCCGAGGCCGAACGGGCTGGGGTAGCTTTCGCTACGCTGCTGAGGGCTGCTTCGCTCGATGCGCTCCGTGCCCTACCTGCCCAGGCGCTGCTCAACGCGGTAGAAAAACCGGGCGCGCCGCGCTTCCGGCCCACCATCGATGGGTACTTTTTCACCGAGGCCCCGCTGGCTGTTTATCAATCCGGCCGACAGGCGCGGGTGCCGCTGCTGGTAGGCTGGAATTCGCAGGAAGTTGATTGTCATACCTTGCTAGGCACCGCGCCTCCCACGCCGGAGCACTATCGGGCCGCAGTGCAGCAGCTGTACGGCTCTCAGGCCGAGGAGGTACTGCGACGCTACCCTGCCAGCGAGGCCGAGCAGGCGGCTACCGACCTGGCTACCGACCGCTTTACTGCCTACGCCACCTGGAAATGGGCCGACCTCCACGGCCAGACCAGCGGCCATCTCGTGTACCGCTACTTCTATGCGCATCCCCGGCCAGCCATGGTACCAGCGCTGGGCAATGCCATTGCGGGCCTGGCGGGTGGCGTGGTGCAGCAGCCAGCCACCGCTCCCAAAATGGCACCAGCCAAAGGCGCGGTGCATTCGGCAGAGATTGAATACGCGCTGGGCAACCTGGCCACCAACAAGGTTTATGCCTGGACGCCGGCCGACTACCAACTCTCCCAAACCATGGAGCGCTACTTCGTCAACTTCATCAAAACCGGCAATCCTAATGGCGCAGGCTTGCCCGAATGGCCGGCAACCAATCAGACACCAGCCGGGCAAGTGCTGCGTCTCGACACTACCAGCAAGGTCGAACCAGAGCTGCACCGGGAGCGCTATCTATTACTCGAACAGCTTACTGGTAATTAACTTAAAAGTCTCTTTTACATGCTAGCCGTAAAGTAGTTCAATGAAAATGGACAGTTTGAGAGTCTACTTAGCTTTAAAAAATTGTGCCAGCTATAATGATCTCCACCCCATACTGATAGGCCAACAGGTGCCAGCCATCTAGAAAGGCTTTCAAACACGAGATATAGCACTTCGTTAGATATGCGGCTGGCCGACGCTGAATAGCCACAAGTAGCTCTTCTAAAGAGGTGAAGCGTTCGGATTGCTTGCTATCGTCCATGAGGTAAAGTTATTTAAAGCTGCAAGTTTGCGAACAAGGCGCTAGCAGTTCACTAAAACGACCGTGGCTGTTGCAGAACTCAGCGCACTACTTATCAGCAAGAGTTTGACAAGTTGAACTAGGTTAGTAAGGTTACCAAATAGGCTGTTTACAGGTGCGTAGCCGCTAATTTACCTAGTTGCCGTGCTGACCGGAGAGTTCTGCAACAGCTACGCCCACTAGAAGGACAATTTTCGTTTTACTGGAGGAAGCGTCACCGCCGTCACTCGCCATTTAAACACAGGTAGCAAAAACGGCTAAGAGCGCTGCAATAGCCACTACACCTTCTGAGCAGGCCGCTGCTGACGACTGGCGTAACGAAGCAGAAAGGGTATAATCTGCCATTGGTAGTAACCATCAGCCTAGTAGTGCGTGCTGGCAAGGCTGGCTCGTTACGAAAGCAACGGACTTCGGCAACTACATCCTCCCAAAAAAATAATCATTTTGAAACAATGTTTATAACATTGAAGTTTATAACATCAAGTTGCTTATCTTTGCAGCGTCAACTACCAAAAACCACTCTCAACCCCCATGAAAACGTTTCAAGTCCCCACTCGCGAGCAAGTCTCGCCCGCCGTGCAAGGCATCTTCGACCACATGCAATCGGCGATGGGCATGGTGCCCAATCTGTACGCCACCGTGGGCTACTCCGAAAATGCGCTGACTTCCTACCTGGCATTCCAGCAGGCGCAGGCCAAAGGCTCCTTCTCGGCCAAGGAGCGCGAGGCCGTGTTCTTGGCCGTGTCGCAGGTAAATGGCTGCGACTACTGCCTGGCCGCCCACACGACCCTGGCCAAAATGAACGGCTTCTCGGAAGCCGATACATTGGACCTACGCGCCGGTACTTCTACCGATGCCAAGCTGCGCGTCCTCACGCAGTTGGCCGCTAGCATCACGGCCACCCACGGTCGCCCCGAGGCGCAGCTGCTGGAAGACTTCTTTGCGCAAGGCTACGCCGAAAAGGCCTTGGTCGACCTCGTATCGCTGGTAGCGGACAAGACCCTGACCAACTACCTGCACAACATCACCCACATCCCCGTCGACTTCCCCACCGCGCCTGCGTTGAGCCCGGTGGCCGCCTAAGCCGCTTGTTGCCGACGTGGAACAGCCGGGCACCTCGCCCAGCTGTTCCATTAGTGCCGAAATTAATGTTGTAAACATCAAAAAATTAGTATCATGACTACCCTTGGCGTTTTGACGCGCGAGCAGGTCCCGGCCGCCGCCCAGCCCACCTATGACGGCCTACAGAAAATGGTCGGCTTTATGCCCAACCTGTACGCCACCTTTGCCCACTCGGCGCGGGCGCTCAATGGCTCCATTGCCTGGGCCGAAACCCTGCGCAAGGGCGAGCTAAACGGCCAAGAGGCCGAGGCCATCTTTTTGGCGGCTTCCGAAGCTAATAACTGCTTCTACTGCGTGTCGGCCCACACGCAAATGGGCCTAAGCTTTGGCCTGACCGAAGCCCAGACAATAGAACTGCGTCAACAAACCAGCACCGACCCCAAACTCAACGCCGTTGCCACGCTGGCCCGCGACGTGGTGGAAAGCCGGGGCTTTCCTGCCCCGGCCAACCTGAACGCCTTCTTCGCCCAAGGCTACAGCAAGGCCGCGCTGGTGGAGCTCATTGGCTTCGTGGCCCTGAACACGTTCAACAACTACATCGAGCACCTCGACGGCACGCCCATCGACTGGCCGCTGGCCCAGCGCCTGCCCGCTGAAGAAGCAAAAGCGTAACCTTTCACGCTCAAACCGATGAATCCGCGTTGGACGTTGACCGGCCGCCGGGCCCTGGTGACGGGCGGCGCGAAGGGCATTGGCTAGGCCATCGCCCAGGAGCTACTGGACCTTGAAGCCACCGTGCTGATTGTGGCCCGCGACGCGGTGGAAGTAGCCGCCGCCGTGGCCAACTGGACGCATTAGGGGCTGCCGGCCGCCGGGCTGGCAGCCGACGTGAGCACGGAAGCTGGGCGCGCAGCCATTTTCGATTACCTCCAAGCGCACTGGCCAGGGCTGGATACCCTCGTCAACAACGTGGGCACCAACGTGCGCAAGGCGTTTAACGACTACACCGCGGCCGAGTACGAGCGTCTGTTTCAGGTCAACCTGTTCAGCACGATGGAGATGTGCCGGGCCGCCTACCCCTGGCTGAAAGCCTCGGCGGCGGCCGCCATCGTGAACGTGGGCTCGGTCGCTGGGCGCTTCGACGTAGGCACCGGCGCCCCCTACGGCATGAGCAAGGCGGCCGAGGAGCACCTAGCCCGCACCCTGGCCGTGGAGTGGGCGCCCGACGGCATTCGGGTAAATAAGGTGGCGCCGTGGTTTATCCGCACCCCGCTCACCGAGCCGCTGCTGGCGCGGCCCGACTTTATGGCCAGCGTCATGGCCCGCACGCCCCTGGGCCGGGTAGGCGAACCCGCCGAGATTGCCGCGGCCGTGGCCTTTCTGTGCCTGCCGGGCGCAGCCTACCTCACGGGTCAGTGCCTCGTCGTGGACGGGGGCCTGAACGCGAAAGGCCTGTTGCCCTATCCTTTTACTATTCTTATTATCAATTGCTTGCGGTTGGCATTAGTTGGCCGCTAGGCTTCTCCTTGTCTTATGAAACCCTTTCAAGATAAAGTCGCCCTCGTGACAGGGGGCAGCTCCGGCATCGGCCGGGCCACGGCCGTTGCCTTTGCCGAGCAGGGCGCCCGCGTGGTCATCGCCAGCCGGCGCGCCGCCGAAAGCGAGGAGACCCTGCGCTTGGTGCGGGCGGCTGGCAGCGACGGCCTGTTCGTGCCGACCGACGTCACCCGCGAAGCGGACCTGGCAAACCTGATTACCCGCATCGACGCGACCTACGGGCGGCTCGACTTCGCCTTCAATAATGCCGGTATCCTCGGCGACCTAGTGCCCATCACCGACCAGACGCCCGAGAACTTCCTGCACGTGATGACCACCAACGTGCAGAGCGTGCTGCTGGGCATGAAGCACCAACTCCGCTACATGCTGGCCCACGGCGGCGGCTCCATCGTTAACAACTCCTCGGTGTACGGCCTGCGCGCCTTCCCTACCGGCTCGGTGTATGCCGCCAGCAAGCACGCCATTATCGGACTCACGAAAGCGGCGGCCCTGGAAGTCGCTACTTCCGGAATTCGGGTGAACGCCGTCTTGCCGGCCGTAACCTACACCGAGATGTCGGAGCGGGTGCGGGTTGAGGCCGGGCTGTCGCCGGAAGAGTCGGGCGCCGGCCACCCGATGGGCCGGGTGGGCCAGCCGAGCGAAATCGCCAGCGCCGTTATCTACCTGTGCTCGGCAGGCGCCGGCTTCATCACCGGGCATTCGCTGGTGCTCGACGGCGGCATGATGGCCTAGGGGCTCGGCCAGCACGCGCTAACGGTCGGGCGGAATCCGTTATTCGGACGGGCTCTGCCCGTTTGTTTATGCCCCGGATGGGTTCTTTGCGTACCCTACGGCGGGCGGCGACTGCTACGCCCCCTTTCACGTGCTGACTTCTTTATCTATGCCCCCCACTTATTCCAACGACTGGCATCACTTGCGCACTAATCTGCTTCGCGTTTCGGGCTGGCTACGGGCCGAGGTCACGCGCATTCTGGAACCCTTCGGCATCACGCAGCCGCAGTTCAATATCCTGCGCATCCTGCGCGGGCAAAAGGGCCACCCCATCAGCACGCAGGAAATTCGGGAGCGGATGGTGGACAGCAAAATGAGCGATGCCTCGCGCCTGGTAGACCGGCTAGCCCTGAAGCACTTAGTAACGAAATCTCCCTCGCAGACCGACAAACGTCTGGTCGATGTGGTGATATCAGCCCACGGCCTGGAACTGTTGCGCCAGCTCGACGAGAAAATGCAGGAACTGGACGCTATTCTCCAGGTGATACCGCTGGAGCAGGCCCGGCAGCTCAATCAACTCCTGGACCAGATGGCCGTGGCCATTCCGGGCACGCCGCTTTCCTAAGCCGGAATGGGCCGGCGTGCTTACCTAGTGGGCCCTTTTCGAGACTACTTAACACCGACTGCTGGGCACTTGCTTCCCAGTGGGCACCTTCGTGTGTGCTGTTTTTTTAAGCTGGTAGCGAACTACCTGTAAGGATTCGTCTACCTAGGCGTCTTCCTGACTAGCCCACTTCCCATTTAGGAAGAATGGGTTTTGCTACTCTGGCATTGACGTATCCAATGGTTAGCGCGAAGTGCAGGGCGCGGGCCGTTTCGTAGCCGCCCAGCAGCGTGGTCAGCCAGCCTAGCTGCGTGGGTTTATAAATAGCCAGCCTCATGGGCAGCGACCCGAGCCCCATGAGCACCACGCTGGTGTAGGCAGTTTGCTGGGCCCCGTTGAACTTGCGCAGGGGTAGGGGCTGCTTGGAAGGAGTGCCGGGTAGGCAGCAGGTAGCGCCATTCGCCCGACACCAGCGTGTAGCCCACGTAGAGCAGGCCATTGAGCGCGAAAAGCCACATTAGCATAAAGTGCCAGCTCATGCCTCGCGCCAGCTTGTGGTCGAGGTGAAAAGCCTTGTAGAACGACTGCGGAAAGAACTTGAACAGCGTGGTCGGGCCCCAGCCGACGCGGTACACGTCGTTGGCCCAGTATATCCAGAGCCCGCTCCAAATCATGAGCGCAAGCACCGGAAAATTAATCCAGTGAAACCAGCGAATAGCCAGTGGGTGCTTCTCAACGACAACTTTCATGGGTGATGATGCAATAATTTATTAATCAATCTATTATTTGGATGAATTTAGCCGAGCTGGTGGTGTTACAACTAAAGCCGACAAGCGCTTAGACGCTTCCGAGCAGCCGCCCTTACACCGCCGTGGGCTTTTTTTCTGCGGGTCGTGTTACCTATAAAATCAATAGGGTAGGGCGCCCGCCGTTTGCGTAGTTTTTTCAGCGCAGCTGCAAGGCTACCCGCCTCGGTACGTCTAGCTGGTCGGCCTGCCGATGGGCTGCTTCTTTCCTTTCTTAGCTTATGATTCGCTCCCTGTTTGCCCTGTTGCCCGTGGGCGCAATTGCCACGGGTTTGGCGCTGGCATCACGCCCGGCACCAGCTTCTGCACCGGTTGCGGCGGCGCGCGTGCCGGTGGTAGTCGAGCTGTTTACTTCCGAGGGTTGCTCCTCGTGCCCGGCGGCCGATGCGGCGCTGCGCGAGCTGGAAACCGCGCAGTCGGTACCCGGCGTGGAGGTGCTGGCTCTAGGGCAGCACGTTGATTACTGGAACCGCCTAGGCTGGAAAGACCAGTTTTCGTCGCCGCAGTTCACGGCGCGCCAGCGCTGGTACGCCACGGGGTTTGCCGAAGGCAACTACACGCCCCAGGCCGTGGTGAATGGCCGCTACGAGTTTGTGGGTGGCCAGCGCAACACCTTGGCTACCACGGTAGCGCAGGCCGCGCAGGCACCCCGTGCTACCGTGGCGCTAGCCCTGGCCAGCCCAGGCAGCCTCAGCGTGCGGGTGGGTAGCCTACCCGCGGGCACTAAGGCCACCAATGTCGAACTGGCTATTACTGAAGCCGGGCTTGCCAGCCAGGTAGGCCGGGGTGAAAACGCCGGCCGCCTGCTGCATCACGCGTCCGTGGTGCGGGCGCTACGTACCCTAGGGCCGGTCGGGGCCAATGGCACCTTCACGGCCACCGTGCCACTCGACCTACAGCCAGCTTGGAAAACTGCTACGCTGCGAGCCGTGGTGCTGGTGCAGGAAACGGGCTCGCATCATATCGTAGGGGTGGCTAGCCTACCGGCGCTGGCATCGGCAAATCGCTAGCAGCTGCGCTTCTGTCAATCAGTAGTGCAGGCTCAAATAGGCTTCACAGCTGTTAGCCGTTAGCGTCAGGTTGACTTGGTCAAGTGCAGGCAGTAGCCCCTAAATAGCGTCCAGCCCCGGCAAGCCGAGCAATTCCGCGGCGCGGCGCGCCACAGTCTTGACACTAGCTACATCCGGGCCGGTGATGGTCAGGTGGCCCATTTTGCGGCCGGCGCGCGCTTCTAGCTTACCGTACAAATGCAGGTGCGTGCCCGGCAAACTCAGCACGGCGTACCAGGCCGGCTCCTGCGGTTGGCCGTCGGCGTCAAACCACACGTCACCCAGCAAGTTGAGCATGATGGCGGGGGAATGCTGGCGCGGTTGGGGCAGGGGCAAGCCCGCCATGGCATGCACCTGGAGGTCAAACTGCGACGCGTCGCAGGCATCTATCGTGTAATGGCCGCTGTTGTGCGGGCGCGGGGCCATCTCGTTGACTACCAAGCCGCCGTGCTCGCTGCCGTCGTCCACCACAAAAAACTCGACGCACAGCACTCCCACATAGTCGATATGCTGCGCGATGGAAATGGCCGCCTCGCGGGCCCTATCGGCCAGGGCTAGGGGAATAGTGCCTTCGTAGGCGTGGGTTACGGCCAAAATGCCCTCGACGTGCACGTTGCGCTGCGGGGCGAAGCTGACGACTTGCCCATCCCAGCCGCGAGCGACCAGTACCGAACACTCGGCGGTGAGCGGCAGCATTTTTTCCAGCACGCAGGCCACGCCGCCCAATTCCGCCCAAGCGGCGGTTAGCTCGGCGGCGGTCTTAACGCGGACTTGGCCCTTGCCGTCGTAGCCCATGCGCGCGGTTTTCAGGATGCCAGGCAGCAAATCTGCCCGCTCGTCCAGCACGGCCTGGAGCTGAGCCGGCGTTTCCAGCACCGCATAGGGCGCGCAGGTCACTCCCGACACCTCGGCGCAGGCGGCGAAGTGGGCTTTCTCCTCAATGCGGTTTTGGGCGATACCCACCACGGCCGCGCTCGGCGCCACGGGGCGGGTCAGCGCCAGCGTTTGCAGGACCTGGGCCGGCACGTTTTCAAACTCGGTGGTGATGGCCTGGCACAGGTGGGCTAGCTGCGCTAGGCCGGCCGGGTCGTCGTAGCCGGTCTGGATGTGGTGGTGGCTCACCTGCCCGGCGGGGCTTTGCGCGTCGGGCTCCAGCACGGCCGTGAAGTACCCCAGGCGCTGGGCGGCGTGCACAAACATCCGGCCCAGCTGGCCGCCGCCCACTACGCCTAGCGTGGCCCGTTGGCCAGCGGCGTCTACACTGCCGGGGAAAATCGGGGTCGTGGCTGTCAAGTGGCTAGCGGCGCTCATACGGGCAGCGTCATGTTGCGAGCGGCCTCGGTTTGGGCGGCGCGAAACGCCAGTAGCTTGGTCGCCAGGTCGGTATCGTGCAGGGCCAGCAGGCTGACCGCGAACAGCGCGGCATTGGCCGCCCCGGCCGTGCCAATTGCAAACGTGGCCACTGGTATCCCTTTGGGCATCTGCACGATGCTGTGCAGCGAGTCTACCCCTTGCAAGTGGCGGCTGGCCACCGGCACCCCCAGCACGGGCACCGTGGTTTTGGCGGCCAGCATGCCCGGCAGGTGGGCGGCCCCCCCAGCGCCGGCAATGATGGCCTGCAAACCACGCGGGCCGGCCTGCTCGGCGTAAGCAAACAAGTCGTCGGGCATGCGGTGGGCCGATACTACGCGGGCTTCGTGGGCCACGCCAAAGTCCGTGAGAATCTGCACGGCGTGCTGCATGGTTTCCCAGTCGCTACTGGAGCCCATGACCACGCCAACCACTGGCTTGCCGGGGGTAGCGCTGGGGCTGGGGGAGTCGGAGGTAGAGGGGGTACTCATGGTGAGCCTTATCGTAAGGGGCGGGGCCGCCCTAGGTGGTCGAAAAAACGGGATTTCGGACGTAAGCACGGGCTAAAACCCGCATCCGGACAGCCGGCTACTGGGCTGCGTGTTATCCCGCTAGTGAAACAGGCATTCGCTTGGAAGCCCGTTACCACGGCCACAAATTTACTGTGGCAGCCCAAGTGGCAGCCTAAAAATCGGGGCGAATCCTGAAAAACACAGGTTCTGGCTCAAGTTGGCTTCCTCGCTAGGTGCGCTGCCGTGGCGCAAGTAACTTAGCCGCTTATGCTCGACAATGGGTATCAATTTGAGAGTGCGCCCGACTTACTTACGTTTGAATTTGAGAGCATTGGCCCTGCGGGAATAGTCACAAAGGCAGTGCGCTATACCAGCACCGACACGGCGGGCGTGTACAACCTGAGCTTTGGTGACAAAGACCCGCTGACGGGCTACCTCGATGATAGCAGCGTCACGAATAACCACGATAGTCAAAAGATGCTGGCTACGGTGGCCTACACCCTGTACCTATTCACCGAACGATACCCCGACGCCATAGTGTTAGCCTCGGGTAGCACCACGGCGCGCACCCGGCTCTACCGCATCGGGATTGCCAATAACTTGCGCGATATTGAGCAGGATTTTGACGTACTTGGCCTAACCGACCTGATTGAGTGGGAGCCGTTCCGTAAAAACGCCGATTACCTCGCCTTTTCCGTCCGCCGCAAATTCTAAGAATAACGCTTGCCATGAAGAAAGCCGCCCAAGCCGCCCCTGCTTCTACTAGCCCTAAAGCAGCGGGTTACAAAATTAATCCCGCCCTAGCGGGTAAGTACGACGA
>Ga0265780_10008840_pt1 | contig 12184 bp, 19 predicted proteins | sample P1T30metagenome_FD_192432 | JGI IMG/M metagenome (GOLD analysis project Ga0265780, IMG submission 192432) | Plant litter microbial communities from East Loma Ridge, Irvine, California - P1 T30 | ecosystem: Environmental > Terrestrial > Plant litter > Unclassified | place: USA: California... | reverse complement strand
CCTCATGTGGCACCATTCGGACGGCTCAACGTGGATATGGCTCGAAGACAGTCTGAGAAGCACGAGTGGCTATGTCGGGGGAAGGGTGTGTCCGAAGATACCTCAAGCGGCTGCAGAGATGATGAAGTAGAGGCTTCATCGTGGCCTCGCCAATAAAGCCTAAAGCACAACACAGATACTATGGTTCACTTGGCGTGTTCCTCGTGACTCACCTCCAATTTCCGAGCAATCCGGGTTGAATGGCCGACGTCTCGCGACCTATGCTGATACTACCACGGCTCGAACACGTCATGAGGGCTTCTCGAACATCAGAGGCACAAAGAACGGAAAAGCCTCTTTTCTCCACACAGCCAACTATCATATGGCGGAAGATTGCGGCTTGATGCTCTTCCGAAGAGCCGTTTCCGGAGTGAGCTTATCATGTATTTACGCCAAGATAAGAAAGATATGCACTGAAGAAAGTTAAGCTTTCCGGTCCCGGCCCACCACGCGTACTAGACAGGAACGCTTGATGATGTGTTCGTACCTGGTTCCTTGCCTATTTCATCGCTCGCTAACTCAACTTTTAGCTCTGGAGTCGAAATCGATATCGTCGTGCCTTACCGTTTCTGATGATTCTGAAACGACGACACCGGCATGGCTTGATGTATCACCACCGATGCATGCCATCGACCACCGAATGCCACCAGCCCAAGAACAGTGACGCAAGCCATGACGTCTCTACCAGATCTCTCAGCGTAATCACCGTTCCCGCATTACTTCACGGTGACCGCAGATGACTCGTAAACGAGGGAATGCATGGTGTATGTCACTCAGGCACACCCAGAACCACGGTAAGTTGCATAGTGAGACTCGCTTCTTTTCTACGGATTTAGTAATTTTATCAAATAGGTACCTATTCCAGTGCTGACTCGACTTTTTTTTTGTGGCTTGCGGAATATCTATCCCTGCGGGATGGCGTTTGTGTCTCCACTTGTGTGCGTAAGAAATACGACACGTACACTCTTGACCACAAATAACTTTTTTTCCCATGACGCTTTAGGTCGTGTTTGAATCTGAGAATGGGTCGATGCTAAAATAGAGGGACATTCGTGACCTCCCGGGCAGCCTGACCGAGCCGAGTTGTTAGGCTGCTAGACAATCAGGCGACTGACCTTACACTAGGGTCGAGCAACGGGTACCTTCGTGGGAACAACAGCAAAATCTAGCTTCAACAGTCATTAGCGGTCAGGCACGTAGGAAGCCTAAGGGTCGGATCTTTTTCCGGTTGACCCTGACAGCCTTCTCCCCTCACGTCAAATTGCTGACCCGGATAGAGTTCAGGGTTCCGGGAACAGGGCTTTTAGTATGATAGGGTCATTCGCCATGGTATCATCTGCATCCTGCCCTCTTCGTGTCAATCAATACTCCCGAATACTCTGTGTACAGTTGTGCACCTCAACGCCTCTATCTGTCTCACCTCCAAAAGCCACCTTCATGGTCCTCTCAATCTCGGATGGAATTCGTCGGTGATCTGTTCTGTTCCTAGATCATAAAGAGACTTTGAGCTACTATCGACGATCCATATTTCTCTTCGCTTCATCTTATATTCATAGACCGTAGACCGTGTCTACAGTTTACGATCGTTCCCTTCCCGCCATTCAATTTTTCGCTTTTCGACACTCTTCTTCGACAATTTCGATTTACATCTTCTATGCCTTTTGTACTCCCTACATGAGGGTTAGAGTGCTTTTGTACCTTTGAACAAGTTCTCTCTCTCCTCGTTCGAATTTGTCGACGGCGTTGTACACCTACTGCGACATCGGACCTGGGATCTCCATCACTAGAACAGCGGGATACGTTGTCTGGACTATCCATCGATTGAATCGCATTCAGACGCCAGGACACGTATATATCCCCCTCGACACTATCTCTTCACTTTCTCATCGATAAAACTTACGATGCTACTACGACTACTCCCTCGAGCTACACCTTCGCAGCCGAACCCACCTACTATCCTCTTCACCCTTCCACTACCTACCCATCCTTTCACCAGCAAATCCCTTCCACTACCTGCGAACCTACTTGCACACAAGACGGTCTGCTTGCATGAAGACATTGACTGTTCGAATGTATTGCTAGGGGAAAAGTCTACTTGGATATCTGGTGTACGTCACTTCTACTTTATAAAAAGATATAAGCTGACGATTAGATTATTGACGACGTGACGTTCTCTTTACCTCTCCAAAACGTCCGTATACACTTTATCGACGGATCGACGACCACTCTCCCTCTCGATTCTGCTTGTTTACAATCACTCGGTTCCGTTGTTGATCAAGTCAATCTATCATTTGCCCCGAAGACGCCATCCCGAAACACGAGCCGGGCGTCATCATCCTCCGGTTCCTCGTCGCGTTCAAGCCCAGTCTCGCCCCGTCGGTCTTCGGCCTCATCATTGCTCCACACTCTACTCTCGCCTTTGCTGCCCACTACCAACACGCAATCATCCACGCGATGCGAGTCGCCCGATCCAAACTATGCCAGCCGGATGCATAGACGTCAAGCTCGATCGCTTTTGGTAGATGCTTATCGACGATTCGTACTCCCCGAGCTTAAATCATCTCTTCCCGGTGCCTACCTTTCTTGGGCCATCGAAAGTGAGGTAGCTCTACGAACAATCGAGTATGAGGATATCAAGCACGAGATCAACTCAGTCCTAGCTTCTACTGGCTACGATACCGATGTTGCTCGTGCTATCATCAAATCTCGAGCTCGATCATTCACTTCTTCCACCAACTCTTCCATTGGTTCCGATTACGAGGACGATCAAGACACCCCACTTTCCTCAGTCCATTCATCAAGGTGTTCCTCACCCCACGATAGGTTGATGACTGCATCGCCACACGCATTCTTGTTGGCCATCCCACCGGCGCACGAACTGCCTCAAGCATACCGACAGACGTACTCGCATCAGCTTGCCGAACTTACAAGGATTGCATCGAGGTTATCGTCAATCAAGAGGTTGGATGTCCAATTCGAGCGCGAAGAGAGCAAGCGACGATGGTTAGAGAATCTCGAGAGGGGTAGAGCAGGTGATAAGGCTCTCAGGAAGGCTTGGTCCAACGGTCAGACTCGAGTCACGCATACATCACACTACATTCCAACCAGGTCGTCTAGGTTATGGCAATCTTGGACGGCAGAGGATCAAGAGAGGAGAGATTTGGCATCAAGACCTATTCATCCAGCAATGATGGAGGAAGAAGATTGTGATATGGATATCGACTCCGACTCTATCTCTGAATCAAGCGTCGATGAAATCACTTTGGTCACTCCCCCTAGCTCGACGCGAGGTTCTGTCTCTGGTTCCCGCTCCGAATCAGGCTCATGCCCGCCTACTCCAACTCGACCTTCTCTATCTCGGGAATCATCTACAAAACTTCAAGGCCTCGGTCTTCAACAAGAGGATTGGCAACATACCTTCGAAGAGCCCTGCACGCCGTGGTCCATCGAAGAGGACGAGCCCATGACAGAAGTAAAAGTGAAGGCATTCACACTCCCTCCTCTCCCTCCACGACCTGAGAAATGGGGTAGTCTACCTCAATTGTCGATTTCTATCCCTAAGGCTAAAGGGTTGAAATCCAGGTTTACGGATTGGGTACGATCTGATCGGGACTCAGTCGAGGATCAACAGGAAGTAGCTGTTTTACCTGTATTGTATTAGTTGTATTCGAACAAAAATTCTATGTTATTAGGCTCTTTATATTATCATCTCGAGACTCTTTGTAGCTAGTCAATATACCATCATGGTACGGACATTACATCATTGCTTGTAATTGTTAATTTATAGTCATGTAAATACCATTAGAATGGCCATTGATTGTCCTTCACTCACGTATACGAGAGAGTAAATAAAATCGGCGAGCTGAGCTGTCCAGTATCAATCATGCCGCGAGGTCATACAAACTCGCAGATTATTGATGGACGCCAGGTGTTATACATGATCTACGGGAACGATACAAAGTACAACATCACCCCCTCACAAGCACCTACGCCCTAACATCAAGGTCCAAGTCCAACTTGGCAGCTATCGTATCCATATATTCCTCTATCCAATCAGTACAAAAGCCCGAAATGAACGCAAAGACGTACCGGTCGAGTTCCTCACGGCGGCATACTCCTGTACAAGAGCATTCAACTCCGCTTCATGTTTGGCAACAAATGCAGCCATCTCAGCTTCCAGTGCCGCCTGTTGAGCTTTCAAGTGATCCCGTTTCTTGATCCAGAGATTACGGTCCTTTGTCTTGGATACGTATCTTTCCATCAGCCACTGGGGAAAAGGGTGGACGTACTGTTCTTTTAGACCTTTAATCTTTTCTTGAGCGTCAATCTGCATTTTGGTCGTCGCGTCAAGTTGACGTTGGACCTTGCTTTGAGCATTGATGATAACTCGTTCGAGTTGCTATTTCGTTAGCTCAATTTCCGTATCGTTCTTCGCGGATGATCCGAGACAATGATTGACTTACTGCCAACGTAGACTCCAAGTTCTGCGATTCAATCTTTTTCGATTCCAACCTAGCAATTGTTGTCGACTTGACTCGTTCAGCTTCAGCAAACTTCCGTCTCCTCTCTACAATTCCTCTGCTCAATTCAATGAGATCGCGTAAATCCCTCTCTAGGTTATTGATGATATCCAGGCGATTTTGCAGTTCTCGAGTCTTTCGCTGATTATTCCCTAATGTCGTCTTCTCGTTGCTTAGGTTGGTCGACATTTCAGAGATTGTCCTCTTGATCCTCTCCGGCGATTGCACGAGCCGAGCTCGAGTTGATGCGATTTTCTGGGTGATTTGAGTGATTTCAGAGCTCCATGCCGTCTACTTGTCAGTTCTCACACCCTGATTTGGTGTTGGGTGGAACGTACGGTACGGTCTTGCAAAACTGTGCGCTCTCGTTTAAGCTCATCATTCCTGTTGGCTACTGCTGCTTGGTCGATGTGAAGTTTAGCCATATCAGCTCGAATGACTTCGTTGACTTGTTTGGCCTCCTCGATTTTTGGCTTGTCGGCTTCTGCCTTTGATCTAGGTGGTCAGCGTGACTTTTCGTCGTCGACAAAGCGGAGTGACTCACTTGATCTCGTCAATTTCATCCTCGATAGCAGCAACCTCTTTTCGTAGTCTCTCCATCCTGCACATCATTACAGAACAGCACTGTAGAGCAAGAGCAAACATACCTCTCCGTCTGAGCGTGGACTTTGTGTTGCAAAGTTGACTGGAAATGCGACTGATTCTCCCTACAACAGTCAGTATCGACAGATACGCACTCGGCTTGACATACCTCCATTTGGCAAAGTTCATGATCCCACTGAGGATAGAACGTGTCCTTCCAGGTTCCGGTCGTAGTAGATCCGTCATGACCAGTGTCTTGACTCCGCATACAAGTGCGAGTGTACGACTGCAGTCAGTGTATATACATTGCTCGCCGTGATGAAGACCCACCAATGTCGGAAGAACATTGAGAACTGTAACGCATCTGCGTATATATCCTACCCATCAGCTCTTATCCCTTTCATCAAACATACTCGATGCTCCATCATCCCCAACAACGAGTTCCTAGGTCCTTCCATACTCTCAAGCGGGATCCCCATGAGTATATCAACCAATTGTCCGTAAATCATCTGCGTAATTTGGGGCGACGGTTTCGAGATATCTTCTGCTGTTACTGAAATCCCGAGTGCCATCACAGTCCCTCAACTCGACGAATGAGAGTAATGGAAATCCCGCGACATCGTGTTGCGCTTGTTTCCTATTTCCCGCCATGGTGCGGTGGTCGGAGTATGCTGAGTATATGTAAAGGTAAAGTAATTGAAAGGTTGTTTACTGTATGAGCGTCTCGAGATTGATTTCAGCCAGGCACACAGAGACGCGACTGTTACGTAATACCGAGGGTCGCGGTCAACAAATCAACCAAGTCATCCTATGCTGAATACCGTACTCTATAATACATATACCTATAATCATGGTCAATGCCCGTCCGAGGGCATCGTCAGCCTCATATCTCGAATCTTTGCCGTTCCTTATCGGTCCCATATTCGATCAGGTGCAAAACACAGTGGCCAATCACCGAAAGAATCTCGTCTCACTCCGAAATATTCAAGAACAATGCTCGGGCATCACGGCGGACGGCCCCAAAGGGTTGAGAGCGATAGGAGAGAAGGCCTTCAATGCGGCATTCATCGATATGGTCAATAGAATACTGCCGGTCAAGAAGGGTGTAGCAGTCGCGGACCGGGCTGTCAAGTTTGTAGCTAGTTATGTGGCTTATACAACGGAGCAGGGTTAGTCGAAATGCGAACTGAACGAATGGATGCTGATAGGCAGACCAGGGATCTGGGCCGGACGATGCGGAAGTCCCAAATACAACTTATACGCGATTCGTATCCAAGCTCTTACGCCATCTACTTTCAGGAATGGAGGCAAAGGACAAGAATGTCAGATTTAGAGTCACACTTTTGACTGTATCGATGGTGAATGGATTAGGAGAGACGAGGTACGCAATGTTCTTGTGGGTAAGACTGACAGCTAGTGAGGACATGTACATTCTCCTCCGCGAGAGCTTTTTAGCGCGTGCAAACGACAAGGAAGCTGCTGTTCGAGTACAAGCAGCTCTCGGTCTTGCTAAATTATCGGCAGGGGAAGATGTGGACGACCTAGAACCGGGCGAGGTGCCACTACAAAAAGCCATATTAGGCCTACTGCGATATGACCCCGCTGCGTGAGTCGTACAACTGAATGGCGTTGACGAGTAGTGAGGTTCGTCGAGCAGCTCTATACAATCTTCCACATAATTCAGCGACTTTACCACATATCATGGGCAGGACGCGCGACGTTGATCCCATTCTTCGTCGGACTGTTTATCATGGACCTTTATCGGCCGCGGCCCTGCCCGATCCTAGGATATTGACTATTGCTCAACGGGAGAAAGTGGTCCAGTATGGCCTCGGTGACCGTGAACCAAGCGTCAGGAAGGCTGCCGCTACGATGTTGGGGGGATGGGTGGATCAAGCAGGTGGGGATTTAGTAGAGGTGAGTTGATCAGATTTGATTTAATACTAATAATAGTTCCTGAATCGGTTCGACGTGGTGTCAAGCGAGACGGCCGAGGACGCTTTGACTTCAGTGTTTGTAATACGTCCCGACCTGTACAAAGCCATCGCATTTGATGGTAAGTCATCATTACCGCTGTCTGCTAATGTACCAGCCGAGTACTGGGAAAATATGACTGTTGAACGAGCATTCCTAGCTCGCGTATACGTCGATCATTGCATCAAGAACAAGGACGAGACGATCATGGAAGATGTACTACCCACCGTCTCGGATTTAGCATTCCGTATACAAGAGGAATATAATAAACTGGAAGAAACCTTCGTCACTGAGGATGAAGATGAATTGGCAGAGAGATCGTTTATTGTCGGCGAGTTGATGCGATTGGCGGTCAATATGGATTATACGGATCAGTTTGGAAGAAGTACAATGTTTCAGCATGCTCGTGAGTTTCCTCTAGCGTGACATTGACCAGTGCTGACGTTTGTAGGGGAGATGATCTCGCAGCCGAATTTACCGGCTCGTTTAGTCGACAAGTGTATGGACATTCTTTGCAAGATTGCCAATAGTGAACGAGATCTCATCCGGATCGTCGTGGATGTCGTGTCGGAGCTCAGGGAAGGCCAAGGCGAAGAAGAGATCGATGCTGTGAGTCATACATTTCGCGGAGAAAATCAGGGCTGATGGTCAGCCAACGCCTAGCGGCGAGTCGAGTGCTGGGAGTCCTGTTCGCCGCAAGACTATGGTAGGCGGCACTTCAATCGACGATCCCGATCAAGCCGTCAAGAAAGCTCTAGTGGATCTACGAGCACTCCTCATCTGTATCAGTATGCTTCAACGGATCAATTCGGTAAGCTCCCCATTCTCGACCACCTGTGATATGAAGCTGATTTCTAGAAACTCCAGGACAATTCCGTCTTCCATGGCTTGTTACCTGAATTGATCATTCCGGCCGTACAGAATACAGAAGAGCCAGCACTTCGTGATCAAGGCTTAATGTGTCTAGCTCTATGTTGTATGATCGACGAGGTATGTTCTTGATTTCTATTTGCCGTTGGTCGCTGATGAGATAGGAAATGGCATCCAAGTCATTTGGTTTATTCGTCAATACTTTACAAACCGCCGACGAGCAGCTGCAGGTCCAGATCATGTATATCATCTACGACCTACTGATACTTCACGACAATCACGTTCTCGTCTCTGGGACTCTTCCAGTAAGTCCCACTTGATGTCAATGGATACTGCTGATGGAGTAGCCAGATCAATTGGTTGGACTTGTTAGGCATACTCTAGGTTACGAGTCGCCAGAGGTTCAAGCTGCAGCTTGTACAGGAGCTGTCAAGTTATTATTGACACATGTCATTACCGACCCCCTTGTACGTACGCTTCCCGCCAAATCTGGGACCAAGCTGATATTAGATCATCCACTCACTAGTCCTACTCTACTTTTCCCCCGACACGGTCGATAATCAGTCTCTGAGACAATGCCTCTCTTACTTCCTTCCGGTCTACTGCTATTCTTCTTCAGAACATCAGCGCAATATGCTCTCTGTACGTGTCTCCTGTACTTCGACTGGACGCTCGCTTATATTCAGATATTCACGGATACACTCGAGATGCTTGCTCAAATGTGCGAAGATGCGGAGAGGGATCAGCCAATGTTGCCCCTTGCCCAGATGGGGTTGATGATGGTCGATTGGCTTGATCCACAGAAGGTTGTGTAAGTTATCAGCTCTTATGACGGATGCCAATTGACGTGAAGGGAACGAGAAGGAGTCGAGATTGATCATTCAATACATATTGATCTAGCTATTGAGATCCTCAAAGCTATCCTCACCGAGACTGCTAGTACGTCTCACTCGTATTCCTCTCATCGACGAGAGCTAACAGGGATAGAAGAAGTTCGAAAAGCATACATCTCCTTCCTTGGAAAACTCACTCTTGCCGAGCCCGAGGAGGTGGAAGGATGGAAGATAAAAGCTATTCAAACGCTCATCTTAGCTATACCCGAAGTAAGCTGAACGTATCGCTCGAGCCAAGAGCTGACAATCAGAAACGCCCAGTTGCTGATGCAGCTTCCCGAAACGCCATTGTCAGGTTTGAGGGTGCTATCCAAAAACGATTTCGAGATCAATTAGAGGGTTATGATCAAGATACTTTCCGCGGAGACGAGAACGAGGAGGTGGTCGGATTATTCGGGTTCATCGATGATGTGTACGTCCATTGTTTGGTGAAAGTTGCTGATGATAGTGATGAGCGCGATCCAGACTCGGTTTCAGAGACAGGATCAAGACGACATGAATCAAGACCACGAGATTACTCTGAAACTCCCTCCGAAATGACCGTTACGGAAGAGGATGATTAGGAAGACCAGGAAGAAGATCCGGATCCAACCCCAAAGAAGTCTGCGCCTGTGAGTAGAAATAAGCGAAGATCTTCCGTCAGGCAGGTTGTAAAAGCAGAGCCCGAGGAGGAGGAAGAGGAAGAGGACGATGAGACGGAAACAGAAGGAGGGGATACTGAGGACGTTGAAGGTTTACTTGAGGATCAGGAGGATAGTGAGGAGGAGAGCGAGGAGGAAAGCGAGGATGAAATGTTACTGTAATTTTGGGTTAATGGTATTCACATTGTATATATCGTACTAAATATGTACTATTGGGAGTTTTCCTTCGATGGAGTTGGCTGGTATGATACAAATACAGCTGTCGGAACAACATCTACGTCCAGATATACAGCACACTGTCCTTGTGTTTCAAATCCTGTTCTACGCATTCATCCAGCTACTCCTCTCCTCTCCATAGGAATAGATCATGGCATCGTCTAAGAGAGTCTCTGCCGATTCGCTAAAGGCTTTGCAGTTCACATATGATACACTCCGACCTACGCTAGATGGGTCAAAGACTGTAGCTCGAAGCAGGGGTGTCACTTGTAGAGAATCCCTGCTCAGCGGGATGTTGCGCAAGAGACGGGGGCAGGAGTCGAGGAAGAAGAAGCTATTGGCGGTGCGAGATTGATTGGATTCGCATTTGTATACTCTTCGTGATTGATAGCCGTATTCGGATCATAATCCACATTCAAGTAGTTACTAAATGTAGATTCGTCAAATGGAGTACCAACGCTCCCCGTATTCGTCGTGAATCCAGAAGAAGGTCCACTCCGCAGACTGGCGAAATCGGGATCAAGGGAGAAACTCTCGAATGTTAAGTCAGGTGAAATCGTTGGACCTGTTGACGACCAAGTCGTACTTGGGTTATAGATGGCATCGTGAGAATTCCTGGATGATCCCCCGCGATTGAGGAATGATGGAGAATTTGTTGAGGAAGAGTAGGATCGTTGTTGATATTGGAGGAGGGTCGGCGATATTCGACCTGGCGCTTGGGGTTGTTGAGGATGGCGTAATTGGTATTGAGGATGATTGATGGATTCGTCGAGTGGAGAAGTCGTCTCCCATGGTTTTGGTCTTGCCCGCATTGTTGCTTGACTAGGCTGTGATTCCTACATGATTAGCACCTGCCCCCTTGCGTTTTTCTTTTTAGCCAAAGGGCGAGATGAGACGAAGACGAAGACTCACATTAGTTCCCTCTGGGATTTGTTTCACTGGAACTTCGCCTGCCCTGCCCTCTGAGATCAATCTAGACAACATCCCAAAACTCAATCCCTCCCCATCGCTATTCTCCTCCCCGTTCCCATCTTTCATCATCATCTTTGCTTCCGCTAGGTTGTTCAACGCTTGTAAAGCCTCCCTGGGAGATCTTGGGACTCTTGGCGACAATGTTGGAGAGTTGGGATGAATGTATGGTTGTGTTGCTTGATGACGGGCGTATTCTTCCCATGGTATTGAGACCCCTTTCAGCCTATGATGAGCTCGACCTTTTGTTATATGGAGGAACACATGCGTACCTTGTAAAGTAGAACCATTGAGCCCTTCCTATCATCTCATCTATCTGATCTGCATTCCTATCTTTACCCCTGATAGCTGCTATCACCGTTGGTAGTCCTGCCTACACAGTCAGCTGGTCTTCTGTAGATGGTGAAGGATGGGACAAACCCTAAATTCTGGATCATCCGAGAACCTATACGACTCGAATTCGTCATAGATCTCCTGATTCCCGCCCACTGCATTGACGTTGAAATGAGCATTGCCATCCATCTTCTACTCGTAAAAAGGACGAGATAGTGGGAGCCGAATAACGAGTAAGGTGCTATATGCCTTTGAGTACTGACACGCCTTAGTTCGCCGGTGAAACGGCCTTGCACTAAATTGACTTGACTCGAATCGTGTAGAGTTGATTATCTGATTTGACGCTTCGGAACCGAAATCGGAGTTAGGTGACACGTATATAAAAGGTCTGTATGCATATGAGATTATCGCTGCCGTCCGATATCGGATGACATGTCGTACACGGCTTGCACTGGATCTGACGTGCCGTGTAGATCACCCTCGTGGTAAAACAGTGCGGACTTGATTTGCGGGACTTCGTACCGACGCAGAACACGCCGTTTTGACTTTAGCAGATATCAAAGGCACCTTTGGAAAGCGTGCCGTGAGCAGTCATGCACGTCACTTCACAGGGAACGGCACAGCAGAGCCCAATTACAGATGAGAACTATGCGTGGACCGGCCTCCGTTCAGGCCGGTTCAGACTATAGGCAGCAGGTGTGCCTGAGCTGTTCCCACGAAAGCTGTGTCATGCGACACCCTAGTTGATATGCTGTTCTTTCAGCTTCCACTAAGCGCCCGGAATAATCTGGGCTGTGCCGCTGAATCCGGCACTGAAGACATCGGCCGACGCGACGCATGGATGACCTTCGCGGTAACAGCGGAGACATCCTTTCTGAAATATTTTCAGAGCACGGGTGACATTCACACACTGCCTGAGCCCTTTGCATCCGCGCACGAGCTCTATCGATCGTCCACGTGCTTGTGCTTTACCAGCAGCCAGCAGCAAGGCGGTAGGAGATCTTCCAAAAGCATCTCTTCGTGTCTCGGAGCCAAAAGCCCCTTCACCGCAACAGGCAATTCCTACATCTAATACTCCTCTACGCCCCGCCAAAACCTAGTTCTGACTCATTAATGAACGCTAATGAGAGGGTGGCATCGGGATGGC
>Ga0265780_10008839_pt1 | contig 12184 bp, 10 predicted proteins | sample P1T30metagenome_FD_192432 | JGI IMG/M metagenome (GOLD analysis project Ga0265780, IMG submission 192432) | Plant litter microbial communities from East Loma Ridge, Irvine, California - P1 T30 | ecosystem: Environmental > Terrestrial > Plant litter > Unclassified | place: USA: California... | reverse complement strand
TCGCGTGATCTGCGGGACCGTGTCGTTGCTGCTGTCGAAGGCGGGCTGTCGTGCCGACAGGCAGCCCGGCGGTTCGGGGTCAGCGCAGCAAGCGCGATCCGCTGGCGGCAACTGGTGCTCGCACATGACACGCCAGCGGCAAAGATCAGAGGTGGTGATCACCGAACGGCGAAGATCGAGGATCATGCTGCTTTCATCCTGAAGGCGATCGAGCAGCAACCCGATCCGACGCTGGCTGAGTTGCGGGGGATGCTGGCGACACGCGGCGCAAGCGTCAGCATCGCCACGCTGTGACGCTTCTTCGCCCGGCACGGGATCACGCGCAAAAAAAGACCGGCCACGCGAGCGAGCAGGACCGCCCCGACGTCCTGAAGCGTCGCGAGGAATGGTTCGAGGGACAACTCGACCTCGATCCCGACAAGCTGGTCTTGATCGACGAAACTTGGGCCTCGACCAATATGGCCCGCCGCCATGGACGATGTCGACGCGGCCAGCGATTGCGGGCCGGCATTCCCTTCGGCCACTGGAAGACCACCACCTTCACAGCCGGCCTGCGCCGCACCCGCACGGTCGCGCCATGGGTGCTCGACGGGCCGATGAACGCCGATGCGTTCCTCACCTATGTGATCCGTGTCCTCATGCCCGAACTCTCGCCCGGCGACGTCGTCATCATGGACAACCTGTCGAGCCATAAGACACCAGCCGTTCGCACCGCTATCGAGAGCATTGGCGCAACGCTCCTGTTCCTCCCGCCATACAGTCCCGATTTCAACCCGATCGAGCAGGCCTTCTCAAAGCTGAAGGCGCATCTGCGAAAAGCCGCCGAACGGACCATCCATGGCCTGTGGAACGCCATCGGCCGTATCCTCGACCTCTACTCGCCACAGGAATGCGCCAACTACTTCGCCGCATGCGGATATGATGCAGACTGATCGAAAACCGCTCTATAGCGGGATGACTTGGTCTGACCCAATCCGTCATTGCGAGCGTAGCGAAGCAATCCAGCGCCGGACCAAGACGCCCTGGATTGCTTCGCGCCGCTTGCAACGACGAACATCCGGTTCAACCTGATGTCATCCGGCTCTAGTCGGCGACTTCGTCTGACACGCCGCTGGCATACCATTCGAGATAAATCCCGTCCTCGCGTACCCAGGCAATGACATCGCCCGCAGCGATGCGAGTAAAATACCGTCTCGACCCACCGGTTGTGCCATTCGACGCCGGCCAGCGCACACCAGAAGCCGACACCGAAAGCACCATCAGCCTAGCCTCGACTTGTTGGCTAAAAAGCCGGTCGAAGGTAGCTTTGAATTGCTTGGCGGGCCGGTAAACGCGGGTGCTGGCGCCACCAAAAAATCGCTTCGCGTTAAAAACAGAGTGTCCGGCTCCATCGCACTACATGTCCATGTCGTAGCTGATCTCGGGCTCCAGGTTCTTGCGCGCAAGCTCGAGCCGTTCATGATGGGTGAGCCGCGCCGGAGCGGTCCGCTGGTCGCTCGCCACGGCGGCGAGCGCATCCGGCTGCTCCAATTGGGGCTGCCGCAAATTCTCTCCGATCGCAGTCAGCGCGGCACTCATGACGTCAAGCAACGCCGCATCCCGGTCAACAGCCTGCTCGGGCCGCGGCAGTTCGTCCGTCACGGCATCGAGCCGTTCACCGCTGGGCGGGGTACGTTCCGGTGCCAGATCGAGCGCATGCGGCACATCGCCACGATGCGTCTCGATCGCCTCGACGAGTGCTGCCCGGTCGTTGGTGTACAGCACCATGTCTTCGCGCGCACGGGTCTGGAGGACATAGTAAAGGCTCTGACTGTTGAGCAGCCGGTCGTGGCTGTCCATCACCGTGATCGCGCGGTCGACGGTGATGCCTTGCGCACGGTGCATGTTGAGCACCGCACCGTGTCCAAGCCGCTCGCGCATCGGATCACCGGGGTCGATCACGTGATCGCGTGCCCGCCCGGACAGATGCAGGCTGTCGCCCTCGATCCGCTCGACCGTGACCGCGGTGCCGTTGACGATCCCGCGCGACGTATCCCTCCCAGTGAAAATCAGGCGATCGCCCTCACGAACTTCGATGGTGTCCGGCACCGACAATGCCGCGCCCTGCCCGGCATGATGGAACCGGCCTGGCGCGAACAGGCGTGTCGCGCCGTCGCGTGCCAGCTCGACCGTACCGCGCGCGGCGTCCACGCTGGCAACCGCATAGGAGCCAGGCACGAGGCCTGCCTGATGCCGGTAGATGTCGAGTTGCATACCCGGCGCCCAATGCCGCGTCTGCCGCAGCTCCTCACGTGTCAGGTTGAGCTTGTCCCAGACCTTCAGCGTAACCGCATCCGGACCCAGCGCGCCTTCCTCCAGCAGTCCGTCGCGCACCGCGCCCAGCACCGCTTCACGCAAGGCATGACCTGAGGTGAGAAGCGCGATGCGGTCGCGCTCGTCGGGCGCGAGCGCTAGATAGTGGGCCACTGCGGCCGCGGCCGGATCGGTGTTCTCGCACACGCGGTCACCCAGCAGGGCAAAGGCGTCACCGACCCGCCCCTCCCGCGCCAGCATTGCCGCCTCGCGCAGCGTATCAGTCTGCTGGCGACGGTTCTCCGACAGACGCGCGGTCGGCATGCCGGCGCCTTGCAGCAACGCGAACGGTCGCCCGGCACCAGGTGCTGAAATCTGCTTCATGTCGCCGACCGGCACCAGCTTGGCAGCGTTTCCCGCCGCCATGATCCCGGTGAGCGCGGCGAACTGCCGTGACGACACCATTGAGGCTTCTTCCAACACGACGAGCTTGCCCTGCACCAGCGCTGACAGCGCTTCATTGCCACGTACTCGGTCGCCACGGTCGCCGTGCGCCTGCAACACCGAGGCCAGCGAGCGCATCTCGAACCCTCGCCCGCCCATCTCTTCCATCAGCTTGTTCTGCGGCACCAATACCAGCATCCCGACACCCGCCTCCGCGCACACCGCCGCGACGATCTCGAATAGGAACGACTTGCCGCTGCCCGCATCGCCCTGCACGAGCTGGATGCGGTTGTCGCCCGCCAGCATGGCAAGACCGGCGTGGCGCTGCTCATCGGCCAGCGTCACGCCACGGGCCTCCGCGGCTCGGGTCAGCGCGTCTTCTGCGGCCGCGCCGTCCAGGGTCGGCGTGGCGCTCCCGACTCCGTCACGTACGGCTTTCAGGATCGCCTTCTCGGTGGCCAGCATGTCGCGCGTCGTCAGCCGGTCAGCGTGTATGCCGCCACGCGGTCCCGCGATCAGGATGCCGGCAGCCTGAAGCGCATTAATCTGCGCCTCGATCCCGCGTACGGTCGCCCCCTTCTCCGCCATGCCGAGGCTCGCGGTCATCAGGTCGTTGTGTCGGAAGCTTGCGGCACGTTCGCCGAGATGGCGCACGCCCGCTGCCACGGCATAGGCGCTGGCGAGGTCGCAGCCCCGGCGGACATCGTCGAGGCCGCGCAGCAAGGGTTCGGGTCGGGGCCCGAACGCCTGCGTCACCCGCTCGATGAGTGCCGTACCCCATTCACGCACCGCGCCCAGCACCGAACGCGGCAGAGCCATGTCCCGGGCAGCATCGACCACCGCGCGTACCCGGTCTCCATGCACCAGCGCCTTCTCCGCCCACAGCGCCCGCGCCGCCTCGGCGTCGCCCGCCTGCTTGGCGTCACGCGAGCGCACCGCAATCGCCTCCATCGCGCGCGGTGACGACAGTCCCAATTCGTCGGCCTTGCGTAGAATCTCCTCGCGCCTGGCACTGAACGCCTCGATCACGCCGCGCGGGATGCCGACGATGTCGAACTGGCCGTGCTTGCCGTTGATCTCGGTGCGGTAGCCGAGCTTGCCCAGCTCGGCGCGCAGCTCGGCATGGTAGGCCGCGCCGATCAGCGAGGACTGCTTCCAGAGCGCCGGGTTATGCAGCGCCACCCAGGTGCCGTCACGGCGCTGCGCGGCGTTCGCGATGACGACGTGGGTGTGCAGGTGCGGGTCGAGCTTGCGGCTGAGGTCGTGCTGGAAGCCAGCGTAGACCAGTCGTCCGGGTTCGATGACCGCGCCGGCCTTGCCCACGCGTGCCTGGCCTAAGCGGGCCTCCGCCCACGCCATGGTTGCCGACACCGCCCTAGCGTGTGCGGCAACGACCCGCGCATCGCCTCCGATCAGCGCGACCAGCGACACCGATTTGGGCGCATTGAAGGTGAGTTCGAAGCCCTTGCTGCGCGTGCCGTTTCCGCCTGCCGCGATCGTCACGTCGCCCGGCAGTCGGCCTTCCAGCACGGCGGTGAAAACGCCAGCCTCAACATGGCCCGACAAGCCCAGCGCTGCGGCACCCTCCCCGCCCCACACGGACGGTCCCTCCTGCTCGCCGGTGTAGTAGTTGTCGGCCGCATAGTAGGACGCCGGATCGCCCCCGCCCGCAAGCTTTGCCGGGCGAACCGTCACGGCGTGATCTGCTCGAGCGGTGGCACCCAAAGCCGGCAGGGAAAATGCTTCGTGACCTCGCGCGCATGGATCACGCAGCGGCTGTAATCGCTGCGGAAATTCGGGTTGTCGAGCAACGCTCTCGTCTCGGCCATCAATACCCCCGTCGCACGACCGTCACCGGCAAGCGTGAATGCTGCGTCCATCGCCCGCGTGTTCCCCGTCAGACGAACCGAAAGCCATCGCGTCGGCGCGGTATCGACCAGCAGCAGACCTAGCGCGACGAGCAGCAGCAGCGTACCGCCAGAACCCGCCGCAGCCGCCCATCGACGTTTCTTGTGCCAGGCGCGCAGCGTCTCCACTTCTGACTTCAAGGCATCGATCTTTTTGACGAGAACGTCCTCAAGATTCTTGAACGCTTTGGCTTGCTCCGTGCCTGCGGTTTTCCATGCCGTTTTACTGACCGTTTCCATGGCATCGAGCCGCGCCGTATGTGCGGTATCATGCTCGGTCAGCATGATCCGGAGATGACCGGTCCCACCCGTTTTTGTGATGGTATCCTTGATCCCCTCGAAGCCTTTCGAGATCGACGTCGGCAGCTCATCGGCGAGCCGTACGACCAATGAATCGAACCGCTTGAACAGCTCCTTCATCTGCGTCATCAGCGACCCTGTCGCGGCACCTTGCACGACCTTGTCCACGTGCCCGTTCGCACCCTGTCCGGACCCTTCGCGTCCGGCCTGTTCGTGAACGATCCGCTCGACCAGATCGCGAACCAGCAGGCCACGTCGGCGCGCCTCGGCATCGAGCCAGGCGTGGGTCTCGGCGGACACGTCGATGCGCCGGCGCACTGGCTCACTCATCGCCGCAGCCGTTCGCGCGCTTCAGCCTGCATCCGCGCCGCCAGTTCGCGCCCGCGTTGCCGCATGTCGGCGAGCCTTGCCTTGGCGTCCGGGCCACGTCCGGCCTGCGCCTCGACCATTGTCTCCAGTCCGGCGCGCAGCTTGGTCAGCTGGTCGAGCAGGATCTCGTCGAGCGGCAGCAGCTCGTCATCGAGCGCCCGCACCAGCGTATCCGCCACCCAGGCGCTACGCTGCTTGCCGACCTGCGCGGCGCGGCGTTCAATGCCTGCTAGCTGCTCCGGTAGCAGATAGACCGTGATCGGTACGCGCGCCATCGAATGCTCCCTTTTCCCGCTCAGGAGTGTGCATGGGACCATTCCGGGGCGCAAGCATCCGGGCAGAGCAGGCAAACGGAAAATGGCTGAAAACTTCGGGTAGCGGCTCTGTGCTAACGCTTGGTCCACGTGGTCCACGCACAGAGCGACGTATGGACCATTCACCCGTAGCCCTTGTTTTCTGCCGTTTTTTCGCACCCGTCAGGGTGCATCGGGTGTGAACCCCTACCCCTTGCCTGTCCTCATGGCGTCACTGGTCGATCGATGACCTCGGCATCATTCCGGCATTCCGTGGGGCAGCGGGCCGGCGTGACAGCCGGCCAGCAGAGCATATCTGCCCGGAAAATCCGGGCAGTGCCTCATCGCTGCGTTACCCTGTCTGTCGATCAATCAGTCGAACGTGGCAGGACGTGGATAGCGGAGCGGTCGTTCGAGCGCGATATCGATCTCGCCGACACCCGCCATGTCGAGGGCGTCGAGGATGTTGGCCGAGGGGCCGCGAGGCGGTTCCGCAGCCTGCCGTAACGGCGTCTCAGGCATCCGGTCGCGGCGATCGTCGGTCATGGGTTTATCCTGTTCGTCAGCGGCCCGGACCGTCGTCGGAATCGGCCGCTTGCGCGTCCAGCCATGCCGTCGCCAATGCGGCGAACTGTTCGTCGTCCAGCATCTCCGGCGACAGCACCTGACGGTCGCGCACGGCCCGCCGTGTCAGCGTGATCAGATGGGCGAGTTCAGGCGTCTCGAAGGGGTCGTTGATCGCAAGCTCGCGGTGACGGTTTCCCGCCGTGATGGTCAGATGGAAGATGCGGTCGGAAGGCCCCGCCGGCGCCGGTTCGGGCCGATCGAAGAAGTCGATCGCGTCGGCATGATCGAGCAGCGCCGACCAGTCCGCCGGCGCGATCTGCGACACCGCCCGGACATCCTCGTGGTATCGCACACCGTGGGGGCTGAACCATCCCGAAACGCCGCAGACGATCCCGTCCCCGGATGGCTCGTTTTGCCGATCGGCGACCAGCTCGACCTCGTGGTTGAACGCGGCACTTTCGGGTGGTGCCCGCGAGGCCGCGACCGCATCGCGAAGCGCGTGAGACACGTCCTCGATCCCCATCGTGCGGCGCGCGGAAAGGCAGTCGCGAGCCAGCCTGATCAGCACGGCGATCGCAGGGTCCGGGAACGGCTCCGTAAAGGCCAGCAGGCGCGCGCTGCCGCCATGGCATAGCCGCACATGCCAGATCCGGACATCGGGCCCTGTAGACCCGCTGCGAAGCTCCTCGCGCGTGAAGAACGCGGCGGCATCGGCTGCGCGAAGCAGCGTCACGACCCGGTGCGGATCAAGCGCACCGAGCGAGACGGTCTGCCCGGTCGCAAGGTCTGGAAAGTCGCTGCTCCCGCCGGCCACCCTGATACCGACGAAGTCGTCAATGCGGTGCGATCGCGACGCGGTCACGCCTGCCTCGCGGCATCGTCGAGACGAACGCCTTCGGTCTGCTGCCGGCCCTTGCGCCTCGTGTTCCACGCCACCTGCACCGCATTGGCCAGATGGGCGCGTTCAATGCGGTAGCCGGAGTCATCACCGTGCAGGATGGTGAGATGCGCCAGCGCCTCCTCGAACACCGCTTCACCGGCCGCGGCACGGACAGCGCGCAGCCAGCGCGGCGAAGCATGGGGATGACGACAGAGCCACCAGCCCCGCGCCTGATCGAGCCCGACCGGTACCAGCCAGACGGCAAGAAGAAACATCGCCAGGATCGCGGCCCGCCTGCCGCCGAACAGCCCCAGCGACAGGATCAGCCAGCTGAACGGTGCCGCGAACAGCGAGATGCTGAACGGCACCACCGACAGCCGGCTGACCTCCCAGCGTGCGAGCAGCCGGTCGAACCACGGCACCTCATCAGTCGCGCCAGGGGTCATGCCCGCCTCCCATACCGGTCGGGAACGGATCGTGCCAAATGGTACGATGATCGTCGAACGCCGATCCCGAACGATGCGGATCGTGATGCCAGCTATCTTGACCGTGGTTCGATAGGTCGGTGCCGAACGGGTTGCCGGCGACGTCGACTCCACCGGTGATCGGCAGCCCCGTGGCGGGGTTGATCGTCGGTACATCATTCATCGGCGATGCGGTGGTGGATGTGTGCCAATCATCGAAGGACGACGCGATGCGATTGAACAGTCCCATGAGGTTCGGCCTCCTTGTCACGCTGGCGCGAGGATATACGCTTTCCGCATTCCTATCAAGCCGCGCTAGTGCGCTGCCATGCCGGTATCCCCTGCCCTGCCCGAGCTTCACGCACGCATCGTCGCCGCGCTGACCGAGGCGCGGCATGATGCAAAGCTGCGTCAGATCGATCTGGCAAAGCGGCTCGGCTGGCAGCAGGCCTATGTGTCGCGGTACGAAACCGGCGAACGGATGCTGGCGGTCGATGAATATGTCGCGGTCGCGTACGCGATCGGGATCGATCCGGTCGCGCTGCTCGCCCGGATACTGGTCCATGAGGAAAACGGATCAAAGTAGAACGGAACCCCGCTCCTGTCCTCTGGACGCGTTTTCCGAAGCTTGCCATAGCCCCCGTGCGGCTGGGGGAGCCGCACGGGGGGATGACGGATGACGGTTCATGGTTCGGTGCGGGTGCGCCGGTGGTCACTAGCGCTCGGTGCGAGTGTGGTGGCGATGGGGACCGTCGCGGTGTCACCGGCACAGGCGCAATGCTCACCCGATCCCACGGTTGCGAACGGCATCACCAACTGCACCGGCACCGACAATAACGGGCTGACCGTCAACACCTCCTCGACGCGCGTCATCGTCGCGCAGGGGGCGACGGTGCTGTCCGGCAGTGCTGCCGCGGCGATCACCGGGTCGGCGCCGGGCGTCAGGATTTCGGTCGACGGGCGCGTCGATGGCGCCGGCAAGACCGGTATCTTCGTCACGACCGACCCCGCCTATTTCGGGCGCTGTCCCGACGATCCCTATGCCGGCGCGTCGGTGCCCTTCCCCTTCTGCCCGCCGGGCAGTTTCCAGTCATTCTATCCGTCGTCCAGTGCCTCGGTCGAGGTCGCGGCCGGGGCGACTGTCACGGGCGCGCAGGCGCTGTTGATGCGGCGCAATCCGAACAACGCCAGCGGCGCGCTCAGCGCGATCCTCAGCAATGCCGGCACGATGACCGGCACCGCCGGTCCGGCGATCGTGGTCGACCTGACCAACAACTTCGGCGCCCTGTCGGTGACCAATCTGGCGACCGGCACGATCGCCGGGATGCGCGGCTCGATCCATTGGCTGGCCAATGCCGGCACGGTCGACGGCGGCAGCGGTGCGGCGTTCGCCTCGACCGTGCAGTATGCGACGATCACCAACACCGGCCGGATCACCAGCACGGGCGGCACCGCGATCGATGCGGAGGGTGCGCTGGCGCTCACCAACAGCGGTACCATCACGGGTTCGGTCACGTCGCGCGCGCGTATCGGCCAGAACAGCACGATCGATACGCTGGCGGGCACGATTACCGGCAATGTGACGCTGGGCGCGGGCGACGACACGTTGCTCGCGCGGTATGACGGCGGGCGGCTGGTTACCGGGATTACCGGCACCATCGATGGCGGCACCGGCATCGACACGCTGCGGCTGCGCATCGCCGGCGACGCGACGCTCGGCGCGCTCGCCTTGCCGACCGGGTTCGAGCGGCTCGGCATCGGCACCGTGACCGGTGCGACGGTGACGCTGGGCACGGCGTTCGGCGGGGTCAGCGGGCTGGTGCAGATCGAGGGCGGCGGCACCGTGATAAACCGCGGCACGCTCACCGGCACCGCGCCGGTGGTATCGGACGGCTTCAGCGTCGACGGATCGCCCGTTTTCACCAATGCCGGCACGATCCGTACCACCAGCGGGGCGGCAGGAAGCTTCGCGGTGCAGTTGAGCAGCGTCCGCCGTTTCCAGAACGACGGCACGGTCGACGCCAGCGGTAACGGCGTATCGCTCGGCGGACAGGGCAGTTTCGTCAACACCGGCACGATCACCGCGACGGGCACGGGCGCGTCGGTGTCCGGCAACGGGTTCGACAATGGCGGCACAATCCGCTCCACCGCCGGGACGGCTGCGATCCTGTCGGGATCGTGGGGGGCGAACTGGACCAACCGCGGCACGATCGACGGTGCCGCTACGGGCGTGCTGCTGACCAGTACGCTGGTCAACACCGGCACGATCACCTCGCCGGCCACCGGCGTGGTGCTGGGATCGAACGGTTTCCTCGACAATCGTGCCGGCGGGCAGGTCAATGGCGGCGTCGCGCCCCAGACATTCACGTTCGGATCGGTGTCGGGCACCGGCATCGTCAATGCCGGCACGATCAACGGCAATGTGCGGCTCGGCGGATCATCGACCGCGACCTTCAACAGCAACAGTTACTATGCGTTGCCGGGCGGCGTGCTGAACGGCAGCCTGACGCTTGGCGGTGGCGAGTTGCTGGTCACCGAACTGGCCAACACCGGCACGGGCGCCTTTGCCGGCATCACCGGCACGGTCACCGCGACAAACGCGCTGCTGCGCTACCGCGTGCGCGCCGACGCAACCGTCACGGGGGCGGCACCGGCGGGCTTCGCCGCAACCGGTTACGACCTGTACGACAATGCCGCGCTGACGCTGACCGGGGCGACGCAGCCGCTGAGCTTCGCCGGCAGCGGCAGTGTCGACCTGACCGGTACCATCACCGCATCGTCGCAGCCCGCCATCCAGATCACCAGCCTGGCGCTGGCACGGACCGAAACTGCCCCTACCAGCACCACCGGCACCATCGCGATCACCAGCCGCGGCACGCTGACGCTGGAGCGCAGCACCGGTTCGCAGGTTTTCGCCTCCAGCGCGGTATCCCTGGGTGGGAGCAACCGCTTCACCAATGTCGGGACGATCGTGGCGCGCGACCGCACCACGACGGGTTTCGGCCAGATCGCCGCGATTTCGGGCGGCACCATCGTCAACGACGGCACGATCAGCCTCGACAATGCGGTCGGCATCAGCGGCGCGCAGCGCGTCACCAACAACGGCACGATCGCGCAAGCCGCGGGTGGGCGCAGCGCCCGCGGCATTCTCTCATCCTACAGCAGCCTGACCCTGCTCAACACCGGCACGATCGATGTCGCCGGCGATGCGGTGACGGGCGGATACGGCCTGACGGTCGACAACAGCGGCCGGATCGCCAGTACCGGCGGCTTTGCGATCGGCATGGATTCCTACGGCACCGCCACCATCACCAACCGTGCCGGCGCCACGATCGCCGGTCGCGGAACCGCGATCCGCACCAGCGGCGGGACGCTGACCAATGCCGGCACCATCACCGGTTCGGTCGATCTCGGATATTCGCCCTTCGGCAAGTCGTTCGCGAGCGCGACCTATATCGCCGATGGCGGTACGATCGCGGGCGACCTGCGGCTCGGCAGCGCCAGCGACACATTCGTCTCCTACGGCGCCACCGGTGTCAGCGGCACGATCGACGGGGGCGAGGGCACCGACACCTTCGTCCACGCCCGCACCGCAAGCGAGACGGTGACGCTGGCCGGTGCGCTGCCCAGGGGGTTCGAACGCGAAGGAATCCGTGCGCTGGGCACGGCGACGGTGCTGACGCTGCGCGCCGCGGCACCGATCACGGGCGATCTGACCGCATCGGGCGACGGCGCGATCGTCAACACCGTCGATATCGGCGGATCGGTGTCGCTTGGCGGACGCTTCGACTCCTCGTTCGACAGTGAGACGGGTGTGCTCGCCGCCTTCACCAATCAGGCGCGAGTGGATGGCGGCGTCAGCGGCGAGGTGCGGCGCTTCGTCAACACTGGCACGATCAATGCGCCTCCCTTCGTGTCCGACCCCTCGATGCCGTGGCTCTATCCGTCGTCAGCGGTGTTCATCAACAGCAGCGGCGACCTGTCGTTCGCGAACGACGGCCTCATCACCGGCAACACCGGCACCCCGGCGGTATCGGCCTATGCGCTCGACGGCAGCGTCACCGCCGCCAATACCGGCCGCATCACCGCCGGCATGAGCGCGGGCGCGTATAACTGGGCCATGATGCTGCCCGCCACGCCTGCGGTGCCCCTGGCGGTCACGGTCACCAATAGCGGCACCGTCACCGCCGCGGACGGGGGGACCGCGCTGTCAGCCAGCATTCTCGACGATCGCGGGGCGGACGGCACCCTCAGCCTCGACAACAGCGGCACGATCGAGGCGACCGGCGCCGACGCCGACGGTGTCTATCTGGAAATGTCCCGGCGCAGCTGGGATGGGGCCCCCGCCGGTACGCAGCGCCTGTCGGTGACCAACACGGGCACGATCCGCGCCAATGACGGCGGAACGCGCCAGACCTATACTAACCCCTTCACCGGCGAGCAGTTCGTCGATCTGAACATCGCCACCGCACTGACGGTGAGCGCCTATCCTGGCATCACCGCAACGATCGCCAACACCGCGACCGGCACGATCGAGGCGACCGGCGCACTGTCGACCGCGATCGATGTCTATGGCGCAGCATTGGACCTGACCAATGCCGGCACGATCCGCGGCGGGGCGGGCACCCGCGAGGGCGAACGTTACTATTCCGGTGCGATCGATAGCAG
>Ga0265780_10008837_pt1 | contig 12186 bp, 11 predicted proteins | sample P1T30metagenome_FD_192432 | JGI IMG/M metagenome (GOLD analysis project Ga0265780, IMG submission 192432) | Plant litter microbial communities from East Loma Ridge, Irvine, California - P1 T30 | ecosystem: Environmental > Terrestrial > Plant litter > Unclassified | place: USA: California... | reverse complement strand
GATTGCTCGGATTCAGGAAAATCAACCGGCTGGCTTAGAAGATCTGATTCGCAATCCATACCTTTTGGAGTTTCTGGGCTTACAGGAAAAACCAGAGTATACAGAAAATGACCTAGAGAAGGCCATCATCGACAATTTGCAAGATTTCTTGTTGGAGTTGGGGCGGGGGTTCTGCTTTGAGGCCCGGCAAAAGCGTATCAGTTTTGGTAACCGTCACTATCGAATCGACCTGGTTTTCTATCACCGAATTCTGAAATGTCACGTGTTGATCGATCTTAAGATCGGAGAGTTCGACCACGCAGATGCTGGACAGATGACAGTTTACCTCAATTATTACAAAGCAAACGAAATGAGCGCGGGTGATAATCCGCCAGTGGGTATAATCCTGTGCGCCAGTAAAGACAACTCACTGGTCGAGTATGCTACCAGTGGCTTGGCAAATGAAGTGTTTGTCTCACAATATTTGTCTGAATTACCTGATAAAAAGCAGCTTCTAGAACTGATTGAGCGGGAAAGCCGTGGGTTATAAAGTTGTTTAGGGTATTACGAAAAATGAAGAAAATGTATGATTTAGAGCCAACTAGTTTTTGTAATCATTATGTGTAAAGCTCATAATGGTAACCACTTTGGGGATAAAATTCAGAGTTCTGGTCAATTTCCTTATTCATCACAACATATGACAATTACCCACGATGACATTATAACTACTGTCGAAAATTTCATCCATAAATCCAGTCCTGAAGACCGTTTTAGCTCGTTTGACTACTGCTACAATTATTTTCGGTTAACCAGACCTTACGACCTTATCAGCAACTCCGAAATGAGCTGCTTAACCCTTGGTTTTTACTTAGCCAGTTGGGGAATGCTTAGGGGATCGAGTTTCCTGCTTGGTAAAAGTGTCAAATATTTTCACCCAACCATTGAATACATTGCCAGCTTGGATAGGTCTGTTTGGACGATCGACGTGGACACCTACACCGATGAAAATATTCAAAAAATTATAGCCATTTATTCAGGCATTAAAGGTACCCTTATACAAAATAGGCAAAGCGACGTAACCCTGATTACCAAGGTATTACTGGGCGTTTTTGGCTTTATACCAGCTTTCGATCAATATTTTTGTAATACGTTCCGAGCTATTTTCAAAATGGAGAACGCCGGTTTCAGACGGATAAACGAGAAGTCTCTGACTCTAATTAAGTTGTTTTATGCGCAGTACCATTTGCCTATTGATGAATTGGCGAACTCAACCTTTACAACGGATTTTAAATCCGGTCTGAAGACCAATATTAACTACCCGAAAGCAAAAATTATTGATATGTATGGATTTAGCGCCCGAAGCTGAGGTTGGAAGTCTACTATTTAACTTCCTTTTCATAACTAACTATCAAGATCAATTTACCTAGCCGAATAACCTTAGTCATCTCCTCTTATCTATTTCGGATTATTCGTGAGCATTTAATTAACAGTATTTTTCTAAATAATTTTACTTGCTAAATACATACAAGTATGATTGACGTTGTCGCAGGAATTGTTTGGAAAGACGGGCAAATTCTACTTGCTAGACGAGGTAGGCACAAGCATCTAGCCGGTAAATGGGAATTTCCGGGTGGCAAGGTAGAAATGGGTGAGTCTGCTGAAAGTGCCTTGGAAAGAGAATTAAGCGAAGAATTGGGAATCAGAACTAGAACAGGTAATTACTTCGATACTAATATTCATCATTATCCTACTGTTTCTATTAAGTTATTCGCCTATAATTCAATATACATTTCAGGAGGAATAACCTTGACAGATCATGATCAGGTTGATTGGGTTACAATTAATGATCTACTTGATTATGATTTGGCTGAAGCAGACATCCCATTCGTTCATAAATTGATGAAAATGGTTAATAAATAGCGTAATAAAATTTAGGCTTTGTTGCATGGCTCATGCCCTGAGCCTTATAACTAAAAAAGCACTGGTAACTTTGAGATCGCCAAACCATCAAAGTTGTCCCGAATGGGTACCAGTGCTCGACCAAAAATACGCTTCTTTAAGCCTGAAGACAACCTAAAAACTCCTAAAACAGACCAAAATGCCAAGTCACAGTGCGAAAACCCACCCAAAGTTCGCTATCGGCTTACCAATTGGGCTACCTATAATCAGGCCCTGATCCAACGCGGACGGCTTGAACTTTGGCTTGATGAGCAAACCCTGCAAAGTTGGTATCACTCAGGCCCGCAAAATCCGGGTGGTGCTTACCGCTATTCGGATGCCTGTATCCAGGCGGCTTTACAAATCAAGTATGTCCTGGGACTGGCTTTTCGGCAGACCCAGGGCTTCATTGCCAGTTTGTTAGAGGCTATGCACCTCAACTTACAAACGCCAAGTTATAGTCAATTGTGCCGTCGGCAGGTTGGGCTACTCCCGGTCCTGACCCTAGGGCCGACCCCACCGCCCGGTGAGCAATCAGCCTACGGGGTAGTGGATAGCACGGGCCTGAAAGTATACGGCGAGGGCGAGTGGAAAGTACGCCAACATGGAACCAGCCAGCGCCGTACCTGGCGTAAAGTGCATATGGCCTACGATGAGACCACCAACGAGGTATTAGCTATCAAACTGACAACTAATGATATAGATGATGCCTCGATGCTCAAGCCTTTACTTGAGGAACTTACTCAGCCTGTCAGCCGGGTGGCTGCGGATGGGGCTTATGATCGGGCTAAAGTCTATGACTATCTTCAAGCACAAGGCATTCAAGCCATCATTCCCCCACGTGTGAACGCCATTAGGTGGCTTGACCAACAGGGGCAACTCTTGCGGCATGCCCGCAATGAAGCGGTGGCGGCTATTGAGCGGATAGGTCTATCTGAGTGGAAACAACAAGTGGGGTATCATCGACGGAGTAAAGCCGAAACGGGCATGTACCGGCTGAAGACCATCTTCGGAGATCGCTTACAAAGTCGAGCGTTGGGTAGCCAACAAGTGGAGGTTCGAGTTAAAGCGGCTTGTCTGAACCAGTTTAGCCGCTTAGGAATGCCTAAAGCGGTTAAACTGGTCCTAATTTAGCCGTGCAACAAAGCCTAAAATTTATATAGTCCATATGTACATATCCGCACAAACGATAGATGATTTAATGTATACAGTTCTTGGTCATCTCTTGGAAAGGGAGCCTAACATCTATTCATCCCGCTCAAAAGCAGTAAACTCTACTAATGGACTAGGCCCTAGTAGCGAAATTATAGGCGCTATGCTAAACCTTAAAGATCCTAGGCAACGATTAAGTAGAGATGAAACAAAAGGCACTGTATTCAGCGCATTAGGTGAATTACTATGGTATCTTTCTAAAAGTAATAATCTTGATTTTATAGCTTACTATATTAAAAAATATAACAACGAAACTGAAGATGGAAAAACCATCTTTGGTGGGTACGGTCCTCGATTATTTGATCTAAGGGGCATCGATCAAATTGGTAATATCTTGAAGCTACTAAAAGATAAGCCTACTACTCGAAAAGCAGTTATTCAACTTTTTAATGCAGAAGATCTAGTCGGAGAGCATCCCGAAATCCCATGTACTTGTACTCTACAATTTCTTCTTCGTGACAATCGATTACATATGTTTACTACAATGCGATCTAACGATGCATTTGTAGGGCTACCTCATGATATTTTTGCTTTTACAATGATTCAAGAAATTATAGCTCGATCATTAGACGTTGAACTTGGAGAATATAATCATGCAGTTGGTAGCTTACATTTATATGAGAAGGATAGAAATGGGGCTAAAGAATATCAGAATGTAGGATTTCACTCAACAAATTTTCCTATGTCTGAAATGCCTAAAGGTAGCCCTTGGAAAGAAATTGATAAAATATTAAATATAGAAGACAATTTACGAAATGGGAAAGAAATAAATCCAGTTATGTTTGAACAATTAAATCCCTATTGGGCTGATCTCGTATACATTTTGTATGCTTTTTCTATTTCAACGAAAGGTAAAACATCTATCAATGTTAATGACACGAAGAGTTACATCGACCAATTAAAAACTATAAATAATCAGCTAACAGATAAGTCCTATGCTATTTATATAAATAAAAGGGTTAGTATGCTTGAAAACAAAATAGTTACGGTGACACCATGAGAGAAAAGAACCAAAAATTAACGAATGAATTAAGAGAAAAATTAATTAATTTCAGTTATCATATACCTATGCCTGGAATTAATACTATTCAAAACTTAGAGTGTTTAATTAAACAAATGGTTGACAGTGTAAGACGCATTAAATATATATCCTTAATTAAGGAAAATGCGTACGAATCGGCACATATTGCAGACCCTAGATATTCTCATTTTGATCCAATAAAAGCAGCTGTCTGGCACAAAAGTCAAGGAAATGTTGATGAAGCATTTTGGCTGATTTTTCTATTTGTTCATTTTGGTAAGCACGCCACAAACGAATGGAAATTAGTCAAAGATATCTACGGACAATTGGGGAGTGGGCAACTATGGGACTGGGAGGCAATCAATAACGAACCAAATCTTTTCAGGGCTTGGCTTAATCAAAACCAAGAAGCCTTAAAGGGAGGGCGTTTTGGTAATCACAGAAAATACGAGTCTCTAGATGCATTCAAGGCTACAGGAACAGCCTCAATATTAGCTAGCTATGTTAACTGGGTTAATACTTATGGATCGCACAATCAGATGATTAATGCAGCAATAAATAGTGTAGGGTCTGATGAAGAGCCCCTATTTAATCACCTATATAAGTCAATGGGTGATGTTATTAGGTTCGGTAGAACTGCGAAGTTTGACTATTTAACAATGATAGGTAAATTAGATCTTGCTAAGATAACGCCGGGTTCTGCCTATTTAAATGAAGCGACAGGTCCACGCCGTGGAGCCAGTTTACTATTCGAAGGGTATACTGAGGCAAAAGTTAGTGCTAAAGAACTAGAGGCCAAGTTACGAGAATTGAACGCTTACTTAGAATTATATTATGGCTGGCAAGTGCTCGAAGATTCTTTATGCAACTGGCAGAAAGATCCTACCTCCTACGTTTATTTTAAAGGCTAATTTTATGTGGCGTTGTTAACGCCACATTTTACATTACTGATTCAAAAGGAATATCCTTCCAATCATATCTTTTCTTAAAGTTATTTAAGTAGGCTTTGCTTATATAACCAAAGTGCTGCATTTGGCCAACCACAATGCCTGGAGAAACTCCCACTTCATTTGCAAAAGTTATTATTTTACGAGTATTCCCAGTTAGGTTTTTTAATCGATCATGAAATCTCTTAGGAATAAGTGTTTCACCTGCAAAATCATTAGCCTCATCTTCCTGATCTTGAACTGTTGAATTTGCAGCAGTAGCTCCCTCATCATTTGTCAATCCATCTACAAGGAGGCCTTTACTTTCGTGCAATAGAAGATGGCCTACCTCATGAAAAAATGTAAACCAGAATTGATCATCAGATCGGTATCTAAAACTTAGTATTAATAGAGCCTTATCTTTCGAGAGAAACTTTATTGCTCCGTATGTACTAGTTGTTTTAGGAGTACGTACGATTGCCACAGCTACGCCACACTCAGCACAAATTGATATTAGCTTAGGGATATATGATTTTGGCTTTTTTTCCTTAGTTAACTTACGAAGTGATTCAATTGATTCTCTTAATGCTGTTTGATTCCAAGGTTTACAGTTAATTGATTCTGCAATTTTTTCGCCTTGTCTTAACCAACAAGTTATAGGAATAAGTTTAGATTTGAATGTTGGGGAAGCTCTAAATGATACCGTTTCTCTGACGCTTGCTCCATATTGTTTATTCCATTGATCTACATTTTCAATATCAAAGAACTTCAAGCACGCTTCAAATTTGTTACTAGTATCTTTTATCCAACCCAAATCAACCATCTCTTTAAAGGGAATATCTTTCAGCCATTTATCTTCGTTAATTTTATCTATTAAAGAGAGTGATTCTCTGTATATTTTTTCTCTATTAAGCCAAAATTGTTCAGATGCACCTAAAACTTTTGATAACTGGTTTGCTGTTGCTTCGGTTATAGGGCTATTTCCATAAATAAGTTGATGAACGCAATCAGCAGGTTGACCCATTTGTTGTACAAATGTTTCGGTAGATATTTTCCGCTCACGTAAAATATCTAAAATTGTATTCCCGGGTTTGGATGCCCAATTTGGCTGAAAGGAATTCATTGTGTAATGATGTGCGGTTCGATGCTTAATAATTTTATACGATTGACAGATTCTTTATTTATTTCCCCTTGCTCGTTTTGAGCTATTTTCTTATTGACCGCAGAGAAATAAAGTACGTGATTGTCAGTTAAGTTGATTCTGAAAATAGCACTATCGAGTTGTATTAGCTGGCCGATTATGATATCATTCAATGATATTGCAGCCTGAAAATCAGCTATCCGATTATGTATTGCGTAGGCAATTGATTCGCCATAAGTCTCAGTGGTTACATCTTCATCTTCACAGATTAGTCGTAATCCTGGATCATTAAATGTCACTTCCACTGCTTAGGGAAAAAATTATTTCAATATTGTGAATAAGAAGTTGAACAATATTAAGATAATTATTTTCTTAATCAATAAAAGCGCTATAGGTTTAAAGAAACCTTTTCAAAAAAGAAGGTAAACTTTTCATTCGCAAATTTCAAAATGGTAAAAGGAGCAAAAATAATGCCCTTGATGTTTCTTGTAAATGACTAATGGTCAGACGTTTAAGTATATAGTTTATTGCCGATTCTAGTCCTGCATTAACCAAAAGGGGCCGCAAAGGTAGGTATTCCTTCTAAAAGCTTACATCGGTTGAATGTTGGGTATCATATATAATTCCATGGCAGATACTATTGTTTTAATAAAGGTTTGATTGAGACAATACTACTTTGTTATCAGATTACCATCATTGAGTTCGGTAGCGCATTTCGACTAAATCTGCTACCGAGTATTATTAGCTGGTCAAAATAAAAACCGGACTAAAAACAAAAGGCCAATACTTTTCCAGACAGGCACTTCTGAAGTTGTTCATTAAAAGACAATTGAGCTTTATTTATTGAACTTACATAACACTGTTATTCAGTAGTTTATGATCAAATTGATTTCTGGGCAAAACCGTTCAGAAAAAGGCTCAACGAACGGGTAAGGAAAGTTGTGTAGCTACCTCACGAATCGGTTAACCGAAGCGGGGTCACTAACCGCCAGGCCGATTCCGGATTGTTGCGCTCAAACATGATATTGAAAGCAAAGACGGTCTGCTCGGTATCCAGCTCGGTTAAACTGGAGTCGGGTGGCCGGGACGAATCCCCATGAAGGGGCGTAAACAGAGACATTTTGTAGCGATTACTTCGAATCGTGCGCTGGTTGAGCTCCTGGAGAAGTTGCGCATACAAGCGCTGAGAGATAGAATACATTGCCTAGAGGTAAACATGAGCGTATACGTATACAACGAGGCCGCAGCGACATCGGTACGTTAAACGAAACCTTTTCGCTTACTCTAGGCCGAGTAGGTAGTCAGTCAGTATAAGGTAGTGGCTTCTCGGACTACCGAGTGAGATTACGCCCTTACTCAGCCGCTTTGCCCCCGTACTCGGCTGGATTGGCCCAGTAAAAAGTAGAGGCCGAGTCCCTTCTTAGCCATGACCTGTTATGATCCTACTAGCCAGCCTCGCCAATGCTATTCCTGAGACTCCTCCTCGTCTGCTTGTTCACGGTGACATCTACCCGCCTACCGGCCCAAGTCCCCCTGGAGGCCAACTATGACGAAGCCAGCGTGCCCGCTTATACCTTACCCGACGTGTTAACCACCACTACCAATCGGACCGTCAAAACGAAGACAACCTGGGAAACCCTACGACGGCCCGAAATCATCCATCTCTTCGAGGAGAACGTGTATGGACAAATGCCCACCATCGTTGATCATCTGACCTACTCGATAAAAAACGAGAATGCTAATGCCATGGCGGGCAAAGCCCACTTGAAAGAAGTCCTTATTGAGGTCACCCACAACCAGAAGCAGCTTCGAATCAACCTGGTTCTCTTTGTGCCTACCCAGCCAAAGGGACCCGTGCCCGTTTTGCTGCTGATTAACAACCGCAGCCGCCAGAACACAGATCCCACCCGAACGCACAAAAGCGAGTTCTGGCCCGCCGAACTGGTGATTGACAGTGGGTACGCCGTGGCAGCTTTCCAGGTAAGCGAACTGGCTCCGGACGATTCGATCGGGTATGTAAACGGAGCGCTTCAGCTGTACCCGCAGCAGCTAACGGCCAGCAATGGCATGCGGGCTATCGGTGCCTGGGCCTGGGGGGCCAGCCGGGTGTTGGACTATATTGAAACTGATCCAGCCCTGGATGCCAGGAAAGTCGCTGTTGTGGGCCATTCCCGGGGCGGCAAAGCAGCGCTGTGGGCCGCGGCCCAGGACCAACGATTTGCGATGTGCTTCTCGAATTGTTCGGGCAACACGGGGGCGGCCTTGTCCCATCGGCGGTTTGGCGAAACCATCCGTCGGATCAATACCACCTTCCCCCACTGGTTTACCCCGAACTACAAACGATTCAACGACAAAGAGGCTTCTCTGCCCCTGGATCAGCACCTGCTGCTGGCCACCATCGCTCCCCGGCCACTTTATGTGACCAATGCCTCGAAAGATCTGTGGGCTGACCCCCGGGGGACTTATTTATCGGTTCTGCAGGCCCGGAGCGTCTATGCGTTGTACGGTATAGGAATCAATCTACCGCTTGATCCGCCTGGCGTGAACCAGCCCCTTTTTACGTCTCACGTGGGTTATCATATCCGGGAAGGCGAGCATGACTTGACGGCTTATGATTGGCGCATGTTTATGCAGTTTGCCGGTAGTCATCTAAAGTAGGGGCCGGGTACGAACGAGTAGTTCTAATAGTCGGGTGCCGCTTCGTTGCTGGCGCACAAGTGCCACGTTACTGTTACGGATGCAGAGCGCACGTCTATAGGTGTTCAACCTACATAAGCCCCCTCGCTGCCCTGGCTACAGTCGTAGCCTTATGTAGTTCAGCATTGGCCCCTGGGTCAGTCTTCGTCTGATTGATGCTGTAGCTATACTACCCGGATGGGTACTACCGTCTAGATTGACCCGGCCAAATCCAGCAGGTGTACTCGCGAGTGTACTCGGGTACACCTGTATACACACTCGGGTGTACTCGGTACACTCGGCAGATACACCGAGTACACCCAGGTACACCTGCTATATCCGAGTACACTCGGCAAGTATACCGAGTACACCCGTGATACCCGGGTACACCTGACTATATTGGCGAGTACACCTGATACCCGCACAGGTACACCCGCTCCATCCAGTAAGTACACTTGGGCCTACCCAGTAGGTAAACTGATCTATACGTGGGCCGCCAGCCGTTCGGAAACTACCGGAGAATCCCGGTAAGCAATCCAGTAAAATCTAGTCGTCACGCCGCTTCACCAAGATCGTTCCTCACGCTAGTAACGATGCGGATAAGTAGACGATGATTCGTTGACCGCTACCAATAGACCCGTTACGGGCGTTGAGCGCCGCATACGGGCTTAGGAGCTATCGCAAACCGGCGATCGACACAAGCGCTGTTGGTAACGTTGGTAACGATGTGGTAACGATAGTGGTCATAGCGCTCAGCCAGGTTTTCGTGGGTAGCTACACCGGAGCACACCTAGGTACACTCGGCGGGTACAGGGTAGCCCGTATGACGATACTGGTAGTCACTCATCTTATCTTTCGGTTCTTGCCTAGACGTTGATGTTGGCGACCAAAAATGGCAGTTGTTACGAATGTTGAATGTCCATTCAACATCCGTAACAAACACCGAAAAACAACTACTTTTACGCTACGAGCATTAAATAAGTCACCGTTTTTGTGGAAGTACTACCTACTCCTTACATCGCTTACTATCGCGTCTCGACCAAACAGCAAGGCCAGAGTGGACTCGGTCTCGAAGCCCAGCGAACTCAAGTGAAGAGTTTCATTGGCAACCACGCCCAGCTAGTGCGCGAGTTCGTCGAAGTCGAATCCGGGAAGCGTGACAGTCGCCCCCAGCTCACCCAAGCGCTGGCCTTTGCTAAACAGCAGAAGGCGCGCCTGGTCATCGCCAAGCTTGACCGGCTCAGCCGCAATGCCGGCTTCATCTTCGCCCTCAAAGACAGCGGGGTGGATTTCGTCTGTGCCGACATGCCCGATGCCAATACCCTCACCATTGGTATCTTCGCTACCCTGGCTCAGCACGAGCGGGAACTCATCGGCGAACGCACCAAAAAGGCCTTGGCCGCTAAGAAGCAGCAAGGCTTCCAGCTGGGCACGCCTAGGAACCTGACGCCACTGGCCCAACAGAAAGGCGTGGCCGCCATCAAAGTCAAAGCGGCTACCAATCTCAACAACCAGCGGGCTCTGCTAACCATCAAAGGCTACGTGGGGCAGGACAAGACGCTCCAGCAGATCGCCGATGAACTCAACGCGTCGGGTTTCCGCACCGCCAACGGCCATCTCTTGCAACGGGTTCACATTCATCGACTCTTAGCCAAGTTGAATGGTCAGGTTGGGTAACGGCTTGAGCAGGGTCTCGCGCTAGAACCCGATAGTACCTACTCTTGGGGCGGAATAAAGCGATCAACGACCGCCCAATATCGGTCGCCCATCTTCCCAAATGAACCTGACTCATCATGGGTCTGGATCAGGGCTTCTCGCAGCTCATACATCCATTTTCGAAGAGCCACATTGGTCGCTTCCGCTTGTTGAAGCTGGCTGGTCAATGCGTGCTCTGCGCCTTTAGTTGAGCCAGCTCCTGGCCCAGCAGTTTGATCTGGCGTCTTTCCTGGTTCTGTTCCTTAGAAAGATTATCATAATCAAACTTAAGCATTTCGGCTTCATCCATCCAATTCCTGATACCTTTGGCCAACTGATCGTTCTTGGTTTCTAAGGCAGCTATCTGCTGGTTTAATTGCTGGATCTGTTGATTGGCCTGCTGCAAGGGCTGGGCACTCGGATCGGGATCGGCGTATAGTTTGAGCAGGGTCAAATCAGCGACGCTCATTTTCTGATTTGCGGCGGTGGCCACGATCTTAACGTATTCAGCCATGGGTACCCGCGCCCCAATAGACTTTGTGGTGTTCTCTCCCATTGTAGGCAATTGATAGGTGTTCAGTAAGCGCTGTTTGATGGCATGATACTTCTCAGTATATAGTAAACCAATGGTTGTGACTTTTGTTGTTAACGTCTGTAAACAGGTGTTAACAGGCGTTAACAAGCGTTATTGTATGAAAACGAGATTTAACCGCTGGGACTGGGTACTTCCTGTGGAGGGCTGTCATATTACATACATATCAGGTATTAATTAATGAGCTCACTGTGGCCTATATCCAATCAGAAGACGTTACCAACTATCCCACGCTTAGGGTACCACCTCACTCGAGACAGCGGGTGGCAACATTTTTTTTCCTGACTGGTCCGAGGCGAGGTATGCTTGTCGTAGTGAAGGACCGCATCTACCGGTGCGATACCCGTTCACTATCGTAAAAGAGTCCTTTACGTAATGATATAACCCAGACCTCAGTAGTAAGCCAGCCAAGCTTATAAGTAAGTACCACATTCTTTAGTCAGGCAAACCAAAAGAGTGAACGCCATCAACACGACGCTCAGGAAATAACCCGATAAATCGTCCGCAATCCGCCCGAAGCCCGAAAATCTGCTATTTCCGGGCTTTTTCTTGCCCTTTTTGGGCGAGGTGGCCAAAATGTGCACCTATTTGGCCGAAATGTACACATGGGTCTGGGGGCTTTGGGCTAAACTTGCCCAGGCATTGGCGGCCAAAATAAGCCCCTTTCCGGTACCCCCGGTTTGGAAGGCATCATCTGAGGCCAGCGCCTTTGGTCTTTTCCTGTTTTCTCATGCTAATCCCGTATCGATGCTCCTATTCGTCCCGCCCTAGGCGTGCCGCTCAACCAATTGCGCCTGCCCATAACACGCAGTACTATTGGTTAGTGAACGGCACGACTTCGTCCCTTCACAGCCGAATTATTGTCGTTGACAGCTGAATGTCAACTGTTCACAACTTATCGATGATTCATTGTAAGTAGCCAGGTAGGTTTATAGGCTTATTATAGCCACCCATAAAGACGAACAGGATAACGGCTACTCTTTTTACGATGGACCATGGGTAAATT
>Ga0265780_10008836_pt1 | contig 12187 bp, 15 predicted proteins | sample P1T30metagenome_FD_192432 | JGI IMG/M metagenome (GOLD analysis project Ga0265780, IMG submission 192432) | Plant litter microbial communities from East Loma Ridge, Irvine, California - P1 T30 | ecosystem: Environmental > Terrestrial > Plant litter > Unclassified | place: USA: California... | reverse complement strand
ACCATCCGCTGGGGCCTAGTAATGGTCCCCGTATCCGCGCTAGAAGCAACCTCCCTCGCCTTCGTCGGCCACAACTGGGGCGCGTGGCGCCGACACGTCGGAACAGACGTCCGCCGTCCGTACGCCATGATCAAGAATCTCCGAAGTAAGTTTTTCGTCTGCCTTGCGATGCATTAATGACCTGTCTAGTGCTGATCTCACCCTCTACCAGACATAACCTGCCCCGCCGTCGTCTCCGCCCTCCTCGCGCTTCTCATCGAAGTCATCCTCTGCGCCTTCCTCTCCGTCTACGGCGCCGAGGCTTTCGCCCTCTACCTCTCCGCCTCCCCACGCGTAGCCAAAATCGCAGCCAAAATGTGGCGCACGATCGACTGGTGCTACATCTTCTACGCCGTGTCAACCCAACTCGCCACGATCCTGCTCGCGACCCGCCCGCGCTGGTACCTGTACCAGTCGCTGGTGAGTAATCTGTGCTGGGTGTTGCCGTGGGCGATTGTGGTGACGCGGGTGGGGATCACGGAGGAGAATGCGTGGACGTACCATTCCATCATTTTCGGGGGCAGTCTTGTGTTCAGCTTCTTCGACATTTTGGTCTTTGATGTCGTTTGGGGCTGGTTGTTGATCAAAGGGAAGGCGAAGCTTTCGCCTGTTGTGGAGGCCAATGCTTCGTAGATGGTTGGGCAGAATGATTCGCAGTTGAACGTTGGGCAGGAGGTCCCGATCCTGTTGCAAGCGAAAATGCCGAAAGTAGATACAGGTGGCAAAAGATATTAGATGTCATAAGACAAGCCACCTCTATAACCAGCCAGCCAGTCGTAGACTCATCGACTAGAAGGCAGTAGAAAAAGTAAGAGAACCCAAACATGTCACTTCCAAAATCTCCCCTTAAAGATGAAAGATGAAAATAAATACCTCACATCCCATCCCCATCCCACGCCACCTCTTTTACCGCTCATCCCCAACAGCATACCAAAACCCTCCCTCCAACCCCTCTCTGCCTGGAACCTCCCTCTTTCCCCCGCCCTCCACGCCCCTGACCCTAGCCTCCAAATCCTCCCAATCGACATCCTCCCACCTCAGATTCAGCACCCTCAATCTCACCCCCCAATCCGTCATCATCTGAATCAGACTCGTAGTACTCTTAGTAATAGGCTGCTGGTTTAGGAGCAAGAGTAACCCATCGAGCCATTCGGCCGCCAGGTGTGGGGAGGAGGGGTATAAATCTAGGAGGGGCGATTCGGTTTGGGTTGAGGAGCCGATTAGGGGGGAAGTGGTGAGGGCGCCGCCGCTGCCGAGGATTGTGATTCGCGTGGTCGGCTGGCGTGGCGTGGCGGTGTTTGGGTCTTGTGGGTTGGACAGAGACGAGGAGATGGTACTTGCGGCCGCGGTTGTAGTGGTAGTGAGGGCGGTTGGGTCAGAGGCGGACGAGACGTTGCTGTCGACGCTCGTGACGGTGTTGAGGTCGATTGTCTCGCGCAGGTCTTCGAGTCTGGGATCCGTGGGGCTTTTGTTGGCGAAGACTTGGTGGTGCAGCCAGCGGCGGTTGTGGCTTAGGCGCACGAAACGCCAGGCGACGGCAGAGTCACGCTCCCCGTTGCTCACGCCTAGGCCGGTGGCGGTTGGGAACCAGCTGCCCTGGAGCATGCAGCGGACGCGCTGCTCTTTCATGAATTGTAGACTCTCGTTGTAGAGCTGGTCGCGGACTTGGACAAGGTGCGGGCCCCAGGCGTCTTCGTAGACTTCGTTTAGGCCGTCCATTTGCCACGTCCGCGCTGTTTCTAAGGTTACGGTTCGCATGTCTTCTTCCACTTTGGCGATGTCTGTCCGTCTCGGGGCCTGGCCAACCACGCGCTCCACGACGATGCGGACGAGTTCTTCGATCTTGTAGAAGTCGTCGACTTCGGCGCCGGAGAGTTTCCATAGTCGGAGGAAAGCGTTGAGGGCGGCGGTGTGAAGTCTGCCCCATTGCAGAAGCAGCGGACGGTAGACCTTGTCCAGGTTCCGGGGCTGATTGAAGTGGTCGCCAGCAGAGAAGCCTCGCGCGTGGCCCATAGTGACTGGCGCCTCCATCTCTGCAGTGTCATCTACCTCGAAGTGCTCGTACAAGATCAGCGTGATGCCCAGACTTGCACGAACGAACGGACAACGCTGCTCCCTTGGCTGCACCGACTGCTCGAGGAAGATCTTGTGATAGCCATCATTACTCCGCCTTGCGTAGTCCACCAGGTCCATGATCCCCAGATACCCAGTCTCCTCGAACTCCCAAGCCGGATTTTCCGTCTCAAAGCCCAGACGTCGCCACTTCTCAGGGTGGTGTCTACTTCTGCTTTTCCGCCCGTCCATCTCACCATTCCCATTGGTATCCTCAGAAGCAAGCGGCTCGAACTTCTCCGGCCTACTAAGCAGGTGAACAGTCTTCAGTGCTCGCTTGTGTTCCGAGAGCTCGGTGTTGATTTTGACTCCACGCCATTTCCGCAGCAGGATCTTGGTCAGGCCTTGGAATTCCAATATGGCCCCGGCCAGCGGCGAGCTCATGTCCACCGCTGCCTCGCCTCGCATGAGCATCCCCACGCCGCCAATGACGCCCAGGTCTTGCAGCCGCTTGATGAACTTGGGCCATTCGTTCTCGCCGCCGTTGGCGACGGCATCACGCATGAGGGCATTGACGAGGTGTAGTGCGCTGGCGCAGAGGGCGTGATCAGAGGCACTGAGACGCTGAACCAGTGACTCCAAGAACGTCGGCCATTGGTCCAATGCAGGCCTGATGGCGCCGAAGCCCGTGTTGGCCGCGGTCACGTAGTCGGATGCGCCAGCAAGAGGACGGCTGACGACCTGCACAAGCAGCGTGAGGGCGTTGCGGACGATGTTGACGAGAGGGTGTGTGACTGCGAGTTCAACTGCCTGTAGTCCAGCGCATGATCAGCGCTTGTTCCCCCCTGTGATCCTGCCCATGTCCGCTGTGTATGTTGTTCTTTCTGCGCAACTCACCTTTTCCACAACCTCTGCATCTACGACCTCCCATCCAACGTCCAGCTCCAGCAGCACCAACAGACTACCCAGCGCATACGCCTGCGCATTCCCTGAGGATTCCAGCACGCACGAGTGCAGTGCCGGCAAGCCATCTCCCTGTATGAACGCGTCTGCGAAAGACGGATCGGCCAGCAGGCCCTGTAGCTTGAAGACGGCGTACTTGCGCGCGCTCTCGCTGCTGGACACGAGGCCGGCGACCAGAGTGGCCACGTCGGGCGTATCGTCCATGGTAGGAGTATGTTGGTCGCGCGTGGGATGGGTTCGAGATCGGTACTGGTATCCGACCGTTTCTTCCAGCTCTTTCTTCCCAACAATATCCTGCGATATCCTGTTCTTTTGTGTTCAGCACTGTCTCACTATGTCGGCGATTGAGTGTCGAGAGTCTCCTCCCGTTGAACAGTCGCACGTGGGCTGGCGTCTTTCACATGCGCTTCAGAGGCCCCTTTAGCTATAGTGCTGTAAACCCAAGCTCTTACGTCGTTATTAAATAAAAATGATATCCATGGGAGATGGAGACAGTATAGGTATTAGCAGAGACAGGATTCTTCAACGGTCTTCACAGAACGACATTACAATTGTTAGAGTTGATAGTATGGCTGGCCCTGCTTCGTCTCCCTGTCGCTAAAGGCAAGCGGCGTCGATCGCCGTTTCTGGTGGCCCTGCTTTCAATGGGGCCCAAGGTCATGTGCGTGAAGATTGTGGGCATGCATGCACCATAAAGTACTATAATCATAAGATACAGAGTGGTACATCTAAGACTGTGCAACTAAGTCAAGACGAAAAGACACTTGGTTCACAGTTAAAGGATAAAGATGTGGGTGAGTCGAGCTCTCATGCAAATGACATTACGATCCTAATCGACAACAATAACGCAGCGCAAAGGGCAGCAGCAAAACACCATCGTCGCGTCTTCCACTAATCTATCCCCGATTACACCTTCCGCTTGAGCCAGCCATATGCTCAGGGCTCGAAAGCGTTGCAAGGAAACCGCGCGAGAACGCATGCAAATATTCCGTCCCCTCTCTTGTCCAGTGCCAGCCGGCGGGAGACCGTCCCAATGTATAGCCTCCCCAAACAAACCATGAAACCGTGTATAGCCATTAGTTCATCCGTGTGTGTAGCCTCCCGGGAGGCGGTGGCCGTACTCCGAAAACGTGAGAATGAGATTCCAATCACTTGTCGTCGACCTGCGTTACTTCCCCTCAATGGTCTCTTCCCTCAAATGGGTAGAGAGAAAATTTGGGCTCGTCCAGGAAGTTGGGAGTGGCCTGCGCGTTTGCATACGACCCGGATGTGGACATGTCCGCGCACGCTTCGCAAGATTGCGGTCTCAGGATAGACCTTGGCGTCTGCTGGTGCGCGCCAATGGCCAAACGTGCCGGCTCGGTGAGAACGCTCCGGTTCTTGCTCACAAGCCTCGAATCGGGGTTCGCGCAATGTTTGCAATTGCAGAGATAGTGCGAACTTCCCAAGAAACCGCTCGCTGTGTCGCTGAGTCGACTCGCCCGGTCGTCGACAGAGCGACTGCCACTGTCCAGTGAGTACATGTAGCCAGATCGGTCGAATCGTATTGATATTTGAGACCAAACTGGTTCGTACGAGTGCAAAGTATAGACAGGCAGTACTCGTCAGGCTCGCATCCCGGGTCACGTCTCGACCCAGAATACCGAGTGAATGATCGTTTCAGGATGGCTCAATTTAAGCCTCCCACATCTAAGAATACCCTTCACTTCCGCCACCCAACGTTCCAGAGAACGTGGGCGATATCTCTCGCGGTGTTGACGGTCTCAGAAATCTTGCCGAACATGCCCGCGGCCATGAGGTCGTCTTCGTCCTCTTCGTAAGGCATGAACATGCCGCTTTCCGTCCGACGCATGCCCTCCATTTCGCAGGTCTCGGCAGAGTCATTGGAGGAAGATGACGATGGTGCTCCGTATGCACTTCGTACCGCATCTCCATCGTCGTCGTCATCGAATGAGTCTCGCGAGATAGCATAGCCGCCGTTGAGACGTGCCTGCTGGACTGCGGCAGCATTGGCGGAGTCGCGCTTTGAAGTGCTGGTGAGAGTCGGAGGTGTTTCCTCGGATGGCGATGCAGCGGCGCCCAGAGAAGATTTCGGGTTAGAAGCGCCGAAGGACCAGCCGGAGGTGGCGGCGGAGTCGTCTTCATCTTCGTCTTGTCCGAGAAGGAAGTTGCGACTCGGACGGGTGGGTCGCAGAGTTTCTTGGCTCGCACTCGGACTCAGTTTAGTAGAACTCCAGGATCGAGCAAGTCCAGAGGTTGGTTTTAGCGCATTTTCTTCGTCTGGTTCGCGCTTGTATTTGAGGGTTGTCGCCGGGAGGGTTTCAATCGTCTTCAGATTGCTGTGAGAGCCGTTCCTGCTACCCATTCCAACGCTGCAAGTGCCTCTTCTCGCTGCTGGACGCCTCAACCGCTTCATCATCACCATGCCGTCATCCTCGCTATCGGAACTTGATGCTGCGGTAGTTTCACTTTCGATAGCCTCGTCGTCGTCTTCGTCCATACGCTTGCAATCCACAGCAATGCATTGCTCGACCTTATCGTCGAACCGGATATGCCTCTTTTCGCGGCATTCTGAAGGCGTTTCAGTCCCGGATGTGCTGCGGCTTGTAAAGTAATCGATTTGGTCTCGGCTTGGTATTTCTGAGTTGGATCCGGGAACAAAATCCGAGTAAGTCCGCTCGTGTGACTTTTTAAGTACTGACCTGCGGCCTTGTGCTTCTATGGATGCGGCCGCCTGCTTCAAAAGCGAAGATGCCGAGATAGATCGTTGCAACATCACTTCGGACATGCTTCTTTTTTTGAGGATTGGCTTCTTGTGGGTGAATGAGGCATTTCTTGAAACGGCCGTGCTGGGTGTGTTCTCGTGGTGGGTTATGGGATGAGTGGTGGCGGGCTTGAGTGGCCCGTAGAGCCAGGTCACATCGCTTTCCTTCAGCCTGGTGTTGTCAGTACACAGCGTGATACAACCGGAATATCTCGGACCACGCTTACCAATTAAGAGTCTCCGGGCTGATTGTCGGCAAACGATACTTGCTTTTCACCCACGTTCGCCATGCCGCATTTTCCAACCGGCTCTGCTGCCCGTAGACCTTCCTCTGTGACACAATATGTCTCCAAGACGACCAGACATCCTCTTCCCGCCAATCGTGGCTAAGATAATCGACATGCTGTGAGGGCTCCTGTTTGATGGCTGTATCGTCCGCGACAGGGGTCGGCAAGGGCGAGTCCGAAGTCGTCGTATCAGAGACAGTGGTGTTTGTTTCGGTCTGTTCGTCGCTCGAATCGCTGGGCTCACTGGACTGCAGGAAACCGTCGAAACATGGGTAGTCGTCTTCAAAATCGTCTTGCCGGCCGTACTTGTCCTCCAGTGATATGCCCTTACTTGTGGGAATTGAGCTCTGCCGAGCGAAACTTGTGAGGTCCGATGTTGAGGGCCGGGAAGGAGCCAGACTTGCAGGCGGTAGTGATACTATCTCGTTGTGCTCGGCTTGTTCCGTAGGTGAGGCAGACGGTATGGGAGGCCTTGGAGTGGACGGAGCCGAATTTGAGGACGTAGGAGGCGAGTTGCCGAGGAACAATGAAGAAGAGGCGGGCGAGGATGCTCGAGAGTGGTAGAAGTTGCCCTCCCCATTCTGAGTTGGTGTGATGACCTCGGTCATGTTGTCGTCGGGTGATATGTGATGTTCCGGGCGCCGTGGGGCGAAATGATGTGTGGGTGTGCGCAGTGTCGGTCCGGTCAAAGGATGGTGGTCTTCAGTGCGGTGGAAGAGCGAGACTTGAGGCTAAGGAAGAGTGATGCCTGCAGAGAGCGGCTCGGTCGTCGGAGAACAGCCGTCATATGTATGCGGAGGGTAGTTTCGGGGTACGGCAGTCTACCGCGTCTGCCTGTCGATCGGTCCAGACGGCGCAAGCGGTATTGCCGTGGTATAGAGGCGGCGGAGGTGAATGGGTATGGCGGCGGGTATAGAGAGGGCGTGGGTGTGGGCGGGCAGCTGAGGTGATGGCAGCTGGTGTGTGAAGGCAGCTATGGCAAGCAGAGTGAGATGAGGAGGACGACAATGGGCGCCGGAATGCGAGTGTAAATCTGGTCCGGCAGGAGTGGGTCTGCCGGGGGAGTTTGTGTGGGAGTGGTCGAGGGAGAGCAAAGGTAGAGTCGAGGCTTGTTTAGTGCGATCCCGAGGCGATCCAGAAGGCCAGAGCGGCGACACGCTAAACTTGGCTCGATACTACACAGAAACAGACACGCTACTAAGGGGACACTAAGAGCCATCGGCCAAAATCGCGATCCCGGCCGCCCTCTTCCTCCCCCTTCTCGTCCTGCAATGCCGCCGCCTCGTGCGGGGAGCGGGGACTGGAGGGGAGAGGTCGGAGGAGTAGTGTGTGAGAGAGAAGAAGATTGATATGCAGGCGGGTGGGTACGTTCGTTACGGTACGACGATACTGACAGTACATTACAGGCGGCCACCCTCGTTGTATCACGATACCAGCCAGCCCAGACCCCGGCCTGTGATGCCATGGCAAGCTACATGTACATACATGATGTATTGTTGTACTCCTGCTGCTATGCTATGCTTATGCCGAGTTCTTTGGTGGACTGGACTGAACTGGACAAGGCGGGAAGATATCAGGGTTGGCGGCCTTTGTGCATGCGCCGTGAGTGCCAACCAACCGACCTGATGGTGCCAACCGCCAATCCAATGCACTCGATTGCGTATCTGCGGGGAGCTATGATATTCAAGACATGTGCGATATTGAAGAGTGCGATATATGTCTCGCCGACCTCTACAGATTGTTCGTAAAACGGCCAGCCAGCCGTACCATTTCTCTCGGTGTTTCGAAGCCAAAATCAAAACAAGGAAGAGCACAACCGACGGACAAAGCAGCGGCCAGGGCACATAGTTCATCATGGCCGCAAACAAGAAAGTGAGAGTACATAGCAGTAAAAGTCTTTTCTTTCGGCTCCCTCAGCCGGCCCCCTGTTTTTGGCTCGGCCTGGCCTGTTTCGGGAGCTTGAGCTGTTCTGATCTTAGATCTGATCTGCGATTCTTCACACACTCGTCGTTGTACAGAGCATACTGAGCATTTTTGCTTTAATGACAACATCATACTCACCGATCACTACATACGGTCTGGCATTCAGACAGAAGTCAACACGCTCTTCGTAATTTCTCAGAGACTCCATCCTCAACGCCTTGCCTTGCATAAAGTAGAGTCGGCCGGCCCGATTGTGCCTCACGGAATTGAATGGCTCCATACCAATGGGCCATTCGATTTGTCTGTTACTCGGGACCTCTGCCTTCCATCCTGGTCGATGTTGAGCCGCACAACCGTGACGATGCTATGCCATGCCATGTCAACAGAAAAGTACTAACAACAATGCCTGCCACCCAACAATGCCTGCCACCCATCAATAATGCCACGCAGCTAGGTTCGTAAGACCGGCGAGCTGCGACAACAACAGACTCATACTTCTTCACGTACATGGTACATGTAGACGTACATCTATCTGCCTTTCCGCATGCCCGTCTCCCCTGCCTGCCTCCTGCATGCAACGTGCACAACATGAGCGGCAAGACAGAGATAGAGAGGCCTTCACACGCTCGTGCCCAGTAACATCTCCATCACCTATCTCACCAGCCTTGTCTCCCAGCCTTGTCCACTGGTTCGGCCCAAGACTTATAGATTAACATGTACTATTGATGATCTGCCATGCAGCAGCGTTACGAGTCGGACCGGCTGCAGGGATGATCGTCAACGCCTGCAGCGGTGGAGGCCAGCAATTGAACGATGATACAATCTTGCTGATGCGTACAAAATCTAACCGCGCAGCTTCTCAAAGTTTCAAAACTCTCTTCGCATGCATTGTTACTATTAATTACTGCATCGGCTCCACAACTTTTTCCGCGGACCTCAGAATGCTGAAAGCGTGGTTGAAATGCAGGGAAGGAGCTTTGACTGCTGAAAGTATGGTGAGTTAAGATGTTTCGGTCATGATTTAGGTAAATAATATTTGCTGGAGGCCGTGTCTGAGAGACGTCTGATGACATCTGATTGCTCCACCGGTTCGTTGGATTTCTAACACTGGAAAGTTGCTCCTTAATCTATCCTTCCTCACATATTATTGCGACATCACCAATCCTCATCCTGCCAGACGCTATCTCTCCAACCGCTTCCCCGTCTCCACTCTCTTCCCTGCCTACTGCTTACCCTGATCGCGCACCGCTGCTGGTATCCTGGCCTGGATGGGCTGAGAGGCGTGGCGTGGCAGCGACTGGGGTCTACGTTCCATCTCTGGGCTGACCCTCACCCTCACGATTACTGTGGACTCACCCTCATGCTCCATCAATCTCCACAGCTTGACTTGCCCGATTGCGTTGCTGCTTGCGAAGGCCTGGAAAAACTATGAACGCGTTTCGAAACTGCAAAGGCACGCAACCCACTTTTAATTGTCGAAGAAATAGCGCGTGCATCTTCAGATTCCACTGAATGACGCGGCTCAGTCTCGTCCCTTCATCAGGAACTACATATCGCCAAAGAGAAATCTATCATCTCCATGTACTATACAGTACACACAAAACCAGAGCATCGGCCGCGGCCGCCTCGCTTCCGATCGCCAGCGCAACAACCAAGCACTGCCGTGTCGGACGTTGAATGCACGCACGCAGGCTTGCATGCATGCGTTCTGGTTCGCGTGGTGGTACTCTTCGCCACACATACATATGTCCATGCTACATACATGCCGCACGTACGTCCCGGAAAGCGCCTTATTTGTGACGACAGCGAGGGCCGAAAGTGAACGTGCAGACCGAACAACCGAAAAGCACGGCTGTCTTCATAGTTCAAAATCCCGCCGAGTCAACAGTAGCGAGTGCTCTAATCGCGGACCTATGTCACACTTTCTCGCCGCCTTGCAAAGCGATGCACGACAGGTAACGCGTAACGAGTTAGCTACATGCCTCTCACGTTAAAATACAGGCGCCTGTCCACCCTCCGTGACCACAGCTCTTAACCGGCACACCGAATTCCACGCGAAGGCGCAATTTTGGTAGGCCTTGACAGACGCCTCCAAAGATCCCATCCTCCTCAACATGACCACCCATTCCTGCACATGCAAGCCTCGTTCCGGGGGTGTAAGGATAGAAAACGGCTGTGGCTCGGGCGTGTATCAGTGATAGGCAGAGACGACTTGTTGGTAGCCACCACTTCCTCTCGGCAAGTGGTAATATACTGCATCGGGGAGTTTCCGCGTAGGAAGTGTTGCGACATCAGCCAAGGGCGGCGAGTACACAATATGTAACTCGATGGCTTGCATGCATGGTGGCTTGCAGACGGTATGCAATCCTGGTCGGTGTAAGCCGAAGCATGTGAATGTGTCTCCAATGCTGGGCTGGGTAGCCGCTTTGCCGAGAATAGGCGAGGATAAGGTACGTGTAGCTCTAGAAGAGCTACAAAGGCATGAGGCTCATATCTGCTGAGCAACCCGAACATCCAATCGTAAGGTGTGGTGTTCGTGACTTTGGTGACATCCGGTGTTATTCGATGCAGTTCGAGGTATCAGCATTACTGACTCTTCGTGCAGGAGGTGGATCTGTCAACACGGCATCGATTGCACTGCTATCATCAAGGTCGTTGACTATCAACAACAGACCCCGCGTGCGGCTGACAATCTAGAATCTGCCAAAAACGTCTTCCACCTGCAGAGCCTGTTTCATCAAGACTGCACTGCCATTTGAGATTCGCATATCGCTACCGGCCCTGAGGTTTCCCACTCCGTTGGTCCCGAGTACTGTGACACGTCTGCGAGATACAACACCTCTATCAAGACGACGAACTCGACCTTCCCGGTCGAGCGAAATCCTTATCAGCGATGATGCACACCACCGCTCTCCAAGAACAAGAAAAGCAGTTCGCCATCGTCAACAGATACGCGCCCTGGACTTTGAACCCGGGATGTATGCCGATGAACTGCGACTAAGCATATGCCCTGCCGCGAATGCCTGAGCGCTTCCCGGTTCCGACTCGGCACTGTTAGGCGCTTATCCTCACATTCATTCAACATGTGACCCCAGGCAACGCTCTCCCGTCAAAGCGTTCGTGTCACAACCGCCGCCGGCCATGAACCGAAACACCGTATACCTAACACCAACAAATGTAGTTGCCCGAGCCGTGACGGATCCAGAACCGACTGCAGTCTCAATTCGACCCAAGTCCATAGGCTTGCGGCAAAACAGTCTCCAAAAGAACGTCGATACCGTATCCCAGCCGGGCGGCTGTAACCCGGTTTCCTCCGTGCCACGCTTTGGTGCCTTTGAGGAGCACCAGGCTCGCCTTGTAGGTTGTGCTCCCGAGTAGACTCTCTTCAGGAAACAGACAGCAAAAGTCGCGCCCAGAGCTGCCTGGCCTGGGATCCCTCTAGGCCATCCAAACCAAAGCTGCCCTAGGCGGGGGAAACCCCACACGCAAGCCCTAGAGAATATACTGTAGGTATTCAACAAGCCTGTTCTCCTCCTCCTCTTCGCCTGGCTCGAAGATCCTCCAATTGCTGTCGCTGGGGACTCTCCTCTTCCTAGCCTCTTTCAACAGTACGGAGAAACGCTACATGTACCCCTCTCCCGCAGCAGTGGCAGCAGCAGCAACAGCAACAGCAGCAACCAACGTCCCACCGCATCTGCATGTGAGTACCTGTCTGCCGCTCTCAACCCGGACAGAGCCCATTCGTACGGTTGGAACAACCCTTTCTTGCTATGCTGTGGAATCGCTCGATGGATCCCAGGACCGTCTTCCTCTGCAGCTTCCCATCTCTCGTGATGCATCATGCCTGCTTCGCGTCTGGCACTCTTCCGCGTGAGCGAGCCCCTGTGAATTGAGGGCTGGCAGACGGGACCGAGTGATCGGGGGCTCGATCGATCGAGAGCGGTAGCTGGGATAGGAGGAAGACGACGGCAGACAGATGGTCATGTAGGGTTCCCCATTCTGTTCATTTGCGGGTGGCATTGGTGAGTGTTTGTGAATCGCCGGGTCAATTACTGCCGAGTTCTGGGCCGTCGGCTGGGAAGTGAATAGGTACGTTGTTGATGACGGCGGCGCTTAGCTTGTGTGTTTCTGATGTGACACGCTCGTCACCCATTATTGG
>Ga0265780_10008834_pt1 | contig 12191 bp, 6 predicted proteins | sample P1T30metagenome_FD_192432 | JGI IMG/M metagenome (GOLD analysis project Ga0265780, IMG submission 192432) | Plant litter microbial communities from East Loma Ridge, Irvine, California - P1 T30 | ecosystem: Environmental > Terrestrial > Plant litter > Unclassified | place: USA: California... | reverse complement strand
CGGCAGGCCGCCCTCGATGGTGACGCCGCCCTCGAAGCCGATCATCTTCATCGCGATCTGGCCCTGGTCGTGGTACATCGTGACGACGCCGTCGAACTGGCCGTCGCGGGCGCGGAGGAACAGCGTGTCGGCCGGGAACGGACCTGTCGCGTCGATGCCCGCATCGCGAGCGAGTGCGACGCCCGGCGCGATCTCGTCGATCTCCTCGCGGCCGAACGAGCCGTTCTCGCCGCCGTGCGGGTTGAGGGCACAGACGGCGAGGCGAGGCGCGGCCACGCCGGTGCCCACGAGGGCGTCGTGAAGGAGGCGCGTGGCCGCGACCACGGAGGAGGCCGTGATGAGGTCGGGTGCGTCCCGATGCGCCACGTGCGACGTGACCCGCGAGGTCCAGAGCCCGGCCATGGCATTGAGCTCGGTGACAGTGCCGGTGACGGCGAGGCGGTTCTCGAACCAGCGCATCTCGTCCTGCTCGATCATCCCGGCGAGGTGCAGCGACGACTTGTTGAGGGGCGCGAAGACGATCGCGTCGACCTCGCCCCGCTCGTGCGCGGCGAGGGCCAGCTCGAGGTGGTCGAGCGACCAGCGCCCACCCGCCTCGGAGGCGACGGCGACCGGCACTGCGGTGAGGTCGAGCCTCGTGTCGACGACGGAGACGTGGGCGGCCCGTTCGACGGCCGCGCGGTCGGCGCCGGAGCCGGCGTGCGAGAACCCACGGTCGAGCTCGGCAGGCGTCGTGAACACGACGACGTCGTGCGTGTCGTCGCGGGCGAGCTCGGTGAGCAGGCGGGCCACGAGCTCGGGGCCGATGCCGGCCGGGTCCCCCGTGGTGAGGGCGATGCGGGGCCGGTCGTGACGCGGGGTCGGGTTGTGGAGCAGATCGGTGGCAGGGGACGTCATCGTCAGTTCTTCCGTTCGGTAGCGAGCACTCTCGGGCAGCCTATGCTTTCCGCTTCGGAAAACATAGCGGCCCGGCCACCGCACGAGAGTCCCCGAACCGACCTACAACCCACTCCAGAAGGTCGATTCACGGCCTCTCAGCCGCCCCGCACCCCTGAACCGGCAGAAACTGCTCTCCGCGGGGCCCGAGACAGCACTTTCCGCCGGCTCACCGCCCGATCCGCCCCACCAGCACCCCACTTCACCCTCCGTCCCCGACCCCGACACCTGACGGCCACCTCCTCCTGGTCTGATGCCGGAGGCCGACCCCCGAACACGGGGGCAGGCCTCGATCACGAAGGACCAGGATGACCACCACCCCCACCGCCGCACGACGTCCGGGCGGCCGCGCCCGGGTCGCCACGGCGCTCCTGCTCGTCACGGCCACCGCCGTCGGAGCCACGAGCACCGTCACCTCGGCACGCGCCGACGACACCGTCCCGCTGCTGACCACCGAGTCGACCGCGTGGAGCTACCTCGAGACCGGCGACGACCCCGCTGCCGGCAGCACCGATCCGCTCAGCTGGACCACCGCCTCCTACGACGACGCGTCGTGGAAGACCGCCGAGGGCAGCTTCGGCGCCAAGGGCGGCAAGGCCACCGGCATCGGCGGCGGCTACACCGTCGACACCCTGCTGCAGCAGTACCTGCCGGGCGGCACCGTCGACGTGCCGACCTACTTCTTCCGCACCTCGCTCGACCTCACCGCCGACCAGATCGCGGGCTGGAAGTCGCTGACCGCCGACGTCGTCTACGACGACGCGCTCGTCGTGTACGTCAACGGCACGAAGGTCGCCGGCTACGAGGACTCCCGCGTCACCGGCAACGTCGGCTACGCGGGCGACGGCGGCAGCGACCCCGACCGCTCGACGTTCTCGGTCGACCCTGCCCTGCTGCACGCCGGAGAGAACACCGTCTCGGTCGCCCTCCACCAGGACCGCGCCACCAGCTCGGACATCTACTTCGACTTCCTCTCGCTGACGCCGGTCTCGGCGAGCGCCGAGGCGACCATCAGCGACGTGTTCCTCAACATCGGGTCCGACGAGTCGCAGCGTGCGGTGTCGTGGTACTCCGACTCGACCAGCCCCGAGGAGGCGCAGCTCGCGCTGACGAAGGACGTGACGGACGGTGCCTTCCCGGCCCGCGCCTCCTCGTTCCCCTCGACCAGCGGAGTCGCGACCGACGGCCAGAACTGGCACCACGCGACGGTGACCGGGCTCGTGCCCGAGACGTCGTACAGCTACCGCGTGGGCAGCGAGGCCGACGGCTGGTCGGAGACGTACACGTTCGAGACGCAGGCGACCGGCGACTACGGGTTCCTGTTCATCGGCGACGCGCAGATCGGCGCCGGTGAGACCGTGCGCGACACGGCCGGCTGGGTCGAGACGATGGACAAGGCCGCGGCCGAGTTCCCCGACACGAGCTTCGTGCTCAGCGCGGGCGACCAGGTCAACACGGCGTCGAACGAGCTGCAGTACGACGGGTTCCTCTCGGCGTCGCAGACCAAGACGCTGCCCTTCGCCACGAACATCGGCAACCACGACGTCGCGAGCAAGGCGTACGAGCAGCACTTCGCGATGCCCAACGTCAGCGAGACCGCGGGTCGTCCGGACGCGAACCGTGCCGGCGGCGACTACTGGTTCATCTACGACGACACCCTCTACATCTCGTTCAACTCGAACGACCGTGACGACGCCGGCCACGCCGACTACGCCCGCAAGGTGATCGCCGAGCACGGCGACGAGGCACGCTGGACCATCGTCACGTTCCACCACTCGGTCTACAGCGTCGCGTCGCACGCGACCGACAGCGACATCGTCACGCGTCGGGCCGAGCTGCCCCCGGTGATGAGCGAGCTCGACGTCGACCTGGTCCTGATGGGCCACGACCACGTCTACGTGCGCAGCTACCTGATGAGCGGCACGGAGCCGGTGCACACCGACGAGCCCGTCGACGGCACCGTCACGCCCGAGGGCGACGAGGTGCTCTACGTCACGGCGAACTCGTCGAGCGGCAGCAAGTACTACGACATCCAGCCGCAGGACTTCGCGTTCAGCGCCGTGCAGAACCAGGAGTACACGCCGAACTTCACGAACATCGAGGTCTCGGACGACGCCATCGCGATGACGACGTACCGCTCGGCCGACATGACGGTCGTCGACCAGGTGACGCTGTCGCGTCCGGCCGACCCGACGGAGCCGACCACGCCGCCGGTCGACCCGACCGAGCCGACCCTGCCGCCGGTCGACCCGACGACGCCTCCCGTCGACCCCACCACGCCGCCCGTCGACCCGGGCACCGGCGACGAGCAGCCCACCGCGGTGCCGCTGTCGGAGCTGACGGAGACGACGCACACGCTGGTCGTGACGAGCGTCGACGAGGCCGAGGGCACGCTCACCGCGACGGTGCCGCGTCGCCTCGCGGGTGCGGCTCTCGACTGGTTCGTCCACTCGGAGCCCGTCTACCTCGGTGACGCCCCCAGCGACGACGACGGCGTGGTCACGCTGCGGTTCCCCGAGGGACTCGGAGCCGGCACCCACACCCTCGTCGGCCAGACCGACGCCACGGGCGCCGAGACCTGGGGCACCTTCGAGCTGACGGCCGTGTCCGACCCGATCGCGGTCGACCCGGGCGCCACCGGCCCCGGAGCGACCGGCCCGGGTGCGGGCGACGTCGACGGCGCGGGCGACGGCGACGAGCTCGCCTTCACCGGCAGCGACGCGCTCCCGCTCGCGGCGGGCGCCCTGCTGGTGCTCCTCGCCGGCCTCGCGCTCGTCGTGCGGGCCCGCCGCCGCCGCGCCTGAGGCTCGGCGCCCCTGCTGAGAGGCCCCGAACCGTCCTCCGATCCGCTCGGAAGGTCGGTTCGGGGCCTCTCACCCGTCCGCGCAGCGGTGAACCGGCAGGAAGTGCTCTCCGCCAGCCCGCGGAGAGCACTTCTTGTCGTCTCGGGCCCGGCCCCGGGGCCTCAGGAGAAGGAGGCGCCCGTCTCGTGCTCGAGGAACGTCCACATCCACGACAGCCCTCGCTCCGGGGTCAGCCCGGGCGCCTTCTGCGCGAGCTGGGTGGCCACGCCGTCGCTGTACGCGGCGAGCTTGAGCGCCACCTCCGACGAGGGGTCGTCGGAATCGGACCCGGCGATGTGCGCCCCGAGCAGCGGGAACGCCTCCGACGCCGCCCCGCGCCGCAGCGTCCGCGTGAGGCACGCCTCCCAGACGCGGATCCGCTCGACGTACTCCGCGGCGACCGCGGGCTTGCGGGCCACCGCGGTCCAGTAGTCCGACCACAGCCGCCAGTGCTCGTCGCTGGCGTCCGTCGCCGCGAACAGCGGCTCGACGAGCATCCGCACGCCCTCGACCGGGTCGGGCTCGGCGTCGACGGCCTCGATGATCGACGAGTAGAAGCGGGCGGTCTCGAGCACGACGACCTCGTTGAGGATCTCCGCGACGCTCTCGAAGTGGTAGGTCACCGTGCCCACCGAGACGCCCGCCTCCGCCGCGATGTCGCGCAGCCGCGTGCCGCCGAGGCCCTCGCGCAGGATGACCCCGCGCGCCGCCTCCACGATCAGCGCCCGCCGCACGACCGGCTTCTGCCGCGCACCGCTCACGCCGACGTCCTCGGCACCCTGTCGTCGAACCGGCGCTCGGCCACCAGCTCGACCGGCGCCTCCGGCCCGCCGTCCCTGGCCCACGCGGTGACGGAGTTCTCGACCACGTACTCGTCCCGGGTCGCCGTGACCCGCGACGTCGTCTCGAGCCAGGCCCGCCACCCGGGCTTCTCGAGCCCGATGGCCCAGCGCGACTCGGCGGAGGCCGACAGCGGGTCGCCGTCGGTGATGCGGTAGGTCTCGCGGCTGTCCTCGGTGAAGACCAGCCCGTCGGGGTACTCGCGTCCGCCGCCGTAGCCGGGGTCGACGTCGAGCACCCACTCCCCCGTGCCCACGTCGTGCGACACGCTGCGCTGCGGCAGGTCGGACGCGGCCGGCAGCGCGCGGACGGCGAGCGGCGTCGCGCGCGTCGGCTCCTCGAAGCGCACCCCGTCGTCGCCGCGGCGGGTCCACTCGGGCAGCCGGACGCTGCTGCGCGACGGGTCGACGACGAGCGTCGCCTCCTCGGCGTGCGGCCAGACCCAGGGCCAGTAGGCGGACGAGACGGCGATCCGGAGGCGGTGGCCGGGCGGGAAGGAGTGCCCGGTCGAGACCAGGGCGACCTGCACCTGCTGCTCGACCCCCGCCTCCATCGGGTCGTTCCGGTCGCGGCCGTGCCGCTTGTTCAGGTTGAGCACCCCGCGGGTGACCAGGGTCGAGCTGCCGTCGGGCGCGACGTCGCAGAGCCGCACGATCAGCGTGGCGTCGGGGCGGTCGCTCGTGACGGCGAGGTCGACGACGACGTTCCCGAGCACGTCGACCGGGGTGCCCGGCGTGCGTGCGGCGTCGCCGTCGCCGGCAGCACCCGGGGTGTCGTCGAGGCCGTCCGGCCTGTGAGCCGAGGAGGCGCCGCCGAACCCCGCAGGCCCGGCACCCCCGACGATCGGCAGGTCGAAGCACACCGACCGGCCGTCCTCGGCGCGCTGGTCGGGCGGCAGATCGGTGGCGTTGCCGAACGGGAAGAAGCGCCCGGCGTCGAGCCCGGTGCTCTGCGGCGAGCGCACGACGACCGGCTCGGCGGACGAGCTGCTCGCAGCGGCTGCCCCGCCTTCGAACCACTCGAGCGGCAGCACCGCCTCGCGCGTCGCCTCCGACGGCCACGCCTCGGCGGCGACCCAGCGGCCGGTCCGCTCGGCGTACCACGTGGCCGGCGGCTCGGAGTCGTTGATCCAGGCGCGCAGGGCGGGCTCGTCCTCGACGCCGTTGGGCTCGTCGCGCAGCCAGCGGTCCCACCAGCGCAGGGACTCCTGCAGGAACCCGATGCCCGGCCCGGGAGCCAGCCCGCGGTCGGGGTACTGGTGCGACCACGGTCCGACGATGCCCTTCACCGGGGCGTCGATGTTCGACACGAGCCTCAGGACGGCGTCGCGGTAGGGGTCGGCCCAGCCGCCGACGGCGAGCACCGCGGCTGTGATCGACGAGTAGTCCTCGGCGACGCTGCCGTGCCGCCAGTAGTCGTCGCGCTCCTGGTGCGACAGCCAGGTGGGGGTCATCGGCCGGTTGTGCTCCAGCCGCTCCCGCCACTGCGCGACCCAGTCGGCGCCGACGACCTCGGGCCGCGGAGGACGCGAGTTGAACGCGAACATCGTCCCGCCCCACGCCGCCATGTCGATGCCGAGCACGGCGCCGCCGACGTAGTGCACGTCGTTGTCGTACCGGTCGTCGGTCGAGCAGACGGTGACGATCGCCTTGAGCGCGGCCGGCGCGCGACCGGCGAGCTGGAGCGCGTTGAACCCGCCCCACGAGATGCCGAACATCCCCACCGAGCCGGTCGACCAGGGCTGCGCCGCCAGCCACTCGATGAGGGCGATGCCGTCGTCGAGCTCCTGCACCGAGTACTCGTCGTCGAACAGCCCGTCGCTCGACCCCGTGCCGCGGATGTCGACCCGCACCGACGCGTAGCCCCGCGCCGCGTACCAGGGGTGCCGCTCGCTGTCGCGCGGAGCGGTCCAGTCGTCGAGCCGGTACGGCAGGTACTCGAGCAGCACCGGCACCGGGTGCTCGACGCGCGGAGCCCAGATCCGGGCATGCAGGCGCGTCCCGTCGGGCAGCGGCACCCACTCGTCGCACACGTCGACCTCGTGCGTGTCCCTGGTCGTCACATCGCCTCCCAGCGCTTGATGCGGTGTCCGTCGCCGTGGTCGTCCCAGCCGTCGGCGTCGCGCCAGCGTGGTCTGCCGTCGCCGACGCCGGGCAGCTCGGTGGTGCCCGGGTCGAGCGTCGCGTCGAGCAGCGTGCGTGTGTAGGGGTGGTTCGGGCCGGCGAACACGGCGTCGGCCGGGCCGACCTCGACGATGCGACCGCCCGTCATGACGGCGACCCGGTCGGCCACGCCCCGCACGACCGCGAGGTCGTGGCTGATGAAGAGGCAGCTCAGCCCCTTCTCGTCGCGGAGTCCCGTGAGCAGGTCGAGCACCCCTGCCTGCACGCGGACGTCGAGCGCCGTGGTGATCTCGTCGGCGATGATCAGCTCGGGGCCGGCGGCGAGCGCGCGGGCGATGCCGACGCGCTGGCGCTGACCGCCCGAGAGCTGGGCCGGCAGGCGTGCCGCGAAGTCCGGGGTGAGCCCGACCTCGACGAGCAGCTCGGCGACGCGGTCGGTGCGGGCCGTGCCGGTCAGCCCGGCGAAGAGCGTGAGCGGCCGGGCGATCGCGGCCCCGACGGTGCGGCGCGGGTTGAGCGACGTGTCGGCGTTCTGGAACACGAGCTGCACCGACCTGCGGAGCTCGGCCGTGCGCCGGCCGACGGGCTCGGTGAGGTCGCCCTCGACGCCGTCGGAGCCGCGGAACGTGAACGTGCCCGACTCGGCCGGGATCAGCCCGGCCATCGCCGTCGCGAGCGTCGACTTGCCGCTGCCCGACTCCCCCACGACGGCGAGGGTCTCGCGTCGGCCGATCTCGAGCGACACCCCGTCGACGGCCGCGGGCAGCCCGCGCCCGTACCGCACGACGAGGTCGCGTGCCGCGACGACCGGTGCGACGTCACCGTCACCGTCACCGTCCCCATCCGACCACCGCCGAGTGGACGGAACACCGCCCACTACGGCGGTGCTCGGTTCACTCGCCGGTGTTCCGGCGACGGGACCGGTGCTGGCCACCTGGCCTGCGCCTCCGTCGGACCCCGTTCCGTTCACCGAACCCCGTTGCTCGGTGGTTCTGTGAACGGAACGTGGTTCATCGCGCAGAGTCCCCGAAGGAGGCGGCCCCTCCGCACCCGGATCGCCTGCAGCCCCAGCCCCGTCAGCACCAGCACCACGCCGGGCGGCCGCGGCCGCGAGACGCTCGACGCGCCTCAGGAACCGCCGAGTGAACGGGACACCGTCCACTTCGGCGGTGTTCGGTTCACTCGGCGGTGTCGCGGCGGCCGGATCGGCGGCGTGCACGCGCGGGATGCTCGCGAGGAGCTCCCGCGTGTACGGGTCGCGCGGGTCGGCGAACAGGTCGGCGGTGGCCCGGTGCTCGACGACGACCCCGTCGCGCATGACGGCGATCTCGTCGGCCATGCTCGACACGACGCCGAGGTCGTGGCTGACGAGGAGGATCGCCATGTCGAGCTCCACCGCGAGGTCGCGGATCAGCTCGAGCACGGCCGACTGGGTGACGACGTCGAGCGCGGTCGTCGGCTCGTCGAGCACGAGCAGCCGCGGGCGGGCCGCGACGGCCATCGCGATCGCGATGCGCTGCTGCTGACCTCCGGAGAGCTGGTGCGGGTAGCGCCTCACGATCGTCTCGGGGTCGGGCAGCCGCACGTGCCGGACGAGCTCGAGCACGCGCTCGTGGCCGCCGGGCAGCCCGTGGCTCTCGAGGGCCTCGCGCAGCTGGCGTCCGACGCGCATCGACGGGGTGAGCGCCTGGCCGGCGTTCTGGGCGACGAGTGCCGCGGTGCCGCCGCGGAGCGCCCGTCGGGCCTTCTCGTCGAGGGCGAAGACGTCGTCGCCGGCGACGGTGACGCTGCCGCCGACGATGCGGGAGCCGCGCCGCAGGTGCGCGAGCAGGGTCCGCGCGACGGTCGACTTGCCGCTGCCGCTCTCGCCGACGAGGCCGAGGGCGCGGCCGGCGGCGATGTCGAAGCTGACGCCGCGCACCACGGGCACCTCGCGGCGTCCGGCGGCGTACGAGATCGAGAGGTCGTCGACGCGGACGACGAGGTCGCGGGCGGTCTCGGCGACCGCACCCGCACCTCCTCGTCCGACGCCGGCAGCAGACGCAGCACCAGCACCAGATCCGAAGGAGGCGGCACCCGCCTGGTCGAGGTCACGAGCGCTCATCAGATCGCCCCCTTCTGGGCGCGGTCGACGCCCAACGTGGTGCTGGATCCTGAGGTCATGAGGTGGCCCCTCTCTGCGCGCGGTCCACGCCGAGCGTCTTGCTGAGTCCGTCGGCGCTGAGGTTGAGGCCGATCACGAGGGTGGCGAGCGCGACGACGGGCGCCAGCGTGCCGAGGGGGACGACGGTGAGGGCGGTGCGGTTCTCCTGCACCATGAGCCCCCAGTCGGGAGTCGGCGGGTTCGCCCCGAAGCCCAGGAACGACAGCGTCGAGATGAGCAGCACGATCCACGACGCTCGCATCGCGAACTCGACCAGCACGACGTCGGTGACGTTCGGCAGGATCTCGCGGAATACGATGCTGAGGGATCCCTCGCCGCGGGCGCGCGCGGCGGTGACGTAGTCCTGGGTGATGACGGTGCGGGCGGCACCGCGGACGACGCGGGTGACGGCCGGCGCGTAGACGACGGTGACGGCGAGCACGATGACCCACAGCCCCGAGTCGAAGACCGTCACGACGACGAGCAGCGCGAGGATCGACGGCACGCTGAGCAGCGCGTCCACGACCCGCATGACGACCTCGTCGAACCAGTTGTCGGCGTAGGCGGTGACGCAGCCGAGCACCGTGCCGATGCCGACGGCGATCGTCGTCGCGAGGAACGTCACGAGCAGCGCGTACTGCCCGCCGTGCAGGGTGCGCGAGAGGATGTCGCGGCCGTACTGGTCGGTGCCGAGCCAGTGCGCCCAGCTCGAGCCGCTCAGCGCGGCCGTCGAGTCGGTCATCACCGGGTCGTGCCCCGAGATCAGCGGGGCCAGCACGGCGAGCAGCACGTGCAGCGCGATGAGCCCCAGCCCGATGCCGAGAGCCGAGGAGGCGCTGACGCTGCTGCCGAGACCGGTCCAGACCGAGCGCAACCGCGTCGCGATCGGGGCAGGCCCCGCAGCCGAGGCGGGAGCAGGAGGAGTGGTCGTGCTCATGAACGGACCTTCCGTCGGGTGCGCAGCCGCGGGTCGAGCGCGAGGGCGATGAGGTCGGCGGCGAGGTTGCAGACGACGTAGACCAGGGCGCTGACGACGGCGATCGCCTGGATGGTGGGCAGGTCGCGGTTGAAGACCGACTCGAGCATGAGCTTGCCCATGCCCGGGTAGTTGAAGACGTTCTCGACGACGACGACTCCCCCGAGCAGCCAGGCCACGTTGAGGGCGACGACGTTGAGGGTCGGCAGCAGGGCGCTGGGCACCGCGTGGCGCCAGACGACCTGGCGGGTCGAGAGGCCCTTGAGCTCGGCGGTGGTGACGAACTCTGATGCCATGACGTCGATGGTCGACGAGCGGGCGGTGCGGACGATGTAGGCCGCCATGGCGAGGGTCAGCACGATGGCGGGCAGCCACACGCTCGGCAGCAGCTCGGCGACGGTGGCGCTGTCGCCGCGCAGCACGACGGCCGGGAAGATCGGGATCGCGACCGCGAAGAGCAGCACGAGGATCGTCGCGACCATGAACTCGGGCACGCTCATCACGACGAGGCTGATCAGCGAGATGGCGTGGTCGCTGGGGCGGCCGCGGCGGACGCCCGCGACGACGCCGAGCGTCAGCGAGAGCGTGACGCCGACGAGCAGCGCCGGCACGGCGATGAGCATGCTGTTGCGGAACGCGACGAGCAGGTCGGGTCCGACCGGTGCCCCGCTGACGAGCGAGACGCCGAAGTCGCCGTGGCTGGCGCCGACGAGCCACTGGCCGTAGCGGGCCCAGACGTTCTGGTCGAGGCCGAGGGTCTCGCGCAGGGCGGCGACGGCGTCGGGGGTGGCGTCCTGGCCGAGCAGCTGCTGTGCGACGTCGCCGGGCAGCGCCTGCACGGCGAAGAAGACGAAGAAGGAGGCGAGCAGCACGGTGAGCAGGGCGGTGCCGACCCGGCGCAGCACGAGCAGAGCGGTGGTGACGGCCGCGCCTCCTGGGCGGGCACCTCCTGTGGGCTGCTTGTCGACGACAGGCGTTGTGATCTCGGTCGCAGTGTTGTCCGGGCTCATGCGCTCAGTCCGATCTGGAGGTAGTCGAACTCGAAGCCGTACTCGCGGTAGTTGACGACGTTGCGTCCGAGGCCGACAAGGCGGTCGCCGAACATCGGGGTCATGTCGGCGGAGTCGTCGACGATGATGCGCTGGGCGTCCTGGTAGAGCATGCGGCGGCGGTCGTCGTCCATCTCGGCGCGGGCGGAGTCGAGCAGCCCGTCGAAGGTGGAGTTCGACCAGGCGCTCTCGTTGTATGACGAGCCGGTGCGGAAGATCTGGTTGAGCAGCTGGTCGATCGGGCGGCCGGTGAACCAGTAGCTGACCATGAGCGGCTTCTGCATCCAGATCTGCGTGTAGTACGAGTCCGAGGAGGCGTTGCGCACGACGAGATCGATGCCCGCCTCCTTGACCTGGTCGCGGTAGGCGACGGCCATCGGGGTGAAGACCGACTCGTAGCTGGACGTGTAGATCTCGGTGCGGAGCCCCTCGCGGCCGGCCTGCTTGAGCAGCGAGCGGGCCTTGTCGGGGTCGTAGGCGCGTCGCTCGTCGAGCCAGACCGCTTGGGTGGGAGGCACGGGGTTGTCCCAGCCCGGGGAGCCGGTGCCCTGCAGGGCGGTGTCGACGATGGCCTGGGGGTCGTAGGCGAGCTTCATGGCCTGGCGGACGAGCGGGTCGCTGAACTCGGCGGAGGTGTGCAGCATCGGGATCGTGTACCACTGCGCGTTGGCCGAGCGGGCCACGGTGGCGGTGCTCGAGGCGCTGACGACCTGGGCGGTGGCGAAGTCGAGGTTGGTCTGCGAGATGAGGTCGATCTGGCCGGCGAGCAGGGCGTTGACGCGGGCGGTCGTGTCCTGGATCGAGTAGAAGTCGATGCCGTCGAGCACGGGTCGGCCGGCGAAGTGGTCCTCGAACGCCTCGATGCTGCCGGTGCCGGCGGGCTCGAAGCTGCTGAGCTTGAACGGGCCGGTGCCGATGCCGGTGGTGCCGATGCCGTTGGGGTCACCGGGCTCGGCGCTGCCCTCGGGGACGATGTAGCACTGGTACGCCGTGAGCAGCGAGGGGAACTCGGCGTTGGCGGTGAGCAGCTCGAAGCGGAGGGTGAGCGGGTCGGGGGCGCTCATGCTGCCGGGGCCGATCATGGCGGCGAGCACCTCGCCCTGGGGCGACGCGGTCTCGGGGTCGAGGATGTGCTCGATCGAGTAGATGGCGTCGGCGGCGGTTAAGGGGCGTCCGTCGTGGAACGTGACGCCGCGGCGCAGGCGGAAGGTCCAGGTGACGCCGTCGGCGGTGGCGGACCACTCCTCGGCGAGGTCGGGCACGGTGACGCCTTGCTCGTCG
>Ga0265780_10008831_pt1 | contig 12192 bp, 14 predicted proteins | sample P1T30metagenome_FD_192432 | JGI IMG/M metagenome (GOLD analysis project Ga0265780, IMG submission 192432) | Plant litter microbial communities from East Loma Ridge, Irvine, California - P1 T30 | ecosystem: Environmental > Terrestrial > Plant litter > Unclassified | place: USA: California... | reverse complement strand
TTGAATGGGAAGGTATCAGGGCCACGCTGACACTGCTCATTGATATTGATACGCCCTAACTGACCTGCAAGCTGATCAATATAGAAAGAGATGCTTTGAGCATCTTCACTAAAGATACTTGCCTGCATACCATATTTAGACTCGGTGATATAATCTACCGGAGCGGCAGGATCATCAAAGGCTACAACAGGTATAACCGGACCAAACTGCTCTTCCCAGTAAATTTTCATATCGCGATTGGTAGGATACAGCATTGCGGGTTTCATAAGAGAATATCCCTGGTTCCCTCCACCGTCTGCGGCATTGATGATTTTTGCACCATGTGCTATGGCATCGTCTATACATTCTTTTAGATAGCCCGGTTTTTCAGGTTCTGCAAGCGGGGTGATAGACACACCTTTATCCCACGGCATGCCAAGCGGTAATTTATCTATGGCGGCAGCAAGCAACGTGTTGAATTTATCTACTATAGAAGAATGCACAAAAAGTATTTTTAGCGCTGTACAACGCTGTCCGTTAAACGACAGGGTTCCTGTGACCACTTCTTTTACAGTTGCTTCAAGATCGGCATCAGGTAATATGATAGCTGCATTTTTAGCGTCAAGGCCTAACACTGCATGTAGGCGGTTAGATTTAGGGTGCATTTTTTTAAGGCTGTCTGCCACACGGCTTGATCCGATCAGCGCCAATACATCTACACTGCCTGATTCCATCAAATAAGGTACAATATCGCGTCCGCGTCCGTATACTGTATTTACAACCCCTTTTGGGAAATGTTCTTTGAACAGGTCAAGAAGGGGGTTGAATAAAAGTGTACCATATTTGGGAGGTTTGAAGAGTACCGAGTTACCATTGATAAGTGCCGGAATTAGCATGGTAAAGGTTTCGTTTAGCGGATAGTTAAACGGACCCATACAAAGCACTACTCCATAAGGCAATTTTTTCATCTGGCCGATGAACCCGCCTGTAACCCTGAACATAGAAGACTCATTGTGCAGCTGTTTTACAGTTTTAATGGTTTCTTCTATATATTCAATAGTACGGTCAAACTCTTTTTCGGCATCGGGAACGCTTTTTGCAATTTCCCATACAATAAGTTTAACGATTTCCTCGCGGTGATCTTTAAGTCCTTTTGTAAAACCTTCCATAGCTTTAACACGGCCTTCAACACCCATAGAAGGCCATTCGCCACGGCCAAAGTCGTGCGCCTTAAGTGCTGCCTGTAATGCAAGTTCTGCTTCCTTTTCGGTGGCAAGCGGATAACTGCCTATTTCAAGCGGTGCAGCCTCCTGGCCGTCTTTTTTTACGAATATCTGAGAATAAACGGTATGTACGGGACCTGTCCAGTCTATGAATTCGCCGTTTATAAGTATGCGTTTTTGATGCAGTGGTTGCGATAGCCTGACACTTTCCGGTATGTCGTTCTCATGCGGAAATGCCTGCTTAAGATCATTTAATGTTTGCATAATAGAGAATTTTAGATACACAAATTTCAACAAAATTATTCTTACAACAATGCGTGTTGGCAAACAATTACTTGTACAAATCAACGAATGTTGTACACATTTTCACATAAAATCGTTTTCGTGATAATTTTTTCTTTTTTCTAAAATCCTGCTGACATAGGGTTGTCACTTTGCCCTTTTAATTTTGTTTCAGATTAAAACATCAACCATTAATTTAAATTTTAATATCATGGAAACTAAAACAGCACCGGCACCGGCAACAGTAATTACATCAGAATCATTTTTAGCACACTGGCAGGCACACAGAGGTCTTACCCGCAGGGTAATTGAGGCATTTCCTGAAAAAGACCTGTTTCTTTATTCAATAGGAGGCATGAGACCTTTTGCACACATTGCTATGGAGATAATAGATCTTACTAATCCCGGAATACAAGGACTGGTTACAAGCCAGTGGAAAGATATGAGTCAGCTGCCTCACAGTTCGGGTGAAGGTATGCCTGCAACTAAAGAAGAACTTTTAGTGCTTTGGGATGAAACCACACAACAATTAGACAGGTACTGGGCACAACTTACCCCGGAACGTTTTCAGGAAAAGGTAGTTGCATTTGGACAGTATGAAGGCACTGTAATTAGCACAATACTATATTTTGTAGATAATGAGATTCACCACCGTGGGCAAGGATATGTATACCTGCGTGCACTTGGTGTTGAACCTCCATATTTCTGGCAGCGTTAATCTAGGGGTTCATCATCAGTCAATCTTATACTTCACTTTCTCCCCTCTCTTTTTGAGAGGGGCTGGGGGTGAGGTTTTTTGCATTATTTTTACATGCAAATTCACTTCAATGATAAGCGAAGCCCTATTACTGGAATCCGGAGCAAAAAAACTACAGCTTAAAAAAGGGGAAAGCCTTTTTTATGCCGGAGATATGCCTAAATATTTTTACCAGATAGCATTAGGTGAGCTTAAAATGAACAATTTTAACGATGAAGGCAAAGAGTTCATTCAGGGTATATTTACACCCGGTATGAGTTTAGGAGAACCACCGCTGTTTATAGGTAAACCTTATCCGGCGAATGCCGAGGCCCTTACCGATGCCGAAGTATATGCTTTGCCAAAAGAAATGTTTTTTGATATGCTTCATAAAAATCCGGACATTAACCTGGCTATAAGCGTTACGCTCTCGCAACGATTATACTTCAAGTCTATCATGGCATCTGAAATTTCTTCCCAGGATGCCGAACACCGAATCATAAAACTTATAGATTATTTTAAAGAAATTGTAGGGCTAAAGCCTGATGAGAAATATAAAGTATTGTTAACCCGCCAGCAAATAGCCGATCTTACCGGACTGCGCGTGGAAACTGTTATTCGTGCAATTAAGAATCTTGAAAAAAAAGCTTCGCTCACTATTACTTCAGGAAAAATTTTCAGATAATTTTCACTCTTATGATTTAGGTCATAAATCCCACGCATCTGCCCGCCATAACTTTGTGTATATAAATTATAATATACTTAGTCATGAGCACTTATCAAAAATATGTAGACAGTTATGCAAGGGGTTATATAGGATTTAACACTATTGCAGTTTTATTTCAAAGTTGTTTTGGATCTGCAGCCGCCATGGTTGTTTTACAAAACGGGGTATCTCCATCACAAATGGTACAACTGTTCTTTGTGGTTATACTGTGTATGGGGTTTAATGCAGGTGTGCTTTCTCAGCAAAAACCTAAAGTTGTATTTAACCTACTGCTTGCGAGCGTGTTTATAAATGCAATAATTCTAATCACAAATATTTTATTTATACATAACTAATCTCTTTAAAATACCTACAATGAATAGCAGGCAAAAAGAACTTGTTACGGCCACAGTGCCTACACTACAGGCAGCGGGGCCGTTGCTTACAGCACATTTTTATAAAAGATTACTGAACCATCATCCTGAACTTAAAGAAGTATTCAATATGGGCAACCAGGCTAACGGCAGGCAAAAAGAAGCCCTCGCAGGCGCCGTTTTAGCTTATGCCCAGCATATAGAAAATCCGTCGGTGCTGATCAATGTGCTAAAGGGCATAGGAAACAAACATGTAAGCCTTGGCATTCAGCCGGAACAATATGCAATTGTAGGCACTCACCTAATTGCATCTATAGGAGAAGTATTAGGCGATGCTGCCAGTGTGGAACTGCTTGAAGCATGGACGGTAGCCTACAATCAGCTGGCAACAATAATGGCCGGAATTGAAAAAGAAATGTATGCTGATAACGCACAGAAACAAGGGGCATGGAACGGCTGGAGAGAATTCACGATTAAAAGGATTGTAGAAGAATCGGCCGAGATAAAATCGTTTTATCTATACCCGTCAGATGGTAATGCAATTACAGATTATCAGGCAGGACAATATTTGAGTGTGCAGGTTTTTGTAGAAGAATTAGGGCTAAAACAACCAAGACAATACAGTCTTTCGAGTGCTTTTAATCCTGAATACTACAGGATATCTGTAAAAAAGGAAGCATCTGTTGGCGAAAATCCGGCAGGGATGGTTTCTAATACCATGCACAAAAAGCAGGAAGGCGATACTGTAATGCTTTCGGCACCGGCGGGTATCTTTTCACTAAAACCGGCAGGTGTTCCCCTAGTACTTATAAGCGGAGGAGTAGGGATAACACCTATGCTAAGTATGCTTGAAACCAATAAAAGTAATGCACAACACAAAACGGTTTGGGTACATGGCTGCCGTAATGCTGCCGTACACGCATTTAAAGATGATGTTGATGCAATTGCTAAAGAAGCCCATTGGCTTGAAACCTATCTTTTTAATGAAGACCTTGAAGATGATCATGCAGAAGATATTATTAAGGGCAGGGTAAACCTTGATCATTGCAAAGAGGCAATATTGCTTGAAAATGCCCATTACTACATTTGCGGCCCCGAAATGTTTATTAAAGCACATTATCAGTCGCTTGTTGCGCTAAATGTAAATAAGGAAAATATTTTTTACGAAGAATTCGGCCCGCAGACGATTAGTTTAAACTGATAGAAAAAGCCCTGTATAACAGGGCTTCTTTATTTTATAACTTCAGATACTTCGGCTTCTTTATAGATATCACTTTCTGATGCATCTCCTTGTTCGAGTGCAAAATTTTGTTCTGTTTCACTTAACGAATATACAGATCCTGAACGTGCTATGGCATATCCTTTTTTGTAAACCCTTACATACATAAGATAGCTTTGTTCAATTTCCAGTTCATAAAATCCGTCGTCATCCGTTTTTGTGTATAGTATTTTGTCGCGCCCATAAGTACCATCATCCTGAAGAATACAGTTAAACACAGCAACGCGGCAATTACTTACAGGCTGACCTGTTAGTTTGTCGTGTACATACCCTGTTAGTACAACATAGCCTTTGTTATCCTTATCATTTGGTCGCAAGAAGATAAAAAGACAAAGTGCGCAGGCTATAACAAAGAGGGCTATAGCTGCAAAAAATTTTATTCTGGATTTCATCCTGCCTGTAATTTACTCTTCGAAAGTAATAAAAAAACACACGCAACGCGCATCTTACTTTTCGCAGAATTCTTGTTTTTGGTCTTATAGATAATTAGTTGGAGTAAAAATAACAGAACATGATAATTATCATAAAATACTGAAAGTTAGTGCTGTAAATTTGTGTGAGTAATTTTAAACACCCTTATTTATAAGCACTTATCAAAAATATTTAGATGGATATGCAAAAGGTTTTATGGGATTTAATACTCTGGCTATTTTATTTCAGAGTTCAGTAAGCGAATTTACAGCCATGCTGGTTTTGCACCACGGAAATTCACTATACCAGATGATCCAGCTATTTTTTGTAATTATACTTACCAGTATATTTAATGGAACTGTATTAGCACAATTAAAGCCACCTATAACCATGAAAAAAGCCCCCGCTAAGGGGACATTTGATTTTTACCACGGGCTTTCGCCAAAGTCACTGAAGAATTTTCCGGTGGGGCCGTCGTTACCTATAATTGCATATTTAACGATAGGTTCCGCTGCTTCTTCTACTGTTTTATATCCGGTATGATTATTAAAGTCGGTGGCAGTATAACCCGGGTTTACGCTGTTTACTTTAAAGCTGGTGTCCCTTAGTTCATACGCCAGCATAACAGTATAAGCATTAAGCGCTGCTTTAGATGTACAATAAGCAGTTGGCTTCACTTCAAAGTGCCTGAATTCAGGATTGGTCTGGTTGCCCAAAGAACCTAAATCGCTGGATACATTTACAATCCTTGGCTCATCTGCTTTTTTAAGCAAGGGCAGGAATGCCTGTGTAGTTTCTATTACACCAAAAAAGTTAGTTTCAAATACAGTACGAATATTTTCCTGCGTTGTATTGCTGGCATCCTGAGGGTATACACCCGGAATACCTGCATTGTTTATAAGCACATTAAGATGCGGTATTTTATCGCCAAGTTCTTTTGCTGCCTGTGTAACAGATGCGGCGTCAGCTACATCCAGTATTAAAACTTCTGCATCGGTAAAACCTTCTGCATTCAGTTTTTCAATGGCTTTTATACCCCTTTCCTTATCACGGCTGCCTATGTATACAAAATAGCCTTGGGCAAGAAGCTGTCTTGCAGTTTCAAAACCTATGCTTTTATTTGCTCCTGTAATCAATGCTGTTTTTTTCATTGTAATATCTTTTTAGATTATGGTACAAAGTTGCAACAGCCTGAGGGATAAAATTTTGCCATTTGGCAAAAAGCGAAACACTTATATGTTTTTTCGTATCCTGCTTAATGATGATTGTGTAATGCCAAGATATGATGCTAATGCCGAAAGCGGAATTTTGTTAGCCAGTCCCGGATATTGTTCCAAAAAGGCAAGATAACGTTCGGAGGCGTCCTGAGTAAGCATTACGCTGGATGCACGTGCTTTAAAGGATAAAGCATTGGTTGCAATTTTTGCAAAGATCTCATTCCAGCCGATAATTGTATTGGCAAGAAGATGGAAGTCGGCTTTTGCAAAAACCATAAGGGTGCAATCTGTAACTGCTTCTACATATACAGATGAAGGTATTTCGTTGTAAAAGCTGTCAAGGTCTACCACAAACAGGTTTTCTACTATAAAGTAACGGGTAAAGTCTTCACCTTTTTTACCATAAAAGCATATCCTGAATACGCCTTCGGTTAAAAAGCCTACGCGGGTTGAAATTTTTCCGGCTTCAGAAAAGTATTCGCCTTTTTTAACCTGGACTTCTGATGCATGCTTTTTTATAAGTTCTATCTGCTGTTGGTTCAGGTTGCCAAATTGCAGCAGTTTATTTATTAGTTCTTCCATAGCTTAAAGGTATTAATCCGGCTGATATCATTATTTGCCAAATGGCAAAAAGGCTATTTTTTTGTAGAGCTTCCACATTTTTATGTGGAATTCCGCATAACTGCTTTATATATTTAAAACTATTAATTACCTGTAATACAATGTTATAAATTGTTTTTAAGTAGGTTGGTATAGTTCTTTCATATCCTTAAACAGATAACAACGAAAAAAATATATGTCATGAAAAATTTATTTTTAGCAGCGGCTTTAGTCTTAGGACTTGCTGCAAACGCACAAACAGAAACGACAACTACTCAACCACAAGCACCGGTAACTACTCAGGTAACGCCTGTAGCAGCAGAACAGGGAAAAGATTATACTAAAGTACAACAATCTGAAATTGCTCCTGAAGTTCTCAAAGAAGCTGTAGGTAAATACAAAGGTTACCAACTTGTTGAAGCACTTAAAGCTACAGACGGATCAGATTATAAACTGGTTTTAACAAAAGATGGTAAAGACGTTGCTGCTTATTTTAAAAGTACAGGCGAATTTATCAAAGAGGAAGCGGCTTAATAAACTACATACAATTGTCAACGAAGAAGAGGCTTTTATGGCCTCTTTTTTTATTCTGCAATAGCGCCAATAAACATTTCTTCTACAATGTCTTTCTTCATTGTAAAGAAAAGACCTTCGTATATAGACCCTACAATTATGGTGTCGTCAGTAGCTTCTTCGGTATTTATATGCCCGTGATAGGCACTAAGTATTTCGGCTTTCGTAGAGCCAATTCCAATACCTTTTAATGTTTTTAGTTTTGATGGAGCCATTACACTAAACTGTGCTACGGTTTTTTGTGATTCAGGATTTTCCGATTCCATTATTAATTTTATGCCCTGTTTTGCAAATAGCCATTCTTCTTCATAAAACCCACTAACCTGCGATTCTCCTAAAACAGACAGTTTACAATCCTCCCCAAGCTTTGCTTTAATTGTTTTCTCGTCTACACCAATTTTTAACCAGCCGCCTAATGTTTCTGTAGCATAGTTAAATTCAATGCTTTTTTCATTAGCCGTTATGGTCTCTGCTTTTGTTTCAGATGTTTTATGAATGCTGTCTGTATTTGTTACTTGTTTTGTTTCACTTTTTTCTTTCATGCAAGATGTAAAAGTGACAGATAATAAAAGAAATAGATATGGTTTCATAATAACATGGTTAATTAAGTAGTAAAAATAAATAAAAAAGCAGCACATTGCTGTACTGCTTTTGGTTTAGTCAGGAGTGTTTTGCTCCTTTAGTATATCGCTTGGTGAATGTCCAAACCTTTTTTTGAAGGCAAAGGAAAAATGAGAGAAATCTTCAAATCCCAGATCTGTGTAAATATCGCCCGGCTTTAAATTTTGATTTTGTATAAGAAAATAAGCTTCCTCCAGCCGTTTACGTGTAAGCCAGTGTCCGGGTGTTTCTTTAAACAGATTTTGAAAGTCACGCTTAAAGGTAGACAGGCTTCTTCCCGTTAAGAATGCAAACCTATCCAAGCTTATGTTGAACCTGAAATTACGGTTCATGAATTCCCTGAGGTCTATTTTTTGAGGAATTCCAAAATCAAAAAGAACATTGATGAGTTCAGGATCTTTTCTTAACAGAATAAGAAGAAGTTCTTCTCTTTTAAGATCAGAAAAGGTTTTATCAATCTCTGCTTCCCCTGTGTAATACGGTTCAAGCGACAGGATAAAACTTTGCAGCAGCTTATTATCTTCTATAAAAAAGATAGGGTCTTCATTTTCAGGAACCCTAACTGAGGCAGGATGCTTTTTTAAAAAGTTTTTAAGGAAAGGTTCATCAAGCACGATAACAATTTTTTGAAAATCGCCATCCTCTTTATGTTTAGAATATCGTAATAAATGATTTTTTCTGGCAATACAATAACCTCCCGGCTCTAAATGATAGTTCTTATAACCATTATAGGCGTCCAGCGATCCTTTTAGCAATGCAATAAAGAAATGTTCTTCTATGGCATGTTCAGGAGAAATATCGGGGCCTAAATGGCAGGATTGTATTACGGTTGATTTCATAATAACGTTTTTACAAAATTAATCAATCGGTTAAAGAATCTACGCTTGCAAGGATGCTTTCTTCCTTGCTTTTAGGTATCCAACCCAGAACAGTCCTTGCCTTTTGATTAGACATTGATAAATATAAAGATTGGTCTAAAGGTTTTAGAGGGGCTATTTTAGGAGCAAGGTCTTTTCTTTCTGTTTTAATAAGTTGTGCAACATCATACATGCTCATAACACCGTCGGCTGCTGCCAGAAAGCGTTCGCCTTTTGCTTCAGGATGTACCATTGCAAGTAAATGAATATCTGCTACGTCGCGAACGTCTACTACGCCAAAAGTAAAGGCAGGAGTTTCTGTCATGGCACCATCAAGGATATGTTTTATTAAACCTATAGAAGTAGAATAATCTTTCCCCAATGCCGGGCCAAATACGCCAACCGGATTAATAACTGACAGTTCAAGTCCATTACCTTGCTGTTCTATAAAATCCCACGCTGCTTTTTCGGCTAATGTTTTAGATTTTATGTATGCAGCAGTGATAGTATCTGTATTGGTCCAGTCCTTTTCAGTAAAGGTATGATCTTTAATATCCCTTCCGTAACCGATCGCAGCAAATGATGAGGTTAGCACCACACGTTTTACACCTGCATCGCGGGATGCTCTAAGCACTCTCAATGCGCCTTCTTTTGCAGGAATGATCAGTTCATTTTCATCTTCAGGCTCACCTGCAGGAAATGGAGAAGCTATATGCAGTACATAAGTACATCCTTTTACAGCTTCCTCCCAATTCTGATCTTTTGTAAGATCGGCTTCAATGAAGGTGAGATTTTCAAAAGAAGTTATCCCTGCTGATTTAAGTATGTTTTGTACTTCTTCTTTTCTGTTTAATGAACGTAACGTAGTTTTTACTGTATAACCTTGTTGAAGCAGGTTGAAGATACAATATAGACCTATAAATCCTGTTCCACCCGTTACTAAAACTGTTTGTTTATTATTTAAATTGTTCATGCTGATATATTTTTATTGAGCAAAGTTCCTCATAAAAATAATCAGAGAGTTTGTTTAAAAGTTCAAATTTAATGTGTTTAAAAGTTCATCAAATAGAATAAGGCTAATTACTAAATCTTTTTTGAAATGAAAAATCGGGCTGATGCATCGCTATTTCATTTGCATTGGTTTCATCTTGTGCCTTTTTTGCATATACAAACATTTTTTGCTCATAATCATTTATTGCGGCTTCTATAGTTTCAAATTTCCCATTGGTTAAATTATCAGATAATATTAGTGCATCCATTAATCCTGTATTTACCCCTTGCCCTGCAAAGGGTGGCATTATATGCGCAGCATCTCCAATGAGCGTTACGGGCAAAGGACGATTATTTGTCCAGGGTTTATCCGCAGCAAGTTTTCGGGTTGGTAATCCTGTAAAAAAAGAGGTAGCATGGAATAATTGCTTGTAGCATTTGTGCCAATCATAAAAGATTTCTGAAAGGAAGACAGCAACGCTCGCCGGGTTTTGAAAATCCAGACCAACTTCTTTGCTCCATTCTTCAGTTTTCCTAAATGTTACATTGTAAGTTAATGCGCCATTATTCTTAGGATTGGCTACTAAATTAACGCCCTGATTTGTGGCCATAAGTATATTGCCATTGCATAGTTTAAGGAACTCAGGGCATTTTATTTCAGGTTCAGATACTTCGCCCTGTATAATATAAGTTCCTGTGTATTCAACTTCTGTATTGGTAAGATGTTTTCTTACTGAAGACATCCCTCCGTTAGCCCCAATAACAACATCTGCAATTGCATCCGGTTTGTTTTCAAATTGCAAAATCCACTTTTCATCGTGCACTGAAAGGCCTGTTAGTTTTTGATCCCAAACAACGGTGCTGCTTATTAAGCTATTAAGAAGCAGTTGCCTTAAATGGTTTCGATTTATTTCGGGAGTGTCATATTGAGGTTCAGCTGAAAATAATACTTTGCCGTGTTCGTCGGTTATAGTCCTTCCCATAGAGATGCCCATTGCAAAGTAACTGTCCAAAAGTCCGGCTCTTTCCATAGCACTCTGCCCTGAACCTTTATGAAGATCGAGCGGCCCGCCCCAAATTCTTGTTTGTGCGTCTTTATCCCTTTCGTAAACGGTTACACCTACGTCTTTTTGTTGTAGTAATTTTGCTATAGTAAGGCCGACAGGACCTGCACCTATAATGGCAACTTTTTTGTCTTTTAGTAACATGATTTCATATTGTTTAGCACAATACAAAATTCTGAAATGCACTTGCGTCAGGATTGTACAAATGCGACAAAATCGTTACCTAAGCCTTGCTGTCTTTTCTTTGCTTTTCGGGCAAATGCCGCAGGGGTAGCGTCGCTGTAACGTTTAAATTCCCTGCTTAGATGAGATTGATCGGTATAGCCCAGTTCATGAGCCAAGGCAGCAAGGTTAGTGCCAGGGTCAAGCCACAATTGGTTTCGTGCCTGTTCAAATCGTATAAGACCGGATACGTCTTTAACCGTGTGACCTGAAGATTGTTTAAAGTTTCGTTCCAGTGTGCGAACTGTAGTATGAGCAGATTCTGCTATCTTATTTACCGGTATGGTTCCATTTGCATCTCGTATAGCAGCTCCTGCTTTAAAAAGCATGCTATTGGCAGAGACATCAGATGGGAAATTCATGCAATACTGACTTACCAGTGCTATTGCTTTCTCTGTCTTACCTGCATTGATGTATTTTTCCAAAGCTGATTGAAGTCCGGCAATAGGATGTTCAAATGTGCGTACTCCGTCTTTACCTGAGGGTAATCCTAGCAGGTCAAACACAGTCCAGGGATAGCATCTTATGGCAATTATCTGTAAATATTTTTCAGAAAAAAAATGAATGGGTCTATTGAGTAACCCAACTATAAAAGGTGACGGCAATGGTTGTAAAACGCCATTATTAGAAATACTACAGCTGCTGCCGAAATAAAAAATAATTTCAGCATAGCCATCCGGTACTACTTCAAAGCCTGATAACTGATCTCCAAAATTAATTTTATCATACCAAAAGCAATTTATGGTGTCCTTTAACTCTTTTGGAGGCTTAAATTCCTGATGATACATACTAGGGAGAGGCATATTGGGCGGTATTAGAAGCTGTAGCAATATAAATATACAACAATTGTATGTTGTAGTCCTCTGAATTAAAGAGAGTTTATTCCGTTACTGTTGTTTTGTTTTCCTTTCTGTAAAGAAGTAAAATTAATCCAAGTGCAAAAAGTAGGCAGCTTATAACCATGTAGGTTCCGTTTTTCAATACAAAAAAGGAAAAGCCTATCGCAGGTGCTCCTATTATAACCAGTAAAGAGCTTATCGTATTGGTTTTAATAAAAT
>Ga0265780_10008829_pt1 | contig 12193 bp, 15 predicted proteins | sample P1T30metagenome_FD_192432 | JGI IMG/M metagenome (GOLD analysis project Ga0265780, IMG submission 192432) | Plant litter microbial communities from East Loma Ridge, Irvine, California - P1 T30 | ecosystem: Environmental > Terrestrial > Plant litter > Unclassified | place: USA: California... | reverse complement strand
GCATGGGCTTGCATGTACTTACTCACGTACATCCTTGAATGTATTCGGAAGCTTGTGAGATTAGACGTGAGGTGCAAATCACAAGTAAGTAAGTAAGTAACCAACCATGAACCACAACCCCCAGCAAAGCCCCTCTCCCCCCCAATCACCCACCTTACTTCCCATCCCCACCCGCCGTCCGTGTAACAACCCCCACCACCACCACCGTCCGCGTCTCTGTAACCCCCCTCGTCGCCGTCCGCGTAACAGTCGTCCCTGCCGGCCCCTTCGTAATAAAACAACTACACGCACTGCTAATCTGCCTTGGCCCGCTCAATCCCAGAGAAATACCGATACCAATACCGATTCCGCCCGGGAGATTGATTTCGAGTTGCCGCTTGTTCTTGGCCTTGCGCACGGGGAGTTCGGCGGGACATGTGGAGTCGTAGAAAGTATAGGGAGAGGTGGGGTTGTAGTTTGTATTTGATGCGCTGTTGGCGCGTATGTGTTAGTTTGAAGTGAGGTGAGAGGGGGAATTGGGAAAGGGAATTAGGATAAACGTACGCATCAACATCAAATAACATACAATTCCCCTCCCCGTAGCCAAAACTCAGACACTTGTCGTCCGCGTTACACAGCGCCTGGCATAAAGTAAATGTGTTTTTCGTCCCGCTGGACTCGAAGTAGTACGCGGGTGTGGATTTGACGTAGGCTACGATGCCACAGGCGGGTGTGGGGGATGGTGTCCTATAATCTAGTTAGCGTTTAGGAGGGTTTATGACTGGAGGGAGTTTGCGTACGGGATGGCGCTGGTGATGAGGGTTGATGGGGGAAGGGGGGCTGAGGAGGTGGATGGGGTGGGTGTGGGTGTGAGTGTTGGCTGATTGGAGTGTTAGTTGAGATTTGTATACATCAGACTGGATTTTGCATACCTTCGGCGTTGGAGTCGGTGTAGGAGTCAGCTGGGGCGTCGATGAGGGCTTGAGCGTTGGCGTAGGCGTCGGAGTCGAGCGCCTGCTACTTGTCGGATACACCGTGGTCGTCGTCTTCCTAGTAGTAGTAACCGTAGTCGTTTCGCCCTTAGTAACGGTCTCGGTAGCAGTGCCTGATTTCAGAATGTTACTGCAGAAAATGAGGGCTTCTGCAGTGTGGCCTTCGAAGGCGTCGAGACCGCATTGGCTGACTGGGTGGTATTAGAGGAGATGCGTAGGTTGCGTGGCAGACTCGATATACCATCAGGATAGTTTTGTCGTCTTTGCAGAACGGCGGCATTGGCGCTCGCAGCTAGGGCTGCTGCGAATGCGATGGAAAGCTTCATGTTATTGGAGAGGGGATTTGTATTAGAGTTTCGGGAACACGTAGATAGGAAAAGTGATGCTGGACGGTGCTTGCGAAATGTGGGGTATTCCTACTTATAGGATCTTTGAAAATTGTACAGTCAAAGTAGCGAAAAAACTACATCCACTTCATTTGGGCCTAGATGAAGCCGAACACTTCTGGCTCTGCAAGCCCAAATAGCTCACGTACAACGAACTAAAACACGTACCCACGATAAATTGAACACGATCTCTCTCCGCCGGTAGATAGTAGTAGCACATGTCTTGTCCTTACAAGCCCACCACTGGACACTGCCCTCTGCATCTACGACAATGGACACAGACATTAGCCGTCCAGCAGAAATTGAAGAAAGTATTGAAAAGTGATATAGAAGAGATTGTGCTGAAAGTGCGCCTGTCTGGGGTGCATACTGCAAGGGCCATATTATCCTGGTCTGGAGCCCGGCAGAATCGTGTGTCGAGCTGTAGAGTGCAAATCTTGCTTTAAATAGCAACTTTGTGGATGGACGCCAGGTATCGCGGCCACTAATGGCATCTTATCCATGTGTATCTGAGCTATGTGTGAGCTAGGCTTCGGAAGGGTGGGACGCAAGTCGCTGGTTCGTATTGATCCTGGATCGGGTATGCTGCCTCGAGTGTCGACTGTGTTCCAGGATGCACACAGCAAAAGCTTCTCAACAGGTCGAGAGATGAATACAGCAGCTGGCATGTAGTGTCCGAATTTCGCCGCTAAACTATTGCCTCCGCACGCAAAACCAGAGCCGTCGAACGTCGCCTTTCTCAAAGAAGTGTTTACCAAGCTCTTTCAAAGTAGCCGTGACCACAAACGTCACACCAAGTTCATCTCCAATCTCTTTCCACATCTTCTGAAAGCTTTCCACATTGTGTTGGAACATGTTGCCAGTTGCCGACACCCTTTCGAAAGCCGTGACCGCTCCGACTTGGCGTCCCACGATCATGGAGCCAGGTCGTGGTCGCAGCAAGTTGGCCACTACCTTGGATACTTCCTTCTGCTGCTTGATGCCCCACAAGTGGAAGAAAGACCCGGCATAGATCATATCCAATTGACCCCTGACATCGCTGAGCGACGACGCGGAATCGAAGATATCCGCAACGAAAAACTTGGACTGCAGCTTGTCACGATCTTTGAACAGCTTGTATCCCAGCTCAATAAAGCCGCCCTCCAGATCGGAACCGTAAATATTCTGCGCAGGCGCACCATCAGCTACCAACTGGCGCACAGTCTGGCCAAAGCAGCATGCCACATCGAGAAGCTTCTCGCCTCCACCGACTCGCTTCAGAATCTCACCATACTCTTCACAATCCGTGATACCGAGATCGAGAAACCGCCATTGTCCGATGCAAGGATAAGGAAAGATCTTCCAGGCTTCGTCGCGGATGTTGGTGATGTGCTGCATGAGTTGTTCGGGCGGGATGCCGCTGTAAGTCTCGAGTAAGCGGATGGATTCTTCGGGGATCTGGCCTTCTTTTGGGCGCTCGTCGAACCAGGCGCTTTTTTGGCTGAGTAGGTCTGCGGGAGTGGACATGGTGGTTTGTTTGTCTTTGCGTAGATGGTGGACTTGTTGTATTGTTCTTGGAATCAAATATGGTACGCAGTGTGTAAGCGCTAAAGGAGATGACGTACCTCCACGACTCCCTCCTCTCCTCTCGACTCCACGTCCTCCGCGCGCAGGTACTGGTTGAGTCGGTGGTCTGAGGCCTTTTAACATTCGTTGCATCGAGGTCACTTCTGCGATTTGACGTCTGCATGCGCTTCGTGTACGCCTGGCAGTCAGGAAACCGGCAAGGCTACCGGTTAGAATCAGATATCGTAACCTACTCTTTCTCTTAATCCATGGAAAAAGAAATCACCTTGCTTGTCAGTCATTCCTATCCTTCGCTCATCTCGTCAGCATGAACGGCTGGCGCGCGGTAGTGGTCGGTTGGACCAAGGTCGCTTCGGATTGGCCGTCATGTCTGTCAAGCGCCACGTCGTGCAAAAGTGCTGGCGAATGAGAGCATCGCCATAGCAAGTGCAGGTCGGGTGGTCGGGTACACGATGGGTGCATTGAGGACATGCTGTGCCACACTGTTGCCTGATCAATCCCGTGACAACGCGTTTGTACAAAACACGCTAGCCCCGCACTCTCTTCCAATCTTCCACGAATTGCTTCAACCACACACAGGTCGTACATCGGCCCAAACCACATCATGGGAACTCGTGGATTCTATGCATTCAAGGTAATTCAATGTTCGAAATGCATGTGAGACAAAGACTTAACTTTACTCTAGTTTCACGGCCGCTACTATGTGTTCTACAGTCGATTGTATGCGTAAAAAGCCATGTTTTTGAGAGGCCTGAAACTGAAATTTATACAGCGACTCATACCCCGAGGGTTTGGGCAACAAGCTTGTGTCGATGGTGACGTGCCAACCTCCAGCATGCCGGCAAGGGCTTTACTGATCGAGTCTCATGCTGAACAGATCCCGGCAGAGCCTGCAAAATATCGCAAATGGTTAGAGATAAAACGTGCCGAGTACTCCGATGCAGAAGCGCGTCTTCACAGCACAATCCTCAATGTCAGCATCGAGCGAGCGCGTAGCGGGAAGACGCTCCCTCTCGCCGCAATTGGCCTGGAGAATCTCAGGGGATGTCCAGGCTATGGTGGACGGCCGGAATGTGATCTGTAAGGTTCCGAGTTCTATGTGCCCGAAAGATAACTCATTCAACTTGAGATTCATCGAGTGGGTCTACATCATCGACCTGGATCGCGAGGAGTTCTATGTGAGTGACAACGCATATTTCGGCCTTGCGGATATCCGCGCCTGTGATTCCTGGCCTAAAATACTGGAAGAAGCAGCAAGACTCCACAAAGATGCGTGCGAAGAAGCTGGGCTCGCCTGGCCGCGAGCACATCCCCTCAATATACAACCGTCCCTCCCCGTCATACGCGCTGGTGTTCGGGCACGGACGGATGCTCCAAAGACTACGGAGATTGATTACGAGGCACTTAGCGTGACCATCGTGCAACCAAAGCAGAGTGGCGGCCTGCTTAACCGACCTAGTGTGGCAATCGCACGGCAGGTTCTCAGCCTCTTCAAGTCATCCTTCAAGAGCATACTTAAAGACGCACAGCAAGCCGCCTTACCGCACGACTCCCTGTTCAAGGAGGTGGCTTTCATTGCCATCTCAATCTGCTCCGCCTCGCCTGCCTTGCTCCGGATGGGAGCAAAACTGGACCCCAATGACTTGACAATCGATGCGCCATTCTCACTCTTCCGCCCGTCGTCGACCCGTGGTAAACGCCCAGAGTTTGCCTCCTCTTTGTTCCAAGGCTACCACTTGCCAGGTCATAGGTCTGGGAGTTCTGGTAAGGACACCACGTACTGGCTGTCAGACGTGCTGGTTTGTCTCGCTAGCGATTTGTCTTCGGAGACAAGCATCAAGGCAGCGATCGTGCAGGCAGTAAAAGCCGGAAAGGACGGGAGCCGCGAGCGATTCAATGCCATCATCACTTCCATCAGTCATGCGGTCCTTGTTCGAGTCACCGAATCGGAGATACAACACACGAAACGCTTTCCGCTTCTGGGAGAAATTCAGTCCATTCACGGAGTGGTTCTAGTAAGAGACATGTCAGCTTGGGTGGATCAGGACATCAACGCTGTCTCTGCTCTAGCCCATGTCTTCGAAGCCACGGCGCTTGAATCGTAAGAACTCCGGCTGTTGCGTATCTGGCTGATTGTGGCTGATCTTGTATTCGCATAGACTTGGCCTCACTGCATCGGGCTCGCGCGGCATTTTTCCCAACGAGGTGTACAAAGAGATCACCAAATACCTAGATCCTGCTACACGCGCGTCATGTCTTTTAGTCTCTCGAGCGTTTCGCGACTTCGCCTCCGAGATGTTTCCATTGGATGAACAGCTCTCTGTGGTGTCTGTTGCCGGTCATCCTGAGTTACGTTGTGTTTCTCATATCTCCGCGGTACGTACTTCCCCCAAATGAACCATAATGTGGTCGGTGAAACTAACTAACAAATTGTCCAGGATCTCGGTAGATTTAGCCTAGAGACGCCGTCGAAAGACAAACACATTGCCCAGTGGTACCCAGTGATAGGCCACGATGATAACACCGCTAGTTTCATGGCCCAATACTGCCTTTCTGTATCACACTACGAATTGGCTCCGCTTGTTGTCCAGCACGAGTTGGCAGAAGAGGCGCCAACCGCTGACATGCCTTTTCTCCCTTCTTCTGAAATTGATGAGGCGTACGACAGAGCCTCCGCACGTGTACGTTTGCAGATGCGCGGCGAAACATCCAATGCGCAAGTGGAGCATGACTTCACAATCTTTGAAAAGTATCTACCCTCGCAGTCCGTCATTGCCTCGGCCGGAGACATTATGTGCCTCTATAGCACTACGTTTTTCGCCCCCCTAATGATCTTCGGTAACAATCCTGGATTCGTTTCCCATCATTGGCGTTCACGAGCCCAGGAAAGCATCGATGCAGTTCCCGCCAATGTCTGCATGCAGATCGGGGCACGCGACTGGTTTCCAAGGCTGATTCGGGCACGCGACTGGGATCCAGAGCTGGAATATGGCTTGGTTTGGTGAGTCCTCGTGTGGCGGCTTTTGGAGCTCACACTAACCCTCTTACTCTCGCAGGGCAAAACAGCCTTCGGAAGATACTCCAGAGGGTTGGGAGAAGGCTATTTGCGAGGCGAAGAACGCGGCCACTACAGCGTTTCTGCAGTACTTGTACAAGGCGTGGACCCAGGGCAAAGACGTCAGGTAAAGACATCACGAACCACCTCTCTCGAAAGTCGCAACAACTAAACATTCTCAGAAAGGCCAATTTCGCTATTGCCGTGTTGATCGGAGGACGCTGCTGCTTTTTACGAGGCTGTCTACCCTCGGGACTTGTCATCCCGCCCCTCGCCGACTTCGATGAACTTGCTGTAGAAGCCAGCAATCCAGAGCGTCTAATCGGCTCCAGTTTTGAATTGTGGGCAGAAGCTGGTATCAATGTGGAAGACATCATCTATGGTGTTCGACAAGGTTGGGCATCTCTCCATGGAGGAGGCCAAGGTGATGATGTTCGACCTCTCAGCGTGCACAAAGGCAGCGATCGCCCAAAGATTTGCGAAGCTTTTGCGTGGGTTCAACGCTTAGCTCGGAAGAGAGGTAAAGATGAGACGACCAGGTTCGGTTGATGTCGCAGTGGGACGCCAACACCTGGGCTCCTTGAAGGAGATGTGGTGACCAATGGATCGCTGGAGAGCTCGGGAAACACAATCGAGCGCCCTAGCACAAATCGGTATGGCGCTCAGCTTCTGGCATATTACGACATATGACACTCTGTTCCACCATCATGGTCATTGGAGGCTCAATTATGGTGTGTGGTCGTACAATGGTGACTTCCGCTAACCGTTGGCCTGTCGTACGATCCGCCTTTCGAACGTCGCTCAACCCCACAGAGCCATTTCACTTGACACTAGTCAACCAACGGATTTTCACACATCACAAAGGCGGAATGACGTCTCCTTCTTCCATTGTTACACTCCTGATGTCCATAATTGTAAAGTTACCACACAACTGGTCGCGAGCGACATCCGCTGTGTTGCCTTCCATGTCCTACGACCACATCGCATCCTTTGTTATCGCATGCGATGTTTCTTATGTTGATAGCCAGTCTCTAGCAGGCTGCCGCTGTGCGATTGTCTGCGCGCAATTGTGTAAGTGACACCGCCATCCTAGATGTCGATCGGACCGTTCGATACAGCACATTCCAAACAACAAACAAAGAATGCATAGAAGAACCAAGCTCCCATCAAGCAGGTGCCCGGTGGGCCTCCCGCGATCATCTGGATGACATGGCTACTTCGTCTGCAGATCCATCCATGAATGACGGTGGTCGCACTTATATGTACAGCACGTTGGGTGCTGCTTATAACTCCAAGCCACCTCGAGGTTCGGAATGTACATCCTTTCCACTCACGAAACGCCGCGGATACATCCCTGTCAAGCATGACTGAAACGAACTCTACCGAGACTGAGCTACGGCGTGAAGGCTCCGATACCGATACCGATTCATGTGAAAAGCGCTCACATGAAGGTGGCGGTGAAGCGTGGCGCACAGTCGTAGGCTCCCTGCTCGTGTATTACTCTTCGTTTGGCATCATGAACAGCTTTGGCTTCTTCCAGGATTTCTACAGCCATGATTTCCTCAAGAACACTCCGGCATCGACCATTGCCTTCTGCGGCACGCTTCAGATGTTCCTGATGAATTCACTGGCGGCTGTGTCTGGAGCGCTTTGCGATCGCTTTGGCGTTACGGTACGTTTATTTCCACTTAACATGGATTTTGCTGACGGCTTAAGTACCTTTACATCGGTTCGGGAGCGGGTACAATCTCCGCATTACTCATGTTGTCCTTTGTACAACCTGGCCATTTCTGGCAGGTCGTGCTTGTCCAGGGCTTGTTGATGGGCCTCACTATAGCCTTTGGTATTCAACCAGCATTGACTGTTGTTGGTCAACACTTTTACCAGCGCCGTGCTCTCGCCATGGGTGTAGTATCTACTGGTTCGGCGCTGGGTGGTATCGGATTCCCACTCATGTTCGAGAAGCTGCTGCCAGTCGTGGGCTTTGCGAATGCGATGCGACTGGCGGCGCTGAAGATTGCGTGAGTGTAGCGGGGAATTTTCATAACCACCACAACTGATACTTACAGGGTCTGCTACTCGGTAGCAATCCTCATCTCGAGAAGCAAGCCTTGTGTACAAGAGAGTAAAAGATGGTATGGCTCACTTATCGACTTCCGTGGCTTTCTTGATATACGCTACACAATACTTTGTGTTGGCACCTTCTTTGCAGTTTTAGGCCTGTGGATGCCGTCGTATTATATCAGTACGTATCACCTCTCCAATCTCAGTGACCGGTGTTCTAATGTTGAGAAGAAACATACGCAAATGTCGCATACCCAAACAACACCATCAGCGAGTACTTGCTGTGCATCATGAACGGTACCAGCATCTTCGGCGCAGTTTTGTAAGTCTTCCTTACTCCTCAAGCCTCCAGCACATTAACCATAACAGCGGCGGCGTCATGGCGGATCGAGTTGGTCGTCTCAACCTATTATGGCCCGCAACAATGCTATCCGGCTTTCTGTGTCTCTTTATGTGGTCGCTCAGCAGCTCTTTGCCAGTGCTCATTGTCTTCGCATGCCTCTACGGACTCACCATCAGCAACATCAACGCGCTGCCTGCCTCCGTCATAGGCCAGATGACGCCGAACGGGAGTCTCGGTGCGCGAATCGGAGCATTCTATAGTCTCATCGCCATTGCGAGTCTCATTGGAACACCCATTGGAGGCGCATTGATCACCAGGAAGGACGAGAAGGATGGGTATCGATGGTTGATCCTGTTCTCCGTGAGTTTTCGGAGTACTTTTGCGATAATGATCAAGTTTGATGTTTTCTAGGGTACGGCACTGGTGGTTGGCTCGTTGTTCATGCAAGCGAGTCGATTGCTGCATGACAGGAACTTGCGGACGTGGTGGTAGGAGTTGGTAGCATGGCAGTTCTTCGAATTAGATCCGCGTTTACGTTGGCATGCAGGGCTCCCAGCGGGCTCCCAGCGGATGGGTGATCCATTGTGCCGACTATGGCACAAGCAGTTGTACAAAAGCGGGGACGATGGAGTAACATGTTACGGTCTTTGTTTATACCTGCGACTAAAATTTGTTCTGATTGATTTTCGACTGGAACACTAGCTGCTTTCGCTCGGATTTTGTGATTTCGGTAACCAATCGTGTGGTCTCAAGCGGTACAACTCCGATGAGTAAGATGACTGAGCACGTCGGATGCAAGACGAATACGGGTCGGAGCAGCATGAATCTATGAGATGACGTCTTGCCTAGTCTTTCTTCTATCTCACTGCCTTGGCGTCGGCCTTTTGCGAAGAAATTGTGCTCATTCCTGGCAAATTTGACGCTGGCTGGTGCGGGAGCTAGGGGTTGCGCTCAAGTACTTGCAACGTGACGCTTAGCGATGGCCTGTGAGTGACTGGCATTTTCATTAACTTTGTGAGAACAATTTTGAAGTTTACAGGGAAAGATGACTACTCGCAGATGCAAAAAGAAGGCAGGCGCTGCGGTGCAAGGTTGAAATGCAAGCAATCTCTGATTGGCCGACCTCTCAAGACCCGTCCGCCTCCGATCTGGGGCTGCATTTCCGGTCATCTCGCACTTCAATAGCGCCGACATACATCTGGACTGCTTATAAAATCAACCGTGAAGCTGCACAACAACTGCGCGTGATTGACAAACCCCAAATTCTGTTCCCCTCTCACTACACCATATCAACCCAGCTACACCTGGATACGATGGATTGTTCATCACTCGAACACGATCATCTTGCTCATCGCATACCAAAACGACAGATAAGACGCGTCGGTCTTGCTTGTGTACCCTGCCGCTCACGAAAAGTCAAATGTGATGCTGCGCTACCGAGCTGTGTTCGTTGCTTGGCCGACGAGAAGTCGTGCGAATATCAAAAGTCACGTAGAGGCGGCAGACCACGTCGTCCAGCACCGGGAGCGAACGTAGAACCTCCTTCCTTGCGAGAGGAGGCACAGGTTGCGGAGTATCGCTACGAAACCCCCACCAATAGAGTGGGCAGCCTTTCATCCGACCGTGCTTCATCGGGATCTGAATCAACGAGAAGTTCTACGCAAAGCATCGCGGATACACTGGAGTCTGGATCTTTTATGAAGAGCATCGACTTGGGTACCACACGCCTGACCCAGATGCAGATCGATCAGCTTCTGTCGCAATACTTTGTCTTCTTCCATGCTTCTCATCCGTAAGTGTACATGTACGAAGTGCATGTGAGACAAACACTAATTCCGTACATACACCTCTTGCAGATGCGTACTTCCACTACGGTCCTTACGAAAACATCTTACGAGCGACCCAGTAGCTTCCACAGTCTTGCTGCCAGTTCTGCTTTTCATTGGGTCTATATTCACGCATACGGTGGAAACCAAGCCACTGGCACTTGCTGCACAACAAGCCATAGAATCCGCATGCTTACAAAACCTACGGAATCCATTTTGCGTGCAAGCACAACTCCTCTATGCAATTGCAGTATATGCATATGATGGACCGGAGAAGACACGTGCGGTTCTTGATGAAGCCATACAGGGATCGTTTGAACTCGGTATGCATCGCAAAGAATTTGCTTCTATTTACGGTCAGATGGATCCCATCCTCGAAGAGAGTTGGAGGCGAACTTGGTGGATGGTATACACAACAGACGCGCACATCTCCGGAAGTACTCATTCGTATCCAATCCAGACCGACGTGGCCCAAATCACAGCTGGTTTGCCCTGTGAAGAACAGCAGTATGAGTCTGGCGTAAGACTGCCACCATCCAACCGCAATTCTGTAATAACTAATGCCTACTAGAACATCCCACCTCCATCAACGCTGCGTAGCTACGACATTCGCGAATTTAGCGACACCGAGTTTTCATCCTTTGCCCAATTAATCGGCTTCACTCGAGGTCTAAATCGTGCGGTTGCAACACGTCGCATAGACGATATTGAGAACGCAAAGGTCACAGCAAAAGCCGCCGACACAGCAATGACCGCTTGGTGCTCGCTGTTGCCGGGTTCCAAACGAAGAGTATTGCGCGAAGATGGGACGGTAGACGAATTGCTATTCAAGGCAAATATGTTGATGCATACGTGAGTGTGTCTACTGCTCTCATCTTGATGTAACACTGACAGGGACAGGTATGTGATTGACATTCACCGCCAATTGTCGAGCTTGAAGTACTTCGCCATTGAATCAGTGTCGAAGTGCATTCCACCGCCACCGCCTGGGTGCAACGATGCTATCAAGGATGACGCACACATCCATACGTCGAAAGTACTCTTCGCGGCCGAAAAAATCAACAATCTACTCACGTTACCGACCCGTTTCACCGAGCATACTCCGTTCATCATCTGCATGATCACTGTAGCAAGTATTGCTCAGCTTTCTGCATGCCAGTATATCTTCAAAGAGCCCAGGCTATCCTTGGAGCGTGACAAGATTCGACTCAACATGGGTGTTCTGAAGATGATGGGTGAAGTGTGGACTTCTGGCTCGCGGGAATACCAAGCGATGGGTATCATCGCGAGGGAGATTTTGAGCATTCAAGATGACGAGGTCCAGGTTCCAGAATTGGCAGCCGTAGTACCAGTCGACGCCATGGACTTCAATTACGACTTTGACGTCAATTGGGGGTGCGACTCTTTCGCTAGCATCAATGCGCTAGACTTCACGGCGGACATGATCACGATATGAAGGGCATAATTACATCGCGTATACAGTAATGAAGCGGCAGCTCAGCTCACAGCATACCAAAGGAAGCCGCCAGAAGCGTGTAAATAAAGTTCGGATGGCGTGTAATACTTGCAGCCATCAGTTCCTGTCACAACAATCGTACTGCAGGCTGGAGCGCAAGACGAAAACGCAAAGGGCGCTAGAAGACAACGAGTTATCTAGATGGCATGTAACTGCGCAAAGACTAGTTCCGAGTAGCTCCTAGCTGGCCTGAAAGTTTCAGAAATTCTGGCAGCTTTCTATTGTAGATTCCAGCCTGCAGTGAGCTAACCAATATCCGTGAGAATTCGTGATCGATTACCTACCTCAGCGATGCTCTACCACCAAACACTAAGAGTACGTTGAAAGTAGAGCCTGGCTATCTTCGATATATTAATGTATAGCTATCTTACCCTACTCAACTGATATTGAACATAGACAGGCTACTAGTTCAGGTTATGTACTTTGCCTTTACTGGAGGATTTTGCAAGTCTTATCGATCACGAAT
>Ga0265780_10008828_pt1 | contig 12193 bp, 14 predicted proteins | sample P1T30metagenome_FD_192432 | JGI IMG/M metagenome (GOLD analysis project Ga0265780, IMG submission 192432) | Plant litter microbial communities from East Loma Ridge, Irvine, California - P1 T30 | ecosystem: Environmental > Terrestrial > Plant litter > Unclassified | place: USA: California... | reverse complement strand
TGGGTCACTGTATATATATCCGTTCATGTACGCATGCCACGCAACGGCCCTATCCTTGCCAGATGCAGGTGCCCTGGTAGAACGTTGATAACCCGCGTGGTAATCAGCACGCCAACGCGGTATCTCTCAGAATCCGGGGCAGGAGTGGATCTTGCCAGCCCGCTCTGCCCCGTTGTTTTGGAGGTTGATAGTGGCGAGAGAGCGGTGCGAGCGTCTCCATCGGCTACGCGATTCAGGCGCAGGGGTGCCTCCAATGGTTACCCCGGTTGGAGGGAAGGGTCGCCTGGGGATCATCGTTACTCCAACTGATTGCGGAGATGAGCAGCGAGGGCTTGGTGCACCGCGTGGATGCTGCATGGCTTGGGAGCTGGGAGGGGGTTGGAGGCGGTGGATATGCCCGATTGCTGGGTGGGGTGTTGTTAGCGTTCACCCTGCAGTGGCTCGTTTGGCAGTTGCCGGTGGCTGCGTATGACGGCGGTTCCTGCGCGGGGCTGGCTTCTAGAACGGCGTTCATGCGGAGCTAAGTGGCGCATGTTCGTGATCTGACCATCTGTAGATGCCACGGACTAGTGGTGATATTGTCTCTGGCGTGCTAGTGACAGCTAGCTCGTAGTTCGCATTAGGCACTTATGCGATGCGTTTTCGCTACCATCTGCAATGGACGATCTGCGGAAAAAGCAAAGTCTGAAAATCAAAAATGACATCAAATTGTTTAGTTAATCGGGGACTCCTTCAACTTGAGTCCCGCTTCAGATGGCATGAGCGCTCCCTCGGGCGGCGGGTTCTTCTTCCTGAACTCATCCGCCATCTCCTCCATCGTCACAAACTCAACGCCTTCATGCTTCTTGAAGTGCTCGATCAACCTCTCATGCATCAGGAGCAGGTGTGGTCGTCCAGATACATCAGGGTGGATTGTGATGGGCTGCAGGAGTGTTAGACGAGTTCTTCAAGCAGTTCGGGATACTTACAAAGATGAACTCGTCGTATTCGCGGTAGAAGTAGTCGAAATGGTCCCTCCAGAGGTCCTCGGTATCTCGCGCATTCACGAAGCCATGGCTGTTCTTCGAAGCCTTGATGAACATATGAGGTGGCAAGTCCTAACATTCAGTGTGAGCGATATATCAGGGCGTAGTAAGTCGTACTTACGTCAAGATACCAGTTTGCTGGGATTTCGACTAGGCCAGTCTGTTGGCCTGCAACGAGCGGCTTCATCCAGTCCTTGGCTTTCTTCTTATAATCGATCTTGGTCCAGGTATCTCCGGTCCTCAAATAGTAGGGTTGACAGTCGTGGTGGCTCATGCTGTGATCGTACTCAATGCCGTATGAGAGCAGCAGTTCGGCACCTTCGCGGCTTGTTTCCCACCTACCGAGATAGTCAGCGCACTGTCTCCAGCGGTGGTTTTTGGAATATTACCATGGCGCAACGCTTCCTCGGGGAGGCTTGCCAGCAAACTCAGTCAACATGCGATATGTTTTGTCTAGCACGTGGTGTTGCTGTTCCATGCTCATATCGGAGGGGTTCTCGTGACTGTAACCGTGGAGGCCTATTTCATGTCCTGCATCGCGTACTGCTGCCATGTCTTCCGGAAATGTCTCCAGACTATGGCCTGGAATGAACCATGTGGTCTTGATGTCGTACTTCTTGAACATCTTCAAGAGGCGCTGCGTACCAACCGTGCCAGCGAATAGACCACGCGATATGTCGCTGGTGCTATCTTCTCCACCATACGACCCAAGCCATCCACATACCGCATCTACATCAACACCGTACGAGATGAGAACGCGCTTCTTGCCCATGATAGCTGTATTGTATGAGAGATGATGAGTTGATGAGGTTGTCAATTGGATCAAACGAAGAGCTATCAGTCGGACGGATTCGTGTGGGAACAGTCAGACCAAACTACCCACACGGGACTACTTCCTCTTAATGCCATGATGCCGAACCTGAGAGCTATGGCGGGGTAAGTGGGATGGAATGATGCTGGACCGACGGCGCGCTTGTCTATTTCGTCATGGGATGCGCCAGCTGCCAGCTGCCCCTGCCTCCGCAGCTGCCCCTCGCTTGGCCTTATCGTCGACCCCAACCACCTCCGAATCTTGTCTCCAACAACATCCGAAAACGGTCCTACGCTCTCCAAGACGCATTCGCATGAAGTTACGATGACGATAACCAGGGTGTTGAGTGTAATAACGCGGCGCGCACCCTTGAGTACATCCATGGTCAATTACGAACATGTCCGATAAGATGCGCGCAGCACAGATTGTAGAGGTATGATGACGTCATGAAACACACGGAATCATATCTAACAAACTGCATCAGTATGAGAAACCGTATGAGCTATGTGAGCGCGCTGTACCTCAATGCGGAGACAATGACCTCCTCGTCGAAGTTTACGCAGCCGGCTTCTGTCACTCGGACCTTCAGGTTTGGAATGGTCAATTTCCGGCGGCCCTTCCCATGATACCATCGCACGAGCCGGCTGGAAAGATTGTACGGATTGGCGCGAAAGTGCAAGGCTCATGGAAGGTTGGAGATCGCGTTGGTGTTCTCAACTACAAGAATGCTTGTGGACAATGTGCAGGATGCCGACAGCATGGACGACGAGCAAAACGTCCTGATCCGCGCTTCTGCCAAAACAGGATTGTCGCTGGCTTCAAACACGACGGCGCATTTGCCGATTACATGCTGGCAGATCCTAATACTACTGTGCACCTCCCTGATGAAGTTTCTTTCGAACAGGGAGCGCCTTTGATGTGCGCTGGTGTAGGTCCATCTCTTGTCGACTTCGTTTGCACGACATCATTGCTAATAGCATGAAAGGCGACAGTATGGGGCGCATTGCGAAAGCTTAGTCCCCAGGCTCATCGAGGCGATGCCGTAGCCATTGTAGGTATTGGAGGTCTCGGTCAGCTTGGAATACAATTCGCCAAAGCCCTTGGGTACCGGACGATAGCCATGGACAACCGTGAACAAGGCCGTCAGCTTGCGCTCGACTTGCCCGACCACTTGAGACCTGATCTAGTCATGGACTCAAGTGCTAAGAACGCCGAAGAGAAGATACTAGAGTTTACTTCAGGCGAAGGTCTCGCGGGCATCGTAGTATGCACAGATTCGATACCAGCCAACGCCTGGTGTCTTCAGCAACTGGGCAACGGGGGTGTCATGGTTCCGCTTGGATTGCCAAAAGATAGCTGGAAGTTCGACTCGGAAGCTATGGTATTCCATGAGCTCACCATAAAAGGCAGCTATGTCGCTAGTGCGGAGGAAGTTGAGTCCATGCTCAAGGTCGTAGCCAAGCACGGCATCTCGTCTCATTTGACCGTTTTGAGCTTTACGGAGATACCCAGCCTCATAGAAAGATACCAGCATGCATCTATGAAAGGCCGACTAGTAATCAATATGAAAGGATAAACCTCCGTTCGGCCGGGGATGAGCTTGTTCTTACGAGCAGACTTGGAATCTTACGTGTCTTTTACGTGTCTTATGGACTTTGGTCTGACATTATGAAACTTAGCAACGCAGACCCTCAGAAACGCGAGGTTCTGGGTACTTTCTGGTACGTTATCGAATCGAGTTCGCCACGAGTTGGGGTCATTTGGAGAGCCTCAGGCGTGATCTCTTAGTTTGTTTTGTGGGACCGTCGACCCACTTGCTCACCATTGGTCAAACGGTACGTAAGAACATCTCGTCTACCTGAATATGGTCCAAGTCTCGCGGCAGAGTATACCGTTCAGCAAATTCTTATATTGGCTGTAGCTATCGTAGTATCCAGTTCACACAGCCGCACCTGCGTAACCATCATGTCTGTCTTCTTCGACTCGCCTCTAAGGTCAGTACCATATACTTTACTTTCCAAATGGAAAGTGTGCGAATATTGACGGTATTACAGTGAGGATCTTGTACGGGTTGGCGACGCAGAATCAGTACTACAAAGCATTGGCATCAGTAATGGCATACCAGCACACGAGTCTCGGGATTATCACCAATTACTAGCGGCGGTTCACGATGTGGCGGAGCACGTACTTCAACTTCCCGACTATACAGCACATACCGATACCGAAAGATATCCACGAGGACGAATTCACCGACCATCAGCAGAAGAGCAAGATTTCGGCAATGCTTGGGCCCATAAGTTCCAAATACGTGGTAACCCACAAGGACACCTCCTCCAAGGAAAGACTGTATGTCTCAAAGACAACATTGCAGTAGCCGGAGTACCGCAGTTCTTTGGAACAGACGCCATCCCTGCATGGACACCCGACTCCGACGCCACCGTAGTTACCCGCACATTAGATGCTGGTGCTGACATCGTGGGAACGACCATATGCGAAAACTTTTGCAACTCCACATCGTCATTCACTTCAGCGCAGGGTGCCGTTCACAATCCGTATGCGAGAGGGTACTCGGCCGGTGGCAGTACATCTGGTGGCTGTGCAGTAGTCGGTGGCGGTTTGGTAGATATCGCCATTGGTGCCGATCAAGGCGGAAGCATTCGCGTTCCATCATCATTCTGTGGGTGTAAGTATACCATGACTGTTGCGTATCACACCATGATGTAGTGCGAAGCTGACTATTTACACCAGGTGTTGGACTAAAACCAACGCATGGTCTTGTTCCCTACACTGGTATATCCAGTGGCGACGCCGTCAGTGATCATGCTGGGCCCATAGCAAGATCAGTACGCGACGTAGCTTTATGTCTCGATGCCATCGGCGGAAGGGATGACTTTGATGATCGTACACTTGGTGCACCAACCCATGGGTCTGCGCGATACGCAGAACGTCTTCAAAGCTCGGTCGCAGGAATGAAGATTGGCGTTCTTAAAGAAGGCTTTGAGCACCGTCTCGTGAACCAAGACGTCAAGTTCACCGTGAGAAAAGCCGTTCAGTCCTTTGAAGAACTAGGTGCTACCGTCGAAGAGGTCTCATTACCCCTTCACCTAGAAGGGCCAGCTATCTGGACAATCCAACAGCGGATCGCAGGTACCTTCAGCATGTTGGGCTACGCGCACGGACGGAGAGGACTATTCTCAACAGCCTACGAAGCGGCGCGACAACCATGGACGAACGAAACATTCCAAAAGCTCTTTCCATCTACGAAGAATACTATGATCAACGGCCTTTCGCTGATGCAGAATTACCCGGGCCTTTACGCGAAAACCATGAATGTGGCCCAACAGCTCCGCGACGCGTATGAGAAGCTGTTTCAGGAGTATGACCTTATCATCATGCCTACAACGCCTTTTGTAGCACCGCCCAACATAGACTGGAAGCGCGGGGAGGATGCGCCGATAGACGCGCTGAAGCCAAGTATGGGCATTACCATCAACACCGCTATTTTCGATGTAACGGGGCATCCGGCCATGTCACTTCCCGTAGGCTTTGCTCCTTCGGGTGTTAATTCTGAGGTGAGCTTGCCGGTTGGTATGCAGTTGGTTGGTGGCCTTTGGCAGGAACAAAAAATACTAGATGCGGCTTTTGCCTGGGAGTCGGCAAACGACTGGAAACAAATCGGCGTGCGCCAGGACCAAGAGTCGAAGCACTCTACGAAGCTGTAAAATATGTGGTCATTAAGAATACTAGAAAATGGAGTTCGTTATTTCAAGCGAGATGTTTCATCATCGTGATATCTTTCTCAATTTATCGTGTAGCCACCGTCCACAACCAATGCATGCCCTTGGATGAACGATGATTGTGCCGAACACAAGAAAAGCACTGCATCAGCGACTTCTTCTGGCGTGCCCATCCTCTTCATAGGCGCTATCTCAATAGCCGGTTTCAAGGCTTCCACCATAGCTGGCGATGTGGTAGTCATGGGTGTCTCAATGACACCAGGACAGACGCAGTTAACGCGTATGCCCTCATCGGAGTAGTCGATAGCGTTCGCTCTTGTCATATTGATGATAGCACCCTTTGAAGCGCAGTATGCCGCTGTGCATGCTCATTAGCAGATATTTCGCGTTTTACGAAACGGTCAACGTACCAGCACCCGGCCTCGCTACAATGCCGAGCTGACTAGCGATATTGACAATAGAGCCTCTCTGCTTGGGATGCTGATCAAGAGGCTGCTGCTTCAACATGTTCCTCAGCTGCGCACGGCAACTAAGCCATGACCCCTTATAGTTGATAGCATTGAGTCGATCAAAATGTTCGGTCGTCATCTCTACAGCTTTGATGACATCGCCTCCAAGCACACCAGCACAGTTGACTCCATAGTCGAGTCTCTTGAACTCGGAAAAGGTCTCATCGTTGAATGAGTCGACGAACTTCTCATCAGCGATGTCGCCAGCTCGCTGGAAGACCTGAGCGGAAGGGTTGATGCTCAGGATAGAGTCCCTGGTCTGATCGAGCGTCTTCGGGTTGATGTCGGTGATGGCGATTCGCGAACAGCCTGAACGGGCGAAACCCTTAGCTACGGCCGCACCAATGCCTGATCATCATGAGCATGGCAATACAACGTCGCATAAGATAGCCACCTACCAGTTCCTCCAGCGCCTGTGATGACGGCTACACCTGGGAGTAATCTTGCAAGCGATGCCATACTGCTATCATGTGGCGGTGAAAGCGTGATCTACCGAGATACGCGCTCACTGATTGACTTGATGCACGCATGAATGCACTCAAGAATGGTAAAGGGATAGCGTACCGACACGACGTTCTGCCGGCGAGACGTTCGGCGGCCATCCCGTCGAGTTCCGCTATCTTGGAGTAAGCGTTCCACCTACTCCGAAGATACGCCTTGCGCTAACCACGGCGCTATTTACCCCGCAGACATAATTGGCCGAAGGCAAAACCTTGAAGTAAAGGGCAAGACCCACCTCGCTCCAATTCACCTCCAACTCCAACAATTCTCACACCACATGCACGGACTCGCTCACGTTTGTACCCATTGCTCCAGAAGCTTCAAGCGAGCAGAGCACCTGATTCGCCATACTCGTACACGTTCGTGCCTTCCTCTAAGTGACTCCACGATGAGGGTATCGTCAGAACTGATGTCAGCATAGATACTAGAGAGAAGCCGTACTCGTGTCGATGCGGACAAGCGTTTACACGACGTGACCTGCTTACTAGACATTGGCGCATCACGCACCATGCTGGTAATCCTGATGCAGAGTCGACAACGTCGACTGAAACAGCGACGACAATAGACGCACCCGCTTTGAACGTCCCCAGCGCTGGGGCCGTCGAAGCGCATCTCGTCCCGCAGGTCCACGCAAGCCAGCTTGATTTGCAACATCCTCCGCCCACCTATCAAGAACTCCAGCCGGCGCCGCCATATCGCGACGAAGGGTTTGAAGATTTCCGTGACTTTGTAAACTTCATCGATGGTGTTGGACTATCCGCCCAATGGACGCCTGAGTACGACTTTGACTGGATGCGACTAGGAGAACCTCGTCAGGAATCTCGGCGGCACTCCCGAGAACCAGAAAATCAGCCTTCCTCCCCAGGTGCAGAGGACATCGGTACGCCTTTCAGCACGTGGCTGCCATCAGCTCCAGCTGACGATGAGGTCCATTTGCGATCCAACACGCAGGATGGCGAGAAGAGAACGAGGAACGGGACATACAATGTAACGGATGAGCACCGAAATTTCCTGGTATCTCTACTTGAGAGCTTCGCTCCTCCCATCGCCGACTTCCAGATCCCTTCCCGACATACCCTTACTAGGTATATTACCGCGTTCTTTGGTGGCTTTCATTCGCACTTCCCGTTCATACATGCGCCAACTTACAAACCGTCATGTTCGCCTTTGGAGTTGACACTGGCCATGTGCGCTGCTGGAGCGCAGTACTGCTTCGAGCGAAGAAGCTCCGAACGTCTCTTTCGTGTCTCGAAAGCCATTGTCTTCGAACGCCTACGACAGGAAGAGTCGCATTTCGGGCCACAAACTCTTTCCTTCATCGCTTCTACGAACATATGCTCGCCAGAAGCGCATTTCATTAGCAGACGCACAGGACCGTGGTCACCTTTGGACATGGCGAAAACCCTACTAATCCTGGTAGGGTTTGCGACATGGGAAAGGAAAGACCTACTTCAGCAAGCGTTCGCACTTCGAGGCCTTCTAGTGCAGTCACTTCGAGATATAGGTCTCAAAGAAGAGGAGCCGCCCAGGAATATATCGACCTCTAGAGCAGCGATGTGGGATAATTGGGTACAGCGCGAGTCATCCAGACGTACAAAGCTCGTGGCCTTTTGTTACATCAACGTGCATAGTATTGCATACAACATCCATCCTCTGCTTTGGAGCAGCGAACTTCATCTGCGACTCCCTTGCTGTACACCGGATTGGCAGGCTAGTAGTGCCGCGCAGTGGGCTGCGCTACAACGCGACGGACGCGAGGATCACATGCCCTTTCAGCAAGCGCTGTCGATACTTTTGCAAGGAACGACAAATGAAGGTAAGCTACTATCAGAAAAGCTATCGGACGTAGATTAACATACTTCAGAACTAGTTCATCCAATTCCGAGCCCAATCGGCAACTACATCCTTCTCCATGCACTGCTTCAACGGATCCACGTAGTCAGGGAACTTTCCTTCCCCGCCACATCACCTGCAACAATCTCAGCTGCAGAGCTGCAAGTCATTGGTCGCGCACTCCGCGCATGGACTTCTCTCTGGCAACAAACTCCCGAATCAATGCTAGATCCCAACAACGAGAGCGGACCCATCCCTTTCACATCCAGCGCTCTGTTGGTGGTAGCTTACGTGCGGCTCTCCCTTGACATAGGACCTTACCGTCATCTAGAGTCGCGCGACACCGACGTCATAGCCAACGGCCTAGCAAACCTCCCAGACATTGAGCGCAACGACAATATACTGTCAGCCTTGCTGTACTCAACCCATGCGCTCAGCATCCCCGTCAGATTAGGTATCGACAGGGTTGCGCGCAGCCAAGCGTTCTTTTGGAGCGTTCAGCATGCCATATCGAGCTTCGAGTGCGCAATCTTCCTCGGTAAATGGCTGTGCTCTATTCCTCGTCCATTCCGCGAAGAGTCGTTGTCGCGATCTGAGCATCGTATTCTTCACTGGGTTCGGTGCATTATTAAGGAAGCGTATGCGGTGATTGACTTTGATGATGCTGAAGAGACTGATGGTTTCTTGACTGTACCCAGCGAGCCGTTTGCGCTTGGTCTGGCTGTGCTGAATATCTGGTCAAGGTTCTTTCGCGGTAATACGCAGTGGCAGTTTGTTGTGAATCTCGGGTTGAGCTTAGAGAAATACATCGCCAAGCTGGCTTGAACTATATATTTGTTCCACACCCACAGCCCCTCATACCTTATCATTATGCATCTTCTCATCATGAGCCTTGACACTTTCCATAACCTCACCATCCCCATCAGCAAAAGCCCTATCCCCGAATGCAATCGCGATCTCCTCAAGCGAATGATTCGCCGTCTCAACATAGTAGAAGTGCGCCAGGCCCGCGGAGAAGAGACAGAACCCTGCGATGACAAGGTAAAAGTATCCGCCGATACCCGCAAAAGCGTCCGGCGAAACCATGCCGATGATGAAGTTGAAGACCCAGTTCGACGTCGTCGCAAGCGCCATGCCTTTGCTGCGACTCCGGAGCGGGAAGATCTCCGCGGGCAGCAGCCACGGCATTGGGCCCCAGGTGAATCCGTAGACAATGTTGTAGAGCATGATAAAAGCGAACTGTCCGTTTGCGCGGGTCATAATGGGCATGGAAGCTTCTGTGAAGGCGCACACGATGCCGAGAAGAGCGGCCATGAGGACACCGCCAAGGATGAGAAGCGGCTTGCGGCCCCAGCGATCGGCTAGCCACCAGGTTGCGACAGTGGCTGCGGTGTAAGGAAGTGCGTTCGCGGCGGTATAGAGAAGGGACTTCTCGTCTGAGAACCCGGCGCTGGAGAGAGTGGAGGGGAGGTAGAAGGATATGATGTTTATGCCGTTGAGTTGGGCGAACATTTGGACTGTGACGCCGACGATTGTGCGTTTGCGGTAGCGGGTGAACATCTCCATCCATCCAGCTTTGCCGAGCTCAGCTTCGTAGACGACAGCCTCCTGGATCTCGAGAAACACCTTTTGCACATGCGGCGCGTCGGTATCGCCGCTTGAGTGAAGGTCTGCGACTGTTTGGAGGCTTTCTTGCATGAAACCGTTGTTGGCTAACCATCTTGGAGTTTCCGGGAGGAAGAATGACATGACCACTAAGACGAACGAGAGGATGATTTGGATGATGAACGGCCCCTGCCAAGATAGCGCGTCTGGAAGCATAAAGTGGAAGCCGTAGTCGACCCAGCAAGATAACATGTACCCTGCAATCAGGCAAGTATACTCGATGCCGACCATGAGACCTCGAGCATGCGGTGCCGCGATCTCAGTCTGGATGATGGGAACTGTCATGGATAGGAAACCAACTCCGAAGCCCTGGATCGTACGTCCGACGACGAAAGTTGCGAAGCCTGGAGCGAAGATCTGGATGAAAGCCGAGAGGAAGTAGATGAGACCACCGAGACGGACAGTGCGCTTGCGACCAATCATGTCTCCGAGACGTCCAGCGATGAGAGCACCCACAGCAGCGGAGGCCTGCAGGCAGGCAACGGAGATTCCCGTGATGGAAGGATTCACGGCTGCTGTACTGCCATCTGCGCCACCGTAGTCGCTGAAAAAACGTCTGACGAAGACCGGGTTAACCAGTAGGCCAGACATGATACCTAGCGGAATCAGTATTGTTCATCAACATGCAAGCACCGGAACACACCTGAGTTGTAACCAAACAAGGCATCACCAAGACTGCCAAAGCCACATGTTGCAAACAACAAGGTCTTCCCCTTGATAGGGTACCTGGCCGTGATCTTCTTCGGCTTTAGCTTGCTTTCTAGCCAGCCCTGTTCAGCAGCGACCTGTCCAGCTATTTGCGAGGCACGCTGCTGGATGTTGGCGCTCTGACTGGCGACTGAGTTACTGCGGGCAGCCATGTTTTCAACCAGTGTAGAGCAAGATAAGAGTAGAGAAGTAGTGCGTGCTATGGATCACACGGAGGAGATGCGGTGGGATGATGGAGAAATCTGGGGAAGCCTGGCAGCTTTATCGTCCCCAGATCTCCGCAGTGGAGCGCGTTCGGCATCATCGCCTGTAGTCAGGTCATGTCACGGTTCCGGTCCTAACGTTGGCCCTGCAGCGAAGAAATTTGGTCGGCATATGCTAGTGTGTTTCTCGAGAAGTTGATCAACGCTGTAGCGCTAGGGGATGCTTTCTCAGCCAATCAGAAGCGCTCTTCTCATGAGCCGCGGAACCGGTGCTGGGGCAGAAAATTCCGGGCTGGCGGCTCCGACTCGTGAGCATCGGAAGGTCAGCAGCCTGCATGAGCCGCCGGAACCGTACTGCAGTCGCTCTCGCACTCGGGTAAGGACGCCTGGCCGGTGATATAGTCAGGGCCTCAAGATGGAGACATCAATTCTAATCATTGCCGTACACTGTGTTTCACAGTCATGTCTTCAGCTGATGTTCACGAACCCGAGAATTCCTCTGGGTCTTTGACGTCGCCTGAGAACCAAGTCACAGCGCCAATGAACACGTCCTTCGTCCTGAGCCCATCCAGGGTATTCTCATACGAGCATGGTCCAGTTCCAAGTCTTCCAACTCCCAGGCACATTCGCGTGAGGATTGTGGCTACCGGTCTTTGTGGTTCTGACGTACGTATCGCCCGCTGTGGTCTGTAGTGTGTTCATCAACGTTGACTGCGATCTAGGTACATTACTGGCAACATGGGCAAATCGGAAGATATGTGGTCGAGAACCCGATCACTCTCGGCCATGAATCTGCTGGTATCGTCGATGCTTGTGGATCATCCGTCACAGGGCTGTCGGTGGGTGACCGCGTCGCATTGGAACCTGGCGTAGGATGCAACACCTGCGAGACATGTCGCAGCGGCCGATACAACCTGTGCGAGTCGATGCAGTTCGCTGCCACCCCTCCCTACAATGGCACGTTATCGACCTTCTACTGTCTACCCGAAGAATGCTGCTACAAGCTGCCGTCACACATATCCTTCCGTGAAGGTGCCCTGGTGGAGCCGCTAAGCATAGCTGTGCATTGTTGCGGACTCGCTGGAAGTCTTCAGGGCAGGTCTGTGGCGGTATTCGGGGCCGGGCCCATAGGCTTGCTGTGTTGCGCTGTGGCACAGGCTTTCGGCGCTGCGAAAGTCGTGGTTATTGACGCAGTGGCCCC
>Ga0265780_10008823_pt1 | contig 12198 bp, 18 predicted proteins | sample P1T30metagenome_FD_192432 | JGI IMG/M metagenome (GOLD analysis project Ga0265780, IMG submission 192432) | Plant litter microbial communities from East Loma Ridge, Irvine, California - P1 T30 | ecosystem: Environmental > Terrestrial > Plant litter > Unclassified | place: USA: California... | reverse complement strand
ATCTCGAGATTCTTGTTCTCGATGAAGCCGATCGTATGCTCGAAGAGGGTTTCGAGAGCCAACTGAACGAGATCCTGACGACTATTCCGAAATCACGACAGACTATGCTGTTCTCCGCTACCATGACTAGCTCAGTCGACAAGCTTATCCGTATCGGTATGGACAAGCCCGTACGTCTGATGGTTGATGCAAAGAAGCACACTGTAGCAGGTCTGACGCAAGAGTTCGTGCGACTGAGGCAGGGCAAAGAAGATAAGAGGCTTGCGTATTTGATGTACATCTGTGAAAAGATCTACACAGAGAAGGTCATCATCTTCTTCAGGCAAAAGAAGGAGGCGCATAGGGTGCGCGTTGTATTCGCTCTCTGTGGGCTCAAAGCTAGTGAGCTCCATGGTAACATGAGCCAAGAGCAGGTAAGCAACTCAATAACATTTGACGTTTGATACAATACTAACAGTCATAGCGTATTCAATCCGTGGAGGCTTTCCGATCAGGCAAGTCTGCCTACTTATTGGCTACCGATGTCGCCTCGCGTGGTCTTGATATCAAGAACGTCGCGGTAGTCATCAACTACGAAGCACCGCAAAGTCACGATATCTACATGCATCGTGTTGGTCGTACCGCCCGTGCAGGACGAAGTGGTCGTGCCTGTACACTTGCCGCAGAACCTGACCGCAAAGTTGTCAAGCAGGCCGTCAAGGCTTCGCGCGACCAAGGCGCCAAGGTTGTCAGTCGACAAGTACCCGTAGAAGAAACCGACAGGTGGATGAAAAAGATCAAGGATCTCGAAGGCGAGATCGAGGAGGTCCTCGCCGAAGAGAAAGAAGAGCGTGCCATGAGCGTCACAGAACGTGACCTCAAGCGAGGTGAGAACCTGATCCAGCACGAAGATGAGATCAAGTCTCGGCCAAGGCGCACATGGTTCGAGTCTGAGAAGGACAAGTTGGCAGAGAAAGAGAAGGGTGCTGCTGCACTAAACGGATCTTCCCAGTCTGCCGGAGCAGCCCTGAAGGCCAAGAAGGGGAAGAAGCTCAGCGGCAAAGACCGCAAGAAGCTCGAGATGAACGACGTCCGATCAGAAGGCAAGGTATGGAAGAAGGGCAAGGCGGATCGTGGTCTCAGTACTGGCAAAGCGAAGGAGAAGCAGGCTCATCAGAAGGCCAAGTCGAAGAAGATCGCCGCGAAGACCGGGTCGTTCAAGGGCTTCAAGGAGTAGGCGGTTCGTTTCAGGAGTGGTTACATAGCTTAATGATACCTCTGATCACGATTTATCGAATCATTGCCTCTCAAGGTACATGAAGCGAGATACAGAAGTACATGAACAGGCTTGACGAATACGTAGACATATTCGTAGGTCGTTACGCAAGCAGACTCTCAATGAAGACTTCCCCGCTGTTGTACTGCCCTTCTGCATGGAGCATGGAAGACTACGGTCAGCAGCAAGGCCAGGCAGATGGTGTGAAAACAATAACAATGAATTCACAATGTTCATTGCTGATGAGCGCACATGGTCCGTTTGGTCCGGTGACGGAACTGATGTGCGATTGACCTCATATGCCAAGCTCGCCCCCTTTTCGGTCTAGGCGGGTAACCGGGAGCTGGCGGACGAACATGGCAGATTTATGGTACCTCAATTTCCAGGCACAACTACTTTTGCTTCCACCAGTTTCTTGACACGTACGCTCCTTCCAACACCTCTAACTACGCCTTCTTGTCCATCTCGGTCTTACTTTTTGGCAGCCGTACTACCAAGCACCTGCATTCGCGACAGGGTTCGTTATCAGCTCGGCTTATCGGCGGCTCATTCGACAACTTTCTGGTCTGGACCCGCACAGCTTCAACAGCTATTGCAAGCCCAACTAAGCGTTTGTTGGCACGCAGCACGCCCGTTCCGAACGATTCCGTCCGTTCACGCCCAGCGCTGGACTTTACTTCGCTGCACGTCATCCCATACGAGCACCTGCTGCCTAGCGCTCTGAGCATCAGCAGAGCGCGCATACGAGCCTCCACTCTCTGCAGTCAGCGCAGCGGGGTACACGTGTATACAAAGACTCGCAGCTATAGCGAGTGCCTCTATTGAGGATAATTGGGAAGACGGATCGTACTCCATCTCGACCACCATGGCATCGGTACAAACACAGGCCAACGGCAACGGCGCCGCGGTACGGCCAGCACAGGCTGAGAAGGAGGGCGCGTACGAGAACATATTCCTCTTCATCCCAAACTTGATCGGTAGGCGCGTCCCTTTCTACTCAACATACACGAGCTGACCATTCCACAGGCTACTCGCGCGTCTTCCTCGCCCTGATCTCGCTCTACTACATGCCCCTCCACCCACGCACATGCACCCTCCTCTACAGCATATCCTGCCTGCTCGATGCGCTCGACGGATACGCCGCGCGGGCCTACGAACAGAGCACCAAGTTTGGAGCTGTGCTCGACATGGTCACGGACAGGTGTACAACAACGTGTCTGCTCGTTTTCTTGGCGCAAGCGTTCCCGCGCTTCAGCATCGTCTTCCAGGGCCTCATCTCCCTCGACTTGGCTAGCCACTACATGCACATGTACGCGACGCTGAGCATGGGCGGCAGCGGCCAGAGCCACAAGAACGTCAATGAGAGCAGGAGTTGGTTGTTGAAGCAGTACTACTCCAATAACGTACGTTACTCACTCAACTGGACTCTCGTGTGTAGCACAGTCGCGAAACATCCGCTAACAACCACCCACAGAAAGTCCTCTTCACCCTCTGCGCCATGAACGAAATCTTCTTCATCGCCCTCTACCTCCTCTCCTTCAGCTCGCCCCTCCTCTCCCCGACCCTCTTCTCCGACCTCAACAACCCTTCGTCCATCCAGCCCGGCTCCCCCGCCGCTCCCAAACCCTCCATGTTCTTCGCTAGCCCTTTCTCCGCCGCAGCCATGGAGATGGCTCGTGCCAACAAGATGGACTCGACTGTTCCGTGGATCTGCATGTTGACGTCAGCTCCCTTTATGGCTGTCAAGCAGTGGATAAACGTTGTGCAGATGGTTAAGGCGAGCCAGTGGCTCGCGGAGGGTGATCGCGAGGCCAGGAGGAAGGCGGGTTTGCCTAGGAAGGGGGGCGCGAAGAAGAGTCAATAGACGGCTCTTCTTGTCGGACACATAAGCGGGTCTAAAGTCCAGAGCTGGCGAAAGGACGGAAAAACCCGCCGGTAATGAGGAATACCGCTCACTTGATGGGTCATCTCGGTGGGCATGCATGTGTGCGGAACATCAGATTTTTCCCTGTATGCGGTTGTTCTCTCTTCATCTTTCCTTCCTTCTTGTTTTCACCTACTCATTTTGTAGTGATTTGCGACTTCACTTATCTGCTTCATCAACTCTCTTCATTCGTTTTTTGGCTTCTAGCTTTTTATCTTGTACGAGTGTTCATCTCCTTTGCCTCTATAGATGGTCCCAGGGTTTGCGGCGCGGAGAAAAAAGAGATCACAAAGTCTTGACAAGGCCTTTGTACGCCAGTATAATAATATGTCGTTTGTTGTATATATATCATGTACTGCGAGGTTGTGGCTGTGATGATGATGCTAAAGTCACAGCAAGAGATGCTGTGAAGCTAGAATTGCGTTTTCATTGCGCTATGAATAATACGTGTTTCCTCTAATCCCTACTATCCCCATTCCTATCTTATTTCCTTCGATACAACAGTAATACGCAACGTCATGCAAGCATCTCCAACAGCTCCTCTCCAACCCATTCCAATTCATTCGTCCATCCAATCGTTTCTTCCTCACGAACAACATTCACATTCACATTCGCGTCGTCTGGGCCCTTTGCCGACATAAGTCTCGCCGCAGCCCCTTTAATGAGAAACCCTTTTTCTTCCGTCCATCCATAACGATGCTAGCCGGGTGGACTGGGGGTTGAGGAATCCTATTTCCCCGAAACACGTCCCGCCCGGACCAAGTCCTGGAATGCTGATTCTAGTGCCCGCTTTACTTCGCGGTAGCTCACTATCAGCACGTTTTGCTCGTCGCGGCTGACGAGCGGTATCTTCTCGTCGGTCCCGGCGTCGAGCTTGTTCAAGCAGTCGAGAACGTGCGCGAGGTCGGTGACTGGGTGTCCGTTGGCGTCTACTTGGTGGAAGACGTAGTCGCGGAACAGCTTGAGGTAGTAGCGCTCTCCAGTCTCTGCCCATACCGATGATGGGTTTGCGCCGCTGTTACCGGGCATGTTTTGGGAGGCGTCTAGTTCTGGTCGCTCGTTGATCATATTTAGCTTGACCAGCAGACGGACCAATCTCGACGATTCCAACTCTTTTCCGAGGTTCACTGTAAGCGTATCCTGGGCATGTAGCTCGCTGTCGAAGACCGATGCAAATTGGTCGGCAATGCCTCCCAGGAAGGTGTCAATGTCTTTCTGCATCGGCGCCGGTGTTGTAGGAGACGATGGTGCTCCTGGTGCTGGTTGAGGGTTGAGCAGCCATTGCACGCACTCCTTGAGACGAGCTGTATAACTTCTAGTGATATAGTCCATCGACTTTTGCATCTGCAAGTGGGCTGTGGCGTTGTTGTTCGCGATGCAAAGTATTAGTCGTCCTAGCTGAACGAGGTCGTCTGCTTGCAGTTCAGGCACGGGACGCGCATTGTCAAACTGGACTATGTCCATGATACTGCATGCGTTGAGTCGTATCCGGTTCTTTGACGTCAACAGTATTTTCGAAGGTGTGATGAGGCGCGCTGCGAGACCCGAACCGTGTATGGCCTTTAGAGCCGATGCAATTTGAACAATGTAGCCCCATAACACTTGCTCCGGTACGTGCGATGATGCAGGTTGCCTCCCGTGGAAACGCTGCACCGGCTTGAAATGCTCATCAGCAAGTGACTTCGAATTTGGATGGTAGTCCGTGACTAAGATTAGAGAACTATCGCCAAAAGCTCGAGTAGTGAACGCTTCGTGGATTGTAACCACATTGCCGTTCAAAACGCGTTTCCATGGCTGGGCGGAGCGAATCGCAGTCTCGCTTGTAAGGCGGAAGTTTTCCAGACGGCGTAGCGCATACGTCTTGCCATCTTTGCTTGACACAGCTTTGTAGATCCAGCTGGCGTACCCAAATGGAGCCGTGTTCTTCTGGGGTGACATGTCTAAACAAAACAAGGAGTGAAACTGCTCAATGACCGGCAAAGTACTATTCGGCGCGACCTGACGTGCAATATCTGCCTTCTTTTGCAACTCTTCCCGAAGAGCGTCAGGTATGAAGAAATCATGTGCAGTACGCTGGTAAGCAAGCAGACCCGTCGGCTGAGGCCCTACCGGCCAGTAAAGATGGTATGCTGGAGTTTGAAACGCGTTGGCGTTCTGGAAATACGTCGTCGAGGCATCTTGTGCATACGGGTTGATGGTAGCAGCTTGGTGGGTTGCACCTGCCAGGGTAGAGATGCTGGACGGTGTGCTGAAAGGATCGTAGCCCACATTAGGGTCCACCTAGGGCGTTGTGAGTCGAGAACTGGATGTAAGAAGGTGCTCCAAAATCACGAATTGAAGGCAGATATATCAAGTAAAGCCACGCACCATCTGCTGACCCTCAAAAGACTGCGGGACAAAATCTTGGAAGTCATGTGAATTCCAATCAATGGCGGGTTCTTTCACGTGCATATGCGGGGTGGTGACGGCTGAGACGATCAGCATGCATATAGAAGTCATTTGCGAATGCTCAGGACTCACCGGAGCGTTGCGATTTGGGAGTGAAGACGGCAGCATTGGCCGCCTTGGGCGAGATAGCGGCACTGCGAGAAGACGGGGTCACAGATCCATTGGTGCTCGCCTGCAGAGGCGTGAAGGAGGGAGAGTCGACATTGAACCTCTTTTTGGCGTTCTCATTCTGGCCCAACTTGAGGGTGTCGTGGATGTAGGGGCAGGCTAGACAGGGTCACCACGAAACTCGGCAGGTGCGGCCAGCAGCACTTACTGTTTTCGTACCGGCAGTGTCCGTAGATGGTGACATTGCGGCAGAGGGTGTTCTTCGCTTCTGCATAGGCCAGTCAGACTCGACATGTAGTGTATAGGTGTGGCTGCGTCATACCGCGTCCCTTAGGGCGAGGAGAGACGACTCCCCGTCGCGAATCACCCGAAGGACCGCCAAAGGTTGTTGCCATGAATCGCGGCTGGCTCGTCGAGGCGGTGTTGGTAGCAATAGAGGGGTGCTGGCGCGTCTTGGACGCAGTCGGGGGTGAGCGAGCAGCGCTCTGCGCGGGCTCTACGGGCTGAGAGGTGGGGGGTTTGCGGTCGGAGCCGGTATCATCTGACGAGCCACCTCCCCTACTCCATCGGCTCGTGGACTTGTTCGAGTGTTTCCGCCTGGTGGTGCGCGCCTGTTTCTGGGGCGTGGTAGGGGCGTTGCGCCCGGGGGGATTGGGAAGCGAGTCCCGTGACGACGACGACGTCAACTCGGAGAAAGATTCGGTAGTCGAGGAGCCAGAGCTGGCAATGGCAGTCGCATGTGGGTGGCCCCTGGCTACAGAAAAGAAGGCAGGGCGAGGGGGCGTCGTGGAAGCGTGCGGCGCGCCTTTGTTCGGCGGCGATGCAGGCTGAATGGTGGGCAACCTGTGGCCGGCGTGGTGAGAAGTTCCTGCGAGCACATTAGAGAGCGAGCCCATCAGCGGCGACACGTCGTGGGCAGGAAGAGACGGCGCCTGGGGGTGTCCAGGGCCGCCGTCAGACATGGCGGGCAGCATGTTTCGCGATAGCCGACGAGAGTGGCATGCTGGGGCGGGACAATTGGATGGGTACCTTTCGGAATTGCGGGCTATGAGCCACCCCCAGCGAGTCCAGCGTCCTGTAGGAGCAGCAGCCGCGTCTCCATTAGCAGGCACAGTCCAAATGGCGAGGCAGACTAGACGAGCAGGCGCGCTGGGTGAGTGAGGTGTGATAGCTGCGGGCTACACCTATCAGCGAACAGCCGCCTTCCCTGCTGTTTGGCGTGTTTGCAGTTGGCGGCTTAGTCATCCGCTCAGTCATCCAACTTCCCCCTCGACATGCTTCACACATCACCACCTAGGTACGACATCACCTGAGCTGAACATCAAGCACCGAACACGAGGCCTTGATTGCATTGAAATTCGTCTCTTCACGAATATCGAACGTCACTATAGCTTCATGTCCCTCGCCTTTCTCTGATACTGTCTGTCGTTCACGTCTTTGACTCCTCACTCAAACGCCCTCCGTGTCTCTTTCACAACTTCCATCTCCGCCGTTTGCGATGCTTCCCTCTACTGTGACCGGCGTCGGTGAAGGGAGTTTCGGAGCATGCGAATCACCCGAGCACCCATGGCGTTCGCACTGGTCTGCACGCTGCGGTCGTGAATGGCCTGACGAGGGAACTGTCTGGATGCCTCTGCTTGCGCTTGGGGTCCAGAGATCAGCGGTTGCAGCTCGCTGGAGATGCCCTCATGGGTTTCACCTCGCCGACTCATCTGTTCCGGGTGAAGATCTGGCTCTCTGTTCTGGGGCGGTCGCACAAGTTCGTCCATGCCCGGTGCACGAGGCAGTTGTGTGAGCGTGTCTCTATCCCTATTGACGAAAGACTGCCTGTTTTGTTCTGCAGAGACAGGTGCAGTACTCACGGTAGGGCTTGCTCCTCCCATAGCTCTGGGACTGTTGAATCTCGACGGTCCATCCTGCTCTTGCCGCCACTGGAGGTACTCTGGATCAAGCAGAGCTTCTGCATTAGCTCCACGCGGTGATTCCTCGAACCAACTAACTCTCATACTTTGACTCTCAGCGGCCGAGGACCTGAATGGCGACATACCGGGTTGCCACATACTACCTTCGCTCGGACGCGACGAAGACACTTCTCGCTGTCGTGCTGGACTTTCTACCGTAAACGCCTGCGGTATAGGTACGGCAGTCGATGATCCACCCACCTGGCTTTCGCTGGCCACGTAGTGACGGAAAATGCCTGCGTTCACAAACCAATTGTGTCTGTAGTCTCCAAGCATCACCCTTACTGCTCGTCCAGGAATACTCTCAAGCGATTGCCTGACGTCCCTTTCAGTTGCGATCGAGAGAAGTGAGAAGAACATTGTCTCTTGCATGAGCTCGCGATCAAAGCTGCCGATAACAGCACTCCTTGACCATTCGCTGCGCATAGCCCCAGTCTCGTCGGGTGTGAAATGCCAGTTGTCAGGCATGAGTTTGTTCAAGAGGGCGCCATATTCGATAAGCAACCTTGTCTGGTCTAGACCTGGCTCGGGACGGTTGTTTGAAGCCGGTTGGGGACCAAGATGGAGACGGAGCTGCTCCAATCGCTCCAGGTCGCGCACGAACGCAGAGCGATTCCTCCAGCGGTCCTCGAGAGCGACGCCGGAAATTCGTTCTGTTCCCAAGAATACCAGTCTGCGATAACGCGCCTCTATAGGTGTGTATTCGCCGGTTGCCGGGTCGGGCATCATACATGAAGGCACCGGTTTCAATTCGTGAATGGCTTCTAACGCACGTCGAAATCGAGGGTCGCTTGGCGATGTATCAGGAACATCAAGGTTATGGCGCCTAAGCTCGCTCAGGAGTAGGTTGTTGTGGTTGCGAAAAGCCACCACCGTATCTCCCAGCATCGACACGGTGTTACTTAGTTCGTCTAAGCTCGTGAATAGGCCCGCCAGATCTCCTTGTTCATCGACATCACTCGGGGGTGGCTGCGTCGTCACGATTAGCGAATGCGCGTGGATTACTTTTGTAAACAATGCTTACAGGTAGAGGGTGGCGACTCGGAAAGAGCGGCAGGCGGCAGTTCGGACAGCTGCTATGCTGTGTGTTCCATGAATTGAGCCAGGCCAGCAAGCAATGCTTGTGGAAAGTGTGGCCACAACGACGAATCTCGTCGACCTCCTGGCCCGACTGTAGCTCATCAAGACAGATTGCACACAGCGTCGGTATATCATCGCTGCTTGTCGTCGCGCGCAAGCCGATGCGGACGAACTCCTCTTGATTTGCTGCCATTGCGACTTCCGGCGGTGTTCAAAAGTCAGTCAAGAGCTGTCGCGAAAATGAAACTGGAGGCAAGAGTATTGTTGGGGAGCTCGGACTTGCTGCCTAATTTTCTACTTCTTCGATTCACTTTCACGTTATTCGTACGCGCGTTTGCACCTTGTGGTCACTCGGCTGTCTAGACAACCGCCCCGCAAGCACTTATCAGTATCGCTACTGGACGCTCGACAGAAGTTTAAACAACCATCACGATTACCCGCTATCTACAACCTCGCTACCCTTCAACATGCCCTGGGCCCCAGCTCTAACGGAGCAACAAAAGCGGGACACACCACAAGACAGCGTCGAGAGGGTCACAAGTGCGATACGGATGATCAGACCCTGTACCGGGCTTGTAGACGACCACAATCGAATCGCGCCGAACATGTTTCACCTCCTCGACTGCGGCCATGTTGTCGTTATCGATGGGTCGGATACGAGATGCGGTAGCAACTGCCGATACCCCATAAATGGGGCCAACCCACGGTTCTCAGAGACTGTCGCACAGTCCCCCACGGCGTATGTTATCGACGAAGCTTTTGAGTCCTGTCAATCGCTAATTCATCCTCTTCTAGTCCAAGGCTCATAAGTATCCGAGCCACTGACTTTTGGCCGCGTCAAGAACCCCTCTATTGCGAAGTCTGCCAAGGCATTCCAGTGGACCACTACCTCTTCCAGAAATACCATCGACGTTCTCTCGCCCTCACACGCGGAGAAATCGTAGCGGCTCTCCAGATCCCGAATGACCAAGTCGAGACCCTGTTGGCGGCACCGTTCCCCAATCCAGATCTCCAAGAGCACAATTTACATTGTGGCCACAAGGTCTACTGTGTTGCTCAGCAATCTTGTGGTCAGAACTGTGAGTCTGACAAGCCCTGCCTGAGGCATCCCTTGGCACTTCTTCTCAACAAGGACTCCGGCGTTATATTTTGTCAGGAGTGCGTCTTGAGAGCTGAACGGCTTTATACGAGATATGAGGCGAAGGAGAAGGAGTTGAAGTTAAGACGCGAAGGTTACCCCGAGCCGGGGGCTGAGTTCGGTTTCTAGGTTTGTTGTTGGTTCCATTCTTGGTTCATCTTTTGGGCCTTTGCACATGATAGGCTTTATTGAAACTCTCCATTCTTATGGACTGGCGCAGGCCACTTCCTCGTCTTCTCAATACCGTTTGTGATGAAAGCGCACGACCGATGATCTTGATGACGTATCTGGTGGAGCTTAGTATCTCACTCTCACCTCGAGAGCGCGCAAGCTCCTACGCCAATTCAGTATTCACTGTGCCAGTGGAGTTGCGCTGCTTGAATATTCTCAATACGGGCAGATGCCTGCTCATTCTATTGTTCTACAGTCTCGGTAGCCTAGCGTTGCCAGACGCAACGAGCGATAATCGCTCACCTTCACTACATTCAGCAGACTAGGCTACGAAGGCTCTCTTAGGTTCTCTTTTCTACGACGAGGAGTCTGTAGCACCAACGCAACTACTACCTCGTTCTCAACCGCAGACCAATCACAAACATATCGACTCATCGACCTCGTCGCAGATTTGCATCGACCGCAAAGTCTTCGTCGACAGCTCAATGGGTAAACAGAAGACAGTCACCACGGAGAAGCCGCCGGGACGTCCTCGCGGTGGCGCCAAAGGTGGTAGCCGTGGTGGCGGCCGACCGAAAGGCAGAGCCTCGAAGTCAGCGACATCAGCGCCATCGGCGCCAGAAGCTGTATCCGATAGACCGGGACCCAAGCTACTGTTGAAGCCGTCGGTGGGAAGATCGGATAGCCCAGCGCAGGGGCGCGACGCGACACCGGGATATAGCGAGAGAGACGACCAAGACGACGACTTTCCTCAGCAATTCGTAGAGGCGGCGCCGATCACGACTCGCACTGGACGAGCGATTCAAAAGCCAACCCAGTACGACGCCGCTCAGGTTAGCGAGATCGATGCCTTCATTGATCAGGCTGAGGAGGATGCTAGAGACGGTGGCAGAGGATCCATCGCGAGTGATCCATGTGAGTGCCTTCTCTCTTGTTTTATGATCCCAGATTGCTGACCTTTCTTCAGCGTACGTCACACACAAGGCCCAGGAGCAGATGAAGCAGCCACCAAAGACACCAAAGCCAAGAGGTCGTCCACCCAAGAAACACACGCCGTTTAGCGCCGCCGCTGGGAAATCAGTCGAACAATACGGGATGTTCGCGTCCCCTGCAGTGCCTCCCCCGTTCATAGCAGACAAAGAAATCTACTTCATCCTGAGCAACCTCAAGAGCAACGCCAAAATTCACCTCGACCTTCCCGGCCTCACCGACGCCGCCAACCCATACCAGGCCCTACCCTACAGCGCCAACACCCTCACCCAACTATACATCGTCTGCTACCAAGAGAAGTTCTGGGACCTCTGCGACATGGTAGCCGACACATGGATCCGCAAGTTCCACGACCAGCGCAAAAAAGCTCAAGAAGATAAGAAAAAGGACGATAAAGCAGAGGAGGAGAAAACAGAGGAAATCTGGCTCCCGAACCGAGCGCTCAACCGCCGCAAGCGAGTCGCACAACAGGCGTGGCGGAAGGGCAAGAATATCCCGGCGGAGTTTGATCAGTTTCCTAGAGACTACGACTTGGAGGTCACGGATCCTGAACTTGACAAAGATGTTACGTCGGTCCATACTGATCTCCTCAACTTGCTTTACACACACACATCACCGAGGTGTGGAGCGAGACTCCTCTGGGCCGACGCACTCGCACTGGGCGGCGACAAGACCGAGCACATCATTGGGAAAGTCACGCGCAAGGGCTTCCATCTACACCCCGAGCTCCTCTTCGACATCATGCAAACAAGCCTCCGTATGGTCCGACGAAACCTCACGCTGAAGATCGAAGAGAGCACCGAGGGCGCATGGTGCCAGCGATACCACGAACACGGAAAGAACGGCAACGTTTGCTACCGACAGCGCGCATCGAGGGTTGACGAGGGCCTGGAGATGGCAATAGAGCAGTCTAGGAACAGGGAAGAGGTTGATGGGGAGGGCGTAGCTGATGATGTGGATTTGCTAGAGGAGTTGGAGTTGGCACTGTGGGCGCAGGAGCAGGAAGAGACTCCCAGGGCTGAGAAGAGAGGGCGCGAGGATGGTGGTGAGGTTAGCCCGAGTAAGCGGGCTAGGTTTTTGGGGGAGGAAGAGGATGCTGAGGGGGATTCTGAGGAGGATTGAG
>Ga0265780_10008822_pt1 | contig 12200 bp, 9 predicted proteins | sample P1T30metagenome_FD_192432 | JGI IMG/M metagenome (GOLD analysis project Ga0265780, IMG submission 192432) | Plant litter microbial communities from East Loma Ridge, Irvine, California - P1 T30 | ecosystem: Environmental > Terrestrial > Plant litter > Unclassified | place: USA: California... | reverse complement strand
TCGAGGCGGGCGACATGCCGCTCGTCGCGCGCGCGGCGGGGGTGCTGGCGAAAGCCGGGGTCGCGCCCGCGGACGCCGCACTGTTCCCGCTCGCCGCCGCCGCGCGCAAGGGCGACACCCGGGCGACTCGGACGGCGATCGCCACGCTCGGCAAGGGCCCGCTGGTGGTGCTCGCACCCTCGCTGAACGCGTGGGTCGCGCGTGCCGAGCATCGTGACCCGGGCGCGGCGCTGGCGACCGCAGGCGATGACCCGGTTGCACGCCGCTTCGCCGCCGAGACGCGTAAGCGCATCGCTGCCGCCCCCGCGCGCCAGCCACTTGGCCTTGCCGTCGCACAGACACTCGCGGGTTTGGCGGGGGACCTCGTCGCAGGGGCGCCGTCGCCGCTCGCAATCGCGCTCGCCCAGGCTGCGGTGGAGTCCGATCCGGATTACGCCCCCGCGCGAATCGTCCTTGCCGACGCGCTTGCGCATAGCGACCGGGTCGACCGCGCGCTGGCGGTGCTCGACAGGGTCGATGGCACGTCGCCGTCCGCAGAGGCGGCGATCGCCAAGCGTCTCGAAATCCTGTCGGTTGCCGGCCGTGACGAGGTGGCGCTGGCCATCGCGAGGACACGCGCCGAGCGGCAGGAGGCGGTCGCCGGCGACTGGCAGCGTTACGCCGACCTGTTGCTGACGACCGGCGATGCGGCGGCGGCGGCGCAGTGGTATGGCCGGGTCCTGGCGGCGGACCGCAGCGCGCCGGCGGCCGCGCGCGGCGGCTGGGGGGCGTGGCTGCAATATGGCGGGGCGCTCGATCAGGCGGGCCGCTGGCCCGAGGCCCGCGTCGCGCTCCGCAAGGCGGTTGCCCTCGCCCCGACGCAACCGCTCGCGCTCAATTATCTCGGATTCGCACAGGTCGAGCATGGCGACGACATCGCGGGCTCGATTCGCCTGCTCGAACGGGCGAGCCGGCTCGATCCCGCCAACCCGTCCGTCACCGACTCGCTCGGCTGGGCCTATCACCGCGCCGGCGATACGCGGCGCGCGCTGCCGTTGCTCGAGCGTGCCGCGCAGGCGGAGCCGACCAATGCCGAAATCGGCGATCATCTGGGTGATGCCTATTGGAGCATGGGCCGACGCTACGAGGCGCGCTATGCGTGGCAGGCCGCGATGGTCACCGGCGATGCCGAGGAGCGCGCGCGCATCGCCGCGAAGATCGACACCGGCCTGCCGATCGCTGCGTGCCGCTGACCCCTGATCCCGAGACGCCGATGCCGACGACGACCGAAACCGCACCTGCCAAGATCAATCTCGCGCTGCATGTGCGTCACCGCCGGGCGGACGGCTATCATGAACTCGAGACGCTGTTCGCCTTTGCCGAGCATGGCGACGTCGTCACGGTGCGCACGGCGGACGTGGACAGCTTTGCCATCATCGGGCCGTTCGCCGCGGCATTGCGCCCGGCGGCGGGGGGCACCGACGCTGCGCCATGGGATGGCAACCTCGTGACGGCCGCGGCGGACGCGTTCGTCGCGACGTTCGGGATCGCCGCGCACCACGCGATCACGCTCGACAAGCGGCTGCCGATCGCATCGGGGATCGGTGGCGGGTCCGCCGATGCCGCGGCGACGCTGCGCGCGCTGGCGCGGTTGTACGGCGTCGCGGTGCAGGATCCGGCTCTTCACGACATTGCCGCCCGACTGGGTTCGGACGTGCCCGCGTGCCTCGTCAACCGGACGACGTTCGGCACCGGGCGCGGCGACATGCTCGTCGCGGTCGACGGGCTGGCGGGAACGCCGTTGCTGTGCGTCAATCCGGGGGTGGCGGTGTCGACCGCGGCGGTATTCGGCGCGTGGGACGGGATCGACCGCGGGCCGCTCGGCGAGGGGCCGCTGCTCGAACGCGCGATCGCCGGGCGCAACGACCTCGAGGCGCCGGCCTGCGCGATCGCGCCGGAGATTGCCCGCGTCCGCGCGCTGCTGGATGCGGCGCCGGGCGTGCTGCTCGCGCGCATGTCGGGATCGGGCGCGACCTGCTTTGCGCTGTTCGACAGCATCGCGGCCCGCGATTCCGCGGCGACGGATGCCGCTGCGCAGGGCTGGTGGACGCTGGCGTGCGCGCTGCGCTAAACGCAGGTCAATTGCCGTGTTGAAACTGTTCGGCTTTGGGACTCCAGACGCTGTAAAATCGATTGCATCGTACCGGTCGACGGCGTCAAATCGGGCTGTCCACTACCGGATCGGCACCACGGTTTGCCGACCGGCCCAAGGTTTCTCCCAAGACGCCGAAGCGGACCAATGATGGGAGGGCGGTCACCGAAAGGCGGCCGCCCTTTTTCACATTCCCGGATGTTCCGCACTTGTTCCGTGAGAACAAAAGCAATACATGGCGTTTGACGCGTTGAATGGCACGCGCGCTTGCTTTAGCGATGGGAGCTTATCGATGGCCGCTAATCTGAAAGTGATCGACACCGGCATGGCAACAGCAACCAACGACCGGCAAAAGGCGCTCGATGCCGCACTCGCGCAGATCGACCGCGCGTTCGGCAAGGGCTCGGCGATGCGTCTGGGCTCGAAGGAGACGATGCAGGTCGAGGTGATCTCGACCGGCTCGCTCGGGCTCGACATCGCGCTCGGCGTCGGCGGCCTGCCGCGTGGCCGCGTGATCGAGATCTACGGTCCGGAAAGCTCGGGCAAGACCACGCTCGCGCTCCACGTCATTGCCGAAGCGCAGAAGAATGGCGGCACCGCCGCGTTCGTCGACGCCGAACACGCGCTCGATCCGGTCTATGCCAAGAAGCTCGGCGTCAACATCGATGAGCTGATCGTGTCGCAGCCCGACACCGGTGAGCAGGCGCTCGAGATCGTCGACACGCTGGTCCGCTCGAACGCGATCGACGTACTCGTTGTCGATTCGGTCGCAGCACTCGTGCCGCGCGCCGAAATCGAGGGCGAGATGGGTGACAGCCATGTCGGGCTTCAGGCGCGTCTGATGTCGCAGAGCCTCCGCAAGCTGACCGGTTCGATCAGCCGGTCGCGCTGCATGGTGATCTTCATCAACCAGCTGCGCATGAAGATCGGCGTCATGTACGGCAACCCGGAGACGACGACGGGCGGCAACGCGCTGAAGTTCTACGCCTCGGTCCGTCTGGACATTCGCCGCATCGGTGCGGTCAAGGCGGGCGACGAGGTCACCGGCAACCAGACGCGCGTGAAGGTCGTCAAGAACAAGGTCGCGCCGCCGTTCAAGCAGGTTGAATTCGACATCATGTACGGGCAGGGCGTCTCGAAGCTCGGCGAGATCCTCGATCTCGGCGTGAAGGCCGGGCTGGTCGAGAAATCGGGTGCGTGGTTCAGCTATGACAGCGTCCGGCTCGGTCAGGGTCGCGAGAATTCGAAGACCTTCCTCAAGGACAATCCCGAGACTGCCGATCGTCTCGAAAAGCAGATCCGCGCGCGCACCGACAAGGTCGCCGAGGAAATGATGGTCGGTCCCGACGCCGAAGACGACGCCTGAGTGAGAGTCGGAGCCCTTTTCCTCGCGGGGAAGGGCTCCGCTTCCTGCGACAGGGCGAGGCAGCGTCCAGGGCTGATGGGTCGGGCGAGTCTCGTCTCGCCTGGTTAAGCTGATAGGCCGCAGCGGGACGCGTGTTGGGCGATCGTCCGGAAATCCAGCGAGCCTTGGCGGGCATATGCTTCACGACTTGCGTCAAACGCGCCACAAGAGCTGATCTTGTGCGCTCAGACGGGAGTTCGACCATGCGATACGGCGGATCATGACCAGTGATCGAGACTGGACCGGACGTGTCGGCGACATCTGGGCCACGGAATGGCGCCGTACCGACCGCAGCTTCGAGGGGCTTGCGCCCGTACTGAACGCCGCGATCCTTGCGGCGGCAGGCCCGCAGACCCGCACTATCGTCGATATCGGTTGCGGCGCCGGCGCCACGTCGCTGGCCAGCGCGGAGGCGCTGCCGGACGGGCAGGTGATCGGCATCGATCTTTCGCCGAGGCTGATCGCAGTGGCGAACCACCGCGCCGGGCACCTGACCAATGTCGTGTTCCGCTGCGCCGACGTCGCGGCGAGCGTCGAGACGCATGCGCCGATCGACCTCTATGTCTCGCGGCATGGGGTCATGTTTTTCGCCGATCCGGTGGCCGCCTTTGCCCGGCTCGTTGAGGCCGCCGCCCCCGGCGCCGCGCTCGTCTTCTCGTGCTTTGCCGAGCGTGCAGCAAATCGCTGGGCGGTGGAAACCGTCGCGGGTGCGGATGACGCATCCGGACCGACGGGGGCCATGACCGCGCCGGGGCCCTTTGCCTTTGCCGATCCCGCCTATGTCGCGGAGATGCTGAAGCAGGCCGGGTGGCGCGCGACGACACTACAGCGTGTCGAATTCGCTTATCGCGCGGGAGGCGGCGCGGATCCGGTGGCGGACGCGGTCGACTACCTCAGCCGGATCGGCCCCGCGGCGTCGCGGATCCGCGACTCGCACGACGCGGAACGCGAACAGGCGCTGGCGCGTCTGACCAGCGCCTGTGTCGATCGTCTGGCCGGGGATGCGGTCGAATTTCCGGCCGCTGCCTGGATATGGACGGCGCACGCAGCGCGCGACAGCCAAGGGAGCCTGCCATGATCACCGTCCACCATCTCGAAAACTCGCGGTCGCAGCGGATCCTGTGGATGCTCGAGGAACTCGGGCTGCCCTATGAGATCAAGCGCTATGCGCGCGATCCGAAGACGATGCTCGCCCCCCCGGAACTGAAGGCGGTCCATCCGCTCGGCAAGTCGCCGGTGATCGAGGATCGCGACGTCGAGGGAGGCCGGGTCGTGGCGGAGACGGGCGCGATCGTCGAGTATCTCGTCGACAAGGCGGACGGTCGGCTTGGGGCCCCCGCCAAGCGCGCGGATGCGCTGCGCTATCGGTTCTGGCTGCATTATGCCGAAGGCTCGATGATGCCGCCGCTGTTGCTCAAGCTGGTACTCGCGAGGATTCCGGTGATGGGGAAGATCGCGCTGAAGCGCATCCAGCCGATGATCGATGTCCATCTCGATTATGTCGAGGCCGAGCTGTCGCAACGTCCCTGGTTTGCCGGCGACCAGATGACCGCGGCGGACATCATGATGAGCTTTCCGCTCGAGGCGGCGCGCAGCCGTGCGGGGCTCGACGAATCACGCCCCGCGACGATCGCCTGGCTCGGCAAGGTCCACGCGCGTCCGGCCTATCAGGCGGGGCTGCAAAAGGGCGGCCCCTATGCCTATGCCTGACCCGGGCACACGCCAAGAGGCGGGCGGGCCGACCGCCTCCTGACGTCCCGTGCCGCTCAGGCCTGGCCCGGCTTGATCTTCTCATAGCTGTCGACATTCACCTTCGGGCCATGCCCGGTCGGCGCCTGCGGCGGGTCGCGGTCGGCGGGTTCGCGCTCGTCGAGCCCGCCTTCCCATTTTGCGACCACGGTCGCGGCGACCGCATTGCCGATGACGTTGGTCGCCGATCGGCCCATGTCGAGGAAGTGATCGACGGCGAGGATGAGCAGGATGCCGGCCTCCGGGATCTTGAACATCGACAGCGTCCCGGCGATCACAACGAGCGACGCACGCGGCACACCGGCAATGCCCTTCGACGTGACCATCAGGACGAGCAGCATGGCGATCTGCTGCCCGATCGGCATGTCGATGCCGTAGGCCTGCGCGATGAACAGCGACGCGAAGGTCATGTACATCATCGACCCGTCGAGATTGAACGAATAGCCGAGCGGCAACACGAAGCTGGCGATCCGCGGCGGCACGCCGAACCGGTCGAGAGCCTCGAGCGTACGCGGATAGGCCGCCTCCGACGACGCGGCCGAGAAGGCCAGGATCAGCGGGTCGCGGATATAGCGCACCAGCAGCCGCGTCCGCGGACCGATGAGCAGGAAGGCGATGCCGATCAGCATCAGCCAGAGCAGCGCCAGCCCGAGATAGAAGGTCAGCATGAAATAGCCGAGATCGCCGAGGATGCTGGGGCCCCGTTCGGCGAGCGTCGCGGTCACCGCGGCGAACACCGCGAACGGCGCGAACCGCATCACGTAATTCGTGATCTGCAGCATGACCGCGACGAGCGCCTCGATCGCCTTGACGAGCGGGGCGGCCTTTTCGCCGACCGCGGTGATCGCGACGCCGACGAACACCGAGAAGACGACGATCTGAAGAATCTCGTTGCTCGCCATCGCCGAGATCATCGAGTCGGGAACGATATGGGTGATGAACTTGGCGAGATCGAACGCGGCTCGGTCGACGCCGCTCGACGCGGTCGCCGGTGGAATGGCGAGCGCCAGCCCGACCCCGGGCTGCAGCACGTTCACCAGGATCATGCCGAGCGTCAGCGACAACAGGCTCGCACAGATGAACCAGCCGAGGCTGCGCAGGCCGACGCGGCCGAGCGCGCCGGTATCGCCCATATGCGCGATGCCGACGACCAGCGTCGAGAAGACCAAGGGCGCGATGATCATCTTGATCAGCCGCAGGAACAGCGACGTGACGATCGAGAAATAGCCGGCAATGTCCTTCAGCTGCGCGGCGGATTGCGCGCTGCCGTCGTCGATCGACGCGTTGAGGATCCAGCCGACGGCCATGCCGGCGACCAGCCCGAACAGGATATAATAGGTTAGCCGCTTGGCCATTAAACGCTCCCGAAACTCGCGAAGGAGGGAAGGGGATTGCGGCGCCCGGGTCAAGGACCCTATCGTCCCGACATGGCAATCTCTCCCGAATTACCCACCAGGCGCACGCTCCTCGGTGCCGCTGCCGCGCTCCCGCTGCTGTCGATCGGCGCGGTGCTGCGCGCGGCCGAGCCCGACCTGTCGGCGCTGTCCGATCTCACGGGGGGTGCCAAACCGATCGATGCGGACGAGCGCGCCGCCCGACTGATGCGCGCCCAGGCGCTGATGAAGGCGGCGGGGATCGGCGCGGTCCTGATCGAGCCGGGATCGTCGATGCTCTATTTTACCGGTGTCCGCTGGAGCCGGAGCGAGCGGCTGACCGCCGCGATCCTGCCGGTCGAGGGGCAGCCCTGTATCGTCACGCCGTTTTTCGAGGAGCCGTCGGTGCGCGAGACGCTCGCGGTACCGGCGGAGGTCCGCGTCTGGCAGGAGGATCAGAACCCGCTCGCGGTGGTGGCGGGCTTCCTGCGCGATCGCAGGCTCATCGCGCGGCCGATCGCGATCGAGGAGACGATGCGATTCTTCGCCATCGACGCGCTGCGTCGGCTGGTACCGGAGGCGCGGATCGTATCCGCCAACCCGGTCGTGCGCGGCTGTCGGATGATCAAGACGCCCGCCGAGATCGCGCTGATGCAGACGGCGACGGATGTGACGCTCGCCGCCTATCGATGGACGCATGCGCGGGTCGAGACGGGCATGACCGGTCCCGATATCGGCGCGCTGATGACCGCCGCGACGCGGAAGCTTGGCGGGGCGCCCGAATTCTCGATGGCGCTGGTCGGCGAAGCGTCGGCCTATCCGCATGGCAGCCGGGAGATCCACCGCGTCGCGAACGGGCAGGTCGTGCTGATGGATTGCGGGTGCACCGTGCAGGGCTATCAGTCGGACGTCTCGCGCACCTGGGTTCACGGATCGGCTACCGCCGACCAGCGCAAGACCTGGGACCAGGCAATGCGCGGTCAGCAGATCGCGTTTGCCGCCGCGCGGATCGGCGCGACCGCGGGCAGCGTCGACGATGCGGTGCGGCAGCATTACCAGGCGCTGGGCTATGGTCCGGGCTATAAGCTGCCCGGGCTGTCGCACCGGACGGGGCACGGGATCGGCATGGACGGGCACGAACCGGTCAATCTGGTGCGGGGCGAGACGACGAAACTTGCCGCGGGCATGTGTTTCAGCGACGAGCCCGGCATCTACATCCCCGGGCGCTATGGCATCCGGATCGAGGATTGCTTCCACATAACCGAAGCGGGGCCGACATGGTTCAGCGTGCCGCCCACGTCGCTCGACCGACCGCTGGGCTGACGAGCCCGGGGCCTGTTCAGGCGGCCTGGCTCATCCAGCGCTCGGCATGTGCGAGGGCGGCTGCGTCGTCGACGTCGATCCAGTCGATATCGCTGCAGTCGACGGTCTCGGCACGGTCCTGCGCGGCGAGCATGCGGACGCCTTCGGTCAGCGAGGGACTGGCCAGCGTGGCGAGCGCGGCGCCGAGTTTCGACGAGATCGCGAAAACGCCCGTGTCATAGGCGTCATGCGGTTCGAGGCCCTTGCCGATCGCGACGATCGCCGACCCGTTGGTCGCGACACACGTGACGTCTTCGGGGTCGACCCAGGGATGGCCGAGCCGGCGGTCGATGCCGAGCCGAAGCCCGTTGCCCGATCCGGCGGTGGCCATGCGGCGATAGAGCGCGGGGAGAACGAGGTGGTCGCACATCGCGAGAACCGCGTCCTGACCGGTTAGCGCGTCGGTCGCGGCAAGCACCGATACGCCATTCGGCTCTCGGTGATCCGCGAGGACGGTTTCGACATGGAGCGGCCAGCTGCGGCTGGCGAGATAGGCCTCGATCGCGTCACGGCCGTAGCTCAGCGTGACGATCGCACGGTTGAGGCCGGCTTCCGCAAGACCCTCGAGCGCATGCGCGATGAGCGGGCGGCCGGCGACCGGGCAAAGGGGTTTATAAGGCGCCGAGGCGCGAAGACGGCTGCCCTCCCCGGCGGCGAGGATGACAGCCGTCTCGATCATGTCAGGCGGCCTTGATGAACCGCTCGACCTCGATCTGCGCGAGATCGTCGGTCATCTGCGTGCGCGGATGCTTGCAGAAATAGGCCGATGCCGGGTCGATCACGCCGGCGATGCCGCGGTCCTTGGCGATTTTGGCGCAGCGGATCATGTCGATCGCGACACCCGCCGAGTTGGGCGAATCCTCGACCGACAGGCGCAGCTCGAGGTTCATCGGCACGCCGCCGAACAGCTGGCCTTCCATGCGCAGGAAGCAGACCTTGTTGTCGTTCTGCCAGGGGACATAGTCCGACGGGCCGATATGGACGTTGTCGTCATCCATCCGCTCGGCCGCGACCGACTGGACGGCTTCGGTCTTCGAGATCTTCTTCGACTCGAGACGGCGATGGTTCGACATGTTGAGGAAGTCGGTGTTGCCGCCGGTGTTGAGCTGGTAGGTGCGATCCAGCTTCACGCCGCGCTTGGCGAACAGGTCGGTCAGCACGCGGTGGACGATCGTCGCGCCAAGCTGTGCCTTGATGTCGTCGCCGATGATCGCGACGCCGGCGTCTTCGAACTTCTTTGCCCAGACGGGGTTCGATGCGATGAAGACGGGGATGTTGTTGACGAACGCCACGCCCGCTTCGATCGCGCAGTCGGCATAGAATTCGGTCGCTTCCTGCGAACCGACCGGCAGGTAGTTCATCAGCACGTCGGCGCCCGACGCCTTCAGATCCGCGATGACCTGCTCACGCGTCGGCTCTGCGGCGTCGGCGAGGAGGAAGGTGCGGTCGTCCTTGAAGTCGGACATGTGGTCGGCGACGCCGTCGAGCGTCTTGCCCATCTTCACGATGGTGCCGGTGTTGCCGACATTAGGGGCGAACACTGCGGTGCAGTTGGGCTTGGCGAAGATCGCCTCGGCGACGTCCTTGCCGACCTTGCGACGATCGACGTCCCAGGCCGCGACGACCTTGATGTCGCTCGGCTTGTAGCCACCCATGTCGAAATGCATCAGGCCGACCTGGTCGTTTGCCCCCTCGCGATAATGCTCGAGACCCTGGACGAGCGAGCTCGCGCAGTTGCCGATGCCGACCACGGCGATCCGAATGCTATTCATTACTGACCCTGTTCCTTACGAAAGATGCATGCGCGACGCGGTCTTCGATCGCGGCGGTGTGGTATTACGGACGAAAGCCCGTTCGACACGACGGTGCCAGACGAGCCCGACGATGGCGACGAGCGTCAGAGGGACGATCTCGAACCACCAGAAGATGCGCGGGTTGCCCGCAAAGCAGGCGACGAAGATCGCCCATACTCTGACATTCGCGGTTAGCAAGGCCATGAAGCGCAATGGCGCCACTGCGCGCGCGGCATAGCTCTGGCCAAGCGCGACAGGATCGCTGGCCTGACCGAGCGTGCGTTCGAACGGCATCGCGATCCGGTCGATGCTGCCGGCCACCCCGTCATAGAAGCGGACGAGCGCGTTGCCGGTCGGCACGGGCGGCGCGTCGAGTGCGACACCGCGGATCCGGCGATGGAAGCGCGAGCGCTCACCCTCGTACATGTTCGACTGCACCGCGTGCGCGCCACCGGCCGCAACCGCGAGCATCCAGGCCTCTGGCGTGTCGATGGTGAGGGCGAGCGAGATGTAGATCAGCGCGAACACACCGTGATCGCACAGACCGTCGAGCATCCGCCCGAGCGGGCTCGCGGTCTTGGTCGCGCGGGCGACCATGCCGTCCAGACCATCGGCGATCAGCCACCCGATCGACAGGGCCAGGCCGACCAGTGCCAAAGCGGGATTGCCCCAATGCGTATAGGCCAGCGCAGCAGCGCCCCCCAGGACCAGTCCCGCCACCGACACCGTGTTCGCCGAGATGCGACGCGCGAGTGCGAGGGGCAAAAGCGCGCGGCCTGCCGGGTGAATCAGCCAAAGGTTAGATGGGATCTCGATCCGGCGATCGCGCGATCCATCCGGTGGAGCCACTGTCATAGGATTTTCATAATGCGCGCGGCACGCGATTTATGCAAGGTCGCCCGGCTCGGCCCGCGGAACGGCTGAGCGCAATTCGTCGATCCAGACCTGCGCGGTTCCATCCGACGGTGCGCGCCAGTCGCCGCGCGGCGACAATGCGCCGCCCGCCGAGACCTTTGGCCCGTTCGGCAGCGCGGAGCGCTTGAACTGGCTCGTCGCGAAAAAGCGCTGAAGAAACCTTTCGAGCCATGCGGTTATCGTCGGCAGGTCATAGGCGACGCGCCCAGTCGCCGGCAGGTCCGCGGGCCATGCCCCGCTCTCCGCATCGCGCCAGGCATGCCAGGCGAGAAACGCGATCTTCGACGGCGCGAGGCCATAGCGGATCACGTAATGCGCGAAGAAATCGTTCAGCGCATAAGGCCCGATCATCGATTCGGTGCTTTGCAGCGCGCCGTCCGCCCCCGCGGGGACGAGTTCGGGAGAGATTTCCTGCGCGACGATCGTCGACAGGATCGCATCGGTCGCCGCGTCATACTGGCCGGTCCGAATGCACCAGCGGATCAGGAACTGGATCAACGTCTTGGGCACGCCCGCGTTGACCGCATAATGACTCATCTGGTCGCCGACGCCGTAGGTGCACCAGCCCAGCGCCATCTCGCTCAGGTCGCCCGTGCCGACCACGATCCCGCCGCGCTGGTTGGCGAGGCGGAACAGATAATCGGTCCGCAACCCCGCCTGGACGTTCTCGAAGGTGATGTCATAGGCCGGGGAGCCATCGGCGAAGGGATGCCGCATGTCCTCGAGCATGCGCCGCGCCGCGGGGCGGATGTCGATTTCCTCCGCGGTGATGCCCAGCGCGCGCATCAGCGCCCAGGCATTCGCCTTCGTGCCCTCGCCCGTCGCGAAGCCGGGCATGGTGAAGCCGAGAATGTCGGCACGCGGGCGACCGAGCCGGTCCATCGCCTTGGCCGCGACGATCAGCGCATGCGTCGAATCGAGCCCGCCCGACACGCCGATCACCAGCGTTCGCGCCCGCGCCGCCTCGAGTCGCTTCGCCAGCGCCTCCACCTGGATATTGAACGCTTCGTAACAATCCTCGTCGCGGCGGGCGGGATCATTGGGGACGAACGGAAAGCGGGGCACGACGCGTTCGAACCCGACGTCCGCGACGGCAGGATCGGCCAGGTGATCGAATGCGATCCGCCGGACCCGCGTCTCGGGATGGCCCGCAAACGCCGCCGCGTCGTTGAACGTGCCTGTCCGCAGCCGCTCCTGCGCGATCCGCTCGCAATCGACGTCCGCGACGACCAGATCCGGCTCGGTCGCGAAGCGGCGCGATTGCGCGAGCTGTTCGCCGAGCTCGTGGATTAGCCCCTGGCCGTCCCATGCGACCTCGGTCGTGCTCTCGCCCGGGCCCGCCGCGGAATAGACATAGGCGCAGACCGCGCGCGCCGACTGCGCCGCCGCCAGCATCTCGCGCTCGCGCGCCTTGCCGATGACGATGTTCGATGCGGACAGGTTGCAGCAGATCAGCGCGCCGGCCAGCGCGC
>Ga0265780_10008820_pt1 | contig 12201 bp, 7 predicted proteins | sample P1T30metagenome_FD_192432 | JGI IMG/M metagenome (GOLD analysis project Ga0265780, IMG submission 192432) | Plant litter microbial communities from East Loma Ridge, Irvine, California - P1 T30 | ecosystem: Environmental > Terrestrial > Plant litter > Unclassified | place: USA: California... | reverse complement strand
TCGTCGCCCCGGCCGTCGTCGTCGAGCGCGGCCTGGTCGCGACCGCTGACGCCGCCCTTGGACGCGAGCAGCGTCTGCAGCGACCGCAAGCGCTCGCGTCCGACGTCGCCGAGCTCGCCGGCCTCGACGCGGTCGACGATCTCCCAGTCGTGCGCCTCGGCGAGCGGGATCTCGCCGGGCGCCGGGTCGACCGCGGGCAGGGCGTGCCGGGCGAACGACCGCAGGATGTTCTCGGGGTCGACGTGGCCGAGCCCGAACGAGCGGACCCCGGGGGTGTCGACGATCCAGCCGCCGCTCGGCACGGCGAACGAGACCGTCGACGACGACGTGTGGCGTCCGCGACCGGTGACCGCGTTGACGACGCCGACCTCGCGGGTGGCGCCGGTGAGCGCGTTGACGAGCGTCGACTTGCCCACGCCGGAGTGACCGACCGTCACGGTCACGTGGCCGTCGAGCAGCCCGCGCAGCTCGTCGAGCACGGGGGAGGGGGCGCCGTCGGCGTCGGGGTCGAACGACGTCGAGGTCGTCGTCACGATGCGGAGGTCGAGCGGGGCGAAGTGCGCCGCGAAGGGCGCGGGGTCGGCGAGGTCGGTCTTCGTGATGCAGAGGATCGGCTCGACGCCGGCGTCGAAGGCCGCGACCATGTAGCGGTCGACGAGCCGGGGGCGCGGCTCGGGGTCGGCCGCGGCGACGACGATCAGCATCTGGTCGGCGTTCGCGACGATCACGCGCTCGACGGCGTCGCTGTCGTCGGCGCTGCGGCGGAGCAGGGTGGTGCGTTCCTGCACGCGGACGATGCGGGCGAGCGAGCCCTCGGCGCCGCTCGTGTCGCCCACGACGTCGACGCGGTCGCCCGTCACGACGCTCTTCTTGCCGAGCTCTCGGGCACGCGCCGTCGTGATCTCGCGCTCGTCGTCGGTGCCGACGTCCATCAGCACGCCGTAGCGGCCGCGGTCGACGGTCCAGACGACGCCCGTCTCGGCGTTCTCGTACGCCGGGCGCTGCTTCGTGCGGGGCCGGTTGGCCTTGGGGTTCGGGCGCACCCGCACCGAGCTCTCGTCGTACTGCGACCACTCGCCGTCGTCATCGGGCTCGTCGCCGTCGCTCCACCAGCTCATCGCGGGCCTACAGGAAGCCGAGCAGGTCGATGTCGGCGGGGCGTTGCGACACCCGCCGGCCGAGCAGGTCGTCCCACAGCTCGACGAACTGGGGCAGGGTCTTCGCGGTGACGCCCACGTCGTCGACCTCGACGCCGTCGACCGCGAGGCCGATGATCGCCGCGGCCGTCGCCATGCGGTGGTCCTCGAAGGAGCGCCACTGGCCGGCGTGCAGGGGCGACGGCTCGAGGTGGAGGCCGTCGGGCAGCTCGGTCACCCGCCCGCCCAGGGCGTTGATCTCGGAGGCGAGCGCGGCGAGGCGGTCGGTCTCGTGGCCGCGCAGGTGGCCGATGCCGGAGATCGTGCTGGGCCCCGACGCCAGCGCTGCCAGGGCCACGAGGGCCGGCGCCAGCTCGCCGCCGCGCGAGAGGTCGACGTCGACGCCGGGCAGCGAGCCCCCGCCGACGAGGCCCACGCCGCCGTCGACCGTCAGCACGTCGCCGTCGAGGGAGACCGTGGCGCCCCAGAGCGGCAGCAGCTCGATCAGGTCGGCGCCGACCTGGGTGGTCTCGGCGGGCCAGTGCGCGATCGAGACGGTGCCGCCCGCGACCAGCGCCGCGACGAGGAAGGGCGCGGCGTTCGACAGGTCGGGCTCGATGACGACGTCGCGCCCGTCGATCGGCGTCGGGGGGACCTCCCAGACGCCGGGACGAGGCGACGTCACGGCGACGCCGCGCTGCGCGAGCGCGTCGATCGTCATCTCGACGTGCGGCATGCTCGGCAGCGACTCGCCCGTGTGGGTGAGCGTCAGGCCTCGCGAGAATCGGGGCGCGGACAGCAGCAGGCCCGACACGAACTGGGACGAGGCGGAGGCGTCGATCTCGACCGCGCCTCCCTCGACCTCGCCCGTGCCGTGCAGGCTGAACGGCAGCGCGCGACGGCCGTCGTCGGAGACGTCGACGCCGAGGGCGCGGAGCGAGTCGACGGTCGTCGCCATCGGGCGGCGGCGGGCCGACTCGTCGCCGTCGAAGGTGACCGGGCCGAGGGCGAGCGCCGCGACCGGCGGCAGGAAGCGCATGACCGTGCCGGCGAGGCCGCAGTCGACGGACGCGCCGCCCTGCAGCTCGCCCGGCGTGATCTCGAGGTCGGGGCCGAACGGCTCACCCGACTCGACCTCGTCGATCGTCGTGCCGAGCGCGCGCAGCGCCTGCGTCATGAGCGCGGTGTCGCGCGAGTGCAGCGGCGCCCGGAGCCGCGACGGCCCGGAGGCGAGCGCCGAGAGGACGAGCTCGCGGTTCGTCAGCGACTTCGAGCCGGGCAGCGACAGGGAGGCGCGGAGCGGCCCGGCGGCCCGGGGCGCGACCCAGCCCCCCGCGTCGCCCTCGGGCACGTGGCCGTCGTCGTAGGGGGAGAACTCGGGCCCGGAATACCTGTACACCTGCATCGGTTCACCAGGGTAATGCAGCGACCACCTGGAGGACGCGTGCCCACAGCACTTGCACCGAGACCCGACCTGGGGCACATCACGGTGGCCGAACTAGAATCGGCCGTGATGAGCACCCCCGAGGGCGACGAGCCCACCCCCGCGACGCCCGACGCCGTCAGCCCGAGCGACGCCACCGGCGCGGTCGGCCCGACCGACGCGGCCGACGTCGTCGACGCGACCGACCCCGTCGACGAGCCCGACCTGCGCGACCTCTTCGAGGAGCAGGCGATGCCGTTCATGGACCAGCTCTACGCCGCGGCGATGCGCATGACCCGCAACCCGGCCGACGCGTCCGACCTCGTGCAGGAGACGTTCGTCAAGGCGTTCGCCGCCTTCCGGCAGTTCCAGCAGGGCACGAACCTCAAGGCCTGGCTGTACCGGATCCAGACGAACACCTTCATCAACACGTACCGCAAGAAGCAGCGCGACCCCTACCAGGGCACGCTCGACGAGCTGGAGGACTGGCAGCTGGGCGGCGCCGAGTCGGCGACCCGCGCCTCCGGCTCGACGCGCTCGGCCGAGGCCGAGGCGATCGACCACCTGCCCGACAGCGCCGTGAAGGACGCCCTGCAGAAGGTCCCCGAGGACTTCCGCATGGCCGTCTACTTCGCCGACGTCGAGGGCTTCTCCTACCAGGAGATCGCCGACATCATGAAGACCCCCGTGGGCACGGTCATGAGCCGCCTGCACCGGGGTCGCCGCCTCCTCCGCGAACTCCTCGCCGACTACGCCCGAGACCGCGGCATCGCGGTGCCGGTCGGCACGACCCCGAAGGGCAAGAGATGACCACCGACAGCGCATGCGAGAAGGCCAAGGCCGAGCTCGAGGAGTTCCTGCACGACGAGCTCTGCCGCGAGGACGCGGCCGACATCCGCGCCCACATGGCGACCTGCGCCGACTGCTCCGGCGAGCACGCGGTGGGCCGCGTGCTGACCGACGCCGTCAAGCGCGCCTGCAACGAGACCGCGCCAGAAGACCTGCGCTCGACCGTGCTGGCACGGCTGCGCGACCTCCAGGCCTCGCACTAGCCCCCACGCGGAGGCGCGGGTCGTCACGAGCGGGCCTCGCGCCTCCCTCCTGCGCTAGCGTCGTCGCATGACCGCCACGGTGGAGGTGCTCGGCACCCCGACGCCCGACGACCTCGACGACCTCGTCCGACTCATCAGCCTCCTCGGGCACACGCTCGACGCCGAGGTGCTCTCGGCCCGGCTCTCGCGGCTGACCGCGGAGGCCGGCCACGAGACGTGGGTGGTCCGCGGCCCTGACGGTCGGATCGGCGCCGTCGCCGGGGCCCACGTCGTGTGGGCGTACAACGACGACGCGCCGACGGCCCAGCTGCTGCTGCTCGTGGTCGGCGAGGAGCTGCGCCGCGACGGCGTCGGCTCGTACCTGCTCGGGCACTTCGAGCAGTGGGGGCGGGCGCAGGGCGCCCGCGTGCTGAACGCCGTCTCGGCGGCGGCGACCGACTCGGCGCACCGCTTCTACCGCAAGCGCGGGTACCACGAGGCGGGCGTCCGCTACTCCAAGCTCGTCTGACTCCGGACGCCTGACGCGGGACGACGAGGGCCCGGGACCGCCGCAGCGGTCCCGGGCCTCGTCGTCCCGAGCGGGCGGCGCCGGCTACAGGTCGAGGGCCCCCGAGATCAGCTCGGCCTGCTGGGCCGCGCTCGCCTTGGTCGAGCCGGCGGCGGGGGAGGCCGACGCCGGACGCGACGAGACCGTGATCGGCCGGTCGAGGTGCTTCTGCAGCTCGAGGACGACGAACGGCCAGGCGCCCTGGTTCTCCGGCTCCTCCTGGGCCCAGACCAGCTCGGCGTGCGGGTAGCGCGAGAGCACCTCGCGGATGCGCTCGAGCGGCAGCGGGTAGAGCTGCTCGAGCCGCACCAGGGCGATCTCGTCGCCCACGCCGCGCTTCTCGAGCTCGGCCTGCAGGTCGTAGTGGATCTTGCCCGAGTGCAGCACGATGCGCTTCGTCGCCGACGGGTCGGTGACCCGCGTGCAGTCGAGCACCGGCTCGAAGCGGCCCGACGTGAAGGCGTCGACGCCGCTCGTCGCGCCGCGGAGGCGCAGCATCGCCTTCGGCGTGAACACGACCAGCGGCCGGCGCGGCCTGGCGTAGGCCTGGCGACGCAGCAGGTGGAAGTACGACGCCGGGGTCGACGGGCGCGCGATCGTCATGTTGTCCTCCGCGCACAGCTGGAGGAAGCGCTCCATGCGGGCCGACGAGTGGTCGGGGCCCTGGCCCTCGTAGCCGTGCGGCAGGAGGAGGACGACGCTCGAGCGCTGGCCCCACTTCTGCTCGGCGCTCGAGATGAACTCGTCGATGACCGTCTGGGCGCCGTTCGCGAAGTCGCCGAACTGCGCCTCCCACAGCACGAGGGCGTCGGCGCGCTCGACCGAGTAGCCGTACTCGAAGGCCATCGCCGCGTACTCGCTGAGGAGCGAGTCGTAGATCCAGAGCATCGCCTGGTCGTCGGTGATGTTCTGGAGCGGCAGCCACTCCTGCCCGTTCTCGCGGTCGTGCAGCACCGAGTGCCGCTGCACGAAGGTGCCGCGGCGGCTGTCCTGGCCCGCGAGGCGGACCGGCGTGCCCTCGGTCAGGACCGAGCCCATCGCGAGCAGTTCGCCGAAGGCCCAGTCGATGCCGCCGTTCCGGCTCATGTCGACGCGCTTCTTCAGCAGCTGCGAGAGCTTGGGGTGCACCGAGAAGCCCTCGGGCGGGTTGTCGTGGGCGTCGCCGATGGCGTGGATCAGCTCGAGCGGCACCCCGGTCGAGTCGGGCTCGCCGGAGGCGTCGTCGCGCTGCGAGACGGGTCGCTCGAGGTCGTCGACGTCGCCGGCGTCGTCGGTCACGATCGGCATCGAGCCGGTCTGCGCCGCGTGCGTCTCGGCGAAGGCCCGCTCGAGGCGGTCCTGGAAGTCGCGGTGCGCCCCGTCGTACTCGTCCTGCGTGATGTCACCGCGGCCGACGAGCGCCTCGGTGTAGAGGGTGCGGACGCTGCGCTTGGCCTCGATGAGGTTGTACATCAGCGGCTGCGTCATCGACGGGTCGTCGCCCTCGTTGTGCCCGCGTCGGCGGTAGCAGACGAGGTCGACGACGACGTCGCGGTGGAACTCCTGACGGTACGAGAAGGCGAGCTCGGCCACGCGGGCGACGGCCTCGGGGTCGTCGCCGTTGACGTGGAAGACCGGGGCCTGGATCGTCTTCGCGACGTCGGTCGAGTAGACCGACGAGCGCGACTCGGTCGGCGGCGTCGTGAAGCCGACCTGGTTGTTGATGACGACGTGGATCGTGCCGCCGACCCGGTAGCCGCGCAGCTGCGACATCTGGAGGGTCTCGACGACGACCCCCTGGCCGGCCATGGCCGCGTCGCCGTGGACGAGGATCGGCAAGGTGCCGAAGACGCCCTTCGGCCCACGGTCTTGCTTGGCGCGGACGATGCCCTCGAGCACGCCGTCGCCGGCCTCGAGGTGGGACGGGTTGGCCGCGATGTAGACCGGGATCGTCTCGCCGGAGGCGCTCGTGAACTCGCCCTCGGTGCCGAGGTGGTATTTGACGTCGCCCGAGCCCTGCACGGTGCGCGGGTCTTGCGTGCCCTCGAACTCGCGGAAGATCTGCCCGTAGGTCTTGCCGGCGATGTTCGTCAGCACGTTGAGGCGGCCACGGTGGGCCATGCCGATCGCGACCTCCTCCAGGTCGGCGCGCGCCGCCTCCTGGATGACGGTGTCGAGGAGGGCGATCGCCGACTCGCCGCCCTCGAGGCTGAAGCGCTTCTGGCCGACGTACTTCGTCTGGAGGAAGGTCTCGAAGGCCTCGGCCTCGTTGAGCTTGCCGAGGATGCGCATCTGCTCGTCGTGCGACGGCTTCACGTAGGGCACCTCGACGTGCTGCTGCACCCAGGTGCGCTGCGCGGGATCTTGGATGTGCATGTACTCGACGCCGATCGTGCGGCAGTACGAGTCGCGGAGGATGCCGAGCACGTCGCGGAGCAGGGCCGACGTGCGTCCGCCGAGGCCGCCCGTGACGAACTCGCGGTCGAGGTCCCAGAAGGTCAGCCCGTGGCTCTCGATCGCCAGGTCGGGGTGCGTGCGCTGGCGGTACTCGAGCGGGTCGATGTCGGCCATGAGGTGGCCGCGCACCCGGTAGCTGTTGATGAGCTCCTGCACGCGGGCGGTCTTGCCGACGCGCTCGGCGAGGTTGACGTTGATGTCGGCGTGCCAGTGGATCGGCTCGTACGGGATGCGGAGGGCCGCGAAGATGTCCTCGTAGAAGCCGCGCTGCCCCATGAGCAGCTCCGAGACCTTCTTGAGGAACTCGCCCGAGCCGGCGCCCTGGATGACGCGGTGGTCGTAGGTGCTCGTGAGGGTGATCGTCTTGCCGATGCCGAGCTCGACCAGCGTCTTGGCCGACGTGCCCTGGAACTCGGCGGGGTAGTCGAGCGCGCCGGCGCCGATGATCGAGCCGGCCCCGCGCATGAGCCGCGGCACGCTGTGCACGGTGCCGATGCCGCCCGGGTTCGTCAGCGAGATCGTGTTGCCCTGGAAGTCGGCGGCGCCGAGCTTGTTGTCGCGGGCGCGCTTCACGACGTCCTCGTAGGCCGACAGGAAGTCGGCGAAGGTCATCTCGTCGGCCTTCTTGATGCCGGGCACGAGAAGGGCGCGGGTGCCGTCGGGCTTGGGGATGTCGATCGCGAGCCCGAGGTTGACGTGCGCCGGGGTGACGACCGACGGCTTGCCGTCGACCTCGTCGTAGAAGACGTTCTGGCTGGGGAACTCCTTCAGCGCCTGGACCAGGGCCCAGCCGATGAGGTGCGTGAACGAGACCTTGCCGCCGCGGGCGCGCTTCAGGTGGTTGTTGATGACGATGCGGTTGTCGATCATCAGCTTGGCCGGGACGCTGCGGACGCTCGTCGCGGTCGGGACGGTGAGGCTCGCGTCCATGTTCGTCGCGAGCGACTTCGCCATGCCGCGGAGGGGGGCGACGGTGGCCTCGGCCTCCGGGACGGGCTGCTCGCCGGCCGAGGGCTTCGCGGCCGGCTTCGCGGGCGACTCGGCGGGGATCGGCTTCGCCGAGGGCTCGACGGAGGTGGTGCGGGCGGCCTTCTTGCCGGCCGGGGCGGCGGGCGCGGGGGCCGGGGCGGGGGCCTCGTTCTCGCCGGGGGCGCCGACGACCTCGTCGGGGACCTGCGCCTGACCGCCCTCGGTCGACGCGCCTCCGGTGCTCGGGGCGGGCTCGGCGGCGTCGGACGTCGGCGCCGACGCAGAGTCAGGAGCGGGGGAGGAGCCGGCCTCGGCGCGGTCGGCGGGCACGTAGGCCTCGAGCACGGGCCACCACGACTCGTCGACGGCGTTCTTGTCGACCACCCACTGCTCGTAGAGCTCGTCGACCAGCCACTCGTTGGCGCCGAACCCCGCCGTCGCGCCCTCGTCCGTCGTACCCGTCACGTGGCTCGTCACAGCCGATCGCCCACTCTCCGTTGATTGTTGATCAGTCCGTGGGCGGCGACGCCCACGAGGCCCCAGCTTAATCGCACCCGGACGACCTCGGCTGGTCGACTCTCAGGGATTACCGTAGGTCGCATGAGGTTCTACGAGACGACGCCGACCCACGACCTGACGTACTCCGACGTGTTCCTCGTCCCGAGCCGGTCGTCGGTGGCGAGCCGCCTCGACGTCTCGCTGGCGCCGGGCGACGGCACGGGCGCGACGATCCCGATCGTCTCGGCGAACATGAACTCGGTCACCGGCCCGCGCCTCGCGGCGACGCTCGCCCGCCGCGGCGGCCTCGGCGTGCTGCCGCAGGACATGCCGCTGCAGCAGCTCGACGCGGCGATCCGCTGGGTGAAGGCGCAGCCGGTCGACTACGACACCCCGTACGCCCTCGACCCGGGCGAGACCGTCGCCGCGGCGCTCACCCGCGTGCCCGCCGTCGAGGGGCACGGCATCGTCCTGCACGACGCCGACGGTGGCTACCTCGGCTGCATCGCCGCGTCGCGGCTGGCCACCGCGCCCCGCGACGCCGTCCTCGGCGACCTGCTGCACGGGGCGCTCACCTCGCTCGACGCCGACGACGTCGAGAGCCCGCGGGCCGCGTTCGACCGGATGGTCGCGGCCGAGATCGACTTCGCGCCGGTGCTCCGCCACGGCCGGGTGATCGGCACCGTCAGCCGCAAGAGCGCGCTGCGCTCGACCCTGTACCAGCCCGCGGTCGACGGCGACGGACGCCTGCGCGTCGCGGCCGCGGTCGGCATCAACGGCGACGTGGCCGAGAAGGCCTCGGCCCTCGCGGCGGCGGGCGTCGACGTGCTCGTGCTCGACACCGCGCACGGCGACCAGGACGCCATGATCCGGGCCGTCCGCACCGTGTCGGGCCTCGGCCTCGGCCTGCCCCTCGTCGCCGGCAACGTCGTGACCGAGGACGCCGTGCACCACCTGGTGGGCGCGGGCGCCACCATCGTCAAGGTCGGCGTCGGGCCGGGCGCCATGTGCACCACCCGCATGATGACGGCGGTCGGGCGTCCGCAGTTCTCGGCCGTGCTCGAGACGGCGGCCACCGCACGGGCGCTCGGCGCGCACGTCTGGGCCGACGGCGGGGTGCGCTACCCCCGCGACGTCGCCCTCGCCCTCGCCGCCGGTGCGTCGTCGGTGATGATCGGCTCGTGGTTCGCCGGCACGATCGAGGCGCCCGGCGAGCTCGCGACCGACGAGGCGGGCGCCCTCTACAAGGAGAGCTGGGGCATGGCCTCGACGAAGGCCGTCGAGGGACGCTTCGGCCGGCTCGACCCGTACGAGCTGGCGCGCAAGACCCTCTTCGCCGAGGGCATCTCGTCGTCGCGCATCTACCTCGACCCGCTGCGGCCGAGCGTCGAGGACCTGCTCGACATGATCACCTCGGGCGTCCGCAGCTCGTTCACCTACGCCGGGGCCCGCAGCCTCCCCGAGTTCGCCGAACGCGCGCTCGTCGGCGTGCAGTCGGCCGCCGGGTACGAGGAGGGCAAGGCGCTGCCGGTCAGCTGGTAGCGCCGGAGGCGCGGGGAGCGCACCCGGGGCGGGCCGGCCGGTGTGGTGGGGCGCGCCTCCTGACGCTAAGATCGCTCGTCTATGGATGACCCCCCGTCTCAGACGTCCGCGCCCTCCGCCCCCCGCCTCCTCGAGCGGGGTGACCGCCCGCTGTGAACGAGTGGATCCTGCTCGGCATCGGCCTCGTGCTGACGATCGGCACCGGCCTCTTCGTCGCCAGCGAGTTCTCGTTGGTCAACCTCGACCGCAGCGACCTCGAGGCCCGTCAGTCGAAGGGCGAGAAGGGGCTCGCGCCGACGATCGGCGCGCTCCGCATCACGTCGACGCACCTCTCGAGCGCCCAGCTCGGCATCACGCTGACGACGCTGCTCACCGGCTACACCATGGAGCCCGCGATCTCGCGGCTGCTCGAGCCGCCGCTCACCGCGGTCGGCGTCCCCGAGCCGGTCGTGACCGTGGGCGCCCCGATCGTCTCGATCGTCGTCGCGACCCTGCTGTCGATGATCGTCGGCGAGCTCGTCCCGAAGAACTTCGCGCTCGCGCTGCCGCTCCGCACCGCCAAGCTCGTCATCCCGTTCCAGGTCGGCTTCACGACGGTGTTCAAGCCCGCCGTCGCGCTGCTCAACAACACGGCCAACGCGATCCTCCGGGGCATCGGCATCGAGCCGAAGGAGGAGCTCTCGGGCGCCCGCACGGCCGAGGAGCTCTCGTCCCTCGTCCGTCGGTCGGCGTTCGAGGGCAGCCTCGAGGACGACACGGCCCTGCTGCTCGCCCGCACCTTGGCGTTCAGCGACCACACCGCCTCCGACGTCATGACGCCGCGCCCGCGGCTCTCGACCGTGGCCCGCACCGACTCGGCCGAGACCGTGCTGCAGCTCGCGCGCCGCACCGGGCTGTCGCGCTTCCCCGTGACCGACGACGGCATCGACGACGTCGTGGGCCTCGTGCACGTCAAGCAGGCCGTCTCGGTGCCGCGCGAGAAGCGGGCCGACGTGCCCGTCTCGGCGCTCCAGACCGACGCGGTGCGCGTGCCCGAGACGATGACCCTCGACAACCTGCTCGGCGAGGTGCGCGGCCGCGGGTACCAGATGGCCGTCGTCGTCGACGAGTACGGCGGCACCGCCGGCGTCGTCACCCTGGAGGACCTCATCGAAGAGCTCGTGGGAGAGGTCTCCGACGAGCACGACCGCAGTCGGGTCGACGTCGTGCGCTCGCGCAACTGGCTCACCTTCCCGGGCCTGCTCCGGCCCGACGAGCTGCTCGAGCGCGCCTCGGTCAAGGTGCCCGAGGAGGGCCCCTACGAGACCGTCGGCGGCTGGCTCATGAGCGAGCTCGGCCGCCTGCCGGTCGCGGGCGACGTCGTCGAGACCGACGACGGCACGTTCCGCGTGGAGCGCCTCGACGGGCGCCGCATCGACCGCATCCGGTTCACCCCGACGCCCGACCCCGTGCCCGGCGAGGGCGACGGGGGAGCCGGCGCCGAGGGCGCCCGGGGCGGGACGAGCGGCGACGCGACGGACGCGACGGGGTCGACCCGCGCCTCCGGCGGGGCCTCGTCGCAGATCGCCGGGGCCCGCGCGGCCCGGCCACCGCGAACTCCGCGCGGCGACCGCGCCCGCACGAAGGAGACGAGCCGATGAGCGACTGGCTGGGGATCGTCTGGCTCGTGCTGCTGCTCATGGGCAACGCGTTCTTCGTCGCGGCCGAGTTCGCCGTCATCTCGGCGCGCCGGTCGCAGATCGAGCCGCGGGCCGAGGCCGGCAGCCGCGCCGCGAAGACGACGCTGTGGGCCATGGAGCACGCGACGATGATGCTCGCGACGACGCAGCTCGGCATCACCATCTGCTCGCTGCTGATCCTCAACGTGTCGGAGCCCTCGATCCACCACCTGCTCGAGGGGCCGCTCGGCCTCACCGGGCTGAGCGAGGAGCTCGTCAGCGTCGTCGGCTTCGTCATCACGCTGGTGCTCGTGTCGTTCCTGCACGTCGTGTTCGGCGAGATGGTGCCGAAGAACATCTCGTTCTCGCTGCCCGACCGGGCGGCGCTGCTGCTCGCGCCTCCGCTCGTGGCCGTGGCCCGCGTCTTCCACGTCGTGGTCGTCGCGCTCAACTGGTCGGCCAACGCCGTGCTGCGGGCGTTCGGCGTCGAGCCGAAGGACGAGGCGGCCAGCGCCTACACCGTCGACGAGGTCGCGACGATCGTGGCCCAGTCGCGGCGGGAGGGCACCCTCACCGACGCCAGCGGCACGGTGCAGGCGGCGTTCGAGTTCACCGAGAAGACGGTCGACGACGTCGCCGTGCCGATGAGCGGGCTCGTCACGCTGCCCGAGGACGCGACCCCGCACGACGTCGAGCGGGCCGTCGCCCAGCACGGCTTCTCGCGCTACGTGCTCGTCGACGACGGGGGCGACCCCACGGGGTACCTGCACCTCAAGGACGTCATCGACCTCGACGAGGACGAGTTCGGCGACCCGGTGCCGCCGAAGCGCATCCGCCAGCTGATCTCGATCTACCAGGGCACCGAGCTCGAGGACGCCCTCGCGACGATGCGCCGGAGCGGCGTGCACGTCGCCCGCTCGTTCGACGAGCGGGGTGCCAC
>Ga0265780_10008819_pt1 | contig 12202 bp, 19 predicted proteins | sample P1T30metagenome_FD_192432 | JGI IMG/M metagenome (GOLD analysis project Ga0265780, IMG submission 192432) | Plant litter microbial communities from East Loma Ridge, Irvine, California - P1 T30 | ecosystem: Environmental > Terrestrial > Plant litter > Unclassified | place: USA: California... | reverse complement strand
GCTGCGATCAGCGCGGACGGCGACGCAGTGACCGCGACGTTCCTCTCCAGCGCCAGCGCCCCGCTCATGGCCGAGACCGCACGGTCCCCCCTCCCCGAACCCGACAACACCGTCGTCGTCAACCACAGCTGCATCTCATGCGCTCCCCAGCCCGGTCAACCCTGTTGAGCGAAGAACGCCTGGCGGACACAGTGGTGTTCGTTCCCGCAAGGGCTTCACGGGCCACGAGGCGAGCCACACCCGTCTGGTGCGCGGGACCAAGAGGCGCTAGACGCCTGGACGGACGCCAGGCCGTGAGACCTGAACCCACACGGCCTGGCCTCCCGTCCTTCTTGCCCGTCACGTTCTGAGGTGCGTTGGGTCGTATCCTCGGGTGTGGCATTCCGGGCGTGGACAACGCGAGGGGTGCCCTACGTCGCTGAAGCCCAGGAGGGCTTCCTCCTCTGGAGTTCCTCACCCGCCGGTGCAGGCCCTGCGCCTTTGATTCGCGTCGAGCCGGACACGTTTTCCGTGATCGCGTCCCGGGACGATCAAGACGAACGTGTCTTGACGGTGACGGTGTCAGGACGCAAATCGACCGTCGTCATTCCGCACCACCTGCTCGCCGTCCTCGAACGCGAATGGGCCGACGCAAACGCTCCCACGAAGCGTCCGGTCTAGCGCGGGCGACTCTTCTGTCTTGTGGCCGCGGGTGCGGGTGCGGGTGCGGGTGCGGGTGCGGGTGCGGGTGCGGGTGCGTACGGTACCTCCTTCAGGCTGCCGGCAGTCAACCCCCTCACATCCTCTCCAGCACCGACCTAGCGTGGACGACGTCCGGGGGCAGCAAAGACGCTGTCCACCGGGCGCCTCGACAAGCACCGAGAACAGATCGGGGAGCAGCAGGACGCTTCTACGAGGAGCGCAGGTCCTACCAGTCAGCCACAGCGTGGCAGGCCGACGAGACCACCGCGGGGACCCACCACCAGGAGGGTCCCCGCCCCACCCTCACCACTACGGCTGCAACCAGGGAAGGAAGGTAAACCGCATGAGCACAGAACGCGATCTCGGGACCCTCACGCGCCTCCGGGACACCGACGACACCATCGCGAACACCAGCACCGACATCCGCGGCATGGACGTCGTCGACACCGACGGCGAGACCCTCGGCAAGATCGACGGGCTCTTCTTCGACGAACACGAACAGAAGATCCGCCTCATGGAGATCGCCTCCGGCGGATTCCTCGGCCTGAACCAGAAGAAAGTCGTCATCCCGATCGACGCCATCGAGGAGATCACGACCAGCACCGTCCGGGTCAACCAGTCCCGGGACCGCGTCGCGGGCGCCCCGCTCTACGACCCCGACGTCGTTCCCTCGGTCTCGTCGCTGGATCAGACCTACGGGTACTACGGCTTCCTCCCCTTCTGGGGCACCGGCTACACCTACCCGCAACGCACTCAACGACTCTGACCCGACACCACTCTCGACGGGCCACCCCGAACTACGGAAGGCAGGATCATGACCGACTTCACCGACCGCACCGTCCTCATCACCGGAGGAGCCGGAGGCATCGGAGCCGCCACGGCGAAGATGTTCCTCGACGCCGGCGCCCGCGTCGCCCTCGTCGACGTCGACCAGGACGCCCTCGACCAGCAGGCGACCTCCCTCGGGCCCGACGCACGCATCCTCACGATCCAGGCCGACGTCTCCGACCCGGGCGACGTCGCCCGCTACGTCCAGACCACCATCAACGAACTCGGGCACATCGACGTGTTCTTCAACAACGCCGGCATCGAGGGCAAGGTCGCGAACCTCGTCGACACGACCCCCGAGGACTTCGACCGCGTCATCGGCATCAACCTCCGCGGAGCCTTCCTCGGCCTCCACCAGGTCCTCCCCCACATGACCGACCGCGGCAAGGGCAGCATCATCAACACCTCCTCCGTCGCGGGCCTCGACGGCGCACCCGGGCTCAGCCCCTACGTGGCCTCGAAGCACGCCGTCACCGGACTCACGAAAGCCGCGGCGCTCGAGGTCGCCGGCACCGATGTCCGGGTCAACTCCATCCACCCCTCCCCCGTGAACACCCGCATGATGCGCTCCATCGAAGCCGGCGGCGGCGACGCCGAAGCTCAGCGTCAGGCGTACGAGCAAGGCATCCCCCTCGGCCGCTACGCCGAAGCGACCGACATCGCCTCCCTCGTGGTGTTCCTCGCTTCCGACGAGGCCGCGTTCATCACCGGCGCCCAGTACCGCATCGACGGAGGCATGGGCGCCAGCCAGTGACCCACCCGCCCACAGACCGACGCGGAGAGCGCCCGACGGAGGCGCGGCGCGATGATCCGACGCTGGTCAAGAACCAGCCCGCCATTGGGCAGGGCCGCCGTCGACAGTGGCTCGTGCCGGCGGCACTCCTCGCGGCCATCACCCTCGGCCTCATGATCATCACCCTCGACCTCCAGACAGCCGTTCCCGTCGCGGGCATCGTCATCATCAGCACGCTGCTCGCCGGGATGGTCGTGGTGGCGATCGTCGTCGAACCAACCCGACGACGCAACGTCCTGTCTGCCTGGCTGATGAGCACCATGGGGCTTGTAGCCCTCACACTGCCGGTGCTGCTCCTCATCGGCGAGGCGCGCCCGAGCTGAGCCAGTTGACAGCCCCGCCTCATCTCAGCAGGAGGACTTCTCGCTCCGGAGAACGATCCCCTATCGGGTCAGCCGGGTCAGGGAAGAGCATCGCGACATCGGCGCTGTTCGCATACAGGTCGGCCGAGTTATCCTCACGCGTGCGAACACGTCCACTCCTAGCCTCCTCGGCCCTTCTCTTGGCCACCTGCGCAGCCGTGGCGGGGTGCACGTCATCGTCGGGAATTGAACAGCAGTGGGGTGACGGCAAGGGATACATCTCCGCCGACCAGATCGTGAGTGAGATCGCACCTGAGGACCGCGGCGACCCGATCGAATTTGACTCCGAGCTCAGCGACGGCACGAAGATCACAGCGGCTGACTACCAGGGCAAGGTTGCTGTTCTGAACTTCTGGTTCGCCGGGTGCGTCCCGTGCCGCATGGAAGCGACCGACCTCCAAGCAGTGAGCGAGGAAGTATCCGACGATGCGGCATTCCTGGGTGTCAACGTCAAAGACCAGCCCGACACCGCCGACGCGTTCACCCGACGATTCGACGTCACCTACCCGACCGCCATCGACGCAAATACGGGGAGCGTCCAGCTCGCATTCGCCGGCAAGACGGCCCCCAATGCGACCCCGGCGACATTCGTCCTCGACCCCGAGGGGCGCGTGAGCGCTCGCGTCTTGGGGTCTGTCGACCCTTCGATCCTGCGAGCACTCGTCAAGACCGCGGCCGCGACACCCGAATGAACGTTGCGGCATCCGCCGCCTCTGCCTGGTGCTCGGCCGCAAGGACGCCCCGCCCGGCAGCCGATCCCTTGCCGGGCAGCACGCCTCAATGGCGAAGGAACCACCTGAATGGCCAGCGAGCTGAGCGAGACCTCCGCCGCGCGCGTCGAGCCGCGTCCTGCTGTGCCGTTGCATGAGCTCGTCGAGCTCGAGCCATGATTTCATCGCCACGAGTCAGCCGTGCTGCTGCCCGCGTCGGGTGAGTGAAAAGACCGACACCTAACCACGCGAACAGCCCACCAGTCGTGACGACAAAGAGTGGGTGACCTCGGCCGGTGGTTACGAGATCACCTGAGAGCCAAGTATCCGTAAGCCAAAGGCCCACCACCAGCGTGGCGATCCCCAGAACGACGACGCAGCCACCCGACACACGCCATTTCCACATGCCCCCAACACCTCTCTCCGCACCCGTTCAACGGGCAGGTCTCAAGCATCCAAGCGGAGCTGACCCTGCGCCCATCACGCCACGCGTAATCATCTACCGAAGCCGAGCCGCGGAAGTGCCTCGTCGACGGGTAAACAGATAGGAAATGAGCGTTCCATCCAGCATTCTGTTCCCATGACCACACGATCGGACGCTGACAGCAGCGTTGTACTCTGGCGGCCCACGGGCCCGGAGGAACTCGAGCTCGTCAAGGCGAGTGGCTGGTCGCTGTGGCCCCCGAGACTGCCGGATCAGCCAATCTTTTACCCGGTACTGAAGGAGGACTATGCCGTGCGCATCGCCCGAGACTGGAACGTGAAGGCCTCGGGCGTTGGCCATGTCACTCGGTTCTCGGTGCGTCGGAGCTTCCTCGAGGGCTTCGACGTCCAGCAGGTGGGTGGGCGAAGCATCCTTGAGTACTGGATTCCGGCGGAACGCCTCGATGAACTGAACGCGAATCTCATGGGGCCAATCACGCTCGTCAGCACGTTCCGTCGCGATAACGCCGACGGCGAGATCAAAGAGTTCCGCGAGGAGTGGCCCGCCCGTAGCGCGCCGTGAGGCAGTGCCCGGGGAGCGATCCCCTACCGGGCGATGCGTAGAACCACATCGTCGTACGAAACCCCAGTTCTTAGTTCACTTGGAGAAGAACCACTTCTGGTAACGCCTCTATGACTCAGGCATGCAGCCATGTCGCTTCCGACTGCAAAGGTGTGTATCCCCAGTAGGTCGTATGGGCCAAGAATCGCTAGACAAGACTCCAGAGATGAAGGATGCGGCGACAAGAGCGGCACGATTCGGAGCCCCCACCATTCTCTCCATCTTCTCTACGTGATACGCCACCGTATGTTCCGATTTGTAGAGCCGCTCACCGATCTGCCGCAGGCTCTTGCCTTGGGCAAGGCCCGTCAGGATGTGGCTTTCCAAAGTGCTGACGCATCCTTGACAGCGCTGTTTCATACCTTCCACCCCTCCAGTTGGCACCACTTTCTTTCCTAACAACTGCCCTGCGCACTTGCTAGAACTGAGTCCAACTTTTGGTGCAGATCGACCAAAAATTCCCTGAATGCGAGCGCGCGGCGGACGGGGCCTTTTGCCTAAGGGCACTTCACGCACCGTGAAGCACGATTCCCTCGGATGGGTCTCGTCTGAGCAAATCCGGGTCAGGAGAAGCACATGTACCAGAAGTTGATTCGTCGATTGGGAGCAGGTCTAGCAACTGCGGGGCTGATTCTCGGAGGGACCATCATTGGCGCAGCACCCGCGAGTGCTGCAGAAAGTTGTCAGAACTTGGTGACCCGCTACGAAGTCACCGAAGCTTCCGTTCCAATCGTTATTGGGACTCTTAACGTCAACCGGTCGGCATGCGACGACGGGTCAGCGCTGACGTCGTCGAGCACGAGCCTCACATTCGATACGACGGGACCCGGCGCCGCTGCTGGTTGGAACTTTGGTACTCCGTCGACGTCTCTGAGTGGAACAAGCGGGCTGACAGCGGGCTACACGTCCAGTGGCAGCCTCCAGCTGTGCGTCGCGTCGGCTTCTCCGCTGTGCGCGGACACGGAGACCTTCACAGTGACAAATTCGGTCTTCGGGCCCAGCTTCGTGGGGCCTGTTACTCTTCCCACCGTGGCGTGTGAGAACGCAGCTTGCAAGTTGAACTTCGCGCGTCAGTGACGAACTAGGAGGGCACATGTTTCCGCTGCTTAGACGCTTGAAGCTCAGGCAGTGGCTGCCCGTTGCCAGTTTGCTCTTGGGACTGATCGCGTCGTTTGTGGGCGCTCAGTACGGCCAACCAAATTCATGGTTGTGGTTTGGCGGGGGCGTCGCTCTTGCGGTCGTCCTTGCTGTGATTACGCGCCGTCGAACTAGGATGGACCGCTCTCCAAATGAGCCATAGGCACAGGCCACAGCTGGGCAAAGCCTCCTGGTAGAAACGCCTTGTACGCGCACCTACCAGGAGGCTTGTGCTTTTGGCCACAGGAAAGATAACGAGACACAAGAGCAATTCCTTGATCGATCACCGAACATCCGGGCCCGTCTAGCGCTCCCCCGCAGTCAATCCATGCGAGACGTCTCGATAGACAAGATCGCATCCGCAACGGAGCATCAGCGCCGCAGCAAGGATTCAGGGGCAAGCTTGCCGACGAGCTGGGTCGCTCTCGTGCGCGAAGCAGCGAACGCAGGAGACTCTGAGGGAGCCATCGCCGCCGCCAGTGGGCTAAGTCTGGGGTCGGTGCTGAAGGTTCGCGCGGAGCCGACAGACAGAGAGCCCCGCGGGCCCTCCTGACGATCGTCTATCGGGCATCTGGCCGGCTCTGGTGAAGGACGTCTAGCTGCAAGCTAGCCTCGCCGTATGTATGGCGTCCCCGTCGATATCGATCTGTCGTTCCTTCCCGGCAAGAGGCTCGAGTCCGTGGATTTTACCCAGTTTCAACTTCAGCTGCGTTTCGATGAGAGGGTGCGGTTGTCCATCGAGTCGGTCTACCGGATCGACAAGGTCGGAAGCGTTCTCGTTTATGACGAGATGTCTGCTGGTGCCGGCGAGGTTGTTGCGCTGCTGTCCATGGATGTGACCAACGCCTACCGTCTGGCAGAAGATGCGATTCGCATTGAGTTCGGAGACAGTCGTGCGCTTGAGGCCGTTGATGATTCGGTGCAGTTCGAGAGCTTCCAGATCTGGAACGGTGACGCCATCATCATTGTCTGAGCCTTGGCGCTTGCTCTTCGGAGCCAGTTCGACCTTTGGCTTGGACCGGACACTTAACGCTGTTCTCGGCCGTGGGCGAAGCAGTAGGAGTCGGTGCCCGCTGGGTACGACCCAGGAGCAGCCCGGTGACCGATCCCCTGTCGGGCAAATGACCTCAAGGTTCGGGCGCACAACGTCGACAGCCAATCCCGGCATGCCGCCAAACGGCGTTGGCTCCGCCATCACGGGCGGAGCCAACTCCCTCAACGTAGAGCCCATGCCGAAGCAACTGATGGCCTATCCAACTGAGGTCGTCCGATGCTACAGACACCTATTCCAGGTAGACGACGTACCGAAAGGCGCGTCGCCGGCGCCACGAACATCGTGTCCGGCTTCATCTTGCGCCGGCAGGTCTGGCGCAAAAGGAAACCCGATGCCGACCGCTGACCGATCCCCTATCGGACACCCGCGAACTGCCGACAAATCAGCCCGGCAGCGTCAACAGCCAAACAGCGAGTGCTGCGCCAGCAAGAACCATGAGTGACATGCCGGCCAGGCCCCACTTTCTATAGGGAGGCGTGAAGAGAAAGGGGTCGCCCGCTCGGCCATCTCGGACACCCTTGAATGCTCCGACCAGGACGAAGGCACCCCCGAGGAAAAGTGCCGGCAGCATCATGAACCAAAACACCACCCAATGCGTCGTCATGGAACAAGCATCTCAGGGTGTGGTCGTTAAGCCATCGTCTACCGGGTATGCAGAAACGATCGTTTTCTGGTCAATCGCAGTCTGCGGAAACCGCACACTAGCCTCGTCACATGACGACACGGGACGATCATGGGCGCTCCATCGACAAGGCCCAAGATGCTCTTCACCAAGCCATGCGCGGTGGCGACGTAAGTCATCTCCAAGAGTTGCTTTACGAGGGCCTTACCTTCGAGCTGCCGGGCGGGTCAGTGATAGGCCGTGCAGCTGATCTCGATGCTCATGCCTCGGGAGCAACACGATTCGACAAGCTGTCCGAGCGTCATCGGTCAACTCTGGAACATGATGGTCATGGCCGGACATCGTCGCTCGTGGACATCGTCGTATTCGATAGAGGCCACCGCATGGAGGCTCGCATGATGTACCGCCGCTTTTGGTCGATCATCGAGGGTCGTTGGCAAGTAGTCGCGGGCAGCGCCGAACCGTCCGCATAGACCCCTAGGCTCGAGTTCTAAGCCAGCACCCAACCGGCAGGCTGGGTGCCGTCGCTCGGAAACGATCGTTTCTGACGGCCCGAGGGGCGATCGTCTATCGGGCACCCTCGGTCAGGGCCAACGCACTACTAGATGCAACATAGCCAGCATCAACTGCCCGAAGCGCAGAAGAACTTTTCTGTGGAGTGGCGCTGCGCGCTCTAGCTCTCGGGCCGTCGGCCGCACGAACAACGCAGGAGGCACGCTGTTCCAGCACGTCTCTCGACCAGGGACCTGCTGCGCGTGGTCCTCTTCGTACTTGCACTCCCCACAGGCCACCGGCCCCTCAAAGGCTGAACCCCGGTGCTCTTCCCATGGGTGTTCGCAGTCCGGGCATGACGTCTCTCGCAGCCGCCGCCGCACGGCACGGCCGGAATCGCCTGCGGGATTGCTCATGGAGCGAGTATGCCCGTCTCGCGATGCGCCCTGGAGCCGACCCCTATCGGGCCGGACCGAGCAAAAGAAATCGCGTTGAACCGAAGTCGTCTGCGTATGCTCGCAACAGCACCAGCCGCACTGTCGCGAAGGGTAGGACACGATGATCCGACGACGCATCCTCGGAGCTTCTGCAGGAGCAGGCGTTCTCTGCCTACTGCTATCAGGATGCAGCGGAACCGCTGCGGCAGGGACCGACGACCTGCCAACCTTCACGTCGATGGACCAGCTCATCTCCGCCGTTGACGAACACCTCGCCTGCGACACCGACCCTGCCGGAGACCCTGTCACCCCGATGGACGGCGACTCCGTACCCACGGACCAAGTGCTGTGCCTGCCCCACGTGCAGATCGACCTCTACAAAGATCAGGCGGCGCTGAAGAAGGCTCTCACCCTATGGAGCGATACCCAACAAGGTCCTGTGCCGTTGGTGCACGGTGGCAACTGGATGGTGGTGGACCTCACCGGGGTGGCTACCGGTGAGCCGTCGGCCGTCGACCTGGAAGGGCTCGCATCTGAGATGGACGTCGAATACGAGATCGTCGCCTCTTGACGACGCGTCGGTGACCGGCGAGCGATGGACTATCGGGACAGAGGCGGTTCGAACTCGTCGAAAGACTCTGCAGGACGTTAATCAGGTCGACTGGACGACTCGAACAGGTAGCACGTCGCCGCAGCCACAAGGCCACCGACGATGGCCGCACCTACGGCGTAGGTGACCTCGCCAGGCGTCGTCATGAGGGTCGATGCCACGTGTGCGGGCACCCACGCCAAGGCGCCCGACACAACGCTGCTCCCCGCGCCGACCCTCAGCACACGTTGCGGACGAGTTGCGCGCCGCAGCAGCCGACGGGTCGGAAGCGCGATGGCAGCCGTGAGTGCACCGATTATGAGGCCGAAAATCAAACCGCGACACCCAAGGTCCACGAGGATGATGATCCACAGAAAGCCCGCCATCGATCCTGAACCGAAGTCGATTCTCCCGTAGGAGAGCACGAGGTAGCCAAGATCAATTCCGACATAGAGCAGAACGCCCAACACTCCACCGGCGACGATGCCTCGCAGCATGAAGAAGCCTGCCGCCGACCGAGGTCCACGACCACGACCAACGTCCGAACTGTTCCTCACGCTTCCTCCGTTCCTATGTCTCGTCAGTATGACTAGGCCTGCGCCCCGCGCTGAAGGGCGCGGTACACGGTCGAACGGGCAACGCCGAACAGCTCCGCGATCTCGCTCGTCGTGTGTTCGCCGGTGCGGTGCACCTGCACGAGGTGCTTCTCCTGCGAGGGGGTGAGCTTGGGCTTGCGGCCACGGAGCTTGCCAGCCGCCTTGGCGATCGCCATGCCCTCCCGGGTTCGCGCGCGGATCAGGTCCGCCTCGAACTCGGCCACCATCCCGAGGACGTTGAACAGGAGCCGGCCGACGGGGTCGGTGGGGTCGTACACCGCTCCCCCGAGATTCAGCGCGACGCCCTTCTTCGTCAGCTCGTCAGCGATGTCTGTTGCATCCCGGAGTGAACGGGCAAGACGGTCTAGCTTCGTGACGACGAGCACGTCGCCGGCACGGCACGCGGCTAGGGCCTCGCGGAGACCGGGGCGGGCTCGCGTCGTTCCCGACAGCCCGTGGTCAACATGCACGTGTTGATCGTCAACACCGAGTGCTGCAAGACCATCACGTTGTGCTGCGAGATCTTGTCCCGAGGTCGAGACGCGGGCGTATCCGATGAGCATGCGACGGCTGTAGCGTTTACACCCTCATCACCGGGCATTTTTGCGGGACAGGCATACGCGAATTCGCAGGCCAGGCGCCACTTGACTTCGGTCGACTGAAACAGGGCCGAACAAGTGTCCCGATGAACGACCGCCTATCGGACACTGAAATCGAAACGGAGAGAACCTGGTGCACATTCGAGGTGCGGGTATTCCGACGCATGCGGCGCATTGTCGGTCTGCGCGTCGCGGCCGTACCGCAGAGTTGGGGACGTGCCGGCACCCGAGATCATCTCCCAAGACCCACCGGCAAGAGCGTTTTACGGCCTTCTGGCGGCCGGGATGGTCGTTGTTTTCGGGGGCACGACCATCTTCATTTCTGGGCTTCCCGGGCAAATCACGTTCGGTGTTCTAGCAGGCGCATGCATCGTCTTAGTTGTTCGCCTCCTGCGACTATCCATCACTCTTTCTGACGACGAAGCTGTCATCCGTGGCCTGTTCCGAACGACTCGCATCAATCGGGAGCACGTCAGATTGTTGCGAGAGCACGCATATCTCGAGGGGACGGATGAGCTGGGCCTGGGACACTCCACACCCGTGCTGGCCCTCATGCTGAGCTTTATGCAGCCAACGTCTCGTCGCCCTGCAGGCAGAGGGCACGAAGTCGCACGACGCATCAACTCGTGGATTGACGGAACAGCAAAGCGGGTCTAGCCGAAGCCAGGCCCGCCCTGCCGGTCTATTTCTTCTTACGATGCTGGATGACCAACACGGCGATGAAGACAATCGTGACTAAGGCAACGGCGATGGGCCACCAACCATTTGCACCAGCTGCGTACACGGGCTTATCCCTCCGAAATGATTGCTCCAGCCGTTTCCGCCAGAGAGTATCCATAGTTCACGGCAGCCGTGGCTGCGCCCTTGAATTTCTACGCGACCGGATGACGACCGTCTATCGGCCGCTCGTAGATCCGCCTCGCAAAGGCTCGTCCATCGACAGTGAGAGAAAGCACCGACCCATGGCATTGCGACGTGCGCAGCATGTCGAGATGTGCCCCGAGTCGCGCGGGCGGCGGCACACGAGCGCTCGACCCCGAGGGCTGGCGGCACGGGACTATCCGTCGCACACTGGTGCCCAGCGAACGAGAGGACTCGTCATGGGCGACAGCGTGGTCGATCAGTACATCGCGGGGTTCCCGCCGGAGAAGCGCGAAGCCCTCGAACGGGTGCGACGGGCCATCCACTCCGGGTGCGCCGGAGGCGTCGAGAGCCTCCGGTACGGCATGCCGGCCATCCGCTTCGACGACGGGCAGACGCTCTACTTCGCGGCCTGGACCCGCCACCTCGGCATCTACCCCGTCCCCCGGTTCGACGAAGCCCTCGAAGGCGACGTCTCCCCCCACCGACGCGCCAAGGACACCGTCGCCTTCGGCTGGGGCCGCCCCGTCCCCGATCAGCTGGTCGAACGGATCAGCCGCGCCATCGCGTGCGGCACGGCGACGACGGTGGACGCGCCTCCTCCGGCTTTCGCGGTCACCCGCTGACGGGTCCCCCGCACTCCGCCGACGACCCACCGCGGCCGCCACCGCTCCTCGCGCCGCGTCGGGTCGCGCCGGCCGACCGCGCGGCCCTCACACCCCGGAAGTCGGTACCGTCGACGAGAAAAGCTCACCCCGATTCTGAGGAGACCCGACATGACCGACGCCACCCCTTACCCCGGACCCGGCACCACCGGCCCCGCCACGACGACCAAGAAGACGATGGGCGTCCTGTCGCTCGTCTTCGGCATCGTCAGCATCGTCTTCTGCTTGTTCCTGCCCGTCCTGTGGATCTTGCTGGCCATCGCGGCCGTCGTGCTCGGCTTCATGTCGCGCAAGCGCGAGCCCGCCGCCCGCACCATGGCGACGGTCGGCATCGTGCTCGGCTTCGTCGGCATCCTGGCCAACATCGGCTCGATGGTCGCCGGCGCGCTGATCATGACCCAGGGCCTCTAGCCCGCACGACGACCCGGACGAGTGGTCGCCGATCGTCCTCCGCCACCACGGCGAGCACGATCCGTGGCCACTCGTCCGCTGCGTCCGGGCCCGTACCCCGAACGCGCCGCGTCGGCGGAGGCGGCCCGGCGTAGCGTCCAGGGCACCCAGAACCAGAGAGGACCCCGCATGACCCGCGACCAGTACACCTTCGCCGACCCGCGCACGCTCTACCCCACGATCAGCCCCGAGGTGCAGCACCAGGACGAGCCCGGCCTGCAGTCGCAGATGACGCCCGTCCCCGACCTCGGCGAGGAGACCTACCGCGGCACGGGACGCCT
>Ga0265780_10008818_pt1 | contig 12202 bp, 6 predicted proteins | sample P1T30metagenome_FD_192432 | JGI IMG/M metagenome (GOLD analysis project Ga0265780, IMG submission 192432) | Plant litter microbial communities from East Loma Ridge, Irvine, California - P1 T30 | ecosystem: Environmental > Terrestrial > Plant litter > Unclassified | place: USA: California... | reverse complement strand
CATCGAGCAGCCGCTGCAGCGCCTGTTCCGCGCTGCGCGCGGCGAGGATGCGCGCCTCCGGCGCACGTTGCAGCACCGGCAGGCGCAGCCGTTCGGGGTCGGACAACAGCACGCGCTTGCCGGCCAAGTCGTCCATGTCCAGCACGCTGCCGCTGCGGGGCCCGGTCACGATGACATTGGGCACGCTGATGAAGGGTTGGCTGAATACCCAGCCCTCGCCCAGGTAACGGGAATCGTTGGGTACGCCCATCACCGCATCGATGCGGCCGCGACGCATTTTCTCGCGCAGGTCGAACCAGTCGTGGCTGGGTTCGGGGGTGAGCGTGGCACCGGTCTGCCGCAGCCGCTGCAGGTAGTCACTGGCAAGCCCGGAAGGCCGACCATCGGCATCGGTGAAGGAGAGCGGTGCGGCATTGGGCGCAAAGCCGGTACGCAGTGGCGTGGACAACGCCCGACGCTCCACCTGGTCCAATGCCTGCCGCGCCGGCGCAGACCACACCGGCACGCGCAGCCAGCGCGCGGCAATGCCTGCACGCACCGACGCCGGCTGCTGCGACATCGCCTGGTCCAGCGCGTCCACCAGCTGCGGCCGGGAGGGCGGCACGCCGAAGTGCAGCGTATCCAGCTCCATGTCGATCGGACGCAACAGGGCGATGCCTTCCAACGCGGAGTCATTGATCAGCTGGCTGGCCACGTAGGCATTGCCGATGAACACATCCGCCTCCTGCCGCGCCACCATCCGCAGCGCGTCCAGCGTGTGCGCTGCAAGCAACTGGCGCGCGGCGGGAAAGCGGGTGCGGATCTGCGCCTGGGTCAGGAAGCCCTGCTCGCTCACCACGCGCAGGCCCGCCAGGTCCGGATCATTGGACGCGCGCAGGTCATCGCTGCGTCCCACCACCGCCAACGGCGCGGTCGCATACGACGTGCTGTAGGCCAGGCAGCGGTTCGGGGACGTGCTCGGCGATACGTTCATCACCACGTCGATATCGCCCCGGCAGGCGGCTTCCAGCACCTGTGCCCAGTCCGGATAGCGACGGTAGTCCAGCCTCACGCCCATCCGTGTCGCAAGATCGTCCAGCGTGTCCGGGCCCAGCCCGCGCACCCTGTCCCCTTCGACGAACTCGAACGGCGGCCAGCCGCTGTCGTAGACCCCCACCGACAGAACCGCGTGGGGCTGTGCAGGTGACGGTGCCTCGGCGCGCGGCGCGGGGGGCGCGGCCCATGCCATCGCAGGCAACAGCGACAGCAGCACGCCCATGCCGCATCCTCGACAGTGAGCCAGGATCGTGCGCACCAGCTTCGCTCTCCTTAGAATAGGGATATCGTCGATGCCTGCTTTCCACCCAACCCATGTCACCCGGGGCCATACTAGAGCATGACGCTTCGCATCATCATCGCTGACGACCACCCCGTGGTTCGCATCGGCGCCCGGTCGGTCATCCACGGCAGCGGCGTCGGTGAAGTCGTGGCCGAGGCCGCCACCGCGCAGGACCTGCTGGCCTACCTGTCCACCCATCCCTGCGATGTACTGGTCACCGACTACTCGATGCCGGACAGCACCGTGCCGGATGGCTTTGCGATGATCAGCATGATCCGTCGACGCTATCCGTTGTTGCCGGTGCTGATGCTCAGCGTGTCCAGCAACCTGGCGATCCTGCGCATGGTGCGCGACGCCGGCGTGTTGGGGCTGGTGGACAAGGGATCGTCGATGGACGAACTGCCCGTCGCCATCCGCACGGTCCACCGTGGCCTGCCCTACGTCAGCCTGTCATTGAAGGAACGCGTGGAAGCAGCAGGCAGCAGCGCGATGGTGGAAGGCGAAGGCCGCCCGCTGTCACCGCGCGAAGTGGAGGTGCTGCGCCTGCTCGGCAAGGGCATGACGGTAAAGGAGATCGCCACGCTGCTGCATCGCAGTGCCAGCACCATCAGCCGCCAGAAGGGCGATGCGATGCTGAAGCTGGGGTTGAACAGCGATGCGCAGTTGTTCGATTACCTGCGCAACGGCCAACTCTGATTCCGCACCGGTTTCATCCCACCTCCAACCGCAGCGGGGCAGTGCCCATGGCCGGATCACTGCTGCCGGGCTGGCCGTTTTCCGCGCGCCCGGCCAGCCGCTGGCGGGCCCCCGGCTGCTGCACCTGCAGGTCGTACCAGGCGCCCGTTGGAGCTGCCGGCCAGGTGATGCGCGCCGCTTCACCGGCATCCAGCGAAAGCGATCGCTCCGGCATCAGGCCCGGATAGGCCGCCCCGCGCACCGCCACCGACACGGGCGCCAAACCGGGGTTGCGCAGCTGCAGGACCATGCCATCTGCGACACGCTCGATCTCCATTTCGACCGGCATCGGCGCCTGCGCGCTGCCGCGGTAGCGCCGATGGAAGCCATTGGCGCCGAGCACCCACAGGTCGTAGCCCTGTTCCGCATGCAGCGGCCAGCTGCCCTGCAGCTGCTTGCCCGGGCCTACGGTGTAGCGACGCGGCAGCGCATCCAGGCGCAGCAGGTCGTAGACGTGCAGCACGGTGGCAGCCCCCTCGCAGGCCAGGGTGAGGCGGATTTCGGCTGCGTGCGGGTCGGTCTGGATGGCCACGTCGGGGCGGTAGGGCAGCGCGCGGGAGGGTCGCACGCCGGGCTCCTGGCGCGCCGGCTGCAGGGCCTGCGGAGCTACCGGCACGGTACGCGCGGGCAAGGCGGCGGCGCGCGCGGCGGTTGCGGCCGTGGCCGGCAATGCGTGCACGAACGGGCGGTTGTCGATCTGCGAAAAGTCGAACGCCGCGGTCAGGTCGCCACACACCGCGCGCCGCCACGCTGAGATATCCGGCGCGGCCACGCCGAATCGGCGCTCGATCAGGCGGATCACCGAGGTGTGGTCGTAAACGTGCGAATCCACCCAGCCACCGCGGCTCCAGGGTGAAATGACGTACATCGGCACGCGCGGCCCCAGCCCATAGGGACGGCCACGCAGCGCGGCTTCGTCCTGCTTCTCATTACCCGGCGAAGGATGCCGGTGGTATTCGCCTTCGGTGCCCACCACCGAAGCGCCGGCCCATCCGCCCGCCACCGCAGCGTCGGCCGAAGGCGGCGCCGGCGGCGGCATGTGGTCGAAGAAGCCATCGTTCTCGTCGAACATCACCAGCAGCGCAGTGCGGCTCCAGACCGCCGGATCGGCGGTCAGGGCGTCCAGCACCTGCGCGGTATAGGCCGCGCCCTGCGCCGGGCTGGAGGGGCCGGGGTGCTCGCTGCCGGCGGCATCGGCAATAAGGAAGCTGACCTGTGGCAGGCGCCCGTCCAGCACGTCCTGGCGCAGCTGGTCCAGTCCGCGCGTGCTGACCGCGCGTTCGCGCAGTTCGGCATCGTGCCCCGGTGCGTTCCGCCAGGCCAGTCGGAATGCTTCGAAGCCCGCCAGCGGGTTGTCGGTGAAGTTGTCGGCCATGTCCTGGTAGATGCGCCAGTCCACGCCTGCCTGCTGCAGCCGCTCGACGTAGGTGGTCCAGGTGTAGGACGCGGGGTGGCCGCCCAGCTCAGGGAAGTTGTCGTGCGAGTTGGCCACCGCGGGCCCGCCGCCAAGGGCGTGCGGGTCGTTGTGGCCGGTCCACAGGAACAGCCGGTTGGGGTTGGTGCCGGCCGGCATCGCGCAGTGGTAGGCATCGCAGACGGTGAAGGCCTCGGCCAGGGCGAACTGGAACGGCAGGTCGGCGCGCTGGTAATAGCCCATCGCGTGGTCCTGCTTGGCCGCAGGCCAGTGCGCCATGCGCCCGTGGTCCCACGCCTTCTGTGCATCGGGCCAGGTGTGCGGGGTGCCCTCCACCCGCATGTGGCCGAAGTGCGCGGCGGTATCCAGCGGGAACGGCGCGATGCCGTGGGTACCGGCGGCATTGGGCTGCAGCCACAGCGTGCGCGCCGGCTGGCCTGGCTCCAGAGGGGGCGCCGGCGGCACGAAACGGTCACCGAAACCACGCACGCCCGGCAGGGTGCCGAAGTAATGATCGAACGAGCGGTTTTCCTGCATCAGCACCACGATGTGCTGCAGGTCCTGAAGGCTGCGCGTGCGCGCGTCCGGGGCGATCGCCGCCGCGCGCGCGATGCTCGGCATCAACGCGGCGATGCCGGCCGCAATGCCGCCCTGCAGCAGGCGGCGGCGGCCGATGTCGTGCGGCGTGTGCGGCTGTTCGCTCACAGATCTACCCGTACCGAGAAGCCCACGGTGCGCGGCGCACCGATGAACGCAGTATCGCTGCCATCCACCCCGGACAGGTAGCGGCGGTCGGTAAGGTTGCTGACCACGAAGCTGGCACCCACGCCCTTCAGCTTGGGCGACAGGTCCTGCAGATCGAAGCCGATGTTGGCGTTGAACACCGTGGCCGACGGCAGCTTGTTGGCATTGGACGCATCCAGGTAACGCTCGCCCAGGTAACGGCCGGACACACCGAAGTTCCAGCTTTCACCCTGCCAGTCGGCCGACATCACCAGGATATGGCGCGGCTGACCGATCACATCGGCGCCGTCGACGATGCCCAGTTCGGCATCGCGCGCGGCGTTGCCGCTGCCCAGGTATTCAGAGCGGTTGTAGGTGTAGGCCCCGTTGATGCGCCAACCGTTGTCCCAGCCGTAACCGAGCGCGGCTTCCACGCCGGTGCTTTCTACGCCACCGAAGTTCTCGTAGACGCCATCGGTCTCGTCCAGGTAATCAATGCCGTCGGCCAGGCGCGCCGGCAGGTAGACGATGCGGTTGTCGAACTTGATGTTGTACAGGGTGATCGAGGCGGTCAGCGGCCAGCGGCTGACGCGCAGGCCCAGTTCGATGTTGTCCGCGGTTTCCGGCTCCACCCGCGCGAAGCGCTGGGCGTCGGTCTCGCCGAGCACGCCGGACGGAATGGCGGCGAAATTCTGCGAGTAACCGGCGAATGCCTCCAGGCCCTGCACCGGCAACGTCCAGGTGGCGCCTGCGGACAGCAGCGGATCGGACTTCGAATCCGAACGCACGTTCTCCGCCGCGCCGATCGTGCGCTGGCGCTTCTGGTCGACGAAGAACTGCTTGACGCCAACGCGTGCACTGAACGGACCGAAGCGGGCCACGTCTTCGACGTAGTACATCTGCTCGTCGACCTTGTAACGGTCTTCGAACTGCACCCAGTACGGCATGTTGTCGAATGAGATATCGGTACCGACATTGAGCAGGCGGTGCCAGTCGCGGCGCACGCTGCGGTCCACGTTCTCCACCCACACGCCACCGCGCACGGTGTTGTCGATGCGGCCGAAATCCTGCTTCCATTCCACGTCGGCGGTGAAGCCGGCACGATCGTTGTCGTAGTGCGAGTGACGATAGGATTGAACGCCCTGCACGCCTGCGGCGTAGCAGTTGGGATCGTAGTCGGCGGTGAATCCGGCACGCGGCGTGCATCCTGGGATCATCTGCGCGGCGCTGCCATCGGGATTGACGAAATAGAACTGGCCCAGCGCGGACCCGCCGTACGCGGTGTCGCCGCCACGGTACTCGGACTCAGGATTGCCCACGCCGTCTTCGCGCGCCTGCACCAGATAGGGCGGCAGCCAGTCGCCCCGCCCTTCCATCTTGTGCGCGTAGCCGGCCACGCTGGCCTTGAAACCGTTGCCGCCATCGAACGCCGCGCGCAGGTAGCCGAATGTGTTTTCGCGCAGCGCGCGCGAGCCGGAGCGGAAGTTCTGGTCCAGGTTCGGGATGCCGGTCAGGTTGCCGACCAGGCCATCACGTTCGGGGTTGGTGGCGAAGCTGGCCGGCGAAACGCTGGTGTATTCCGGTTCGTTGGCATCGTTGTAGGAGGCGTAGCCGCTCAGCGTCCAGCGATCCAGTTCGGTGACGAACTTGGCCGCCACGTGGTCGTTGCTGGTGCGTCCACTACCGTCGATCCAGTCACGCACCTCGGCCGACGAAGCGCTGATCCAGGCGCGGGTGTGGCCGGCCAGCAGGCCGGTATCGAAGCGTGCGTAATACTTGCGTGCATCGTTGTCACCGCCGCCAACGACGAAGCGCACGCGCTGTTCCTGCAGCGGATCGCTGGTGAGGAAATTCAGCGTTCCGCCCAGCGCTTCGTTGGAACGCGATGAGATATCCGCCGTGCCCTGGCTGACCTCCACCGTTTCCAGGTCCAGAGTGTCGATGTAGCGGTTGGCCAGCGAACCACCGCCATAGCCGGACCCGCCGTTGGGCAGGCCGTCGATGGTGGTGCCGATCTGCTGCGTATCGCGGTTGGTGACGAAACCGCGCATGCTGATCTGCGTGCCCCACACCGACGAACCGGTGGCATCGGCCTCGCTGACCACCACGCCCGGCAGCTCGTTCAGCGCGTTGTTGACGCTGCTCAGGATGGTCTGCCGGTTGATGGTTTCCTTGCTGACCGACGTCTTGGCATAGCTGGTGGCCTGGCCGATCACCTGCACCTGGTCGAGCGTGCGCGCATCGTCGGCAGGGGCGGCTTCTTCTGCCGCATAGGCATGCAGCGCAGGCAGCAACATCAAGGCAAGCAGGGAAACACGTGGATAGCGGCTATGTCCGGGAGCAGGCATCGGGTCGGTTCATGGGGTGGGGTCCGCCGGAGTATTGGCAGGGGGAATGACGTGGACATGACATCGCAGAGCGCAACCACGTCGGCGGAGTACCATGGCGTCCCTGCTGAAGCCTGCCCATGACCACTCCTGCCCACCACGTCCAAGGTCTCGACAACGACGAGGTCCCAGCCGACTGGCCTGCGATCAGCGCCGGCGAGATCGCGTGGCTGCAGCAGCATTTCGTGGAGCTGCAGGGCGACTGCCGGTTGCTGTGGCACAGCCCGCGGCCGTTTTCCGCGGCCGCGCTCGTGCAGGGCCCACACGGACGGTTCTTCATCAAGCGCCACCACCACAGCGTGCGCAGCGCCGCGGTGGTGTCCGAAGAACATCGCTTCATCGCCCATCTGGCCGCGCAAGGCCTGCCGGTGGTGCAGGTGATTGCTGATCAGAATGGCGCGACCGCACTCGAGCACGGCGTCTGGACCTTCGAAGTGCACGCCGAAGGCATCGGCCAGGACCTGTATCGCGACGTGCCCTCATGGACGCCACCGGCCAGCGTCGAACAGGCCTGGCAGGCCGGGCGCATGCTGGCCCTGCTGCACACCGCCGCAGAAGGCTTCCACGCACCGCAGCGGGCCACGAACCTGCTGGTGGCCCGCGATGACCTGATCCGCGCCGAGGACCCGATCGCGGCGCTCACCGCGCAGTTGCCCGACCGTCCCGGGCTGGCCGCTTACCTGGCCGACACGCCGTGGCGGGCCGAGCTGCAGCGCGCGATCCTGCCCTGGCACATGGGACTCGCCACACGGCTGGCCGCCGAGCCTCGCCTGTGGGGGCACAACGACTGGCATGTGTCCAACCTGCTGTGGCAGACCGGCAGCGGCGTCACCACGGTCAGCAGCGTGCTCGATTTCGGGCTGGCCTCGCCCACCAGCGCGCTGTACGACTTGGCCACGGCGATCGAGCGCAATGCCATCGCGTGGCTGCAACTGGACCGTGGCGCGCAGGCGGTGCGCGGTGACATCGCACTGGCGCTGCTGGTCGGCTACCGCGATGCGCGTCCGCTGTCGTCCGACCAGGTCCAGCTGCTGGCCGACCTGCTGCCCGTGGTGCACCTGGATTTCGCGCTGTCTGAAGTTGAGTATTTCCACGCCATCATCGGCTCCCGCGCCAACGCCGACGTGGCCTACCGGACCTTCCTGCTCGGCCACGCCGACTGGTTCCGCACGCCCGCCGGCCAGGGCCTGCTGGCCACCCTGCGCGGCGCCGCCTGAGCGGCTGATTCGCTTCTTCAGCCGTTTTGGTGTGAAATGAGCGCCTGAAGCGGGGGTGCCTGGGTTGACCAGGCTGAGAGAGTCCCTTGGAACCTGATCCGGTTTGCACCGGCGTAGGGAGCTTTGAGCTGCAAGCACATGGACCCATCGGGTCACTGCGCGCGCGCCGTCGCTTCGTCTTTCTTCCTGTTGATGACGAATCGAATGAACCGCTGCCTGCGCCCCACGCTGATGACCATTGCCCTCTGTGCCGTGCTGCCGCTGCACGCTGCCGATGCCTTTGCCGATGTCCCCGATCGCTCACCGACCGAACTGGCTGCCGTGCGCGTGCAGGCCCAGCAGGCTCCGGCCGCCACCACGCCGTCGAGCAGCTTCGGTGCGGCCAGCTGGAAGGACACCCCGGCCTCGGTGAACGTGCTGGACCGCACCCTGCTGGACAGCCGCCAGGTGCGCACGCTGAGCGAAGTGGCCGCCAACGATGCCTCGCTGGGCGACAGCTACGCGCCGGTCGGCTACTACCAGAACATCGCCATCCGCGGCTTTGCGCTGGATACCGCCACCGGCTACCGCTTCAATGGCCTGGCCACCACCGGCGAGCAGCGCATCGCGCTGGAGAACATCCAGCAGGTGGAAATCCTGAAGGGCGAAGCCGGGCTGGCTGCCGGCGTGATGGCGCCGGGCGGCATCATCAACTACGTCGGCAAACGCACCGCCGAAGTGCGCACCGTCACCCTGGGCACCGATTCGGAAGGCACCCGCTACACCGCTGTGGACGTGGGCCACTGGCTGACCCCGCGCTTCGGCGTGCGCGTCAACGCCGCATGGGAAGACAGCGCGTCCTACATCGACCACGCCGACGGGCGGCGCAACTTTTATTCGCTCGCTGCGGACTGGTTGATCGGCGAACGCGGCAAGCTGGAAGTGGATGCCAACTACCAGACCAGCGCACAGCGCTCGGCATCGGGTTTCCAGCTGCTGGGCGCAACCGAGCTGCCGCGCGGCGTGGACCGCTCCAAGATGCTCGGTTACCAGCCGTGGCAGCAGCCGGTCGGCATCGCCAGTACCAACCTGACCGCCCTGCATACCTTTGAGCTGGGGCCGCGCTGGCAATCGCGGGTGTCGGCCAGCCACAGCCGTTCGGTGATCGATGACAACGTGGCCTTCGCCTACGGCTGCTATTACGCCGCGCAGTGCGCCGACGGCAGCGTGCCGGGCAACTACTTCGCGCCCAACGGCGACTATGACATCTACGATTACCGCAGCCCGGACGACACCCGGGTCAACCAGGAACTGCGCGCCGAGCTGCGCGGCAGCGTCGACACCGGCCGCGTCACCCATCAGTTGAGCATCGGCGCCGATACCTTCCGGCGCACGGTGGACAAGCGGCAGAACGTCAACGAGTACGTCGGCACGGCCAACATCCATGACCCGCAGGTACCGGTGTTCGCGCCTTCCCCGTTGCAGCCCGGCGCCTCCGTGCGTCGGCTCGACAGCCGCCAGGATGGCCTGTTCGTGCTGGACCGCATGCGCTTCGGCGATGACTGGCAGTGGCTGGCCGGTGGGCGCATGGTGCGGCTGGACGAACGTGCCTACGACAAGCGCGGCAATCCGGAACGTCACAGCCGGATTTCACGCTTCCTGCCGCAGACCGCGCTGATCTGGAACGCGACCGACCAAGTGAACGTCTACGTCAGCTACGTGCGCGGCATTTCGCTGGGGCAGGAGGCCCCGTTCTGGACCTCCAACGACGGCGAGTTCCTGGCGCCGGTGCTGTCGCGCCAGCTGGAAGTAGGCATCAAGTACGGCGCCACCGATGCGCTGACCCTGGGGGCCGCGCTCTTCCGCACCAGCCAGCCTTTCCAGTACGCCCGTGCCGATGACAGCGATGCCGGATACACCTTCGTGCAGGAAGGCCAGCAGACCCACACCGGGCTGGAGCTGACCGCCAACGGGCACCTCACCGAGCAGTTGCAGGTCACGGCCAGTGCCAGTGTTCTGCAGGCGCGTGCACGCGATACCGCCACCGCCGCCTACGAAGACCACCAGCTGGTCAACGTACCGAAGACGCGGGCCTCCGTGCACCTGGACTACGCGCTGCCGTTCGTCGCCGGCATGGGCGTCACCGGTGGCTGGCGCTATGCCTCGTCCAACACCGCCACGGTGGATGGCAGCGTGCGCGCGCCCAGCTACAGCGTGGTCGACCTGGGCCTGCGCTACCAGCACACGCTGCGCCAGCAGCCGGTCACCTGGCGGCTGTCGGTGGACAACGTGTTCGACAAATTCTACTGGCGTGATACCGGCAGCAGCGCCGGCGATTACTACCTGTTCGCCGGCGCACCACGGCAGGCGCGCCTGTCGGTCACCATCGCGCTATGAACGCCGAACTGCTGGAATGGTCGGCCGCGGCGCTCAGCATCGCCGGTGTGTGGCTGATGACCCGGCGGCGGTTGATCGGCTGGCCGATCGGGCTGGCCTCGGTGGCGCTGTATGCGCTGGTGTTCGCCGAGGCGCGCCTGTATTCGGACACGCTGCTGCAGGTCGTGTTCGGTGGTTTCCTGGTGTACGGCTGGATGAGCTGGCGGCACAGCGCGCAGGCCGATGGCCGGGTGAGCATCGTGCCATTGCCGGCGCGTCATGTAGTGCGCGATCTCGGCATCGGCGTGGCCTTCGGGCTGGCGCTCGGTGCCGGCATGCACACCCTCACCGACGCGGCGATTCCGTGGCTGGATGCGCTGCTGGCGGCGCTGAGCCTGGTCGCGCAGTGGTGGCAGGCGCGCCGGCACGTAGCGGCGTGGTGGCTGTGGATCTTCGTCGATGTGATCTATATCGGCGTGTACCTGTTCAAGTCACTGCACGTGACCGCCGCGCTGTACGTGGTGTTCATCGGCTTGGCGATGCTGGGCGTGCGCTCGTGGTCGGCCAGCGCCCGCCAGCCGGGATACCGGTAGCGCCGAGCCGTGCTCGGCGGCCGTTCGTTGCCGCGTCACGATGCCCCCGCCGAGCATGGCTCGGCGCTACCAAGGGCATGCTGCGAACCCCAGCCGGGTAGCGCCGCTCAGACCAGCGGCGCCACATGCGCGGCATGGAAGTCATCGGCCGGCACCGGCCGGCCGAACAGATACCCTTGGAACACCCGGCAACCCATGCTGGCCAGCCATGCGCGCTGCTGCTCGGTTTCCACGCCTTCGGCCACGGTGGACACCCCGAGGATGGCGGCGATCTCGATGATCTTGCGCACCAGTTCGCGATGGCTTGCGTCCCCGCCCATCCCGCTTACGAACGTCTGGTCGATCTTCAGCTCATCCAGCGGCAATACCTGCAGCAGCGACAGCGACGAAAAGCCGGTGCCGAAGTCATCCAGCGACCAGGAGACGCCGTCCTCGCGCAGGGCGTTCATCGTTGAAGCGATCTGCGCGTGGTCGTGGGCGAGAGCGGATTCGGTGATCTCCAGGCGCAGCCGGTTGGCCGGCGCCCCGGTGCCGCGCAAGATCCCGCGCACGTCGTTGACGAAGCTGTCCGAGGCCAGCTGCAGCGGACTCACGTTCACCGACAGCACCCACGTATTGACGCCCGGCAACGTGGCCCATGCAGCCAACTGCACGCACGCACGGCGCAGCGCCATCAGGCCGATTTCGTGGATCAGGCCGGTCTGCTCGGCCAGCGGAATGAAATTGGCGGGCGACTGCAGCCCGTGCCCGGGCCGGTCCCAGCGCAGCAGCAGCTCGGCCCCCACGACCTGGCCGTTGAGCGCCACCTGCGGCTGCAGGTAGCCGCGCAGTTCGCGCTGGGCGATGCCACGCACCAGCGCGGCATACTGGTCCATCTGGGTGCTGAAGTCTTCGCGGAAGATCGCCAGCACCCCGACGGTCAACGCCATGGCCGTCACCGTATTGAGGCCATGGCGGACCCGGCGCACGGTGTCGGACAGCAGTTCCAGACCGGCACCCAGGCTGGCCGGGCTGATCGCCAGCCAGGCCAGCGCGACCACGCACAGCGTCGGCAGGATCCAGCGCAGGTAGACGCCTTCGCTGCGGAACAGGAAGAAGGTCGCTGCACCAATCGGCAGCAGGAACAGGTGGGTGGAACGTGCCGCCGCCAGGGTAGGCGTTTCCGCCAGGCTGACGAAGATGGTCATCAGCAGCAGTACGTGCGCGATGAGCACGATCGGCAGCCGGTCGCGCCGGTTGGCGATGACAAAGCAGCCCACACCCACCAGGATCAGCGCACACAGCACGCAGGCCAGCACGAGCATGCCATGACTGCCGTAGTAGGCCGCCCACGCCACGCCATGCAGTACACAGACCATCCCGCCAAGGTGCAGCAGACGCTTCACGCGCGGCCATTGCGAGTGATCGGGGAACTTGCGGGTCACCCATTCCCGGCTGCTTCGCGCACTACCTGTCTCGAG
>Ga0265780_10008816_pt1 | contig 12203 bp, 9 predicted proteins | sample P1T30metagenome_FD_192432 | JGI IMG/M metagenome (GOLD analysis project Ga0265780, IMG submission 192432) | Plant litter microbial communities from East Loma Ridge, Irvine, California - P1 T30 | ecosystem: Environmental > Terrestrial > Plant litter > Unclassified | place: USA: California... | reverse complement strand
CAGGTATTCTCCGCCTTGTAACGACGTCTGCAATACCTGCGGTGAAAGTAAAGTATGTGTATAGAGTTTTACGCCATATTAGAGGTCCACCCAGTTGACGTTAGGGTCCAAAACAAGGCTTATTAATATCCCCTAATACGTAGCGAGGATTACTCAGTTACGAGAAACTCAACAGGTACTTGGACTTTAGAGCAATAAAAGCCCTTATTATATCTAGATGTTCGTATTGCATTGCTTGGATGACGTGCAGAGGGTCGTCTCACACTGCCCGACCGCTTACTACTAGAAAATTACTAGGTCGTTATCGCATTCGCGCCTCATTTGCGGAGCGCTTTGTTTTGCGACATAGCAGAACTCCTCTACCACAGAGTCAGGAGTCACTTTTTATACATGGGTGTCCTCGACACTTGCCCAGCAGCTTCTCCTGAGAGACTCACTACCACTTCTTGAGCATTGTTGAATTTCCCAGTCCAACATCCACTAATAGCCTGGCCACATTCAAAATCATTTATATGAGGAAACTCCCCTCGAGAAAAGCGAGCGGTAATTTCATCCTCTGACAAGTCATCGTATGGTTCACGGCCAGCCATAATGAAATACATAACAGACCCCAACGCAAACAGGTCGGATTTCGGATTTGGCGTAGATGGAGGATCTCTTGGAAGGAAGAAGGCTGTGCTCTCCATCGCCTTTCCATCAAGCTCACCAAACAGAGAGCCAGCAAAGTCGCAGAGTTTGAGGTTAAGCTTTCCGTCGAGAAGAAAGTTGTTCGGGTGAATATCGCAGTGAATGACGTCTTTTGAGTAGATAAATGCAATGCTCTCTGCTGCTTGTTAGACCTATTTCTCTTCTTGCTAGATAGGAATGGTTTTGAAATCTGTTATAGAAAAGTAACGGTGAATATCACTATTAACCTCGAATTAGAACCTAAGACTATACTTATGTTTGCCTAAGTACTTGACGAGTCTTTAGTGACTTCCTAATGCTGTAAGGATGTGATGCTTAATATCCAGGCCCTTTATTGCCTAGTAATCGTCTCTGTCATGAACGTATTTGAGAATCGTACTATCTAGGAGTAAAGCCAGTCGTGCTATATTGCCACTAAACAACATTTGTTATACCCTAGGGGGATGTTATAGCTTGATATATTTCACACTTGACTGCGGACAAGATGGATCGACGTGCAGTTTGCCGTCCATTGGCACGGCTGTCCTATTGGAGAAAGTGGCCAGACCCTCTAACATAACATATATTGGATGCGGAAGAGAGATGTGTTATTAATTAGGCCTAGTAATGACAGTTGAGAAAGAATTAGATTAGAGTAGAATGTTTAGCGATTTTAGAGTTTTAGGGGGATTGGGCGCTAAAAGGGAAATCCGCGTGTCTACAAAGTCGATTAGTAATTAAACACCCCGCAACACTATTGTGCTCTAACGTATATCTTATCCAATAAGACTGGACTTATGTAGAGCAAAAAAGTGACATGTTGCGGAGCGTCTAAGGGAAGCTGGTCCCAGTTTGGTGATACTCAGATGAAAGTGAACATTTTGCACACAAACAATAAATTTCACCAACTCACTAACTTATACATATCACATTCTGCCTCGACTTGATGAACTCATCACATTTGAATTTCAATAAATTATCATGTGTCCAACGCGGGCTGACGATGGCGCAGAAGAGATCCTTTCCTGTGCCACACACTTACATTGCTCCCTGACAAGTAACAAACAGTCAGCTTAGTGCATTTACCAACCAACCATAAACACTTCGTAGACGCTTCGTATACGCCGCAGCGCTATACGGAAGATAACCAAGCCCTAGGTATTCCAAAGCAATAGTATAAGGTCAAGACTTCGTCCCGCTTTCTTTCAATATTATCCACGTACTCTTACTCCTGTTCTATCAATAACCGAAAAATCATATTTTAAAATAATATCCCAACTTCGCAAACATCCCCTCGACTGTCCATAGGTACAAACGTCACGTTAATACTATAGTCTACACCTGTGGTTATTCTAGGATCACCTACATAGTTGAATGAAGTAGATGCTGCGATGGAACGTGCGCCCCCGTCCCAGATAAACACATGGGATCGACTAAAGCCCGCCGACCTTGTAATGTTTGTCTTGTATGAGCAATAACATGCCCAGGTAATCTCAGTATAGTCTACCTTTGAACCGTGAAGTAAACTTACTGTAGTGCAGTAAAGGTTTTAAGTCGAATTCCGTGTTACAGTAATAGGGACATATAGCAAGATTGACTGGGCGATTACATGCCGGTGTTAGAAACAGGCCAAAGCCTAGTTTACCCTACGCTACTTGCCCTGCAATTTCTCTGTAATATGAATGCAAGGCATATGAATACAAAAAAGAAAAGAATATATCGACCTCTTGCTCCATAACACTTGATGGTTCGATCATAGTATGCGGCATAATGATGATTCAACCTGCTCATTACCACTTTCTTTAGGTTTCCCCCAAAATCCGAGAAGAGCCATTAGCTCTATGATCCGCACCATAACATCACAACCACCAACCAGTGATAAACATCTTTAATTCTTAAATAATCGTATCTCCAATGTCCCACTCAGCTCCATTTCACGCTACCCCCAGCCTTACCGTCCAAGCCCCACCCACCATACGTATCCACAAAGCCTTCTCGCGTAAGATACTCCTTGTGCTCCTCACTCCTCCACGCCAGCACTGTCCCCAGCTTCCAGCTCGTATCCATCTTGTCCAGCACCAGTTCCACCAGTTGCACATTCTCTGGCTGCTGCAACTGGGGCTTCTCTAGGATAGCCTTGAGTTCCTCCTTCGTTGTGGCGCGGTGGAAGGACGCTTCCGGGCTGGGATGGCTGTACAGCGGGAGCAAGTGTGAGTAGTTGTGAGGAACAATATCGTTGTACGCTGGAAGTGGTGTGTTAGAATTGATTGCATAGAGATCAAGGGAAAAGAAATGAACGTACGTTGTCGTGCACCCCAGATCAACCGCTCAACAGTGTATCCGTCATTGTTGAGCACGAAGATGATGGCCTTGCACTTATTTTTGATCATGGTGCCGATTTCTTGTATCGTCAATGCCATGCTTCCATCGCCCGTTAGAAGAATTGTCCTTCCGGCCTTACTTCCACCATCTTCGAGCTCCCGTCGTGCCACGTCTACACCTAGTGTTGCTGCAGTGGCGAAACCGATGCTCCCATAGTAAATCTGAGTGACTAGCCTAATGTCTGCTGGGAACGTGATGTCGCAGATGCCAGTGTTGCTTGTTCCTGTTTCGCTAACTACGACGTCACCTGGGCGAATGAAAGCTTCAATGGCGGGCCAAAGCGCAGATTGCGTTAGATGGGTGGCATTCGCATCGAGGGGGGTACGAGGGCCTGGTAAAGTGGGTTTGGGAATTTTGTGTTGGGGTGTTGATGGAAGGGCAGTGGAGAGGGCGGCAAGGAGGGGTTTGATGGGAGTAGAAGAATAAGGTTTGCCCTTGACCTGGTTGAGAGTGTCAGCGATATAATTCTTAGAAAATACGGTATAAGAAATTGGAAATGCTCACGATAACACCATGTGGGTTGATGTGTATGGTTGTCCCTTCCTCCAGCGGTCTTGAGAAGCCAGCGGAGTTTGTGTCAGCGGGTATGTAGCCAAGTGTGATGACTAGATCCGCCTGCTTTGCAGCTTCTTTGACACCCGGAGAGCTGACCTCGCCGTTCCACACGCCCACAAACTGCTCATCCGTCTCATCCACGATGCCTTTGCCCATTGCAGCAGAGAAGAATGGGACGTTGAGCGCCTTGACCAGCTGTTTTGCTTCTTCTGATGCACTGAATCGATGTACCAGTGCATCTACCACAACCGTCGGATGCTTCGCCTCCGCGACTGCAGCAAGTATGGCTTTGACTGCCGCATCCTGGGCTGTTTTGTCAACCTTTGGTTCAAGGTCGATCTTCTCTTTCAACAGTCTCGCATCGACCATCTCGGCACTTAGATCCAACGGCAAGAAGATGTAAACCGGACCACTCTGAATCACACACTCTCTCAGCACGCGATCAATCTCCTTGGGCGCACTCTCAATATCCCAAAGTTCTGCAGCCGCAACTCTCAGTCCTTCACTAGCCTTGTTGTATACCTGGTGATCAGGTTTCCCACCTATACTGTGGTGTATCATCATTCTGGCCTTTTGCATAGTTCTCGTCGTTTGTCCGACAACATGAATCACCTTGACGTTTTCACTCATGCTTCCCGCAATCCCGTTCAAGGCAGAGAGTTCCCCGACGCCGTGGGTGGTGACGAGACAGCCAGGGGCGTTTTTGATGCGAGAGTACCCGTCAGCTGCATACGCACCGTTGAGCTCATTTTGGTTCGTGATGAGTCTAAGTCCTGGGGTAAGGTAGATAGAGTCGAGAAACTGTAGGTTGAAGTCGCCTGGTACGCCAAAGACTGTGTCGACGCCGATTTGGTGAATGCGTTCCCACATGTACCGTCCGAGGGTTATCTTGCCTTCTTCCATGACTGTGGCTTAGCTCTTTCTCCGTATGGATGTTGTAGATGTGGGAATCGCTTGATGCTAGCCTTGAACTTCCCCTGAAGTAGTCAGTATGACCAACCTGCTATGATACATATTGTGCATCAAGTTGAACATGGAGAACTTACTAACTATAAGCTCAAACCAGCCAAGTGTTCATGCAAGGTTTCTGTAAGCAGTACTTTTGTGAGTAGAGGAACAATGGAGAGGTTGGGTGTCGAGAGCAAACACGACACAGCATGTTGTAGCTTCGGCTTAGGGCGTCGGGCACATGTAGGGCGTGACAACCGCGGTTCGGTTGGAGACGGTTTGTGGATTAGTGCGGGGAAGTTTATCGGTCTAAATACTAGCATCGGAATGCATCAATTGATATCGGAACACACATATATGGATTTTGATGTAAAACATGAGATATCTATACTTTTCCGTTGACCAAATATTGAAATAACATCGTCATAACGCGATCTGTGCCATCAAGTCCACATCGTGCACCTCCATCATGCAATTCACTCCTTCTTTGCATCCTCAAAGCTCGCCATTTTGAAATCATATGGCAACTCAAAGTCTGCTTTGGGATCACCTTTGAAAGGCTTAAAGTCCACAATGAGCGAGTCCTTGACTGCAAACACCGCGTCGTTTTCAAGGTACTTGCTCTGACGGTCGAAGATCTGGGTAACGATAGGCTTATAGCCAGGCGCAGCAAGCTGTCTTCTGTTAACACACATTCTCTTATATATTTTCGGACAGGGTTTGAACGCGTTAGGCTTTGGACATACCAGAAAATGAATATGCGCTGGCCTCATGGGATGCCTGTCCAACGCCTGCAGCACCTTGCCGGCCGGCCCATCAAAAGGAATCGGATATGGCACCGGCCTCAGGCAATAGAAGCTGTATGTGCCGTCTTTGCCTGTCGTGAATCTACCTCTGAGGTTCATTTCCGGTTGATCTGGATCCTGCTGCTCATACAGTCCATTTGGCGCTGTGTGCCATACATCCACGACTGCACCCTCAATAGGCTTGCCTGTCTTGAAGTCTGTGATAGTACCGTGCATCCATGTCCGATCTCCTTGTTCGTTGATCTCCTTTGAGACGATGCAGGAGTCCATGGGCAGTTCGGGTGCGTTGTGCCTGTAGAAGGGACCTAGGATGGCAGTCGCGGTTGGCTCGTCAGCAGCGGTGGATGCGAGTTTATAGGTAATTTCATCCACTAGAGATTCGAGGCCAAGGATATCGCAGAGGAGTTGGCCTTCATTGCGTTTGGAGTCGGACATGCGGCCTGCTGCGTTCATCTGCACATGGTCAATATGTGTTAAAAGACCCCTTCAACAGGTTACAGCTGTATAAAACCATGTTTGACGTACCAACTCCACGCCGACCATCCACTCGTCGACTGTAAGCTCATTCTCTCTCGCAAAGTCATGGATATGCCGGATCAACCCCGCCGTAAGCTGTCTGACCCTGGGTGTAGCCTTCGGTCCTGTCGCATTGATGACCGCTTCTGTAAAGTTCGGATCAAACTTGTGTGGGGTTTGTCCCGTCATTGTGTCTTTTCGAAGCTGAATGAGATGATGTTTGGTGCTGTATATGCTGCGGCAACCCCTCAGTGTAGATGTTGACAACAAGTTTCCCACGTCAGCTCATGGAGAAGCTGTTGCTATTCATCTTATGACAAGATCTGTCAGCCGGCAACATGTCGCCGACAAATACGGATGTGAGCGCCTTCAAGCTTGTACTTAGGTAGCAATTGCGCGACCTTGCAAGCGGGGCTATGGAGCAATGGTGTGGAGAGCACTGACGGGAGTTTGTCGGTGGACGCAGCCGAGGGTGCGCTATCCGATGCTTACATCTTCGAATGTACCCATAGCCGATAAGTGCGGCGACGCAATCATCAGTAAGCGCGTACATGAACGTATTTGTCTGTATCATACTATCAATGGTATTACTTAAGATGAGTCCATATACACTACCAGAATCTGACGTGTACAAGGTGGAATTATGGATATTTAATGCTGATATTTTCGCTTCAATGCTCATAGAAGACTGCTACCGTAGCCTGCAATGCACAAGAAACCCAAACGCCCATGCTTACTTTCCCATGCCGTTCAATCGCTATCATCATCCACCCTTGCACGCTTGGCGGATCTGCCCTCGGGCTCCTGGATACCGTACCTCTTTTCGCCCGTCTGTTCTGAACTCTTCTCTCCGCGGACCTCATTGATCATCTGGCTAATGTTAAATGGGTCATCGGTGTCTTTCTCAAATTCCACAGGTCCTTCACGAGCCTCTTGCAAATCAGCACCCTTGAAACCACCCTTGGCTTTGCCTAGCACTTCGAATTTGCTTGACTTTGTGATTCTGTCGTACGTCTCCCCCTCATCCTCGCCGTCGTCTTGTTGTACGCTTGGGCGATAGATGCTACTTATAGCATCCTGTGCAGCAAAGAGAGGCTTATCATAGTGATTGTCCTCGTTGAACCCTGCGTTGAACCCGCTGGTTTGATTAAATAGCCGGGAGTCGTACATGGATTCTCCGCCCGAAGTAGGCTTTGCGAGGCCAAGTGCGACCTTTTCGGAGATGTCGCGATTTTGTTCCCGTGCAAGCATCTGAATCTTACGCTCGGTACCCATGCGCGACTGACGGAGCTCACGCTGGAAGTCTTCGCGACGTTCCTTGCGCGCGTCCATTCTTTTTCGCACTGCCTCTTCTTCAGAGTCCGTGTCGGAATCACTTTGGGATCGTCGTCGCGAGGCATTAGCGCGCTCCTCTCTTGCCTGCTTCGCAAGGTTGCGCAGGTGCTCCTCCTTCTGTAGCTTCTCCTTTTCTGCCAACCTCTGTTGCATCATGGCACGCTGCTTAACTTCCTCTCGTGCGTGCCGGTCTGCCGCCTGCAGTGCTTCGCCAAACTGCGCAAACTTGTCATTGATTGTAATGTCCTGAAGACCTCGACCGTCAGCTGCCAGACGCTTGTCGAGAGGTACTGTGTAACCCTTGGGATTCTTCCAGTTGCTGATGGGAGGCGGAATCTTCCACATTTCTTGGTCTTCAGCCGTCAACTTTCGCGGTGGAGAGTGGAGAACGGGAGGTGGCGGCGATGGCGGTCCGCGCGGGATACGCTTGTGCTTGAACTTTGGCGGCTCCATGGGGTCAATCTGTCTTTGCTGAATCTTGAAGATGCGCGTCTTTCCCTGTGCTTCACCCATCTGCGCAGTTGGTGTGTACCGCACGAAAGTAGGTTCATCATTCTTTCGGCCCTGAACGTTCTTGGGTCGCTGCGCAGCAGTCTGGCCTGCGACGAGCGCCATGAGCGCCTGCTCAGTCTTCTCTTTGGTCGCCTGCACTACGTCTTGGCTTGGACGCGACAAGTCCAGTTGGCCGGCATTCGCCTGCTGGCGCAGCGGGATCAGGTCCTTGAAGCTTGCTTGCACGATCCTCGATTCACCGTGGCCACGCCTGGCAATCTCGTCGTACTTGGTCTTGCCCTCGCCGTCGACCCTTCTTACGAGGGCGTTGGATGTGGATGGTGTGCCCTTCTTCCCCATGTCCAGCGGGTATTGTGCAACGTGCACCTCTGGAAACGCGCCGCCATCGCCAAAATCCTCAGGCGCACGCGGCCGCCAGCTTTGCCTGCTGCCATATGCGGGTGGGCCATTCTGCTTCTTCGCGACGTGGGCTTCGTACTGCTCGGAGCTCAACACGCGCGTACTGTTGGTGAGCTCCTCTTCCTCGCCCGAGTATTTCGGCTTGGGCAGCGACTTGGACAGAGCTGCGACGGACATTGTAAACGTCGGCGGGGATGGGGTTGGGTTGGGTTGCTGTCTGTCGTGAGTTGTATCGTGCGCCCTTGGGCGACCTCCAGGGCTTGGCTGGGCAAGATTTCCTCGGACCTATCGGCGCCATGGTTTCGCCGCTACCGAGATCACGTGCATTGGGGGATTGTTGGATGCTTTCACATAAACTTTCAGCGTTCCATGTCCACCGGGACTGATATTGCGCCACGGGCCAGTGCAGCATGGGTCAGTCCGGTAAGAAGACGCAATAGTGCCTTAGCCGCATCACGCATTTACCAGCCTCTCCGATGTCAACTTGCGACTGGCACGGCCTAATAGCATTCTGGTCCGTCCCCCATCTGCGACAAGTCGTCGCGCAAAGCAGCTTTCGCGATGACTAGAGATTTAAAATTAATCCTGCCCCCTCCCTCTTCCGAGACTTGGTAAGATTAGCTTGCACGATTCATGGTGGAAGCCGGTGCCCCGGGCCCCCAAGCACCCTGATTGACATGAAGGCCATTTGCTGCAGTATGCATGTGGTCTGGCGCGTTGGGCTGTTGGTGAGAGGGGAGGGACGAGCAAGGTTTCCCGGTGAAGATCAGCAGGATGCTTTTGCTCAACTGCCCGCATCAAGCCCGAGTCAGTTTCAAGGCATATTATAGTCAGTAGTCGTCGTTCAGGCCAGAGCTAAAAACAACGGCAAACGGCCATGGAACATGTGACGACGGGTGCTAGGCGGTCTAGCTGCACATCACCGCCGCGGTGAGATAGGCCGCGTCGAGGCCCGTCATTCGTTCGAGGAGGGATTGTGACATCTGGCGCAGTGTGTGTGGCCCGGCACCCTAGCAACGAATGGGTCAAGGTCGAGGACTAGGTGTCCCCAGCGTCGCAGAAATCACCCTCTGAACTTTGGTGAAGCTTGCGCGATATACGACGGCTTACGCGCAGCCTGTGGGTCAAGAAAAAGCAGCCATGACGGGCTGAGCCATCTGAAACGTTACCGGTCATCCCTGTCTGGTGCCAGCCCAGCTGCCAGCGCACTTTGCGACTTGGACCTGCAGCTATGCCGGCCCATCATTCTCGGAAATCCTCTGGAGGCGCACCACAACACCACACCCAACGGCGCAACTCTCAATCCCAGGCCACGACGCCCAAGCCAACGCATCTGCGCAGCAACACGGCACCCGAGCCCCCGACGCTGCTACGTCTGCCATCTGCGCCCGCAGCCACGGCGCGGAGACCGCCAGCCTCGCACAGTGCCCATGGAATAGACAATTCGCGCGGCCCTCCTGTCACCTTGGTCACGCGCAGCCGAAGCTCACAGAACCCCGCCGACTTTGCCTATGCCCAGCAGCAGTTCCTGCAGTCTGGCCTGGTATCCCCCAGCAGCTCCCACCACTCCTCCCGCCGCCGCGGGGACGACGAGTCTGTCACGTCGAGCGAAGCCCCGCGACCGCACTCACAGCAAACAAACACCAGACACCCGCCAATTGCCGCGGCCATTGCCTCTGCCATTCCCTCCCCCACCCTCTCTAGGCCTCCTCCCGCCCGCCGAAGCTCAAACAGCACCTCTCGCCCGCCCGCGCGACGCATGGCGAGCTCTACCGATGGGTCGTCCGAATACGACTCGGGCCCTCGCAGCCGCATGGAGGACTACCAGGCCGCACACAGCGGACGTAGAGCACCTGCGCCCGCGTCTGCACCTGCGCCCGCGCCCGTCACCCCGGGCACCGACGCTGACAAGGAGGATCTGTTCCTGAACATCGCCGCCGACACTGCGCCGAAGCAGCAGCGGCCCTCCGAGGCCACGGCGCGCGTCGAGAGATTGAAGTCCCGAGTTGCTAGAGTCAACAGCAACCGCCAGTCGCTTCCCTCCGCTCTACACTCCCCCTCACCAGTCCAATCAAACTCTACTGCGACCCCAACAACCAGCCGAATCCCTGTGGAACCCCGGTCATCTGCCCTGCGCCGCTCCTCCTTCCTGCCCACCCCGTCCAGAGCATATGAGCGATCGTCAAACTCGCCTGCACCCGACGCCGCCCCTCGTACGCGCGATCTCTCTCACAAGGCATCTTTTACCTCGACCCGGAGAGACGCGGAGCTCTCCCCGCGCGATTTCCTCGCCCAATTCTCCGCCACCAGACGATCATCCCAGCCAGACGTGCAGCACACACCACCAAGCCGTACCCCCGTCCAGCCCTACCGGCCTTCGAATTTGTCGCATGAGCCACGGACGCCCCACGTTGAGAACTCGTATGAAGCTGGGTCACGTGCTGACGGCACCGAATCCCACGGCTCTACAGGCCCCGCTGCGTCGGTGTGGGACGAGCTAGACGAATTGAAGTCCAGGATACGCAAGATTGAAATGGGGGGCAAGATACCTTCGACGTCGGGCGCCATTGTATCTCAGGCATCGCAGGCCTCGGCCGAACGCCCGCGGACAGCAAACACTTCCGCCACAACAGTATCCTCCTCACCAAACCAGCAGCGAAAGTCCAACCTGTCTCCTTCAGAATCAAGTGTCAGCACCCAGGCGCCGCCCAGTACCAGTAGGGCCCACCCGCTGTTACGGGACGCTCTCAGCAAAGCCAGACAGCATGTTTCTCCCGCCGTGTACCGCTCGCTAGAAGCGACGGCCCAGGAAGCTTTAGCCTTGGCAGAAATGAGTGGCAGCGGCGGACCCCAGGGCACCCTTCATTCCGCCAGCTCCATTATCAACGGTTCGGTCGTAACTGACCGTCAGGTCCGCCGCAAAGCCGATAATCTTTGTCGTAGCCTGACGGAGCTTTGCATTGCCATATGTGACACTAAAACAGGCCTCTCTAGCCCAGCCTTCCGATCAACCCAAGCTACAATCTCGCGCCGACCGAGCGTGCAGATCAATGGCGACTCTCCGACAATACGGCAGAGTATCGAGCCGGAGAGCAACACGCTGAATGGAGTCAGTCCTAGCAGGGCATTATCACGCATAGAGGCTCGAAGAACCAGTATGCTTGTACCTGACTCCAATGGCTCTCAACGAGGAAACAGTCAGGAACCCTACGACGATAGACAGACCCCATCACGAATTCAGCGAGCAGGCACAAGTCTTCATCGAACACGCCAGAGTGTAGATGAGGACGAAGAAGATCCCATCTTCCGTGCGCCATCCCGGGCCATGACCTCCATCGACTTCAGGGCACGACAAACGGACAACAACAACAACAACAACAGCAACAACAGGTTCAGCGGCGGCGGCAGGCAGTATACTTCTCGTGAGCCAATGCCTGACCTACAGCCGTCACCTGCACTTCAGAGTAGTGCGAGTCTTCGAAGACCCAGTATCTCAAGTACACCATCAAATGAACGTAGCAGCCTCCTTTTCCGGGATCAGAGTCGTTACGGTCACAATCTGGGCCGTGAAGGCTCTCCAGTCATCTATGATAAGCCCATGTCCGGAGGCCTGCGAGCCAGAGCACAATTGAGTGTAGCCCGAAACCCAAACAACCGACACTCGGTTGGTGGCATGTCAGACATCGGCCGTAGTGTCAACCTGGGTAGAAGGTTGCGGGGAAACAGTACTGGAGAGTGAGCAGAGAAAAACTCCCAGAAAATATTTGCACTTGGATTAACAATTGTGATGTTACCAACCTAGCGTGTCCAGTCTACTCGCCGGCCGACGCCGTGTTACGACGCCGCGACTGATACCCTATACATATGGGATCTAGTTTGGACATGCCCAGCACAATGACAGTGCAATGGGCAAAAGTACGAGTTTCGCATCTGATAGCCACCTACACGACATTTCGACGGATGGGCGAGCATTTGCAGCAGCAGTTTTTTTTTCAGGCATGAAGTTTTGCGGAGTTACAAGGGCGATATCCCCAAGTACGAGATTTTCGACCACAAACGGCATGGAAAGCATTTTTTTTTATT
>Ga0265780_10008815_pt1 | contig 12204 bp, 11 predicted proteins | sample P1T30metagenome_FD_192432 | JGI IMG/M metagenome (GOLD analysis project Ga0265780, IMG submission 192432) | Plant litter microbial communities from East Loma Ridge, Irvine, California - P1 T30 | ecosystem: Environmental > Terrestrial > Plant litter > Unclassified | place: USA: California... | reverse complement strand
AGGCCGCTTCACGGAAACGCGGGTTCCCATCCGCGCCGGGTTCGTAGAGCTTCGCATAGCCTTTGTAGGCGTCGGCCTGAAGAATACCGCTCGCGTTGCCCAGATGGGCCAACACATGCTCGGCTTTCCAGTTGGGCGCATAGCGATAGACGACCCCGGGCGGCGCGGTGCCGGCCCACGGGCGCTGATCACAGACATAACCCCAGATCCGGCCTTGCATCACACCCTTGCCGATACCTTTGGCGCGTCGTTCCGGAGCCAGCACGCGGATAGGTGTGTCGTCGGCGTGCAGGATGTCGCTGCCCAGGACCGATGCCTCGATCTGGTCGATCACGGGCTGCAGGATCCGCATCGAGCGGCCACACCAATCGGCAAGCGTGCTGCGTGGGATGTCGGCGCCCATGCGCGCGAGGATCTCGTTTTGCCGGTACAACGGCAGATGGTCGTCAAACTTCGAGACCAGCACGTAAGCCAGGAGACTTCCTCCGGCCATGCTGCCCGGGATCGGTCGGCTCGGGGCTGGCGCCTGGACCATCTTCTCGCAGCAACGGCAGGACTTCTTCGGGCGGGCGACTTCGATGACCTTGAGCTTTGCCGTGATCATCTCGAGGATCTCGCTCACGTCTTCGCCGACGAGACGCAGATCGCCCCCGCAATCGGGACAGGTGTCGCCGGGGTCGAGTTCGTGGCGTTCGCGCGGTGTATCCGCCGAGACGCGCGGGCGCCGAGATGGACGCGGCCCGGGGCTGGTGTGGGCAGAAGCGATAGCGGCTTGCGCCTCGGAATCGTTCTGGTCGCTGGTCGCGAGGCCCTGTTGCGCGACCGAGACAAGCACGTCTTCGAGTGCGAACTCGAGTTGCTCGATCTCGCGTTCGATCTTCTCGGAGGATTTGCCGAACGCCTGCTTCCTGAGCCTGGCGATCTGCAAACGGAGGGCCTGGACGACCAGGTCATGGGCGCGCAGCGTCGTCGTCAGCTTCGCGTTTTGGGCCTGCAACTGGGCGATCATCGCCTTGAGGAGTGCCGGGTCTTCAGGAAGATCGGATGCCGCGTTCAGCATGGCTTCTTCTACAAGAAAACCGCCGAAAAACCCAGCAAAACAGCCGCTTCCAGAACGAAAAGTTACCCCGCGTGTATCGGTGGTGCGCCCCAGTTCGGACGCCTCCAGTCAATCCCCTCCCACAGCATCGCCAGTTGCGCCGATGTCAGGCGCGCCGTCCCGTCAGTTGCAGAAGGCCACGGAAAACGGCCTCGCTCGAGGAGCTTGTAATAAAGGCAAAATCCCTGCCCATCCCAGTAAAGCAGCTTCAGCCTGTCGCCGCGCCGCCCCCGAAAGGCGAACACGGCACCATTGGCCGGCTTTTGCCGCAGCACAGTTTGGGCGAGCATCGCAAGACCAGAAATCCCTTTGCGCATGTCAGTGACGCCGCAGGCGAGATACACCCTTACGCCGGTTCCCGGTCCGATCATGCAGCTTCCACTGACCGGATTAGTCGGGTCAGGGCAGTAGCCTCGATGCAGCTGCCGAAGCGAAGGCGTCGTCCCTGCGCCAAGCACAGCTCGACGATTACGGACGAGACCATTTTGTCCTCAAGCGCGGGCTCCGCGTTCTGCATGGGCGCGCCGATGTCGACCGGCAAAAAGGTCGGCCCGGCCGGCGCAGGCAGCAGCCCTCGCTTCCTGAACTGATGGCGCCATTGATAGATCTGGCTCCGGGACACATCGTAGCGCCGTGCAACGCGCGCCAACGTCTCGCCGTTCACCCCCACAGCGGCAATGATATCAAGCCTCTCCGCGTTGCTCCACCGGCGACGCCGTTCTCGGCCCAATATCTCCATCGCCGTCCCTCGCTCTCGCTCAGGACGTCCATAACGACGTCCTTATGGACGTCTCTTACGCGCTCACACCACATCCCGGCAGGCGGCCTCAATCGGTCGGTTACGGTTAAAGGAACTCGTCTAGGATAATATCTCTTTTCTTGGCTCTGGTAGATATATCGCGGCGTATAACTGGAATAGCCTTCGCGACATCTGCGAAGGTCTTTTCGGCTCCGATAATATTCAGCCACCAGTCACAGTCGTTGGCGAAATTAAATTCGACAATTCTATTGTTCTTGTTTCGAAAATTTTCATAAATCTCTTCAAATATATCGTAACCGTATTTTCCTCTATTTTCTTCCGCTAGTAAATTGCCTCGGCATTTCTCAATGTTGAAATCAAGATATTTTGCAAAATGCACGACGCCGAGATTCTTAGGATAAAGACGACAAAGCGTTTCAAATGGACCGAGATTTTCATCATTTAAGTTCGGAATAGAAGGTCCACAATCACCATTGTCTCTACAGTGGTACATTATCCCAGCAAACAGCAGCCTAAATTGCTCCGTGATAGATTTATTGTTGTTACCTAATTCGAACGCATCGTACATTTCGCTCAACTTAGGAAGAACCCAACATTGCTCAACACTTTCGCGAGCCATGTCCATTGTCATGGAGACAACAGAGTCAGTAAACCTCACTGAATACTTATCAATTATGCGCTTCATCTTCTCGTCCGAAAGTGAGGTCGCAAATACTGCCGCGAAAAACTCTTGAAAAGATCTATGCACAAATGCCGTCTCAAGCCCGTCTTGTTGCAGCAGACATACAGACTCCTTCAAGTCGGCGATTAGCTCTTGCGGCCCCACACCAGACGGTATGATCATTTTAGTTTGTTTCGCATAGCTAAATGCGCTGTCCGCCGTTTCTAGTAGTTTTTCGTCCTCAAAAGAGAACCTTTGATTAAGATAACTCATCGCACAAAATGCCGAGAATATCGTCCGAAAATCTTCTTTTGTAAGGCCAGTATGCGTGTCTCTTTGAAATTGCTCTTTAGACGCATCGTGCTTTTGGAAAAGCGTATCAAAAGCCTGACTATAAAATGCATGCATTCTAACGGGAATTTCAGCAAATTCCTCGAATGTAAGAAGCATAATCGTCGTTAGAAGCGGCGAAGATAAGAAGCTAGTATGAGAATCATATAGACGATCTTTAACCTCCTTATGGAAACGCTTCTTTACACCGGCATCATATTCAAGGCTCTCAATCAACTCAAGAGATTGCTTCTTATTCAATGCGTCTACGCTATAGACGTAGAAGTCAGTCCAAGCGCCAAACCGGCTATCCGGCCTGCTAGATACAATTATAGGGGTTTTCGGATAGAGTCGCCCAACTTCGAGCAACTGCGCGGAAATATCATCGCGAAATTCATGCTTAAGCTCATCAAAGCCATCCAAAATCAAGGTGAACAATCCAGATGAAAGAGCGATCTTAAACTGGTCGCTGGTAACCTCGTATCCTTTAGCGATGCATGACGCTCTTACAAATTCTACCAAGTCCCTCTTACTAATATTGTTCAAACTTCTTAGTTCGATAAAAATCGGGATAGAGCCAGCCGGATTCTCAAATTTAGATACAGTAAAGTACTTCATGAACATACTTTTGCCGCTACCAGCGAGACCGGTAACAACAACATGCAAAAGAGAACCAACTTCTTCAATAAGCTCATCATCAGTTACACGTTTTTGTCCACAAAACAGGGTATTGTGAACATAGTACTTTGTAACTTCAAGGGGTTGAGATTGATTAAGAATTGTTTTGAAGTAACGACAGCGATTGTAAGAAGCTTCAAGATACGCTTTCATCCCGAGACCAAGCTCGACAACTGCTCTATCTTTGATTGGCTTCGTGAATGCGCCCGCATTCTTATTTACAAAATCACCAAGCCGGTCCATAGCCGACTTGATGACAGGAGACAGGGCGGCTGCGGTCGTAACAGGCTCCGGCACTATAATTCTCCGCTATTTCGCTGCTCTTCTAAGCTACGGGGCGCCGCCGTCTAGCCCGTGGGTTTGATTCTTTGGCGATCGCACCATCAACAAAGGACACAAGCACTCCGAGCGCATCTAATCGGTCCTTTTGGATACAAGAAGCCAAGCAGTAACGAAAATTAGAGTCGACATTAAAAGATACAGCTAGTAATTACGTGACACGATTCGGATACAAGGTGTCAGCATGAGCCGTGTTTTTGCATACTGCCGGGTTAGCACTGGCGATCAAACCACCGACAACCAAGTTCGCGAGATCGAAGGGGCGGGCTTCGCCGTTGATGCCAAGCGCATCATCACCGAGACGGTATCGGGATCGGTGGCGGCGTTGGAGCGCAAGGGTTTCGCGAAGTTGATAGATCGCCTTGAGGCTGGCGACGTTCTCATAGTGACAAAGCTTGATCGCCTCGGACGCAACGCAATGGATTTGCGCGCCACCGTTGAGCGCCTAGCCGGTGAGGGTGTCCGCGTTCATTGCCTCGCCCTTGGTGGCGTCGATCTTACCAGTGCGGCGGGCAAGATGACGATGGGGGTTATCGCCGCCGTTGCCGAGTTCGAACGCGATTTGCTGATAGAGCGTACACAGTCAGGCCTTGCCCGCGCAAAGGCAGCAGGAAAGGCGCTAGGAAGGCCGCAGGCGCTTACCAAGGTGCAGCAAGAGGAAATCATAGCCGCGCGCGCCAAGGGCGTCTCTCTGGGCGTCTTAGCGAAGCAGTACGGTGTTAGCCGTCCTGCCGTTCAACGGGTTGAGCGGCGGCACCAACACGCCGCTTAATCTGTCAAGGTACGGCGGCGATCAAAGCCGCCGGATCAAGGGACAACGCGCGCGCCACGTCCGCAAACTCAACAGCATCAAGCCTGCGCTGGCCATGTTCGTAGCGCGATATGAATTGCTGATGCCGGTCCAGCTTGGCCGCTAACGCTAACTGGCTAAGCCCCTGTTCGATCCTGGCATCCATAAGCCTTCCGATCAGCGCACGATAACGCTCATCACCAAAGCCTTTGTCCGTTGCCGTTTTGCGGGCCGCCATCGGGCAGCATCTCCGCCACCTTGCAGAATATACAAAAAGCGTGTGAATGTTGCCGCTCAAACGGGGAGATAGTTCTGTGTTTAGACCGATAGCGGCGGCGGTTGGTGTTGCGACGATCGCAACGGCTTTATGTTCGGCGTCAGCAGTGCCAGCCGAAAAATCTCAATCTCTCGTCGAAGTGGACGGCCATAGATATCGTGTTCTGGTGAAGAACGGCACAGACGTTTATGTCTATCAGAAAGCGCCGTTCCTAGACTTGTCGCCATCGGAATTGGACCGGCGGCGCCGCGCGGTGCCAATTGCTACCGGCTGTCAGTTGCGGGATGCTGTTGTACATGGCGGCGATCTGAGAGGCATGCTCGATTGTACAGCCCATCAGTCTGAAAGACCATCTATCCAATAGGGGGTAATAAAGCTCGACTTGTTGCGCGACGAACTGATTCAAAGGGTTGAGAAAATGATTGTATTTTTCTGGTTCGTAGTCTCGGTAACGATGATCGGAGTTTGTGTAGTAATCGCAAAATCGATTGCTTCCGAGAAGGAAAAAATAAATGCATTAGAACATTTTAATTATGAGCGGACAGCGTTCGAATTTAACCGCGATAAATTGTTCAATGAACTTACAAGCGGATGGCGTTATAGGGCGCTTGCTGTAATCGATCAGCAGGACGGCATTATCGCGATGGACGCTGACGGTGCAAGCATTCGCCTAGTGACATTATGTAGAGATGCTGCTTCTTGTATGCTGGAGAAGGACGAGATTCTACCGATGGCAGCGGTTCGGCAGGTGGCTATCCACCAACCGAAAGTCGCAAAGACTATCATCCACAACGAGACTATGCCTGTAGCCGTTGGGAATGGACGCTCGCCCGGTAGCCGCGCTTTGGTCGGCGGACTTATTGCCGGTGAAGCTGGTGCTATCGTAGGCGGTATGAGTGGCATGGGCGGAAAGACAAAAATCCAGCACGTTGCGGTCAAACGTCATGAGACCGTTTATCGCAAAGCCCATCCTACGTTGATCCTTCATGTTAACGATCTGACTCGCCCGCGCCGATCAATCACGTTCGATACCGTGGCAACGACCAACGACTGGTCTAGCAGGCTCCATCACGCCATCCATCGTTGAGCCTAGGTATGAGCGCGGCCATCAGATACGATGTCTTAATACAGTAATACACCTTCCATTCCTGCCTTTTCCCGGTGTCGAAGACGATTTAGGTAATCCTCACACTTGCATCGGGCATGCTGCACGGGATTTAATTTGCTTAACGCAGTGATTCAGCGGTTCGCTTTACATTAGGCCTCTACACCTCATCAACCCGATACAGTTTCTTGTGCGCGATCTTGATCCTCTCACTCGCCAAATATTTAAGAACGGCGGCACGCCTAAGCTGCCGTCCTAGCTCCTGCTTCGTAGAGAAGCCCGCATACTCCCCAAGCTTCTTTTTCGACACCTCCTGCACCCCGACCGGAAGGAGCGCGTCAATAGCATCGATCAAAGCCTTTTCATGCCGGGTATGCTCCGCCCGGCGCGGCTCTCCCCAAGGTTCAATGGTAGCGCCGGGAAAGGTCTGCGCCAAAAGCTCGCCGGCATCGTTTTTCGGGCTGGCGACAATGAACACCTTGCACGGACTCGCGACACCGGCGTCAGCCTTGCGCGCACTGCCCCGCAAGATTGCCTGATACATATTGTGCTTGAACTCGTCGGCCCGGAACGCCGAGTTATCGTATTCCAGCATCTCACCGACAGGTAGGCCCGTGGCTGCGATAGCCAGAGCACGGTAGCTATCATCGGGATAGAAGTAGGAGCCGATAACAACAATATTCTCGACGTCCTTGAAGGCGTTTGTGCCGTGATGAGCGCCCCAGTGCAGGAAATCGAATTCTACCGAACCACCAAGAGCCTCTTTAATCGCAGTCTCTACGTCCTGCTGGTGATCGGCCTTATAGGAGATTACCAACCAGCGACCGGGACGACGAAGCATCTCGGCAACGACGTGTCTGTAGATAGGCCAATTTCCATCAGGATCAGCAAGCGCATCCTTACCCGACGCGCGCGACATAAGGTGGATTTTGAGGTTACTATAATCAGCGCCAGCCGATGGAAGGCGAACGAGGTTGCCGCGCGCCTGATCCATCAAATCATATGTACCCCTAACTCTGCCGGACGCATCGGTGACGATCAGCGGCAGGAGGTCATCTGGCAATGGGCGAGATGATCCGATCAACATCCGATTGGAGCTACCGCGCGCAGACTTGACGACCATGCTTCGACCGGCGGCAAGTTCCAGCTTCTCAAGAATAAGAAGCTCATCAGGGGCAAGCTTAAGGCGGCCCTGCAACTGCATCTCTCGCACCGCAGGCATTGCCTTCAGCAGCATGCCCGGTATGTTCACGATGTCACCTTCTCCCGCATCCCGTACTTGCATCGCCAATGCGTTCAAGTGTTCAACCAAAGAACCGAAATGACGATGTAGCCGTGAAGGCAAACGCTGTAGATCGTATAGTGAGAGATCGATTGCCTTCGCCGGAAGGTAGGACTCGTCCCATATACGAAGCGCCCTTGGGAGCGCCTGATAATGAAATTCCCTAGCGGCGGCGAATGAACGGTCTGCGGTGCGCCGGATAATCATTTGCTGCGTAGTAATCAGCACCGGAGCGGTATTGGCATCACCACTTCCTAGTGCATTGATTTCCTCATCCCGCGTAAGAACCGCGACATCTTCCGGGGCTAGGTCGAGGCGTTTGACGAGAGCTTCAATCTCGTTCTTGGTTTGCAACCCGACGAGGATTCCTCCCGCAGGATGGAATCCATTTTCCTTCCACACCTTAATGAAGGAAGCGATAGCTTCCGTCTTTCCAAAACCGGGAGGAAGTGTGTTGAGATATATTTTAGCAGCAAGCTTACCTTCCAAAGAATCATAAAATGCATTGAGAAGAGCCTCAATCGATTTCAAACCTTCTTCGGAGATTGAAACTCCATAATATCTGATAGTTGATTTGTATTCATTGAAGCACGAGTTAATAAACGCTTCTTTTGGAGTTGTTATAGAAGTCATATTCCACCATGAAATTATCAATACTAATTTTCATGGAATATAATAAAGTAAACATTGGTCTTTCAATCTATAGAACAGGATGCTGACTTGCGAGCGGCCGCATCGACGAACGCCATTTGGCGTCCGGCGAGAGCCAAGTCAAGTGATCTCCGAGAAAAAGTTAAGGTAACTATAAGCTATATTTAAGAATATGCCGGTTTTTAAATTAACTTTTAAAACCTCCACATTTAAAATTGCTTCTAATTAACACGCACCGTATTTTCTATGCTTGATAATTCCCGGTAATATTAAGATTAGCATCAGTTGGAAGGGCTTTAAACTCAGGGAACGGAGCAAGCGCCACAAACCTCACACGCCCTAAAGCTAGAATGGGGCGCCACCGCAGCCGATACCTTCCGATTAACACCTCGACTTACGAGCCGACCGCATATGCCGGAAGGTATGTGGATACGATCAGCCATCGGCAGCGCTAACGATCGTAGCCCTATCAGAGCAAAGCTTTCACCACCACGCCGACATTGTAAATCAAGTAGAAATCGCCGTGGAGTTTAACGCGAAAACCGTACTTCCTCGCCACCGCCAGCAAGTGCTCTTCGCTGGACTTCTTCTGAACTGTAGAGGCTTTGCGTTTAACCAAGCCGCCAGACAGGTTAAGAATGGCTGCGCAGAAAATGCCATTAAGGTAATCTAATTCCGACTGCCGGATGAAATAACCTAACGCCGCGCTGTAGCGCATCTTCGCTGGACGACTCATACTCGCCCTCCCTGCGCGACGAAGGCGTTCAAGTCGGTCAAATAATAAAAAACACGCCCGTCTACTCGAACAGATCGTGGACCGAGGCCACGCACACTCCAATTGGCAAGAGTCTTCCCGGAAAACCCAAGAAACTCCGCAGCGAGTGCTCGACTAACACGCCCATCCGGGGTGGACGAAATTTGAAACATAGCGTATACAATCCTGTACGATTCGCCGTCAATTCGGCGATGTCAGGTGAGATAGCTGCGGATTATTTGAAATGAAACGGCTAGTGTTCTATATATTACCCTAGTTATTACCTAGGCGTATTAAGGTTTGACATTTAACATGGCTCTTAGGTTCAAGATACTGAGCAGAGATGCTATTAAAGCTCTTACTGTGGGCGCTAAGTTGACAGAACATGGCATTGAGGTTCTGAGACTCCCTAACGAGGATATTCGCTACTCCATCAACGTCATGGCCGATGGCGTGCGTATCCACCGCGTGATCGGTCGCGAAAGCGAGGGCGTGAAACGGGGGGATGCGGAACGTCAGATTGAGCAGTATCGCACCGACGCGCGTGCAGGACGCCTCAACTTGCCCAAGGGACGGAAAAGTCACAAACTTTTTGCCGATGCCGCAACCGACTATCTCGACCGTATGGAAAAGACCGGGGGCAAAGACCTCGTGAACAAACGCCGTCACATTAAGAGCTACTTGATCCCTGCGTTTGGCAAAAAGCCTATCAATCGCATCTCCACGCATGGAGTCGCCGAGTACGCGGCAACACGGGCCAAAGACGCTCCGTTCGCCAGCGTAAACCGCGAACTGTCAACTCTAAGCCACATGCTCAATCGAATGGTTGAGTGGCGCTGGATCACCGCAGCCGACCTACCCAAAATCACCAAGAGTCCGGAGGCGAGGAAACCGATCACCGTATTGACGGAAGCGGACTCCGCCGCGCTCACGCGCGCAGCGATTGAAGACGTTGACGCTAGACTTCATCTCTTTGTCGCCTTCGGACTCAACGCCGCGATGCGCCACAGCGAAATCCTCCGCGTGCGATACGATCAAATCGATTTCGAGAACCGGCGAATTCATATCCCCGAAGCTAAAGCCGGTGAACGGGAGCAACCAATCACTCCTGTCCTTACAGCCCTCCTACAGCGCCAGCGCACTCAAGAAGCGGACAAGGACGGTTGGGTATTCCCTGCCGCTGAACGATGCACGACGCCCCACCGCCTATCAATGGACAAGGGATTTCGGCGCGCAGTTGTGAAAGCCGGACTTGATCCGAAGAAAGTGACTCCGCACGTCATGCGTCACACCGCTATCACACGCCTTGTCAAAGCCGGTGTGGACCTCCCAACGATCCAGAGAATCAGCGGGCATAAAACGCTCGCGATGGTGATGCGCTACACGCACATCTACGGCGAGCATCTCGACCATGCCGTAGGAAAACTCGTTCAGTTGCCCGAAGCGATTACACACGAATTACACACGGCCAACGACAACACCGCCGAGGTAGAAAGCTTTGAAGGCACGGCCCCCTCGGTTGAAGGGTTGGTGGACAGGGCTGGATTCGAACCAGCGTACGCTTGCACGGGCAGATTTACAGTCTGCTGCCTTTAACCACTCGGCCACCTGTCCAGATTGGGCCGCCAAAAAAGCGAGGCGTGCCAATGCCGACCTCGAGGCCCCCTGTCAACGCCCAACACGCCGACGCGGCGAAGACTTGCGTGCAGGCACCGCGACGCATACCGAACGGCGACAATTTTCCCCAGGGGTTACCAACCCCATGCCTGTTCGGACGACGACCATGATGACCACCCCTTCGCACCTCGCCCTCGCCGGAGCGCACGCATAATGGCGCGGCGTGGACATCGCCCGTCGCAGGCGCCCGCCGGCCGCCCGCGCTTCTGGGGCCGCCATGCGGTAACGGCAGCGCTTGCCAACCCCGATCGCGTGGTGCGCAAGATGTGGGCGACGCGCGAAGGCGTGGCGGGGCTCGACATCCCGCCGATTATTCCAATCGTCTATGCCGATGTCACCGATCTGGCGCGGCTGGTGCCCGCGGATGCGCCGCATCAGGGCTTGGTGGCGGAGGTCGATCCGCTCGAGGATATCTGGCTCGGCGATCTGCTCGAACAGGGTGCGGACGATCGCCGGCCGCTGCTGGTGCTCGATCAGGTGACCGACCCGCACAACGTCGGCGCGATCCTGCGCTCGGCGGCGGCGTTCGATGCGCTCGGCATCATCACGCCGGACCGCAACGCGCCGCCCGAATCGGGCACGATCGCGCGTGCGGCCTCGGGCGCGCTGGAACTGGTGCCGTGGGTGCGCGTGGTGAACCTCGCGCGCGCGCTGGAGGAGATCGCCGAGGCGGGTTTCTGGCGAGTCGGCCTGACCGGGGAGGCATCGCAGACGCTCGATCAGGCGATGGGGCAGCAACGCGTCGCGCTCGTGCTCGGCGCCGAGGGCGAAGGCATGCGGCAGAACACCGCCGCGCATTGCGACGAACTCGGTCGCTTGCCGATCTCGCCACGCATGGAGAGCCTCAACGTCTCCAACGCCGCCGCGATCGCGCTCTACGCGGCGACGACGCGGGCTTTGCCTTGAGGTGATGCCTGGGTTTGCTGGCTTAGCCTAACGTTCGTCCTGAGCGTGTCGAAGCCTAGGTGGTTGCCTTGCCATCGAGCCGAGGAGGGCGCGTCCGAAGCACCGGCCCCACCCAACCGTTCGCCCTGAGCTTGTCGAAGGGCGTGTCAGGAGCGCCGACGCGTATGCGCGGGGCACGTGCTTCGACAGGCTCAGCACGAACGGGAGAGTTGGGCGGGCGCTAGGCCGCCCGCTCACCCCTCCAGCGTGTACAGCAGCGTCCGCACCGCAGTATCGACATCGCGATCCTTGTCGCGCAGTTCCTCGATGCGGCGCACCGCATGGATCACCGTCGAATGGTCGCGACCGCCGAACTTGCGGCCGATCTCGGGCAGCGAGCGCGTGGTCAGCCGCTTCGCGAGATACATCGCGATCTGGCGCGGGCGCGCGATCACCACCGCGCGCCGCGCCGAGACCAGTTCGAGCGGCTTGAGATCGAAATGCGCCGAGACCGCCTTCTGGATCTCGTCGATCGTCACGCGCCGCTCGGCACCGCGCAGAACTTCGCCTAGCGTCGCCACCGCGAACTCCAGGTCGATCGCGTCGCCGGTGAGTTGCGAATAGGCGATCACGCGGTTGAGCGCGCCTTCGAGATCACGGATGCTGGCGGTGATCCGCGTCGCGAGCAGATCGAGCACCTCCTGCGGCACCGTCACCGCAGGCAGTTCGGCGAGCTTGCGCAGGAGCACCGCCCGGCGCAGCGCAAGGTCTGGCGCTTTGATGTCGGCGACGAGGCCGCACGACAGCCGCGAGGTGATCCGCGCCTCCACCCCGTCGAGATCCTGCGGGCAGCGGTCGGCGCTGATGACGAGCCGTTTGCCCGCGCCCATCACCTCGTTGATCGTGTGGAAGAACT